>Ga0209648_10003435_pt1 | contig 13285 bp, 13 predicted proteins | sample GraSoi2013_115cm_FD_185830 | JGI IMG/M metagenome (GOLD analysis project Ga0209648, IMG submission 185830) | Grasslands soil microbial communities from the Angelo Coastal Reserve, California, USA - Sample 9_17_2013_115cm (SPAdes) (version 2) | ecosystem: Environmental > Terrestrial > Soil >...
CTATGCTTCCTCCTACAGGACGGTGCGAATCCGAACGCCCCGCCAGCGTCACGGCGGCGGACAGAATTCGGCGGCCCCCGCGTGGAAACCCTTGGGAGGACCTCATGCTCAAGAGCAAACTGACGCGTCGGCGGCTTCTGGCGACCGCCGCGGCATCGGTCATCGCGATGCCATACGTGCGCGGCGCTCACGCGGCCGGCAAACTCTCGGTCGGATTCTGGGACCACTGGGTGCCCGGCGCCAACACGGCGTCCCAGAAACTGTGCGAGGAGTGGGCCGCCAAGGAGAAGGTCGATCTCGCGATCGACTACATCACCTCGCAAGGCAACAAGAACCTGCTGACCATCGCCGCCGAGGCGCAGGCCCGCTCCGGCCATGACATCTTCCAATTTCCGAGTTGGCAACCGGCCGATCACGCCAACCGGCTGGAGCCGGTCGACGACGTCATGACCGAGCTGATCAAACAGAACGGCGCGGTCAATCCGACGGTCGAGTATTTGGCCAAATCCACCGGCCGGTGGGTCGCGGTGCCCGCCGCCGTGGGCAGCCAGATCAAAGGGCCGTGCTCGCGTATCGACTTGATGAAGAAACATGCGGGCATCGACGTGCAGGCGATGTACCCGGCGGGCAGCCCGGCCAAGGCCGATGCCTGGACGCTCGATGCGATGCTCAAGGCCGCCGAAGCTTGCTACAAGGCGGGCTACCCCTTCGGCATCGGGCTCGGCGTCACTGAAGACAACGTCGACACCGCAGGTGCGATCTTCCAATCCTTCGGCGCCAATCTGGTCGATGCCAAGGGCAATGTCGCGGTCAAGACCGATGCGGTGCGCCAAGCGCTCGAATATTACAAGAAGCTCGCGCAATGGCTGCCGCGGGACGCGCCGGCCTGGGACAACGCCTCCAACAACAAGTATCTCATCGCCGGCAAGGGCGCGCTAATCATGAACCCGCCGAGCGCCTGGGCGGTCGCCAAGCGCGATGCGCCGCAGATCGCCGAGCAATTGTGGACGCACGGCATGCCGGCAGGCCCCAAGGGGCGCTATGCGCCCTTCCTGCCCTATTTCTACGGCATCTGGAACTTCGGCCGGAACAAGTCCGCGGCCAAGAGCCTGCTCGTCTACCTCTCGCAGCAGTCGGCGGTCGAGAAGATGGTGGAGGCGAGCGGTGGTTACGACCTGCCGGCGTTCGAGAAGTTCACGACGTTCAAGATCTGGGCCGAGGAGGGACCGCCGAAGGGCACGCTTTACCACTATCCCAATCCCCACAATCACCAGATTCTCTCAGTTGCGGCGCAGCCCGCGCCGCCGAAGATCGCCGTGCAGATTTATACCCAGGCGATCCCCACCAAGATGGTGGTGCGCTTCATGCAGGGCGAGCCGCTCGAACAGACGCTCGCCTGGGCGGAAACCGAGGTCGAAGGCTTCATGCGGACCTGAAGCTGCCGCGCCCGCGTCGGATGCGTAGCGTGAGAGCGATGCGACCGATCGCGCGGCGCGGCGCCCCCTCGAGAGGGTAGGTATGGTCGACGCAGCGCTAGAGGCGCTTTCGACGGCCGGCGGCAGAAGCCGGCGCTCGACTTTGCGCAAGGCGATGGAGCGCAAATCGACCATCGCGTTCCTGATGACGCTTCCGCTGATCGCGCTGGTCGCGCTCCTCGTCCTCTACCCTGCCCTCTACTCCATCCATCTCGCCACCTTGAACAAGTCGATGGAGCGCTTCGTCGGGTTCTCAAATTTCCTGTTCTTGTTCAAGCGCGAGACGTTCTGGATGGTGGTGCGGCAATCCTGCATCTTCGCCATCACCGCCGTCATCTTCAAGGCGCTCATCGGCTTCATCGTCGCGCACTTCGTGCACAACATTCCGAGCCGCGGCCAGCGCAAGTGGCGTGGCATGCTGCTGGTGCCGTGGGTGATCCCGCCGGCGATGAGCTGTCTCGCCTGGCTGTGGCTGTTCGATCCTTCCTACAGCGCGTTCAACTGGATCCTCGACAAGTTCAGCATCGACCCCATTTCCTGGACCGGCGACGCCTATTGGGCGCGCTTTTGCGTCATTCTGGTCAATGTGTGGATCGGCGCGCCGTTCTTCATGATCATGTATCTGGCAGCGCTGAAATCGGTTCCCGAGCAGCTCTACGAGGCGGCGATGATCGACGGCGCCAACTGGTGGCAGCGCATGTGGTACGTGACGCTGCCGATGATGCGCAACATCATGGCGATCACCGCGCTGTTCTCCCTGATCGTGACCTTCGCCAATTTCGACATCGTACGCATCCTGACCGCAGGCGGGCCGATCGATCGTACGCATGTGTTCGCCACATGGGCGTTCTGGATCGGCATCCAGGGCAATGACATTCCGCTCGGCGCCAGCGTCTCGCTGTTCATGGTGCCGATCCTGGCGGTGGCAGCGGTGTTCATCCTGCGCAACATCCATCGCCGCGCGAGCGAAATGTCATGACCGCGGCATTGCTTACGACCGCGGCAAGCCCCGCGCGGGAGCGCAAATACGGCAGCATCAGCCGCGACCGGCGCTGGGCGCTGCGGTGGTCGTATTTTTTCCTCACTCTGTTTGCGATCTTCTTTTTGATGCCGCCGCTTTACATGCTGATCACGTCGCTCAAGACCAGCGCGGAGATTTCGGCTGCGACCAACCCGTGGTGGGTCTATCATCCCACGCTCTCTAATTACATCGAGCTGTTGGGCTCGTCGCAGTACCTGACCTTCTTCCGCAACTCGGCGCTGGTCTCGGTGATCGTCGTGGGGGTTACCATGCTGATCAGCGTGCCCGCCGCGTTTGCGCTGTCGCGCATGCGCTTCTGGGGCTCAGCCATGCTCGCGACCGGGGTCTTCCTCACTTACCTGATCCCGGAAACACTGCTGTTCATCCCGCTGTTCAAGATGTTTGCGCTGATCAACGAGTACACCGATATCCAGCTGATCAATCGCTGGTGGGTGCTGCTGCTGCTCTATCCGACGCTGACGGTGCCGTTCTGCACCTGGATCATGATCGGATACTTCGCCTCGATCCCCAAGGAACTCGACGAGGCGGCCGTGATGGACGGCGCCAACTACCGGCAGATCCTCACCCGGGTGTTCATACCGGTTGCGCTGCCCGGCCTCATTGCTGCGACCATCTTCGCCTTCACGGTCTCGTGGGCGCAGTTTCTCTATCCGCTCGCCTTCACCACCTCGGCCGACCAGCTGGTGCTGCCGGTCGGCATCGTTACCACGCTGATCAAGGGCGACGTGTTCAACTGGGGCCAGATCATGACCGGCGCGCTCCTCGGCGCCGCCCCGCCGCTGATCATCTACGCCTTCCTGATGGACTATTACATCGCCGGACTTACCGCCGGCGCCACCAAGGGCTAGAGGCGAGGCGCAGGTCTTGCTCGGCAAGCTGTGCAAGCCGGACGGTTCTATGTCTGTTCGCTCTTGAAAATTCCGGCCTTCAAACCAATTCGTCGAACGCCGAGTACCTATTCGGTGCGCTCGGGACCGGCGGACGCGGGTGAGCCAACCCGCTCCGTTCCGCCGTCATTGTCCGATACTGGAGGGGAATTGCCTGCCATGACCGTAGTTGATGAGAACCGTCAGGAAAGCCGCGCTTTCGACGCCGATGTCGCGAGACTCCTGCACTTGATCGTCCATTCCGTCTATTCGGACAAGGAGGTTTTCCTCCGCGAACTAATTTCCAACGCTGCCGATGCCTGCGAGAAGCTGCGGTATGAGGCCATCGCACGTCCCGAACTGCTGGGAGACGATCCGGCGCTGCGCATCACGCTTTCGATCGAGGCCGAGAAGAAATGCCTCACTGTCGAAGACAACGGCATCGGCATGAGCCGCGACGAGCTGGTGCAGGGGCTCGGCACCATTGCGCATTCGGGAACCAAGGCGTTCATGGATCGCATAGAGGCCGCCCAGGGGGGTGAAGGCGCGACCTTGATTGGGCAATTCGGCGTCGGCTTCTATTCGGCGTTCATGGTTGCCGACCGCGTCGACGTGTTCTCCCGCCGCGCCGGGGCCGAGGAGGCCCGGCAGTGGTCTTCCGACGGGAAAGGCACGTTTTCAGTTTCGCCGGTGGCACTCGAGAGCGCGCCGCGCCGAGGCACCCGTGTGGTCGTTCATGTGGCGGAAGAGGCGAAAGATTACCTGGAGCGCTTCAGGCTGGAGCGTATGGTTAGGGCTCAATCGGGGCAGGTACCGGTCCCGATCGCCATCGTGGAGAAGCCCGGCGAGAAGCCGTTCGAGCTCGTCGACGGGGCAGCCCTTTGGGCCAAAGCCAAATCCGAGATTTCGACGGCCGATTACACCGACTTCTACCGCAGTCTCACGGGCCACCTCGACGAGCCGGACCTGACCGTCCATTTCCGGGCCGAGGGGCGGCATGAATATACGGTGCTCGCTTTCGTTCCCGGTTCGCGGCCGTTCGACCTGTTCGATTTGGACCGCAAAGGCCGCATCAAGCTTTATGTGAAACGGGTCTTCATTACGGACGAAGCGGAGATCTTGCCGCGCTATCTGCGTTTTGTCCGCGGGCTCGTCGACTCGGCCGACTTGCCGCTCAACCTCTCGCGCGAGATGATCCAGGAAAGTCCCATCCTGACTGCAATCAGGAAAGCGGTGACGAGCCGCATGCTCAGCGAGCTCGAGAAGCTCGCAGACAAGGAGCCTGCGACTTATGCCAAGATTTGGGACAATTTCGGTGCCCTGCTGAAGGAAGGAATCTACGAGGATGTCGAGCGTCGCGACACGTTGCTCGCACTCTCGCGCTTCAAGACCACCGCCTCGGCAGGCGCATGGCGTAGTCTGAAAGAATACGTCGCTTCGCTCAAAGACAACCAAACCGCCATCTACTATGTAGCGGGTGACGACATCGCTCGCCTCGAAGCCTCGCCCCACCTCGAAGGCTTCCGCGCCCGTGGCGCCGAGGTTCTCCTTCTGGCTGACCCGATCGACAGCTTCTGGGTCACTTCGGGCGCCTCCTTCGACGGCAAGCCGTTCAAATCGGTGACGCAAGGGGCGGCAGATTTGGCGCTTATCCCGCCCACCGATGCCAAGGACCAGCCGCCCCCGCAGACCGATCAGGCGGTCATGAATTTTCTTGCTTTCGTCAAGGACACGCTGGGCGAGGCAGTGTCGGACGTCCGCGCGTCGGACCGTTTGACGGAAAGCCCAGTCTGTCTGGTAGCGCCGGAAACGGGGCTTGACCGCCAATTGGAGAAGCTACTGGCCGGTGCGGGACGTCTCAAGGTCACCGCCAAGCCGATATTGGAAATCAACCCGCGCCACGCGATCGTCGTCGCCCTCGCCTCGCTGGGCGATGACGATTTGGCTTTCAAGCAGGATGCGGCGCACCTCTTACTCGATGAAGCGCGCGTGCTCGACGGCGAGCGCCCCGCGGACGCACGGATGTTTTCTAACAGGCTCGGCCGGCTCCTGACGCGCAGTCTCGGCAAAGAGCCTACGTGACGGCAGCACCTCCGCCGCGGGCGGATAGTCATTGTGCGAAACGGGGCCGAGGATCACGCCGTCCGCCGCTTTGGCGGCCTCGAGCGCCGCCTGCGGGAACGTGGTGCCCTGCGCGTGCAGCGCGGCCATGCCGATCGACACCGGCGCGAAAGAAAGGCCGAGCTTGAACGCGCGGTCGACGGTGCGCAGAACCGCCATCGTCGCGGCCGTGATCTCCGGCCCGATGCCGTCGCCCCCCATCACGGCGATGCGCACCGGGGCGGCCTGTGCTGTCGGATCGGTCGTCATCGCTCCCTCATCGGGGTAAGCCTAGCAACTCCATGACTGGTTGACGACGGATCGCGAGGATGAGCATCATGAACGCCTCGTCCTCTCCCCGATCTGGTCTTTCATGCAAGAACGTACCCCCCCGCAAGCGTCGGTGCACGACATCACGACCGCTCCGAGCGAGTTCCTCAATTTGCACGAGCTCGTTGCCAAGGCGCGACAGAACCTCAACCAGAACGACTGGGACTATATCGTCGGCGGGGTCGAATCGGAGACCACGCTGCGGCGCAACCGCATGGCGCTGGATGCGATCGCGTTCCGGCCGCGCGTGCTGCGCGACGTCAGCAAGGTCGACGCTTCGGTCAGCCAATTCGGGCGCAGACTTCGCCTCCCGGTGGTGCTGGCGCCGGTCGGCTCCCTGGAAAGCTTTCATGCCGCCGGCGCCGAATCGGTGGTGCGCGCGGTCGATAAATTCGGGGCCGCGCATATGCTCAGCTCCGTCTGTGATCCCGGGCTCGAGCAGCTGGCGGCGGCAGCGCCCAACGCGCTGCGCCTTTATCAGCTGTACGTGCGCGGTGACGAGGCTTGGGTTGACGATCACGTCGAGCGCGCCATTGCACACCGTTATGGCGCGTTCTGCCTCACCGTCGATACCGCCCATTACAGCCGGCGCGAGCGCGATATCGCCAAACGCTTCGTGACCGCCGGACGGCGGCGGGTGCAAGGCCGTGCCTTCCAAGCCGCGCTCGATTGGCGCACGGCCAACCGCATCAAATCGCGGTTCCAGATTCCGCTGGCGATCAAGGGGATCGCCACTGCCGAGGACGCCGCCATCGCGCTCGATCACGGGGTCGAGTGGATTTATGTCTCAAACCATGGCGGCCGCCAGCTCGATCATGGCCGCGGCTCGATGGATGTGCTGCCGGAAGTGGTGGACGCCGTTGCCGGCCGCGCCAAAATCATCATCGATGGATCGATCTGCCGCGGCAGCGATATCGTGAAGGCAATCGCGGCGGGCGCCGACCTGGTCGGCATCGGCCGCATGCAGTGTTTTGCGCTCGCCGCGGGCGGCGAGGCCGGCGTGGTGCGGCTTCTGGAGCTCTTAGAGGACGAGGTGCAGCGCTGTCTCGGCCTGCTCGGGGTCAACAATTTCGCCGCGCTCGACCGCACTTATCTGCGCGCCGCGCCGCCGGCGAACCCTCCGCACGTTTTGAGCGCGTTTCCGCTGCTCAAGATCGAGGACTACCGGTACTGACACGGCCGTGCCTCATCAAGCTGCGTCAGCGCGTCGGCGCGACTTTGCCCAATGCCGGCGGGACGTGGCCGCTCCAACGCAAACCCACGAAACCGCCATCGGCGTCGTAGAGATAGTCGAAGCCGTTGAGGAAGCTCACGCTGGTGTTCACGAACGGCGGTCGGCTGCGGTCAACCAGATTGAGCTTTCTCGGAGCGAGTGGGTTGAGGTCGTCGCCGACCGTGAAGCTGTAGAGCGCCTGGGGCGACTCCTCGGCGGGAATCGAGATCGTGAGCTTCGTGCCCGTCACCAGTGTCGGCCCGACGCCATTGACGGTGCGGGTGTCGGCCGGAGCCCGACTCTGCGGCACCGTCAGATACATGGCGGTCACGCCGGTATCCATCAGGAGGCTGCCGCAAGCGGCAGGCGTTGCGCCATTGACCGAGATACAAGCGGGCGGCGCGGCCCAGCCCCGACCGTCTGGCGCAGGGGCAAGCTTGACGTAGGAGAAATCGCCGCGCGTGTTGTCCGCGGTCAAGCCGACGTGCACCCCGCGCCGGGTCACGATATAGCCGCGCCGGATGCGCTCACCGTCGGGAGCATTGGCGATGTTCAGGAATGGATTCTTTCCGGGCCCGCTTTGCGCCGCCTGGTCGCCCCGGCGGCCGAAACCTATCCCCATCATCGAAATCCGGCGCGGCGCCGCGTTTGGGGTGCAGCGCCGCGCGCGCGGCGTGCACGCGACCCGCGTGACGGCGAGGACCGCAATGGGCGCGGTGGTAACCCGCGTTCCGTCATGGCCGGTGATGGTTACTGGGGTGACGACCCATCGACCAATCATGATGCGGCCAGAGCTGGAATAGGTGAGTTCGCCCGCTCCCAGCGATTCTAGGCCGTCGATGTTCGGGATCTTGTCCGCCGAGACCACAACACCGGTAGAACCGGTATCCATGACGGCGCCGTAGCTGCGTCCGCCAAACGAGAGGCGCAATCGAGGTAACGCGGTGATGTCCTCGTCTGCACCGGGCGCGTTGAGGTAGGGGAGATAAACGCCGAGCCGGTAGTCATCATAGCGGCCGGGCGAACCGGCCGAGGCCGGCACGCTGCCGAGCAGTACGATCATCGCGGCTGCGATAACGAGCGGAATTGCCAAGGCCGATCTCAATGCCAATACGGCGGATAGCCCGAATGAGGGCCTTCCGCGTCGAGCAGACGCAGCATCGCCGGCCATTCCAGCACGCCGTAGGGACGGCGCGTGCCGGGCTGATAGAGATGCGCGGTATGCGCGAGTACGTTTTCGCCGGGCATGACGAGCTCGGTGCGCGCGGCCATGGCGTCGACCTGCGAGCGGCACGACAATTCGAGCTGATACATGGTGTTGAAGGCCTGCTGGATGGTCGCCCCGCAAGTGAGGAGGCCGTGGTTGCGCATAATGAGCGCATCGTGCGGCCCGAGATCCTCGACGATGCGCTCGCGTTCGTCGAGCTCCACCGCCGGCCCCTCGTAGTCGTGATAGCCGATGTGGCCGACGAACCGGATCGCGGTCTGAGATAGCGGCAGCAGGCCGCATTTCATCGCCGACACCGCGATGCCGGCGCGGGTATGGGTGTGCAGCACGCAGGCGACATCCCGGCGCGCCTTGTGGATCGCACCGTGGATCACGTACCCCGACTTGTTTATGCCGTAGTCGGTATCCGGTTTCCAAATGATCTCGCCCTGGACATCGATTTTGGCGAGACCCGATGCCGTGATCTCCTTGTAGAGCATGCCGTAAAGATTAATCAGCAGATGGTCCTTGCTGCCCGGGATGCGCGCGGTGATGTGGTTGTAAATCAAGTCGGTCATGGCGTACTTGTCGACTTTTCGATAGCAGGCGGCGAGATCGACGCGCGCTTGCCACTCCTCGGGTGAAACCTCTGCGCGGATCGACTTGAACTCGGTCGTATAATTCATGGATAGTTTCCGGCGCTTTCCGCTATGGGACCTGATTCCGGCAGCATAACGCCGGCACATGGCCAAGGCCAACACCGGCAAAGAGGGAGGGCCCGCCATGGCGATCCGCGATATTCTGCGCAACACCGTCAAAGAGAAGCTCGCTCGCGGTGAGGTGGTCGCGTCCATGACGGTGCGGCTCGTGCGCACCGTCGAGATCGCGCGCATCGCGAACACCGCGGGCTTCGATACGCTCTATGTCGACCTCGAACATTCGAGCTTCTCGCTCGAGACTTGCGGGCAGATCTGCATGGCCGCGCTTGAGGCAGGGATCACGCCGTTCGTGCGCGTTCCCGCCAACACGCCGGATTACATTTCCCGGGTGCTCGACGGGGGCGCACTCGGCGTGATCGCGCCGCATATCCGCTCGGCGGAGGACGCAAGAGCCGTCGTCAAGGCTGCCAAATTCCCTCCGCTCGGCGAGCGATCGAACGCCGGCGGGTTGCCGCATCTTCATTTCCGCTCGTTCCCGGTGGCGGAAGCCTATGCCGCGCTCAACGACGCCACCATGGTCGTGGTACAGTTCGAGAGCGCGGCGGCGCTCGCGCAGGCCGAGCAGATCATCGCAGTCGATGGGATCGACATGGTGCTCATCGGTCTCAATGACCTCTTGGGGGACTTGGGCATTCCCGGCGAATACGACCACCCGCGGGTGCGTGAGGTCTATGCACAGACCATCGCCGCCTGCCGCAAGCGCAACAAGCACTGCGGCGTCGGGGGGCTTGCCACGCGTCCCGATCTCGCGGCCGAGTTCGTGAAAATGGGCGCGCGTTACGTATCGACCGGCACCGACCTCGGTTTCCTCATCGAAGCTTGCAACGCGCGTGCAAGGACGGTCAAGGAAATCAGGCTCTGACTGCGGTGCGGCGGAGAACTATCTGCGCCGAGGCCGGTGCAACGAAAGCGGTTCCCTGCTCCCACCTTGATACTCGCGCGCGGGATGTCGCAGGCTTCTCGCTGATTTGGCGGGAAGGTTTCGCACATATGACCGACACTATATGCGACACGAAGCTCGCGTGCGGGCGTGTGGAGATTCGCACCGGGATAGGACGCCGCCGGCGCTGGACGGCACAGGAGAAAGGGCGGATCGTCGCCGAGACGCTGAATGCCGGAGTTGCTGTTGCCGAGATTGCGCGGCGGCATGACATGAGTTCGCAGCATCTGTTCAATTGGATTCGCGCCGCGAAGGAGGGCCGCTTGACGCTTCCAGCCGATGAGGGTGCGGTGTTTGTGCCGATTGTGGCGGCCGCGACGGAGTTGAGGAAGACGCCGAACGTTGCAGCGTCGACAGCCATTGAGATTGAAATCAAGGATTTTGTCGTGCGTGCCGTTGCGGGCATCGATATGCGCCTGCTGGTCGACGTGCTGCGCGCAGTCAAGGCGGCGGCATGAGCACCATTCCTGGTGTGCCGTTATCGGGGGGTGTGCGGGTTCTGATCGCGGCCAAGCCGGTAGACTTCCGCAAAGGCGCCAACGGCCTGGCGGCGCTGGCCAAGGAAGTCCTGGCGCAGGATCCGTTCTCGGGCGCGATCATCGTGTTCCGTGCCAAACGGACGGACCGCGTGAAGATTCTGCTCTGGGACGGCAGTGGTCTACTATTGGTCTGGAAGCGTCTCGAGAACGGCGGCTTCAAATGGCCGCCGATCATGGACGGCATGATGCAGCTGTCGCCGGCGCAGTTGGCTGCATTGATTGAGGGACTGGATTGGACACGCGTGCACGTGCCGGAGATAGTGCGGCCGATAGCTGTGCAATAGGTGCGGTAAAGTGAATCAGGGGCGCTGAATTTACGCCCCACAGGCACGCGAATCTGATTCAGTGTAGCGCGTGAGCGAGATCGCAATTCAGCTTCCCGAGGATATTGAAATGCTGCGTGCGCTGGTGATGACGGCGCGGACGCAGTGCGGCGCTGCGATGGCAGAGCGCGATACCGCCATCGCCGAACGCGACCGCGCGCTCTCGCAAATCGATCGCCTGCGCCACCTGCTTCGCCAGCTGAGCCGCGCGCACTTCGGCAAACGCTCGGAGAAGCTCGATCCCGACCAGCTGCTTCTGGCGATCGAGGATATCGAACAAGCGATTGCCGAGAGCGAGGCCGATGACGACAAGAAGGACGTGCAAGCAGCAAAGGTGCGTTCCGAGACGCGCCGCGCCAATCGCGGGGCGCTGCCTCATCATCTGCCACGGGTGGATGTAACGATTGCTCCCGAAGATACGAACTGCCCGTGCTGCCATGCGCCCATGCATGTGATCGGCGAGGAGACGTCGGAGCGGCTGGACGTGATCCCGGCCCAGTTCCGCGTGATCGTCACACATCGTCCCAAATATGCTTGCCGGGCCTGCGAAGAGGCGCCCGTCCAGGCGCCCGCGCCCGAACGGCTGATCAAGGGCGGGCTGCCGACCGAGGCGATGGTGGCCTATGTCCTGGCAGCCAAATATGCCTGGCACTTGCCGCTCTATCGCCAAGCTCAGATTCTGCTGAGCCAAGGCATCGCGATCGAGCGCGCCACACTGGCGTTCTGGGTCGGTTATGCCGCCGTGGAGCTGAAGCCGCTTTATCTTCGGCTGCGTGAACTCATTCTGGGCTCGCTCAAGATCGCGGTCGATGAGACGGTGGCGCCGGTGCTCGATCCCGGCCGGGGACGCACCAAGAAAGGATACTTCTGGGCGATCGCCCGCGACGACCGGCCCTGGGGCGGGACGGATCCGCCCGCTGTCGCCTACACCTATGCGCCAGGCCGTGGCGCCGTCCACGCGCTGAAGTTGCTCGAGACCTATCGCGGCATCGTGCAATGCGACGGATACGCCGCCTACAAGAACATTGCCGACGATGCACGGGCCGGCGGTGCAATCACGCTCGCCTTTTGCTGGGCACACTTGCGAAGAAAGTTCTTTGATATCGCAAAGGGTGGTTCGGCGCCGATCGCGAGCGAAGCCCTTGAGCGCATCGCCGTGCTCTATGCGATCGAGAAGACGATCCGCGGCAGATCGGCCGACGAGCGCCGTGCCGTGCGCACGGAAAAGACCAAGCCACTCGTGCTGGCTCTCAAGCGCTGGTTTGAAGAGAAACTCGCGCACGTCTCGGGCAAGTCCGTCATCGCCGAAGCTATCCGCTACGGCTTGAACCATTGGGACGGTCTCGTTCGCTTTCTCGAAGACGGTCGCATCGAGCTCGACACCAACATCGTCGAGAGAGGCATGCGTCCCATTGTGCTCAATCGCAAGAACGCGCTCTTCGCCGGCCACGATCAAGGAGCGGAGAACTGGGCAGCCATCGCCTCTCTCGTCGAGACCTGCAAATTGCACGGCGTCGATCCGCAAGCCTACTTCGCCGACGTGCTCACCAAGCTCGTCAATCTCTGGCCCGAATCGCGCCTCGACGAGCTCATGCCCTGGGCCTGGGCGGCACAGCGTTCCACCGATCGCCTCGCGGCGTAGCCGCGTCTGCGAATCGGGTTCGCGCTCGATCCACCGAAAAATCAAGCCATCAGAGCAGTGGGATCAGAGAACCGCTTACGCTGGATCGAGGTCCACGAGAACTTGATCCTGTGCGGGCCGACCGGCGTCGGCAAGAGTTGGCTCGCGTCAGCTCTCGGCCACAAAGCCTGTCGCGACAATCGCTCCGTTCTCTACCAGCGCATTCCCAAGCTGTTCGCCGACCTCGCCCTCGCCCGCGGCGATGGTCGCTATGCCCGTCTCCTGCGGGCGCTCGGCGGGGTACAGCTGCTCATCCTCGATGACTGGGGTCTCGAGCCCCTCGACGCCGCCGCTCGTCACGACCTCCTCGAAATCCTCGAAGAACGTTACGGCCGGCGATCAACCATCATCACCAGCCAAATCCCCCTCGACAAATGGCACGAGCTGATCGGCGATCCAACCTACGCCGACGCCATCCTCGATCGCATCGTCCACAACGCGCACCGGATTAATCTCACCGGCCACAGCCTGCGGCGCTCGCGCTCCAACAAGGCATCCAAGGATTGACCGCCGCGCCACCGAATGCGAAAAATTATCCGCCAGCGAGGCACCGGACCCCGGGCGACATCATGTCGGAACACCGGGCGACATCATCTCGGAATGCCCGGGCGACTTCGTCGGAATCCGCAGGACGCGGCAGCGAAAGGCATCGAAGACTTCTGGGTGATGCCGACCCACGTCATTTTCCTCGCCATCATCTATCCCATCGTCGGCCTGATTCTGGCCTGCATGACATTCGGCTACGACGTGATGCCGCTCCTCTTCCCGCTCGCGGCGGGCTTAGCGCTGATCGGCCCCTTCGCGGCCATCGGCCTCTACGAACTGAGCCGGCAGCGCGAAAAAGGTGTCG
>Ga0209648_10003436_pt1 | contig 13285 bp, 10 predicted proteins | sample GraSoi2013_115cm_FD_185830 | JGI IMG/M metagenome (GOLD analysis project Ga0209648, IMG submission 185830) | Grasslands soil microbial communities from the Angelo Coastal Reserve, California, USA - Sample 9_17_2013_115cm (SPAdes) (version 2) | ecosystem: Environmental > Terrestrial > Soil >...
GGGCACGGACGAGACGCTCACCCTGCTCACCCATACGATCGTCCGGCTCGGCCACGACCTCGGCCTGACCGTGGTGGCCGAGGGGATCGAGCGCCCGGAGCAGCTTGAACTGCTCCGCGAGATGGGCTGCGCACGCGGCCAGGGTTACCTGCTCGGCCGCCCGATGCCGGCTCCCGGCGTCGAAGCCATGATCAGGGCCGGCCTCACCGGTTACCGTCCCGGCGTGACCGAGCAGGGCAAGGCCCCCGCCCCCGCCACCTGACCGCCCGATCAGCCCGAACGGCTGCCGCGGCACGACGCGTCCTGGACCCCCGTCTCAGAATGTGAGATCATCACGTGATCAAGTTGACGCCTGGCGGTAGGTCCGTCATGGTTAGTGACGTGCAACGCAGCGTGATTCTCGTACTTGGTCGGCGCGCAGGCCGCTGATCCACGTTCTGACCTGCGCGCTCCCCTCGATCGCCACTGGCGCGAGGGGTTTTTTGTTGCCCGCCGCCGTAATCCGATGAAACCAGCCAAGCCCAGGTAGGAAGCCAGGCCGATGACCGAGCACACGACACCGACAGCGCCGCCCACCACCCCGGCCCCGCGCCCCCGGATTACCGGTGCGCAGGCACTCGTCCGGGCGCTTGAGAATTCGGGCGTCGACGTCGTATTCGGCATCCCGGGCGGTGCGATCCTGCCCGCCTACGACCCCCTGTTCGACTCGGTGAAGCTGCGGCACGTGCTCGTCAGGCACGAACAGGGCGCCGGGCACGCCGCGGCCGGCTATGCGCTCGCCACCGGACGGCCGGGCGTGTGCATGGCAACGTCGGGGCCGGGCGCGACCAACCTGGTGACCCCGATCGCCGACGCGTACATGGACTCGGTGCCTGTGGTGGCGATCACCGGCCAGGTGCCGAGCCAGCTGATCGGCACCGACGGTTTCCAGGAGGCAGACATTTCCGGGATCACGCTGCCGATCACCAAGCACAACTTCCTCGTCACCAAGCCCGGCGACATCGCGCGCACCATCGGCGAGGCCTTCCATCTCGCGTCGACCGGGCGCCCAGGACCGGTCCTTGTGGACATCGCCAAGGACGCGCTGCAGGCCACCACCGAGTTCGACTGGCCCGTCCCGTTCGAGCTGCCCGGTTACCGGCCGGTCAGCCGGCCGCATTCCAAGCAGGTCCGCGAGGCCGCGCGGATGATCGTGGAAGCACGGCGGCCGGTTCTGCTCGTCGGCGGCGGCGTGCTGCGGGCCCGTGCGTCGGCCTACCTTGCCGAGCTTGCCGAACTCACCGGCGCACCCGTGGTCACGACGCTGATGGCACGGGGAGCCTTTCCCGACCGCCACCGTCAGCACCTCGGCATGCCCGGCATGCACGGCACCGTCGCGGCGGTGGGGGCGTTGCAGAAGGCGGATCTCATCGTGGCGCTCGGCGCGCGTTTCGACGACCGGGTCACCGGCAAGCTCGCCTCGTTCGCGCCCGACGCCGCGATCGTGCACGCCGACATCGATCCGGCCGAGATCTCCAAGAACCGGCACGCCGACGTGCCGATCGTCGGCGACTGCCGCGAGGTGATCGCGGACCTGGCGGCCGCGGTGGCCAGCGAGCAGGCGGCCGGGCGCAAGGGCGACTACGACGCCTGGTGGGCGCAGCTCGACACCATGCGTGCCACGTACCCACTCGGCTACGAACAGCCCGCGGACGGCTCACTGGCGCCGCAGTACGTGATCGAGCGGATCGGGCAGCTGGTGGGACCCGAAGCGGTGTTCGTGGCCGGCGTGGGCCAGCACCAGATGTGGGCGGCGCAGTTCATCTCCTACCAGCACCCGGGCACCTGGCTCAACTCCGGCGGACTCGGCACGATGGGGTTCGCGGTGCCCGCCGCGATGGGGGCCAAGATGGGCCGCCCCGACGCGCAGGTCTGGGCGATCGACGGCGACGGCTGCTTCCAGATGACCAACCAGGAGCTGGCGACCTGCGCCATGGAGCGGATCCCGATCAAGGTTGCCGTGATCAACAACGGGAACCTCGGCATGGTCAGGCAGTGGCAGACGCTGTTCTACAACCAGCGCTACTCGAACACCGATCTGGGCAACTCGGCTCGGGCTGGGACGCCCGCCGGAGCGCAGCAGCGGGGGACAAGAATCCCCGACTTCGTGAAGCTCGCCGAGGCGTACGGCTGTGCCGGCCTGCGCTGCGAGCGCGCCGAGGATGTGGACGGCGTGATCGAGACCGCGGCCAAGATCGAGGACCGCCCGGTCGTCGTCGATTTCGTGGTGCATCACGACGCGATGGTGTGGCCGATGGTGCCGGCCGGCACGAGCAATGACGACATCCAGTTCGCCCGCGACATGGCGCCCGACTGGGACCGGTCAGATTGACCGCGCGGTCCCGGGCGGCCGGGCGCCCCGCCCTGGCGGGCGGCACGAACACCGAGAACAGGAGCCGATCATGAGCACGCACACGCTGTCGGTGCTGGTGGAGAACAAGCCTGGCGTGCTCGTCAGGATCGCCGGGCTGTTCGCGCGGCGCGGCTTCAACATCGACGCGCTCGCCGTCGGGCCGACCGAGCACGCCGAGATCTCCCGCATGACGATCGTCGTCAACTGCGCGGAGCATCCCCTCGAGCAGGTCACCAAGCAGCTCAACAAGCTGGTGAACGTGCTGAAGATCGTCGAGCTCGACCCGGGCGCCTCGGTGCAGCGTGAGCTGATGCTGGTCAAGGTCCGCGCGGACACCGAGGCGCGCTCCCACGTCCTCGAGACGATCGAGCTGTTCCGGGCCAAGGTCGTGGACGTCGCGCCGGACGCGGTCACGGTCGAGGCGACGGGCAACAGGGACAAGCTGGACGCGCTGGTCCGCGTGCTCGAGCCATTCGGGATCAAGGAACTGGTGCAGTCGGGCATCGTCGGCATCGGGCGCGGCGCGCGCTCGATCACCGATCGTTCGCTGCGGCCGGTGGGCGACGGCGGGCGCGTCACCGAGCGGACCGCGTGATCGCCCGGCCACCGTTCAGGCTCTGTCCCGGGGGGCGGCGCCCGGGTTCCCCGGAGGCTCCGCGCCACCGAGCGGCCGCTGACAGCCCGGCCACCGTTCGGACTCTGTTGCCCGGGGGGCGGCCCCCCGGGATCCCCCCGAGGCTCTGCGCCACCGAGCGGCGGAGTGACAGCCGGGCCACCGTTCGGGCTCTGTTGCCCCCGGGGGCGACCCCCCGGGATCCCCCCGAGGCTCTGCGCCACCGAGCGGCGGAGTGACAGCCGGGCCACCGTTCGGGATCATTTTTCTGAACGGCTGCGCGGCGTGACACGTAATCAACGAGATAGCACACAGCAAGGAGAAGCCAGCGATGGCAGAGATCATCTACGACAACGAGGCCGACCTGAGCGTGCTGCAGGCCCGCCGGGTGGCTGTGCTCGGATACGGCAGCCAGGGGCACGCGCACGCGCTTTCGCTCCGCGACTCCGGGGTGGACGTGCGGGTCGGCCTGCCGGCCGGCTCGGCGAGCGTCGAGAAGGCGGAAAACGAGGGCTTGCGCGTGACCGCGCCCGCACAGGCGTGCGAGGAAGCCAACGTGATCATGGTTCTCGTGCCCGACACCGTGCAGCGCTCGCTGTACACGGAGGCGATCGCGCCGGCTCTCGGCGACGGCGACGCGCTCTTCTTCGCCCACGGCCTGAACATCCGCTACGGCCTCGTCACACCGCCGCCAGGCGCGGACGTGTGCATGGTGGCGCCGAAGGGGCCGGGGCATCTGGTACGCCGGCAGTTCAGCGAGGGCCGGGGGGTGCCCGTGCTCGTCGCGGTCGAGCGTGACGCCTCCGGCGGTGCCTGGCCGCTCACGCTGTCGTACGCCAAGGCGATCGGCGGCACCCGCGCGGGTGCGCTCAAGACCACCTTCGCGGAGGAGACGGAAACCGACCTGTTCGGCGAGCAGGCCGTTCTGTGCGGTGGCATCTCCGAGCTCATCAAGGCCGGCTTCACCACCCTGGTCGAGGCCGGCTACCAGCCCGAGGTCGCGTACTTCGAGTGCCTGCACGAGATGAAGCTGATCGTCGACCTCATGTACGAGGGCGGCATCTCGAAGATGTACTGGTCGGTGTCTGACACCGCCGAGTTCGGCGGCTACACCCGCGGGCCCCGGGTGATCAACGAGCAGACGCGCGAGGAGATGCGGCGCATACTCGCGGAAGTCCGCGACGGTTCGTTCACCCGCGAGCTTGTCGACGAGTTCGACCATGGCCGGCCGAACTTCACCAAGCGCCGCGAGGCCGAGCAGGCCGAGCAGATCGAGCAGGTCGGGGCGCGGCTGCGCCCGCTAATGAGCTGGCTGGACCCGAACGCCTGACGCTTTCGCGGGCGGGGAGCGGTGTGGCGCCCGCCCGGCCGCCGCTCCCCGCGAACGCAGAACGCCACCAGGAGCTCGTGAATATCTTCACAAGCACATAGACTCGGGTACTGACCGCTACCGCCCGGATCCTAAGGATCGCCCCGTGCCCAAGCCCATCGTCCTCGTCGCAGAAGAGCTCTCGCCCGCCGGCATCGCCGTGCTCGAATCGGACTTCGAGGTCCGTTACACGAACGGCGCCGACCGCGACGCACTGCTTGACGCGCTCGCTGACGTCGACGCGCTGATCGTGCGCAGCGCGACCAATGTCGACGCGGAGGCGCTCTCGCGGGCGCCCAGACTGCGCGTCGTCGCCCGGGCCGGCGTCGGGCTCGACAACGTCGACGTGGAGGCCGCGACGAAGGCCGGGGTGATGGTCGTGAACGCGCCCACCTCCAACATCGTGAGCGCGGCCGAGCACACCGTGGCGCTGCTGCTCGCGAGCGCGCGCAACATCCCGCAGGCGGCGAGTTCGCTCAAGGGCGGCGAGTGGAAGCGGGCCAGGTTCACCGGCGTCGAACTGCACGACAAGGTGGCGGGCATTCTCGGCCTCGGCCGCATCGGCGTGCTCGTCGCCCAGCGGCTGTCGGCGTTCGGCATGCGGGTCGTCGCCTACGACCCGTACGTATCGACCGCGCGCGCCGCGCAGATCGGGGTACGGCTGCTCAGCCTCGACGAACTGCTCGGGGAGGCCGACTTCATCACCGTGCACCTGCCGCGCAACGCCGAGACCCTCGGGCTCATCGGTGACAGGGAACTGCACCTGGTGAAGCCGGCCGTCCGGATCGTGAACGCCGCCCGGGGCGGCATCGTCGACGAGAACGCCCTGACCTCCGCGCTCAAGGAGGGCCGGGTGGCGGGTGCGGGGATCGACGTGTACCGCAGCGAGCCGTGCACGGACAGCCCGCTGTTCGCGTTCGACGCCGTGGTGGCCACTCCGCACCTCGGCGCGAGCACCCACGAGGCACAGGAGAAGGCGGGTACCCAGGTCGCGCGGTCGGTGAAGCTCGCGCTGGCCGGCGAGTTCGTGCCCGACGCGGTGAACGTCGACGGCGGCGCCGTCGCCGAGGACCTCAAGCCCGGCCTGCCGCTCACGGAGAAGCTCGGCCGGATCTTCACCGCGCTCGCGGGCGGCGTGGCCGTGGCGCTCGACGTCGAGGCCCGCGGTGAGATCGCCGCCCTCGACGTCCGGGTGCTGACCCTCGCCGCGCTCAAGGGCATCTTCTCCGCCGTGGTCACCGACCAGGTCACGTACGTGAACGCGCCGCTCCTGGCCAAGGAACGCGGCCTTGAGGTGAGCCTGCGGACCGAGGCGGAGAGTCCGGACTGGCGGAACGTGATCACCCTCCGCGGCACCATGCCGGACGGCAGGGTGATCTCGGTATCGGGAACGATGTCCGGGCCGCGGCATATCGAAAAGCTCGTCGAGGTCAACGGCTTCGAGATGGAGATCGCGGCCGCCGAGCACATGGCGTTCTTCACCTACACCGACCGGCCGGGGATCGTCGGCCTGGTCGGCCAGATACTCGGCGGCCAGCGCATCAACATCGCCGGCATGCAGGTCAGCAGGGACGTGCGGGGCGGCAAGGCGCTGATCGCGCTCACCGTCGACTCGGCGCTCGCGCCGCCGTTGCTCGACGAGATCACCCAGGCGATCGGCGCGGAGGTCGGCAGCGGCGTCGATCTCGACGACTGATGTCGCCGGGCCGCCCTGCGCCCTAGTTCGGCGAGGCGCCGCTTGCCGCAGCGCGGCGAGGCGCCGCACGCTCGTTGTGTTTCCCCATGTTTCCCCGTGTTTCCCTCATGTTCTCGCATGGTGAGACACCTGAGTGCCGGATGGGACAACCAGGTAATGTGGTACCCGGCATGTGGCACTTCGTATTCATCCTTCGGTGCCGTAGCGGGGCCTGACAGGGCAGGCCAGCGCCCGCTACGGGAAGAGGTGCTGGCGGTGTTCCCCGGAGCGCCCGCGGGGCGCCAGGAACACATAGGTCCCTGCGAAACCCGACCGAGACGAAGCCACGCCTGGAGACTTCCCGTGTACGACATGTATCCCTGGAACCAGCCGGCCGACGCGAGCGACAAGGCCGACGAGGCCGTGCGCGCGGTCCAGGTCGCGCTCGACCGGCGCGACAACGGCGGCGACGCGACCGCACACCAGGCTCCGGTGACAGCCGCCCGCGCGCCGGTGCGGGGCCCGCGCGGCCAGTAAGGTACCCGCATGGCATCGCGTAATATCCGGCTCGCTGTGATCCCGGGCGACGGGATCGGACCCGAGGTCGTAGCCGAGGCGCTGAAGGTTCTCACCGTCGCGGCACCGGACGTGACGTTCGACACCACGACCTACGATCTCGGCGCCGCGCGCTGGCTGCGCACCGGCGAGACGCTGCCCGACGCCGTACTCGAAGAGATCCGCGCGCACGACGTGATCCTGCTCGGCGCGGTCGGGGATCCGGCGGTGCCGAGCGGCATCCTGGAACGCGGGCTGCTGCTGCGTCTGCGCTTCGCCCTCGACCACTACGTGAACCTCCGCCCGGTCCGGCTCTACCCAGGCGTCGCGACCCCGCTCGCCGGGGTGCGCCCGGAGTCGCTCGACATGCTCGTCGTGCGGGAGGGCACCGAAGGACCCTACGCCGGCGCGGGCGGCGTGCTCCGCAAGGGCACCCCGGCCGAGGTCGCGACCGAGGAGAGCCTGAACACCGCGTACGGCACGGCGCGCGTGGCGCGGTTCGCGTTCGAGCGCGCCGCCGGGCGGGCACGCAAGAAGCTCACCCTGGTGCACAAGACGAACGTGCTCACCCACGCGGGTGACCTCTGGTCGCGCACCGTGGACTCGCTGGCCAAGGAGTTCCCCGCGGTCACCGTGGACTACTGTCACGTCGACGCGGCGTCGATGTTCTTCGTCAGCCAGCCGCAGCGGTTCGACGTCGTGCTGACCGACAATCTGTTCGGCGACATCCTGACCGACCTGGGCGCGGCCGTGGCGGGCGGGATAGGTCTGGCCGCGAGCGGCAACATCAACCCGGAGCGGCTCTCGCCCTCCATGTTCGAGCCGGTGCACGGCAGCGCGCCCGATATCGCGGGGCGGCACCAGGCCGACCCGACGGCGGCGATCCTGTCGGGCGCACTGCTCCTCGACCACATGAACCTGCCCGGCGAGGCGGCGCGGATCGAGCAGTCGGTCGCCGATGATCTCCTTGAGCGCCAGGGCGCGTGGGCCACCCGCTCGACGCTCGAGATCGGCGACGACATCGCGGAACGAGTAGCCTCCTAGGGCGCGCCTGCCGCATCCATCGGAGCCGGGCATCACGGCGGCAAATCGGAGCCGGGCATCACGACGGCAAGCGGCTGGTCCTCCGGGAGCGCCCCACGGCGGTCTGCCGTGACGCAGGGGGCCACATCCCCCGTTAGCGCGCGGCAGGATGGGAGTGCGGGTCCGGCAATGGTGCCGCATCCCCCGGTTGCCGCCGGGCAAGAGGAGTAACTGCGATGAATGGCGATATACAGACCACGCTCACCTTTGACATCCGCCCGTCGAGCGAGAAGGTGCCGGCCAGCAGGCGCGCGGAGATTCTCACCGCGCCTGGTTTCGGGCAGATCTTCACCGATCACATGATCACGATCGCGTGGACGGAGGACCGCGGCTGGCACGACGCGAGGCTGCGGCCCTACGGGCCGCTCACCCTCGATCCGGCCACCTCGGTGTTCCACTACGCCCAGGAGATCTTCGAGGGCCTGAAGGCGTACCGGCAGGCGGACGGGTCCATCGTGACGTTCCGGCCGCAGGCGAACGCCGCGAGGTTCAGGCGGACAGCCAGGCGGATGGCCATGCCGGAGCTACCGGAGGAGCTGTTCGTCCAGGCGATCGACATGCTGGTATCGCACGACCGCGACTGGGTGCCCGTGGTCGACGGCAACGCCCTGTACCTGCGCCCGTTCATGATTGCCACCCAGCGCGGCCTCGGCGTCAACTTCCCTTCCACGTCCTACCTTTTCCTGGTGATCGCGTCCCCGGCCGCCGCGTACTTCTCCGGCGGTGTCCGGCCGGTCACCGTGTGGCTTTCCGAGGACTACGCCCGGGCCGCTCCCGGCGGCACGGGCGAGGCGAAGTGCGGCGGCAACTACGCGGCGGCGTTCGCGGGCCAGAGCCAGGCCGTGGCGAACGGCTGCGACCAGGTCGTCTGGCTGGACGCGGCCGAACGCCGCTGGGTCGAGGAAATGGGCGGGATGAACCTGTTCTTCGGCTACAACTCGGGGGCGCAGGCGCGCCTCGTCACACCCGCCCTGACCGGGGCGCTGCTGCCGGGTATCACCCGCGACTCGCTGCTCAAGCTGGCGCCCGACATGGGAATCCCCACCGACGAAGGACGGATCTCGGTCTCGCAGTGGCGGTCCGAGTGCGAGTCGGGCGAGCTGACGGAGGTGTTCGCCTGCGGCACCGCCGCGGTCATCACGCCGGTCGGCCGGGTGCGCTCAACCGGGGCTGAATGGGCCGTCGGCAACGGCGAGCCCGGACCGGTCACGCTGCGCCTGCGCGAGGAACTCCTCGGCATCCAGTACGGGCGCCTGCCCGACCCCTACGGCTGGATCCACAAGATCTGCTGACGGGCAAAATCATTGATCCCGAACGGCTGCCGCACCTGAGCACGCTGCCTGACAGGCATCCGCCGCCCGTGGCCGAGATCCAATCGCCCCGCTCCGCCTTGCCCGCCACGTGGCACTCGTCTGGGCGTGCGCCGGGGCGCGAACCGGCGCCGGGCTCGCGAGGTGGCACTCGTCCGGGGTGCGCCAGGTCGGAGCAGGTCCGCGCGCCGCCGCTGAGGGCGTGCGGTTCCGGGCAAACACCCTAACGCCCGGTACCCGCACGCCCCAGCGCCCCGCGCTCCGCCTTGCGACGCCTCCGGTCGGCGCCCTGCGGGCGCGGCTTCGGGGCCATGGTCACGTTTCAGCAGGTGTCCCGTGCGACGCCGAAGCTGTGGTGCGGGCTATTGAAGGAGTAGGCGTGCGAGTTTGAGGAGCCCGGCAGCTTTCGATGATTTGATCAGGACAACGCTGGCGGGCGTAATCTCGGTTCGCAGCAACTCGAATGCTTGCGGGACATCTGGTACCAGCATCGTGGTCATGCCGGGGAATGCTGTACGCGCCCCGGCTTGCAAGCATGCGGCGTAGTGGCTGCCGACCGCGATGAGGGTATCGACGCCGCAGCGTGCGGCGTAGCGGCCGATTGCCTCGTGTTCGGTCGGTGCGGAGTCGCCAAGCTCGGCCATCTCACCGAGGACGGCGACGGTGTGGCGGCTACGTGCCATCGCGGCGAGCGCGTCCAGGGCGGCGCGCATGGAGTCAGGGTTGGCGTTGAACGCATCGTTGACGATGGTGACACCGTCGGCGCGCTCGGTGATTGCCATCCGGCCGGGGGAAAGGGAGCGGGCCTGGCTCAGCGCCTGAGCGGTCTCGCCGACGCTCATGCCTAGGCCGAGCGCGACACTGGCGCCTGCGAGCGCGTTGGACACGTGGTGCTCCCCAACGAGACGGAGCCGGACGGGCGCGGAGCTGTCGCCGTCCGTGAGGGTGAACCGCGCGTGGCCGTCGGCGTCGAGCGCGATCCCGGTGGCACGTACATCGGCGTCCTCGTGTCGGCCAAACGTGGTGACATGGGCCCGGGTCCGGCCGGTCATCGCAACCACCAGGGAATCGTCGGCGTTGAGGACCGCGATGCCATCTGCAGGAAGAGCCTCGGCAAGCTCCGCCTTGGCTCGGGCCGTTGCCTCGCGGCTGCCGAACTCGCCGAGGTGGGCGGCTCCGACATTGAGCACGACACCGATTCGCGGTCGGGTAAGGCTGGCCAGATAGGAGATGTGCCCCTTGCCTCGCGATCCCATTTCCAGCACAAGGTAGCGAGTGCGGGCGTCCGCCCGCAGCGCAGTCAGGGGGAGGCCTATCTCGTTGTTGAAGGAGCCCGCAGTGGCGACGGTGGGCCCGAGCCGTTGCAGGATCTGGGCAATCATGTCCTTGGTGCTCGTCTTGCCGGATGAGCCAGTGATGCCCACTACAGCCGCCTCGCCAAGGCGGCGTACCACGGTCCGAGCGAGCAGCCCGAGTGCGGTTACGACATCGTCGACGACAATGGCGGGCACACCAACATCGCGTGTGACAAGCGCTGCGACGGCACCGGCCGCGACTGCGGCTGCGGCATAATCGTGGCCGTCAACCCGTTCGCCGTGGATTGCGGCGAACAACCCGCCCGCCGCGACTTCGCGAGAATCTACTGCCGCCGGTCCTGTCACCACTGCGGCCGCGTTGCAGGCGGCCGTCAGGTGCCCGCCAGCGGCCTGTGCGATCTCCTCCAGGGTCAACGGGAGCACAGCGCTCTCCATTCATTGGTCCAGGCGACAGAGCGGCCGGCCTGCCTGACGAGGGTAGCTTGTGGGGCCGAGTCGCCAGATCAGGCGTGCTCAGGAACGGGTGAGTGATCGTGATCGACGATGCCGCGACCGAGCGATGCCACGTCTCCGGTACCCATGGTGAGCACGATATCGCCAGGCCGGGCGAGTTCGGTGATGCGCAGAGGCACGATGGAGCGCTCCGGTTCGGCAAGCACAGTTCCACCGTTCGCTTTCACGGCGTCGCCGACGATCTTGCTGGTGGCTCCAGGACCCTGGCTGCCGGTCCGGCCATAAATATCCAGTAGCAGCACCACATCGGCGGCGGCCAGCGCGTGACCAGCCCGCGTGCCGCGTGCCCATGTGCGGGCGACGCCCGACGGCTGGAACACCACGATCACGCGGCCCTCGGTCAGCGAGCGGGCCGTCTCCAGATCGGCCGCGATCTCCGTGGGGTGGCATGCGTAGCTATCGACGACCGTGACGCGATTTACTTCACCGATACGGGTAAACCTGCGCGCAATTCCGCGGTAACCGGCTAATGCGTCCGCGACCGCGCGTGGGTCGGCGCCGAGTTCTCTGGCCACGGCGAGCGCTCCGACGGCGTTGTGGGCCAAATGCCGTCCCGGTATGGTCATCGCGATAGTTAGGTGTGCGCCTTCGCGCATTGCCACGGTGGTCAGGCTCGCCCACCCACAGGTTTGCGTGTTGACGATCCGCACGCCGGCGTCGGGAGCGGCGCCGTACGTGAGGATTCGCGGGTGTGGCGAGCCGCGCTGCAAGCGGGCGATGACCCGTCGCGTGGCAGGATCGTCGGCATTGGCGATCAGTGTTCCGCTCGGCGTGACACACCGCCCAAACGCGGTGTGAGCGCTGACGTGTGCGGCCAGGTCGGCATAGTTCTCTGGATGATCATCGTCCACGTTGAGAATCAGCGCCACATCTGGCCGCAGCGCCAAAAAGCTGCGGTCGGACTCGTCGGCCTCTGCGATGAATGTGCGGCCCGAGCCGTGACAGGCGCCCGAGCCGGGGCCGGTAACGTCTGCGCCAACCGCATGCGACGGGTTCATGCCCAGTTCGCGCAGTACCGTCGCCAGCATAGCTGTGGTGGAAGACTTGCCGTGGCTGCCGGTAACCGCAACGGCCTGATGGCCACTCATGAGCATGGCCAGCGCTTGAGCCCGGTGGATTACTTGTATGCCCCTGGCCTTGGCGGCCAGCACCTCGGGGTTTGATCTGTCGATCGCGGTGGAGACCACTACGCAGGTAGCACCGTCGACGTTCGCCGCAGCGTGCCAGGCATGCACGTGGTACCCCTCGGCGGCCAGCATCGCCAGCGTCGGCGACGCCTCTGCATCGCTTCCGCTTACCCGGCTGCCACGGGCCGCGAAGATCTTGGCCAACGCCGACATTCCGGACCCACCTATACCCACGAAGTGCGGACGGCTCGTATCGACCGGTGCGATCGGGCCCGTCGGCCAGGTCATGGTTCTGCTCTCGGTCATGTGTCCTCCTGGAAGCGCAACGCACTCCATTTGCCAGGCGGCATTGTCACTCGGACGAGATCGGCGAAGTGGCACAATTTGTGTGAGTCCGAGGACAGGGCGTGACATTCGGCGCATTGTGTTGTGGGATCCGCGTACGCTGGCCGCGCTGGTGTGGCAACCATCGAGGGGATGCTGTGGCGATTCGCGCCGTGGTGCTTGACATAGGTGAGACGCTGCTGGACGACACGCGGGAGTTCGCCGCATGGGCAGAGTGGATCGGCGTGCCGCGTCATACGTTCTCGGCGGTGCTCGGCGCGGTGACGGCCGCGGGGCGCGATAACGCAGAGACCTTCCAATACTTCCAGCCTGGCTTCGACCTGGCCGCTGAGCGGCAGCGCCGTGAACAGGCCGGACTGGGTGAGCAGTACGGGGAAGAAGACCTTTACCCGGACGTGCGTCCCGCGCTGTCAGCCCTGCGGGCACTGGGCGTGTGGGTAGGCATCGCAGGCAACCAGACCGTGCGCGCGGGTCAGATCCTGCGCGGCCTGAACCTGTCCGCCAACCTCATCGCGACCTCGGGTGAATGGGGTGTTGCCAAGCCCGACCCTGCGTTCTTCGCCCGTATCATCGCGGTCACGCCCGTGGAGCGGGATGAGATCGTCTACGTAGGCGATCACCGCGACAACGACCTGGTGCCAGCCAAGGCGGCGGGCTTGCGTACCGCGTTCATCCGCCGGGGGCCGTGGGGGTACCTATGGGCGGATGACCCGGACGTGCAAAAGCTTGCGGATTGGAGCATCCACTCCCTCCTCGAACTGCCCGCCCTTATCCGATCTTGAGCCACGTTCGCGGAGAAGCCAATGTGTGCAATGTCGGCCGAATACCTGGAATGGATTGATTCCGCCGTCCGTCTGCCCCCAGGTGGCCTCTTGCTCACGGCTGGAACGGAGCCGATGATGACGTACGATCGTGGCCAGCTTGCCATCGGCGGTCGCATCGCCGTCGCCCGGAAGTCGCGCCGGATGAGCCAGCGGCAGCTCGCAG
>Ga0209648_10003437_pt1 | contig 13284 bp, 10 predicted proteins | sample GraSoi2013_115cm_FD_185830 | JGI IMG/M metagenome (GOLD analysis project Ga0209648, IMG submission 185830) | Grasslands soil microbial communities from the Angelo Coastal Reserve, California, USA - Sample 9_17_2013_115cm (SPAdes) (version 2) | ecosystem: Environmental > Terrestrial > Soil >...
ACGCCCAACGAAATTCCGGTCGCTTGATCCGGGTCCTGATCGCCGAGGACCAGGCGATGATCCGCGGCGCCCTCGCGGCGCTGCTTTCGACTGAAGCCGACATCGAGGTCGTCGCCCAGGTCGAACGTGGCGACCGCGTCGTCGACGAGGCCGTGCGCGCCAGACCAGACGTCGCGCTCCTCGACATCGAGATGCCGGGTAAAGACGGGATCACGGCGGCGGCCGAGCTTCGCACGCAGCTGCCCACCTGCCGCGTGCTCATCCTCACGGTATTCGGACGTCCCGGCTACCTGCGCCGCGCCGTCGACGCCGGCGTCAGCGGCTTCCTGCTCAAGGACGCGCCGCCCGACGAGCTCGCTTCGGCGATCCGCCGCACGGCAAGAGGCGAGAAGGTCATCGACGCGCAGCTGGCGCACGCCGCATTGAGTGAAGGCTCCAGCCCGCTGACACCGCGCGAACGCGACGTGCTGGCGATGAGCGTGCGGGGAGCAAGCGTCGAAGAGGTGGCACGCTCGCTGCACCTGACCAACGGCACAGTCCGCAACCACCTCTCAATCGCGATCCAGAAACTAAACGCCCACAACCGCACCGAAGCCGCCCGCATAGCAGAAGAGAAAGGCTGGTTGTAGAAAAATCTCCCCTCCCCCGCGCAAGCGGGGGAGGGTCGGGGTGGGGATCGTGACAGAAGTCACCCCGAACCCCGGACCCGCCTCAGCACAAAGTCGTGACCGCCGCGACTATCAAACGACACACTTTCCCGCGACCCTGATGTCACCGCGTAATTCAACAAGAGACATCAGGAGAAGCAGTCATGAACCAGATCGTCAGGAACCTCGTGCGCAGAAAGCTCCGCAGCTTTCTCACCATCAGCGGCATCGTGATCGGGATCCTCGCGCTCACGACGATGGGCGCCTTCGCGAACAACTTCAACGCCCTCCTCGACGGCGGCGCGAAGTACATCGCGGGCTATGTCCCCGTGGGCGACGCGAGCTCCAACGGCCTGGGTGGCAGCGGAGTCCTGCCGCTCGCGAAGCAGAGCGAGCTCGCAGCCCTTCCGGGCGTGGCCCAGGCTTTCCCGAGCGTCAGCGTCGCCGCCAAGCCCGGCTCGCTGAACGTTGTGAGCCTCGGGATCCCCGACTACATCTCGAGCCTCGACCCCGCCGAGAACAACTACTCCGCCCTCCGCCTGACCTTCGCCTCGGGCCACACCCTGGACGCGAACGCGGGCGGCGAGATCGTCCTCGGCTCAAACTTCGCGGCCGAGTTCAACAAGAAGGTCGGCGACAGCATCACGCTCCCGATCAAGCCCTCAGACGCGAACCCCGATTTCGTCCAGCACACCTACACGGTCGTCGGCATCTTGAACAAGACCCTCACCGAGCCCGACACCGGCGCCTTCGTCGGTCTGCCTGACGCCCAGCAGCTCCTCAAAGACCAGCTGTCGCCGGCGCTGCAAACTTCTTTCGACCAGGCGCTTTACGTCACCGGGTTCGACGTCTACGGAACGCCGGGCACCAACCTCGACACGCTGGCCGACCGGATCAACGCGCAGGTCGAGGGAGTCACGGCGCAACGGCCGAGCAAGCTCGTCGCCGCGCTCGCCGCCGGCGGCGCCCTGTTCACCGAGATCACCATGGCCGCGGCCCTGCTGGCGCTGGTCATCGGCGGCCTCGCCGTGATCAACACGATGATCATGGCCGTCAGCGAGCGGGTCCGCGAGATCGGACTGAAGAAGGCGATCGGCGCCACCACGAAAGCCGTGATGGGCGAGTTCATGCTCGAGTCGAGCTTCATCGGGTTGCTCGGCGGATTGATCGGCTTCGGCCTCGGTTTCGCCGTCACGACCCTCATCAACGCGACGATGCCGCCCGCGCAGGGTGCGATCTTCCTCGTCACACCTGGCCTGGCCGTGCTCTGCATCGGCTTCGCTCTCGCCCTCGGCACCGTCGCCGGCATCATCCCCGCCGTCCGCGCCTCCCGGATGGACCCGGTCGCGGCCCTGCGGTCCAACTAGACAAACCACGAAAAGGAGAAATTCCAATGATCGAGATCGACCAGCTCAGCAAGCACTACAAGCAGGGCAAGACCGTCGTCCGCGCACTTGATGACGTGAGCTTCAACATCGAATCGGGTGAGTTCGTCGCCGTAGTGGGCCGGTCCGGCTCGGGCAAGACGACGATGCTGGACAGCCTCGGACTGCTGCTCCGCCCGACCAGCGGCCGGATCGTCATCGACGGAACGGAAACGTCGAGCTTGAAGGACGACCAGAAGGCCCGCCTGCGCAGCTCGAAGATCGGGTTCATCTTCCAGGAGTACAACCTGCTGCCCACACTCACGGCCCTCGAGAACGTCATGCTCCCGCTGCACTACGCGGCGAAGCCGAAGGGCGATCGCGAGTGGGCCCGGGCGCTGCTCGAGGAGGTGGGCCTCGACGACCGCATGCACCACCGCCCGGACCAGCTGTCCGGTGGCCAGCAGCAGCGGGTGGCGATCGCGCGCTCCCTCGTGAACCGGCCGGCGATGGTGCTGGGAGACGAGCCGACGGGCGCCGTCGACTCTGAAACGAGCGCGCAGCTGGCGGCGATCATGCGCCGCATGAACCGGCAGCACCACGTGACCTTCATCCTGGTCACGCACGACCCGGACCTCGCCGCCGAAACCGACCGCGTGATCAGGCTGAAGGACGGCAAGGTCGTGTCGGACGAAACGACCGCGCCGGCAAGCATCGCGGTCTAACGCGCGTTCTCCCTCTCCCGCGAAGCGGGAGAGGGTCGGGGAGAGGGGCCTAGGGGGCAGGGTCGGGGCGGGGGCCTATCGAGGCCTGACCCCACGCATCGATTTCAGGTCCGGCTTGTTCTTCCCGAGGTACTCGCCCAGGCCGCCATCCGGCGTCAGCACGTAGAAACCGCCGCGCTTTCCGCCTGTGAGGTAGAGACCGCCGGCCACCTCGAGGACCAGCGCGCTCACCGCGTACGCCCAATGAATGCGTTCCGCTCTGACCACCGCCACGACCACGAACCCCAGGATCATGATCGCCGCGCCGATCAGCACCCTGTTGCGGTCGGTGACCTCCACAAGGGACGGTTTGTTTCCAGACAGCGGGACCCAGATCCGCCGCGCCCAGAGGTCGGATGGCACTTTTGTCGGGTCAAGCCTTGCGTCACTCATCGTGCGCCGTCACATTAGCGGGGACATGGTCGTCAACGTCTGCCCGGCGGCGCTCACGCCTGCGCCGCCCGAGCGATTGTGGCGGGTGCTCACCACCCCCGAACGCTTCAGCGAATGGAACGACGCGACGTTCGTCTCAGCCGACCCGCCCGGCCCGGTGAAGCCCGGACAGACGCTCAATTTCACGGCGCCGGCGTTTGGGCGCAAGTGGCCGGTCACGATGGAGGTCCGCGACACGGATCCTCAGTCGCGGTGGATCGATATCCTCGTGCGCCTTCCTCTCGGAGTCGTAAACCACGAGCACATCACCCTCACGGAAACCAAAGAAGGCGGCACGCTGGTCCGATTCAATTGAGACTTCCACCTCCCGCCCGGGTGGCGGGGCCGCCTTTTAGCGCTGGTGCTGGGACGTGAGCTCAGGCGTGGCCCAGAAGAATCGCTGCAAAACCTGATCAAGGCGGCTGAAAAGTAGTCCCCCTCCCCCGCCAAGCCGCGGGAGGGTCAGGGCGGGGGTCAAAGTAATCCCCCTCCCCCGCAAAGCGGGGGAGGGTCGGGGTGGGGGTCGTGGAAGAAGAACGACCTAGTGCGGCCCCCGCGACTCCGCCTCTTTGGACAGCCGCCAGTGTTCTTCGGCAGCGGCTTGATCTCCCCGCAGCTCCGCCACTTTGGCGAGCGCCCGCCACGTCCAGCCCGGCAGCTGCCGGTCGCCCAGCTCCTCCGCGATCCGGATCGCGTAGCGCAGGTCCTCCTCCGCCTCGTCCAGCCGTCCGAGCTCGCGTTTGGCGATGCCGCGGGCGGCGCGAGCGTCGGCCAGCTCCCAGCGAGCCCCCAGCTCGGAAAAGATCGCCACGCCCCGATCGAACCAGGGCAGCGATTCGTCATAGCGGCCCAGGTCGGTCAGAACGCGTCCCCTCTGCACCGACGTGTTGCCGATGCTGAACTGGTCTCCGATCTCCTCGGCCAGGGCGCGCGCCTCGTCGATCAGCGTGAGCGCCCCTTCGGGATCCTTCATCTCAGTGCGGTTGATCGAAAGGGCCGTCAGCGCGCGCACGCGAGCCCAGTGATCGTTCGGTTCGACCAGCCCCAGCGCACGTCGCCAGATCGCCTCCGACTCGGCGAACCGCTCGCGTGTCCAGGGAACCCACCCGGCAAACAGCAGCGTTCGCACGATGGCCATCGGCTCGCCCAGCTTTTCGGCCGCCTCGAGCGACCGGTCGAGCAGCCTCTCCGCCTTGTCGACGTCGGCCTCGAAGTTGATCGCGATGTCGCCGAGAAAGCGAAGGGCCAGCGCCAGGGCGACGTCGTCTCCATGGGTCTCGGCCAGGCTGACGGCGCGTGTCAGGGCCTCGGTCGACAGGCGGTACTCGCCGAGCCAGTAGCGCGACTCGCCAAGGCCCGCAAGGATGCGCGCCTCGCGCACCGCCCATCCGGTCTCGGGCCCGGCCATGAAGAGCGCGCGGTCGTAGCGATCGATGGCCGAGCGGATCTCCATGCGCCGGCGTGCGCGGTCGCCCGCGGCCAGCAGCGCGTCGGCCGCGCGGTTCGGAGCGGCGCGGTCAAAGGGATCGAGGTCGAGCGAAGCTCGCGCGGCGAGCTCGAAGTGGTCCGCCGCGGTCGAGCGATGGCCCTTCTCGAGCAGGTATCGGGCGACGACGGTGTGGAGGCGCAGCCGCTCTCGTTTCGGGAGGCTTGCGTAGGCGACGTCCTTCAGCGTCGCGTGTCGCATGCGCCAGGTGGGAGCGCCGGACGCCATCTTGTCGCGCACGACGAGCTCCGCATCCTCGAGCTGCTGGAGCTCCTCCATCGTGGCGTCCTCATCCACGACCGCCAGCTCCTCGCGGTCGAAGTCGTACATGAACACCGAGGCGCGCCGGGCCAGCTCGCGCAGCCTTGTGGGCAGCGCGTCGAGCCGAGCGCTGACCACCGCCTGCACCGTCGGAGGAATCGCCGCATGCGCACCTGAACCGCTGCGGGCGCCGTCCGTCATCAGCATGCCGGTCGTCTCGATGATGAAGAACGGATTTCCGCCCGCCCGCTCGGCGATCTCGACGGCCTGCGCGTCCGCTATGCCCGCCCCCGCATGGCGGACCAGGTGGATCGAGTCCGCGGCCGAAAGCGGGTCCAGCCGTAGGAGCACCGCGTTGCCGGTGGTCGCCCCCCAGCTCGGCCTGAGCTCCAGGAGCTCGTTGCGCGCGAGGGCCAGGATCAAGGCGCGGCGTGGTAGTCCAACGCGCCCGGCGGAGGCCAGGCGTTCGATGAGGTCGAGCATCGGGGGCTGGAGGAGATGAGCGTCCTCGAAGACGAGGATCACCGGGTGGTCGCGCGCCATGCCGTCCACCAGGGCGATAAAACCCGCCTGGACATCGCCGACGAACGTCGCCTCATCGCTTCGCTCGGCCATGCCGAACAGGAGGGCCAATCGCTGCACAGTCCGCTCAGCCTCAGAGGGCTCGCTCCACTTGTCGACCAGCTCGCGCAGCAGTCGCCGGACCTTGTCGGGCGGGTCGCCGGCCTCGATGCCGGCCAGGTCGCCGACGATGGCGGCGGCGGGAGAGAAGGTCGCCGTGTCGGTGGTCGAGCGAGGCCGGCCACGCAAGACCGCGACCAGCGCGCCGACCCCGGCCGCGAGCTCATCGGCCAGCCGGGATTTGCCGATTCCAGGCTCACCGAGCACGGTCACGAGGACAGGTCGCCCGGTCGAGGTGACGAGACCGAGGCTTTGATCGAGCACGGCCTGCTCGCTCATGCGCCCGACGAACGGGATGGTGCGCCGTGCCGAACGCGTCGAAAGCCCCACGACCGGGTACGCGTCGAGCGCGGCATCGAAGCCCTTGGCCTTGAAGCGGCGCCGCCGCCCGAAGGAGACGCTGTCCTTCGTCAGGGCATAAGCGGTGCTGCCGGCCATGATCTGGCTCGGCTGTGCGGCCGTTTGAAGCCGCGCCGCCGCGTTCACCACCTGCCCGGTGACCAGCACCTGGCCGCTGGGGTTTCGTCCCATCGCGGCCTCGCCGGACTCCACCCCGATCCTGACCTCGAGCGGAACCGGCAGCCCGGCCGCCTCGCCCAGACGCCGGGTGCGGGCACGGATCGCGAGGCCCGCCCGGACGGCCCGCAGCGCGTCGTCTTCGTGCACGTGGGGGAGACCGAAGACCGCCATCACGGCGTCGCCGATGAACTTCTCTGGCCGGCCGCGGAGCGCCAGGAGCTCCTCGGATGCCGCACCGAAGAACTGTCCCAGCAGTTCGCGGGCGCGCTCCGCATCGAGGCGGGAGCCGAGACCGGTCGAGTCGACGATGTCGGCAAACAGGACGGTCACCATCTTCCGTTCCTCGGTCCCGACAAGCGGTCCGACCGACGCGCCACAGTTGGGGCAGAACCGGGCGCCGTCGGGGAGTGGGCGGCCGCACACCGAGCAGGTCATGACCTGCACAATAAGCTGACGCCGATGGCCGACTCCAAAACGAGGGCTCTCAGCCGCGTCCCGCTGTTCTCACAGCTTTCCAGGTCGGAGCTGGAGTTCGTCGCCAGCCGGGCGGATGAGGTGAGCGCAAAGGCCGGGCACACGTTGATCACACAGGGCCGCCAGGGGGACTCGTTCTACGTCCTACTCGACGGCGAGGCGCATGTCGACGTGAAAGGCCAACCGCGTCGCACGCTGAAGGCCGGGGACTTCTTCGGCGAGATCAGCATGCTGGACCGAGGCCTGGCGAGCGCGACGGTGACGACCAAAACCGATGCACGACTCCTGGTCATGAGCCACGCGCAGTTTCGCGACGCGATCAAAGCCAGCGATGGGCTGCTGGTAAAGGTCCTCGCCGCAATGGGCGAGCGACTGCGCGCCGACATGATGGCGAACGAAAAGCATCCCCCTCTCCCGCGATAGCGGGAGAGGGTCGGGGAGAGGGTCGCGGAAGAAGAAAGCATCCCCCTCTCCCCGCAGGGGAGAGGGTCGGGGAGAGGGTGGTGGAAGAACCTAGGCCCGACCCTCTTTCAGCGCATCGATGGTCTTTTCAATCCGTCGCTGCCGGGTCTCGGGTGACTTGATCGCTTCGATCGCGCCGACCAGCCGCCGCTGGTTGCTGTAAGTCAGCGCCGCAAACGACCGCTTGGCGTCGGCGTTGCGCCCGAGCGCCGCGCCGAAGTCGGCGGGAATGGCAACTTCGCGAGGCTCGGTGTCGAGCTCGACGTCCACGTCCACGGTGTCACCCGCCGCAACGCCGGCGCCCTCGCGGAACTCGGGCGGCACGCCGAGCATGAACTTGCCGCCCATCGACGCCACGCTGGTGCGATAGGTGAAGCCGTTGATGGTGGCGCGAACCGGTGGCCGCTTCGAACCGAGAGCGGCCACCACCTTCGCCGGAACTTCGATCCCCGCCGCGGTTTTACCGGAGGGCAGGATCTTGGTCCGAAATCTCATCGCTCTATGCCTTGGCCGACTTGGCCTTTGGCGCGTCGAGGGTCTTGGGCAACCCGTTGTCGCCAATCGCCAGCTGGACGATGCGGATGTTGTTGCCGAACGGGTCGCGAATCCCGAAGTCGGTTCCGTAAAAGTGCTCTTCCGGCTCGGAGGTGAACTCGACGCCGCGCGCCTTGAGCGTCTCGTAGGTCTTGCGGCAGTCCGAAGTCGTAAGGCCGAGGGTGAAGCCGCTGGCTCCCTTGGTGACGATGTCGCGAACCTGGTCCGCGGTCTTCGCATCCATGGCCGGCGGCCCAGGCAGCTCGAGCAGAACGTTGCGTCCGGGCTGGCCCGGGACTCCAACCGTGACCCAGCGCATGAACCCAAGGTCCATGTCATTGGTGAGCTCCAGCCCGAGCTTGTTGACGTAGAAGTCGATCGCCTTGTCCTGGTCGAGAACGTGGATGTGGGACATGTTGATGAAGTCGTACATCGGAATTCCTCCTGTGTTTGATGGCTTGAACAAGACCGATGCTAGGTCCCGTTCTTGGCCCTGGCTTCTCCAAAACTGCTCGGTCTCATCCATGACATCGAGAAGCAGGTCGGGACGGCAAAAACGAGCTTGCGATTGCGATATTCGGTCGGCGTGTCGCCCACGATATCCGCGAACGTCCGGCTGAAAGTGCCAAGGCTTCCAAACCCAACATCGAGACAGATATTCGTGATGCTTCTCTCAGTCTCCCTCAGCAAGAACATCGCGCGCTCGACCCGCCTTCGCTGCAGGTAGCGATGGGGTGTCTCGCCGAACGTGGCCTTGAACGTCCGAATGAAGTGGGCCTCGGAGACATTCGCGACCTGTGAGAGATTCGCGATGTCCAGCGGCATCGCGTACGTGCGGTCCATCGCATCACGCGCTCGAAGCATCCGGCGATTGATATCCTCCGCGGCCCGCGTCACGCCCTTATTGTCCCAACGCACCGCTCCTCGCCGCAGTTGCGAGTACGAAACCCGATAAACAACCGTTAAGTTTGTTGACTTTACGCCCAGGTAGGTCTAGGGTCGGCCACCCATGGGAGCCCTCTGGATCCGCAAACTCTCCGCCCTCGCGGCTGTGGCCGTCGTCGGCGTGACGGGAGCCAGTGTGGCCGCGCAGGCCGCTCCGACCACCCTGAACTGGGGCCCCGTGAGCACCAGCCAGGTTCCCCCCACCCGCGAGTTCGGCGCCATGACCTTCGACTCGACTCGCAACCGGACCATTCTGTGGGGAGGCGGAAACTCCGCGTTCGTCAATCTCAATGACACGTGGGAGTTCGACGGCACGAGCTGGCTGCAGCGCACCCCATCGACCTCGCCTCCAGCATTAGTCGGCTCAGCGATGGCCTTCGACGCCAATCGCCACGTCTCGGTCATGTTCGGAGGCAGCGGTTTCCCGGGAAACAGCGCGGCGACGTGGGAATGGGACGGCACGAACTGGACATTGCGGACGTTTGCAACGTCGCCTGCGGCGCGGTTCTGGACGACCATGGCGTACGACTCGGCGCGCGGAAAGATCGTTCTGTTCGGTGGCGACGGCGCCAGCTCCACCGAATTCGGAGACACGTGGGAGTACGACGGCCTCACATGGACTCACATGACACCGGCCAATTCGCCTACTCCTCGTTTCGGAGCCGCTATGGCATACGACCCCGGTCTTGGCCGCGTGGTGCTGTTCGGCGGCCGCGTCTCCGGACAGCGCATGGCGGACACGTGGGAATGGGACGGCAACAACTGGACTCAGTTCACTCCGGCCGCGACACCGTTCCCCCGTTTCTGGCACACGATGGCCTTCGACCCGCAGGTCGGCCACGTGGTCATCTTCGGCGGCGACCACATCGAACCATTCGGGCTCGGGCCCATCAACGACACGTGGGAATGGGACGGCTCCCAGTGGACCCAGGACTGGACCTCGGCGACTCCCAGCGCCCGAGCCGGCCACACGATGGCCCTCGACGCCAACGGGCGGGTTGTGATGTTGGGCGGGTCCGATGAAGGAAACCCCGGCGTGTTCCCGACCGACACCGAGGAGCTCGGCACGGGCATCGTCACGCCCGCCGGCAACCCGTCGATCGCGTTGCCGGCGAGCCTGAATTTCGGCAATGTGGATGTCGGAGTCACCAGCTCGGCGACCTACATTCAGCTCTTCAACACCGGGACCGGTCCGCTGGTCGCGACCATCTCCGCGACCGGGGACTTCGCGATCTCCAGCACGTACTGCCCGAGCGCGCCCAACCCGCTGGCGGCCGGCATGTTGTGCCGCGCCTTCATCACGTTCACGCCGACCGCGGCGGGAGACCGTGTCGGCAGTTTCGTGGTCACGGGCAACGTCCCGGGCGGGTCCCAATCCGTGGCGCTCCACGGGTTCGGCGTGTGCTGCGACTTCACGATCTCGGCCAGCCCGACGAACACGGGCACGGTCCAGGGCACGAGCATCACCGCTGCGATCAGCACGACTGTTGTCGGCACTCCCGCAACCGTGGCTCTTTCCTTTCTCTCGACCGACCCAGGCCTGACGGCCACCTTCAGCCCGTCATCGATTACCGCCGGAGGTGGTTCCACGATGACCATCACGGTCGGCCCGGCTGTACCGGTAGGCCTCCAGGGCATTGAAGCCGTAGGCACCGAAGGGCCGGTCTCCCACATGGTGGAGGTGTTCGTCAACGTCAGGGCAGCGCTGACGTCCGACTTTTCGATCGCGGCCAACCCGAGCACCCTGACCGTCGTGGAGGGCCAGTCCGGCACGAGCACCGTCAACACGGCGCTGGTCACCGGCACGGCGGGCACGATCAACCTGAGCGTGACATTTTCCTCGAACGGGCTGGCGCCAACTCTCAACCCGGTCGCGGTTACAGCCGGCGGGTCATCCACCCTCACGGTCTCGCCTAGCCTCGCACTGCCGCCTGGCACGTACACGGTGACGGTGACTGGCACCGAGGGCTCGGCCACGCACAGCGCCTCTGTGACGGTGATCGTGCCACCGCCGCCGCCCAATGACTTCTCAATTTCGGCGAGCCCGACCACAGTCACCGTCCTGCAGGGAGCAGGAACGAGCAGTGCCATCAGCACCGCCGTGACGAGCGGATCCGCGGAGATGGTTTCGCTGTCGGCAAGCTCGCCCGCGGGCCTGACCGCGACGCTGAGTCCTACCGCTGTCACGGCGGGAGGGGGCTCGACCCTGACAGTGACCGCGTCAGCCGCCGTCGCGCCGGGCGCTTACACGGTCACAGTGACTGGCGCGTCAATCTCCAGCACTCACAGCGTGGCTGTGACGGTGAATGTCACGGCTGCGCTGTCCGACTTCGCGATCTCAGTAAGCCCAAGCAGCCTGACGATCCTCCAGGGAAACAACGCCACGAGCACGATTACCACCACGCTGGTCTCAGGCACCCCGGACGCGATCAGCTTGCGCGCGACCTCGTCACCGATCGGCGTCGGGTCGTATCTCAGCCCATTTGTCGTCAATGCCGGCGCCACTTCGACGATGACGATCTCAGTCTTCGGTCTCACGACCCCAGGCGTCTACACGCTCACCGTGACGGGCACTGAGGGCGCGGTCACGCACAGCACATCGGTGACGGTGACCGTCACTCTGGCGCCTTCCGACTTCGTGATCCGCGTAGCTCCAACCAGCCTTACCATCGTCCAGGGCAACAGCGGCACTATCGATATCGGCACCACGGCGGTGACTGGAACCGCGGACGCGATCAACCTCAGCGCGGTCTCGTCGCCGAGCGGGCTGATCACCTCGCTGAACCCCACGGTGGTCAACGCCGGCGGTACGTCGACGCTGACGATTTCGGTCGGCGCCACCATCGCGCCAGGCACATACACCGTCACCGTGACAGGCGTCGAGGGCTTCGCCATGCACAGCACGACCGTGACGGTGACCGTGACTGCGGCGCCGTCCGACTTCGCGATTTCGGCGAGCCCCAGCAGCGTGACCATCGTCCAGCAAACCTCAGGGACTGCCACGATCAGCACGACACTCGTCACGGGCACCGCGGACGCGATCAGCCTGAGCGCGGTGTTGTCGCCATTGGCCAGCGACCTGAGCCCCTCGCTCAACCCCGCCGTCGTCACAGCCGGCGCCGGGTCGACATTGACGATCTCTGTGGATGCCCTGGCGATACCAGGCGTCTACACGGTGGTCGTGACTGGCTCTGAGGGAAGCGCGGTGCACAGCACGACAGTGACCGTAACTGTCACGGCGACGCCGCCCGACTTCGCGATCTCATCGAGCCCGAGCAGCCTGACCGTCGTCCAGGGCAACTCCGGTACCAGCACGATCAGCACCGCGATAACAGCTGGCATGACTGCGCAAGCGATCAGCCTGAGCGAGAGCTCGTCACCGGTCGGGCTGGCCACCGGCCTGAGCCCCGCCGTGATCACGTCAGGCGGCGCTTCGACGCTCCTCGTCTCACCCGACTTCACAACGGTGCCCGGGACATACGTCGTGACGGTCACAGGTACAGAAGCCTCAGGCGCGATACACAGCACGTCGGTGACGGTTACTGTGGCCGCTGGTCCGCGGGACTTCACTATCTCCGCCAACCCGAGCGCGCTGAGCATCGTCCAGGGTTCCATTACGACAAGCTCGATCAGCACCGCAGTGATCGGCGGTCCAGGGACGATTGTGCTGTCCAACTCAGCACCGGCCGGCGGCCTGTCGGCCACGCTCTTGCCGACCTCGATCAGTGCCGGCGGCAGCTCGACCCTCACGATTGGCGCGGCGTACACGACCGCGCCCGGTACCTACACGGTGACAGTCACAGGAACCGAAGGCTCCAACACGCACTCCACGGTGATTTCCGTGACGGTGACGATCAAGGGCATCGTCAACGGAGGCTTCGAAACGGGCGACTTCGCGGGCTGGGCCACGACCGGCGTGACAGCGATAGTCTCGACATCGCATAGCGGCGCCTTCGCAGCCCAGGTTGGCTCCACGTCGCCCTCGGCGGACAGCACCGTGTCCCAGACCTTCACGGTTCCGACCGCGGGCGGCAAATTGACGTTCTGGTACCGGATGTCCTGCTCGGACAAAGTCAAGAACGATTGGTTCACGGCCACGCTGAGTGACGGCGTCACTGTATCCACGTTCACGATTCAACCCCCGGTCTGCTCGGAGACGTCGACCTGGACGAAAGTGACCACCAACCTCGCAATGTTCGCGGGCCACTCCGTGACGGTGACGTTCGTCAACCACGATGACGGCCAAGCCGGGACCCCGACCTACACCCTGGTTGACGACCTAGCCCTGATCTGACGACCGTCAGGCAGCCCAGCGGTAACCCGGCCCGCGCGCCCGCCGCATCACGACCCGCTCCGGCGGCAGGAACTGAAACTCGCGGCCGACCTTGACCACCTGCCAACCACCTTCATGCACCAGCCGATGGTGAAAGAAGCAGAGCAGCACGAGGTTTTCCAACTTGTCCGACCCGCCTCTCGATTTGTAGACGATGTGGTGCGGGTTCGACCAGTTGACCTGGCGGTCGCAGCCGTAAAACCGGCATCCCTTATCGCGTACTCGCAAGGCCCGCATCTTCGGCGGCGAGACAGTTCGCGTTGCTCGCCCGACGTCGATCACCATCGAGTCCGCCAGCAGGACCCGCGACATCGTGCAGTCGCAAGCCAGGCGCTCGGCGGTGCGAACCGAGATGGGGAGCGAGAGGTCGAGCTCGGCCGGC
>Ga0209648_10003438_pt1 | contig 13284 bp, 10 predicted proteins | sample GraSoi2013_115cm_FD_185830 | JGI IMG/M metagenome (GOLD analysis project Ga0209648, IMG submission 185830) | Grasslands soil microbial communities from the Angelo Coastal Reserve, California, USA - Sample 9_17_2013_115cm (SPAdes) (version 2) | ecosystem: Environmental > Terrestrial > Soil >...
CATTGTGCTGATGGGCATGGGCACACTCTCCACGCCGGTGAAAGTCGCTATCCGGCACATGCGCGAGCGGGGAAAGAAAGTCGGTTTCGTGCGCATGCGCTGGTTCCGGCCGTTTGCCGCGGAAGAGCTGGCCAAGTGCCTGAGCCGCTTCCAGGCGATCGGAGTTATCGATCGCGATTATTCGTTCGGCTCGCCCTACATGAGCGGCGTCGTCACCAACGAGGTCCGCACCGCGCTCTATTCCGCGCCGGGCAAGAAACCACCGGTGCTGGGCTTCATCGCCGGCCTGGGTGGACGCGAGGTGACGGTTCCCGATGTAGAAAAAATAACCGAATCCGTCTATCAAGCCGCAGCCGGCAAATCGCAACCGTTGACGCAATGGATCGGCTTGCGTGAGTAACATCGGGCGGGCCCAGTGGCGTTGCCCGGCTAACAGATTTCGCTGATGCCGTTTTGAGCATCAGAAAGGATAAGAGGAAGCCATGGCTACCTTCGTACAGATCGACCCGACGCAGAAACTCGATCCGTTTAAGTCCGTCAAGAAGCTCCCGCTGGAGGAGTTCTTCACGTCCGGTCACCGGACCTGCCAGGGTTGCGAATCAGCTCTGCTCATGAAGATGATGGCCAAAGCTGCCGGCCCGCGTAGCATCGTGCTGGGCAGCACCGGCTGCATGTATGTGGCCAACACCACGTACTACAGCACCTCCTGGGTAGTGCCGTGGATGCACACGCAGCTCGGCAGCAGTGGCTCGGCGGCTCTAGGCACGGCCGCAGCGCTGAAGGTCCTGATGCGCAAGGGCAAGATGAAGAACGAGCCCATCAACGTGATCGCCTTCTGCGGCGACGGCGGCGGCGCCGACATGGGTGTGGGCGCGATCTCGGCCACCCTGACCCATCCCGACTACAACCTCCTCATCTTGATGTACGACAACGAGTCGTATGCCAACACCGATATTCAGCTCTCCGGCAGCACACCCTGGGGCGCGAATACCACGTTCAGCAGTCCCGGCAAAGTCAAGCGGATCATGCACCATCGCTGGAAAAAGAACATGGCGGGCATGATGGCTGCCGGCCATCCCGAGTGCAAATACGTTGCGACTGTCTGTATGTCTTACGGGCTGCACGGCATGAACTCGATGCGCAAGGCGCTGTCTATCGGCGGGCCAACGTTCATCCACTCTCTCGATCCGTGCCCCAAGGGCTGGGACTACGATCCTTACCAGTCGCATGAGATGGGAGAGCTGGCAGTCAACACCGGGGTCTGGCCGCTCTATGAAGTTGAAAACGGAACGTTGCGGCTCACGGGACGCACGGAACAAATTGCGGCAGGCCGCATTCGCCGGCTGCCGGTGCGTGAGTATCTGACGAGGCAGGGAAGGTTTGCTCACTTTACCAAGGACGATATCGATTACTTCCAGAGCAAGATCGACGACATGTGGACGAAGTGGCTGATTCCGGGCGTGATCCCGTTCCGGAAAGACCTGGAGGCCGACAAACCGCCCGCCGCATAGGGGCATGGCGGCACGCGCGGTTGTGCGCGCCGGAGAGACGGGTCAAGAAAGACCGACAGAAAGGCTGTTGCCAGTACGCCCTTTACGGGCTATATTGCATGCCCCTAACTGAGGAGGCATTTATGGCAGAACCAACGGCCCCTGCAGTTTCCGAGGCTCGGGTACCTAATCGCTGGATCATTCTGACCGCCAGCATTATCAGCATGGTGGCGGTGGCGAACTTCCAATATGGCTGGACGCTCTTCGTCCTGCCGCTGCAAAAACATCTCAACCAAACCGCGGCCCTCATCTCGGTCACCTTTACTGTCTTCGTTCTCTTGGAGACGTGGTTGGTGCCGTTCGAGGGCTGGCTGGTGGATAAGTTCGGCCCCCGGTGGCTAGTGATGCTGGGAGGAGTTTTGGCAGGGCTGGGTTGGGTGGGAAGCGGCTACGCCGAGTCCCTGACAGCTCTCTATCTCTCGTATGCGGTTTCCGGCATCGGCGCCGGGATCGTTTATGGGACGGCCGTCGGAAGCGCTCTGAAGTGGTTCCCCGAGCATCGCGGGCTGGCTGCAGGACTCACAGCCGCCGGCTTCGGCGCGGGATCGGCGCTGACGGTTGCGCCAATCGCTAACATGATCAACCCCCCCGGACAGCCGCCCGGTTCCGGCTATCAGCACACGTTCATCGTATGGGGAATCATTCAGGGAGCGATGGTTGTGGTTGCAGCTCTGTTCCTCAAAGCTCCGCCGGCCGGCTGGTTGCCAAAGACCTGGCGCACCGTCGGCAGCGAGGAAGTAAGAACTCGCCAGACGGCGGTATCGTTCACCTCTGCGGAAATGGCCGCGACGCCGCATTTCTGGCTGATGTATGTGATGATGGCCATGGTCGCCACCGGCGGCCTGATGGCGACTGCCCAACTGGCGCCCATGGCCCGCTCCTTCGGCGTGGACCGTACCAGCGTGAAGCTTCTGTTCTGGATGGTTCCCGCCCTGACCTTCGCCCTGCAAGCCGACCGCGTGATCAACGGGCTCTGCCGGCCGTTCTGGGGCTGGGTTTCCGACCACATCGGACGTGAGAAGACCATGACCATGGCCTTCGGCCTGGAAGCCGTGGCCATCTTCTGTCTGCTCAGCTTTGCGCAGAATCCGTTGATGTTTGTTCTCTTCAGCGCTTTCACTTTCTTTGGTTGGGCAGAGATCTTCTCGCTGTTCCCGGCACTGTGCGGTGATTTCTTCGGGCGCAAGCACGCAACCGCCAACTACGGCTATCTCTACACGGCCAAAGGGACCTCTTCCATGTTCGTGCCGATCGGATCGGCACTGGCCGCCACCACGGTTGTCGGCAGGACCTTTGACTTCCGGGCGGACATTCTGTTGGTTGTGGGCGCGCTACTTGTAATGTTCACCGTATTTCTGGCTCCAACGGTGTTCCACGTAAAGCTAAACGGCGCTGCTCGGGCCACTCTGCTGAGCATAGCTGCAGTGCTGGTTACCTACGGCATCGTTGTCACCGTGCTTCCTGCCAGAGTTTGGACGCCATTTAGCGCAAGTTTCACGATGCCTCAAGTTGGCTGGAAGGGCGTATTCAGCGTCGCGATTGTCTTCGACCTAGCCGCGGCACTGCTGGCGTTCTTTGTTCTAAGGAAGATGAAAGCGCCGGTGCTTTCCGCCGAGCAAACACAGAGAGGAAAAGTGCCTGCAGGGGCCGTTCCTGGAGCGGCCTAGGCGCGCTCAAATCTGCAAGATTGCCAGGGCTCCCTTTTCTCAGGGAAAGGGAGCCTTTCTTGTGCGCCAATCCACGGGTCTGCAAGGCTACAGGCGTGGCTGAAATCGGCCAGCAAGGATGGTGATTTTCGATCAGCCGGCACCGCCACGTCGAGTTTCAAATAACCAAGTTGCTGAAAACAAGAGACGAGCCTGTCATTGTGCCTGGCACCAAACGTGCCTAGAATGTGCTCGGGAAGTTTCGTCTCACACTTTCGTCGGAGGCCGTTCCATATGTGGCAAGAAGCTGTACGGAACAAACTTGGCGCCCTCGTTCTTGTGGGGCTCTGCGTGGTTGCGGGCTCGCTTCGCGCGTCTTGCCAATCGAACTCCACCCACGAAGACGGTTCGCAAAGTACGAACAAAACGGACGCTCATTCGACGCATGCAGATGCCAAGCCATCAGCCGATCAGCCTGCTCAAACCTCCAAAGCGAGCGCCGCGGAGAAGCCGTCGAAGGGAAAGCCCCACATGCATCTGGGAACTGTCACGGTGGGCGCAAGCTACACTCGACTCCCCGCCGGGCTCTTAGCCGGCCCGTATTGGGGATATGGTTTCTACCCCTACGATCTTTTCTTCTACGACCCTTTTTACAGCTCGTCTTTCTCCGAACCGAGTCCGATCGGATTCGTTGATCGTCCGGACAAGGGTGAGGTGCTTCTGGAAGCAAAACCCGGCTCGGCTTCGGTTTATCTAAATGATGCCTACGCCGGCACCGCGGGCAAGCTCAAACATTTCTGGCTTGCTCCAGGAGCGTACGATCTCACGGTTGCTGCGGCCGACGGCTCAGTGTTTCATCAGCGAATTTACGTCCTCACCGGAAAATCGCTAAAAGTTCGGGCCAAGTTCGCCGCACCAACGAATGAACAATGAACAAGAAAGCCCACAAGCCAAGGAGAAACGATCATGAAGCTGAGGAGATGGCTGATCGCGGTGCTGATATGCGCAACGGCCGTTGCAACCGACGCACCTAGAGGAACGGTACCTAAGGCCGCCGCAGATCGGTACCCCGCGCACGTTACGCAGGACGGCATCGCCATCGGCGCCACGTTGCTGAGCGCCAGCGACGTTCGCCACATTTTCTCCACGCAGGTAAACGAATGCTGCCTGGTGGTCGAAGTTGCGTTGTATCCGCAAAAGGACGGCCTGGTCGAAGTTTCATGGAATGATTTCGCGCTGCGCGTTGTCGGCCAGGATATCGCCGCCAAGCCCTCGAGCACCGCAGTTATTGCCGGCAGGTTGTACCGCCAGGCGCAGCCGGAGCAAAACCCGCATGACGTAACCATCTCGCCCACAGGCGGCATTGGCTACGAGAGCGGCGGAATCGATCCCGTTACCGGGCAGCGCCGGCCGGGAGGCGTCGTGACATCCGGCGGCGTCGGCGTGGGTGTTGGATCGCCATCGCCTAAGCCCGGATCGACGGAAGCGGACCGTCGCACCATGGAACTGGAGCTTCGCGAGAAGAGCCTGCCAGAAGGCAATACGGCCTCTCCCGTTGCCGGCTATCTGTACTTCACGATTCCACCCAAGAAAAACAAGAAATACCAGTTTGAATACAGCTTGAACAGTAACAAGGTTGTCCTCCCCCTCTGAGGCTCATCTTCATCCTTGCTTCTTCTCCTCTCGGCGCGCTGCTTCTTTGGCGCGCCGTTTCTTTTTACTGAGACGCTTCATTTGGCGGTGACGCCAAGCATTTTTTCCTCTTTTAGAATGTCATTCCGAGGCGGAGCAAGGAATCTGCTCTGCAAGGGCAGGCCAAACAACGGCGGGCAATCCTTCACATAGCCCAGCGCAGTCGTTGTACGTTGGTTGCTTAGCGATTAGCAAGTGTGGCGATGTCGCCAAGGCCGAGTAGTCGTTCATCAGCCGTTACCAGTGTAAGGCCGAGAACCTTCGCTGTGGCGGCCAGGAAGCGATCGGCTGGATCAGAATGTAACGATAATTGATGCGCTACGATCACGATCTCGTGAGTGAGTGGCGCTTCGCGAAGATGGCTCGTAGACTCTGCGAACCATCGATGGAAGTCAGCCGGCAGTCGGATTCTTCCCTTCCGCTGCAATAACAAGGTTTCCCATGTGCTGATTGAAGAAAGCCAAAGCTCATTCTCAGCGTTTCGCAATTCGTTCATCAACCGTCGTGCGATACGTTCGGGCTCGCGCAGCGTCCAAAGCCAGATGTGGGTGTCGAGGAGAAGTTTCAATCCCGCAATACCTCAAAGTCACTTTCGTCAATCACGGGAGAGACGATGTCGCCGAGGATGTCCATCTTGCCTTTCATCGATCCAATCCAGTCCGATCGTTCTTTCGCGGGAGAGGCGGGCACGACCTCGGCTATCGCCTTGCCGAATTTCGTGATGCGAATCGGTTTCTTTGTCTTCCGAACCTGCTCCAGGAGGGCAAGACACTTGGCCTTGAATTCCGAGATCGATATTTCTTGCATGACTAATGAAATATACCATGGTCATAATAAGTAGTCAATCGTGGGGTTGTGGTTTAGACTGGGAATCTTTGTAAGGTACAAGCTGCCTCTAGTTACCATGCGCGTTCTCATTGCCGGTGGCGGCACCGGCGGACATGTGATCCCGGCGCTGGCCATCGCGCGCGAACTCAAATCGCGCTTCAACGCCGACGTGTTGTTCGTCGGCACCGCGCGCGGCATGGAAAACCGGCTGGTGCCGCAGGCCGGTTTTGGATTGATGCGCATCAACGTAGGCGCCCTGAAGAACGTCAGCATGCTCACGCGCCTGCGGACTCTGTTCGGTCTGCCTCTTGCCATTCGCGAAGCGCGCAAGATCATCACTGTGTTTCAACCCGACGTCGTCGTCGGAGTCGGCGGATACGCTTCTGGACCGGCGATGGCGGCGGCCATCATGTCCAAGATTCCAACACTGGCCTTCGAGCCCAACCTGGTTCCCGGCTTCGCCAACAAGATTATTGGACATCGAGTCTCGGCCGCCGCTGTCCACTTTGCAGAGACCAAGCAGTATTTTCGCGACGCACAAGTGGTTGGCGTTCCCGTACGCGCCGAATTCTTCGGTGTTGCGCCGCCCGCAGGGGCGCATCCGCCTACGCTGTTGGTTTTCGGCGGCAGCCAAGGTGCTCACGCGATCAACGACGCGATGATGCGAGCCTTAGCCGCCATTCGGCGACAAATTTCCGGCTTACGCCTGATCCACCAGACTGGCGAGCGCGACTATAATGACGTGCGGGCTGCGTACGCGAGCGCAGGGGCAACGGCGGAGGTCTCTGCTTTCATTGACAACATGCCTCAGGCCTTCGCTCAGGCGGATTTGTTGTTGTGCCGGTCGGGCGCTAGCACCGTTGCGGAAGTTACAGCGGCCGGGAAGCCGGCGATCTTCGTCCCGTTTCCGCAAGCGGCCGACGATCATCAGCGCCGCAACGCCGAAGCGATTGTCGCCGGTGGAGCGGCTGTGCTCATTCCCCAAGCCGAGTTGACGTCCGAACGCCTGTCGCAAACGGTCATTGAGCTGCTTTCGAATCCAAAGCGCCTGCAAGAGATGTCAGAACGGGCGCGAGCGCTTTCGCATGTTGACGCCGCGGGACGAATGGCGAGAATGGTGGCGGAGCTGGCGCGGCGGCGAAAATAAGGGTGGCCGCGAATTTACGCGAATCGGCGCGAATCAGACAAAGCATTGATTAATTCGTGTTTGTTCGCGCGGATTCGCGGCTAAGAATGACATCATGTTTGCAAAAATCCAGCGTATACATTTCGTAGGCATCGGTGGGATCGGCATGAGCGGAATTGCCGAGGTCCTGCTCACGCTTGGCTACAAAGTTTCCGGGTCAGATCTGAAACATTCTTCCGTCACGCAACGCCTTGCCGAGCTGGGAGCACTGATCTTCGAGGGTCACCGGGCGGAGAACATAACCGGAGCGGAAGTTGTAGTGACCAGCTCGGCCATCAGTCGCGGCAATCCGGAGATCACGGCGGCGCATGCTCAGCACATTCCCGTGATTCCGCGCGCCGAGATGCTCTCCGAGCTGATGCGCCTGAAATACGGCATCGCCATCGCCGGCATGCACGGAAAGACCACGACCACCAGCATGGTAGCGGCGGTTTTGGCCGCCGGCGGGCTCGATCCCACGGTTGTGGTGGGCGGCCGTGTCGATGCACTGGGCTCGAATGCGCGGTTGGGCAAATCGCACTACCTCGTCGCCGAAGCCGATGAGAGCGATCGCTCGTTTCTCAAGCTCTCGCCTATTTTGGCGGTCATCACCAACATCGACCGCGAGCACATGGATTGCTACCGTGACATGAACGACGTGGAACAAGCCTTTATCGATTTCGCCGATCGAGTTCCGTTCTACGGAGTGGTCATGGTGTGCAATGATGACGACCGGCTGCGAGCGTTGTTGCCGCGTCTGGCAAGGCGCGCCGTCACCTACGGTGTGCGCTCGGACTCCGACTTCCTCATCGCGCAGGGCGCGCTGGAATGCTCCAACCATCATCATTCGGCGCACTTCAAAGTCGAATATCGAAAACGATCTTTGGGCGACTTTCATCTGCAAGTGCCCGGCAACCACAACATTCTCAATGCCACTGCCGCAATCGCCGTTGGTGTGGGCCTGGACATTCCCGCGGACCTGATTCGCGAAGGTTTGGAGGGTTTCCGCGGGGTCGACCGCCGTTTCCAACTTCGTGGGCGCGCCGCGGAGGTCAGCGTGATCGACGACTACGGCCACCATCCCACCGAGATCCGCGCCACGTTGGCGGCTGCGCGCCAGTGTGGCTTCAAGAAAATCCATGTTGTCTTCCAGCCTCACCGCTATACGCGTACACGCGACCTGCTGGAGGAGTTCGGAACCGCCTTCGGCGATGCTGACAACATTTTTGTTCTCGACATTTACCCGGCGAGTGAGGCGCCGATCCCGGGAATTACCGGCGAAAGCGTGGTCAATGCAATCAAGAAGGCAGGGGAAAAGCCGGCGCAATATGTTGCGTCTTTCGAAGAGGCGATACGCGAGGCGTCAGCCGTTGCAGAATCGGGCGACATGATTTTGACGCTCGGCGCCGGTAACGTTTCCCAACTCGGCCCACGCATTCTGGAGCAGTTGAACGCCCGAGCAAAAACACAGAAGATGCCGGCATAAAATCAGGGATCTTCCCAGCTATTCGTACCTGAGCGCCACCATCGGGTCGACCCTGGTTGCACGACGCGCGGGAACGTAGCAAGCGAGCAGCGCAACCACCGCCAGGATGACGATGATCGAAGCAAATGTGAGTGGATCGGTTGGGCTCACGCCGAACAGCACTTTCGACATCAGGCGAGTGGCGCCCAAGGCAAGGGCCAAGCCGGCCGCCAGCCCAACGGCTGCCAGACGCAGGCCTTGTTTGCAGATCAGAAGCAGCACATCGCCGCGCGCGGCGCCAAGCGCCATGCGCACCCCGATTTCGCTGGTGCGCTGGCTCACTGAGTACGACATGACGCCGTAGATCCCCACCGCAGCCAGAAGCATCGCGAGTCCTCCGAAGAGCCCGAGCAAGACGGCCTCCAGGCGCGGCTGCGCTACGGAAGTGGACATGATCTCATCCATGGTCGAAACGTCAGCCATCGGCAGATTCTTGTCGACCTGCGCCAGCGCAGCCCGGACCGCGGTCACTAGAGCGGTCGGGTCACCATCGGCGCGCACCGTGAAGGCGGGGCTCGTGGAATAATCGTGCTGCAAGATGGAGCCATACACCACCGGCGCAGGCTCTTCGTTCAAACTTCCGTAGTGCGTATCCGCAACCACACCGACTACCGTCAGCTTGGGCACATGATAGCCATGCGGCAGCAACTCCGGCGGGATCAGGTTTTCCGGGGGAGTAAGCAAAATAGTTTTGCCGATGGGTTCTTGGTTCGGCCAGTACTTGCGCACCAACGCCTCGTTCACTACGACGGAGAGCGCGGTGGTGGATTGGTCGTGTTCATTCAGAAGCCGGCCCTTGATCAAAGGGATTCTCAGCGCGGTGAAATAGTGTCCGTAGACGGAGCGGTACTGAACGTTGGCGACGCTATCCATGGATGTTGGAAGAGCACGATCAAGCGGGACAAAGAACTTACCCCAGTGTTCTCCTTGCAGAGGCAAGCTCGAAATCGCGCCGGCCGCTTGTACGCCCGGAATCTGTTCGATGCGGCTGACGAGCTCCCGATGGAAAGCGATAACCCGCGGTGGCGCGCCGATCCGCGTGGGATCCGGCTGCGGGTCATGATAGGAATCCGGAAGAGCCACGTCAAAAGTGAGGATGTGATCGGGCGCAAAGCCAGCATCGACCTGTAGGAGCCGCTGCAGGCTGCGCAGAGCAAGCCCGGAGCCGATCAACAACACCAAGGCCAGCGCCACCTCGCTGATCACCAGCCCGCTGCGCAAGCGACTGCTTCCTCGCGAAGGCTGCGCGGTACGGCCACCCTCCTTCAGCGATTCGCTGAGTTTCTTGTTGCGCGAACTCTCGAGAGCCGGGAGCAACCCAAACAGCGCCCCGGTTGCCAGCGAAACCACCAGGGTAAAGAACAGCACCTGGGTATCCACCCGGATATGCTCCACGCGAGGCAATACCTTGCTGGCCAGCGGGAGCAATCCCAGAGCGAGATAAGCGAGGGCCAGTCCTAGCGCTCCGCCCAACAAAGAAAGCAACACACTTTCTGTGACGAGCTGCCGCATCAGGCGCGAGCGGTTGGCCCCTAACGCCGAGCGGACAGCGATTTCCTTCAGGCGGCTTGCAGAGCGCGCGAGCAAAAGATTGGCCAGGTTGACGCATGCGATCAGCAGCACCAGACCCGCCGCGCCCACCAATACCAGCAGCGCCGGACGAGCCTTGCCCACCCACGCTTCCTGCAGTGGCTGCAGATCGACGCCAATGCCCTTGTTCTCCGGAAATTGTTGGGCGATAGCCGACATCACTGCGTTCAGATCGGCGTAAGCCTGCTGCCGGCTCACGTCGGGTTTGACGCGCCCGATCATGTTAAGGAAATAGTTATTGTGGGAGTCGAAATTATCTTTGGGCCTCCACGCCATGGACACCCAGGCTTCTAGCTTGGCTACCGGCGTATAAAAGGTCGACGGCATCACGCCAATGATCTGATAGGGCTCGCCATCCAGGTGCACGGTCTTGCCGGCAAGGTTGGGGTCGGAGTTGAGGTGGGTCTGCCAGAAGCCTTCGCTCACGATCGTGACCAGGTGCGAGCCCCACTTCTCTTCATCGGGAAGGAAGTTACGCCCATGCAAGGGCTGGACACCCAGCGTGGTGAAGTAGTCCGCGGAGACGACCATCGCTGAAAGCCGCTCCGGCGTGTCCGTTCCGCTCACGTTGAAGTTGGCCTGATAATAGGCGGAGAGGCCGGCGAAAGTATGGTTCTGCTGGCGCAACATGCGAAAGTCCGGCGGGGAAGCCCCGAAGTGCGGTAAGCCTTTCGACGGGGCACTACCGAAAACGGACATCAGCCGTTCCGGATCTTCATAGGGCAGCGGCCGCAGCAACACGCCATTGACCACGGTGAAAATGGCAGAGTTGGCGCCGATCCCCAGCGCCAGAGTCGCGATCGCAACCGCCGTAAAGCCGGGATTCTTGCGCAGTATTCTTAGCCCGTAGCGGACATCCTGGAATAGCGTTTCCAGTACCGGTAACCCTTGCTGGTCACGATAGATCTCTTTGGTCCGCTCCAAGCCGCCCAGTCGCAGAATGGCCTGTCGCCGGGCTTCTTCCGGGCTCATGCCCGCCCGCAGATTCTCTTCGATGTGCAGAGCCAGATGGCTCTCCAGCTCCGCAGCCAACTCCGAATCCTGACGTCTTTTTCCGAAAAGCGCGGCCAGGCGCAACGCTAGTGCTCGCAGCGATCTCATGATGACTCCTCGGCGGAAAGGAAGCGCTCCAGGATGGCTGTGGTCGCCTGCCATTCGCGTGTTTCCTTCTGGAGGTGCTTCTGGCCGGCGCGGGTCAGCCGGTAGAAACGGGCCTTCCGATTGTTTTCAGAAAGGCCCCAGGCCGAAGAGATGTAACCTTCCTGCTCCAGCTTCAGCAAAGCCGGGTAGAGTGTGCCGTATTGCACGACGAGAGCGTGGGCACTGGTCTGTTCGATGCGTCGCGCGATCCCGTAGCCGTGCATCGGGCCCATGGTCTCAAGAGTCCGCAGGACCATCAAAGCCAGCGTGCCTTGCCAGACATCTTTCTTGTTGCGGATGGTGGTGTCGTCCATCGCGAGGACTCTCCTATTGGATGCCTACTGGAGCATACTACGAGATCTATTGGATAGCAATAGGTGTAAGAACAGATCGCGGGGGATCGATCGCAATCGCCGGAATCGCCCGGAATCGCCGAGATCGCCGGAATCGGAGTCAGCGGGCAGCCGATCGACGGGCCTCACTCGGATCGAAGGGGACACGCTAAGTGGGCTAGAGGTTAGCAGCTAGCGGCTAAAGAAGCTTCTTTCCTCCTTATTGCCCTCGAGAGAGCAAAATTTACGCGCAGCGCAACAAAGGGCGGCGGAACCCATTTGGTAACTACCTGAAAACAAAAGACACAATTTGCGAATGAATGAGCAGCAGTTTGGCAATCAGAATGTATGAGGAAAGGTGTAGAGTTCTAAGCTCGCGGTTGGCCTTACCTTTGCGGCCGCCCTGAGGCACGAACAACCCCCGGTTCGGAGGATTCCGCAATGAAAATGAGCAAGTCGTTTTTGATGTCGCTTTCGCTAGCCGCAGCGCTGGCCGTGCCCGCGATGGCACAGGATCAGCCAGCTAACCAGTCCGATCAACCTCAAACACCGCCCACCCAGGCGCAGCCTGCCCAGCAGCCCGCTGACCAAACCACTACTAGCGCGACCTCTAGCGCGACCGGCAAAGAGCCTCTGAAGTACGAGCGCCACGAAGGATTCTGGGGACACATGAATCCGTTTGCCCGCAAGAAGTATGTGAACCGTCAGCTGGATCCGGTTCGCGGTCGCGTGAACGAGCTGGATGAGCTCACCGCGAAAAACGCGAAGACCATCACCGATGTGGACGCGCGGTCGACCGAAGGCATCCGCAACGCAATGGGCAAGGCCAACGATGCAGATGCCCATGCGGTTGACGCCGGCAATCGCGCCAACGCAGCACAGGCGACCGCCCAGACCGCGACCACCAAAGTGACCAGCGTGGAGCAGACGGTCAGCAAGCTCGATCAGTACACGGCGATTTCGCAAACCGAGATCCGCTTCCGTCCCGGGCAGACGGTCCTCAGCAAGAACGCCAAAGACGCTCTCGATCAGATGGCCGCTACTCTGAAGAGTCAGAAGGGTTATATCCTGGAAGTGCAAGGCTTCGCTCCCGGTCGCGGCAGCGCGGCGATCAGCAGTTCGCGGGAAATGGCGCAAATGGTGGTTCGCTACCTTGTACTGAACCATGACATCCCGGTGTACCGCATCTATACGGTCGGCATGGGCAATGCCCCTCTGGCATCTGCAGATGGCAAACTGCATCGCGCCACCGGCGGACGCGTGGAGATCAACTTGATGAAGAACAGCCTGGGCGATACCACTCCGAATACGACAGCCGCAGCGTCGCCCGCAAGCAACAGCGTTTCTCCCCAGTAAGTCGACGGACACGCGAGGCCAGGGTCGTTTTCCAGCCCGCGGGAGACTAAAGGGATAAGATTCATGCTCGACAACTAACCCTCCTGCCTTTGTGGCAGGAGGATTTTTTGTTGGAGCAATCAGCACTCAGCCCTTTCTGAAATCCCGGACGGAGTGAGGGATCCATATTGAGACGATGAGGCGGCGTGGTGATGTTCGAGGTTAAAGTATAGGTGCCGGACGCTCTGAAGGCCGAAGCTTTCTAGGTGAGCGGAGTGTTCGCGGGTAAGATCATTAAAGACCGTATGGATCCCTCACTTCGTTTCGGGATTTCAGAAAAAGCCGATTGCTGAGTGCTTGTATCTTGCCCATGGCAAACAGGAATGGATGCTGTGGAAGTCTAGGGTCCGCAGCGGGGTTGGGGATGCAAGGGGAAGGGGCGGCGTTTGAGCCACTTCCCCTTGCACGCTCCATGTAGTAA
>Ga0209648_10003439_pt1 | contig 13278 bp, 11 predicted proteins | sample GraSoi2013_115cm_FD_185830 | JGI IMG/M metagenome (GOLD analysis project Ga0209648, IMG submission 185830) | Grasslands soil microbial communities from the Angelo Coastal Reserve, California, USA - Sample 9_17_2013_115cm (SPAdes) (version 2) | ecosystem: Environmental > Terrestrial > Soil >...
AACAGAAAGCTTTGACCAGAAACGTGAGGATAAAGGCAAGTAGGAATGCGGATACTCCACCGATCAACAGCGTGACTGCGGGTTGAAGATGGGTGGGAATGAGCAATAGAAGCCGGATATAGATGATACTTGCCTCGAACATAACAACTCTCCCTACTGCAGGTGAGACTAACACATTCCTTTCTTTTTGTAAAGCTGATCAAATCTGAAAAAGAATGCTTCGACTACAAGGTGTCTGGTAAAGAAAACGCGATTGCTAGCCTCTTTGATGGTACTGCTCTGGTTACTAATGCGATAGGTGCTCCCAGAAACACTCATCGTTATTCCCCGTTTCCTTCTTATGACGAGCAAGATTGTCTGCTTTCTTTTGTATACGAACTAGAGAGTTACATGTAACAGACGGTCCCAGCCAGCGAAGTCTTTTTTGAAGGTTACAGTTGCTTGAGGCCATAGCTCGTGCAGCAAGCTAGTGAGTGGTTCACGCTGGCGATAGCCAATCTCTAACAGTAGCACTGCTCCCTGTGCTATTTTATGCGAGCGCTGTAATTCCGTAAAAAAGCGCTGCAACAGGTCCAGTCCATCAGGGCCGCTGAAAAGGGCGAGATGTGGTTCGTAGGCCAGGACGTCACGAGCAAGATCATCCATCTCGCCTGTTCCGACGTAGGGCAGGTTGGCCGTGAGTATGTCAACGGGTTCAGGCAAGGGTGCCAGTAGATCGCCATGCAGCAGGCGCACGCGCTGTTCGACATGGTGACGCAGGCAATTGAGGTAGGCGACTTCGAGTGCAGCGGCAGAGATATCGGTCGCATAGAGGTAGGGGAGGCGCGGCTCCAGTACAGCTAAGGTTACGGGAATGATGCCGCTGCCAGTACCGATATCGGCTACAACCGGAGTGCGTCCCGTTGCCAGCATAGACTGGCAGGCGTTGAGCGCAGCTTCAACCAGCAGTTCTGTTTCTGGACGAGGGATTAAGACACGTTGGTCGACGAGAAAATCAAGCCCGTAGAACTCTTTATGGCCGGTGAGATAGGCGACAGGTTCGCCTTGTGAGCGCCGCTCTATAAGTGTGAGATAGTGCTGCTCCTCTGCCGGGGTAAGTGTGCGTTCGGGATACGCATAGAGCGTACTCCGTTCGACGTTCAAGACATGGCTTAACAAGACTTGAGCGTCAAGCCTGGCCTGAGCCTGGCCTGTCTGTGTCAGGGTGAGTATCCCTTGCTCTAATGCCTGGCGGATGGTAATCATAGTTTACAATCGTTGGCGGCCTGCGAAACCTGCATCGAGGTGATGCCAGTAGTTGATGCGCTCCTCGCCTAAGTGCCAGCACAGGTAGACTTCTCTCCCATTACGCAGGCTGAGGAAATCGATTAGCCCGGTGTTGGGGTCTTTCAATTCACAACCAAAGTCGGTCAGTTCGGTGATCAATGCTTGCAAAGCCTGGATGTGCCCCGCCAGGTCTTTCTGCAACCTTGTGATGCGTTCATGCAGGTGGTGGCCGTTACCCATCGCCAGCGCGTGGAGATCGCCAAGTTCTTCTTCGCTTTGCTGCATAGCTTTGCGGCGCTCTTGAATCTTGAGGAGCACAACGGTGACCTGGGGCAATAAAGCTTCGGCTTCTTCGCGGGTAAAGTAGTGGGCCATGCGTTTCCTCCCTTCAGCGCACTGGCTTTGCTACGTTCACTGGCTGTATGATAGCACGTTTTGGCTATTTTGCATAGGCTGGTTATGGACGCAGTTTCTGCGAATAGCCTTGACTGCGTCCTTATTAGCCCTGTTACTTTAAAGCCCTGGTCAGGGTGTGGGTATTACCGTAGGTGTCCCGGCACCCGCTGAAGGCGTTGGCGTAGCTGTGCCGCCAAGATTAATACTCAGGTCGTCGAAGGTTTTGAGAGCCACTGTCTGACCTGTCTGATTTATAAAGTAGGTGCCTGTGACGGTATCACCGGCTTGCACAAGCGGTAGTTTGGCCGAAAGGCTCAGGTTGGCAGTAAAGATTACGTTCTGCCCTTTAATCTGGATGTAGTAAATGGTATTGCTCCCTTGCTGTACTGCTGAGATACGCAAGACATTGCCCTTCACCGTCTGTTGCGTACCTGCTGTAGTTGTGGCTCCGCAATCGTTGGGGATAGAATTTTGCGCGAGCCATTGTTTATAATCAATCAGCGCCTGGCTAAGCGTTGACTCGAACTGCACGTTGCCCCCGTTCAGATTCCTGGCATCAAGTATACCCACATCCTGGTAGATACTACTGCTGCTATAAATCGCAACCCAGGTAGCCTGGCCGCAGATCTGGTACAACTGGAAGCTGTCCACGTTGTAATGCAGGATATTGGGGCGCGTCGACGCAAAGGTGTTCTGCACATTGGTGCCGATTCCCAACCCCGCTGCTGCGCCTCTGTAAAAGAAGGCCTGGTTTTTATGGGTGTCGAACAGGAAAACCCCTGTGCTGGATTGATCGTTTGAAGACGACGAGGTCATTGGGATGAGCCAGACAGGTTGATCGACATTATTGTAGAGCAACTGCGGGCTGCTCGCCGGCGTCTGCTGGCCAGCCCCGGAGGGATTGAACCACGGTGCTGCATGGTACAGCCCCCACCATGACAGGTATTGGTTCACCGTGTCTGACGGTATGACACGATCTACCCAGTATGGCACATCCTGTGGCTGATAGACCTTGATGTCCCCGGTGTGAGCATCTACAATCAGCACTACGCTGAGTACGTCGCCTGTATAGCCGCGTGTCGGCTGCATCAGAGAGATCGTCCAGTACGGATGAAAGCTGTCGTCAAGCTCCAGGGTAGGATCAACGAGCCTGCCGTAGGTATAGCCGCTCAGGTAGACATGCCGGATCAGATCCTGGTTGAGGAGCGCCCCAGGCAGGTAGGCGATTGTGTCATTACCACCGGTGCGCAGCGTGGGTTGCGCATTGGGGTTTTCAGCGTCTACCACGACGAAGCCGGGCGTCGAAGAATTGGAGAGGTTGACGAAGATGTTGTTGTAGCTCAGCGGAGCGACATAATAGAGATGATGGTTGATAGACTGAAGCGTATAGCTGTTAGGATCGAGGTTATAAGCTGAACCATAGTTCTGCGGGTTGGAGCCGAGCACCTGTTGACCTTTGAAAGAGGCGACGCTCTGGCTGACCAGTATGATGTGGTTGGGATCGGTCGGTATCAGCGGCGTAGTAGGTTGCTCTATGGTCACGTGAGGAATGGCTGCGAGCGCCTTGGCGTTGCTATCGAACCAGGTGGTGAAGACGACGATCAGGCCGGCAACGACGATACCGATGAATGCAGCTACAGCCAGGCCAAAGATGCCTGCAGCGATAGCCCCGCGCGAGGCATTGGTTGGCAGTGAGACACGGTTGCCGCGGGTCGAACGTCGTCCCTGGCTGGCGGCTGAGATATCCTCTAGTGAGCCAAGCATGGGTCGGGCAAAAGAGAACAGGTTCCCGATGCTGCTGAGTATAAGCGGCCACAGCACCCATTGCCATCCCCCAAAGGGGCCGGTTAATGCAGTTTCAGTGCCGTAGATAATTAAGAAGCAGACGATGAAGTTAAAAATGAAATAGCCGATAAACCACCTGATAAATTTACGGGCGACGAATGCTTCGCGGCGTCCAAATACGAGCCGCCCAATGGTGAGTATGGCCATTACAATAATTGCGCCGATGAATGCCAGTAGGACGGTAATCATAACAGTCTCTCCTGATAGGCAATGATGATAGCGTAAAGTTAGCTTCTGCTTCTAATGGTAACCCCTGCGTCAAGACCCTTGTGAGGTGAAGGAATAGACATTGCTACAAAAAGTGTTCTCGGGGGTAGTAGTGTTGCTGGTTGAGGTAGAATATGGGGGTAGGCGCCTGGCTGTTGAGATTTGTAACATTTTATGGTCCGGTTAGACTAGTATTATGTTTGTGGTAATCATCTTAGCTGTCGTATAGAGAAGGAGCAGTATATTCATGCAACTGTTTGGTAAAAAGCCTGCAACGCAAATAGAGAAGCTTCCTGACGGAAAAGACCGGCTTCCGCCTGGACAATACCTGACAAAGAAATGGCCTGTGTTGAGCTATGAGCGTACACCAAACCGGCTTCCGCCTGATTGGAGGCTGAGGATCACGGGCAAAGTAGAGCATCCCTTCGAGTTGACGTGGGAAGAATTCCTGGCGCTGCCGCGCACTACACTGGCCTCTGATATTCACTGTGTGACGTCGTGGAGTCGTTATGACAATACGTGGGAGGGTGTGCACATCCGCGAGATTTTACAGCGGGCCAAACCGTTGCCGAGCGCCAGTTTTGTGACGGCTCATTCCTGGACGGGTTACACGACTAATATGCCGCTTGCCGACCTGGATGACGATGATGTAATGATTGTTATCAAGCATGACGGGGAAGACCTGGCTCCTGAGCATGGTGGACCTGTGCGCCTGCTTGTGCCGAAGCTCTACTTCTATAAGAGCGCGAAGTGGCTGGATGGCCTGGAGTTTATAGAGCACGACCGTCCGGGCTTCTGGGAGCAGCGCGGGTATCATAACCACGCCGATCCGTGGCAAGAGGAGCGGTACTGGTAAGCAGGTCATCTAAAAGTTGAGGAACTAAAAAGAAGAGTCTTCATGAGCAGTCATGAGGGCTCTTCTTTTTGCTTTAAGCATATTTTACAAATACCAGCCCGAGAGTTGTAAATAGCATCGTTCCTCTGATGCCCCAGAAGGAGTCCACCAGCGAGCAAGTGAAACGCGTACCAGTGTATCTGTAGGGATTTGTTGAATTGGGTCGGCAAAACCAACATAACTTATCGAGAGTGTTACCCTGGAATGGCTATTGCCCACTGCAATTACGTGCTTAATTTGATAGTAAGGCTTATTGTTGTTGCGGTAGCTTAAGGTCAGTTGATCATCTGGAAGCCAATAACCTGTGCTACATTTCGGTATGCCTCTGGCTTTAGAGATGTAGCTACTCGTATTCTCGAAGACAAGCAGTCCATCAAATAACTCATTAGGTCCTCCTTGCCAGGGCTGAACTCGGTGCATTAGGGTACTTCGCAAATTAGGTGATTGACCAACGTACCTTTCGTTGGTAACAATTATATCTTCAACATGAGGAGGGGTAACTTCAGAGGGTTGATGAAACTCTAGCTCCCAGACTTGCCCGACATCAAAATTTGTATTGATTGGTTGGTTTGAGCCGCCTGGACGTAATAGTCGAATACTTTTGTTGGTGTCACGAGTTAATCCGCCAACACAGGCTGCTGTGCTACCCATGCGCGTCTTGGCTACGATAAGGACCCTTTCCACTTTGCATCTCCCTTTCGACGTACCTTCCTGTATTAGGCTTGTTTCTTACGGCCTTATATGCTCAACCTCTAATTCCAGGTCTTGTGCCAATCGCTTTGCTGCCAAAGATCGGTGACACGCCTCGGGTTCGCGCTCAACACAGAACAGGCCAATCACTCGTGCATCCTGCCCTAGTTTCTTGACGAACTCGTTGGAGTTAAAAGTAGATAAACATTCTTGCTCATATGCTCGAGTGAATGTTTGCCCAAGCTTTTTTCGCGTTCGCTTAGCCATGCCAAGCTTTTCGTCTTCCTCTTTCTGCTTTGCTCGAATCGTCTGATTAGGTGCTAAATCTTTGATGTGCAAGTACCGAATGCCTAGTTCGCTTAGCCGCCGCTGGAGGCTTGCGCTATTGACAAAAGCGTAGGTGGAACCACGCATACCACGTCGCAATCGTATGTCACAAAAAGTATCTATTCTGGCATCTAGCAGTGCCTGAAAGAAACTGTCCTTATCAAAACCATAGACACCAATAGTCACAATCTGGGGTTTCATTTACGCCCTCTCACCTGGGAAAGGATACCTCTTGCGGGATAATCCTATTTTTTCGCTGAGCGTCGTTAGAGGCTCATGGTCAAATAGGGGCAACTGGCCATGTGTTAAAATCTGATTTATTTCTTGCTGCGTTTTGATCTCTCCCGCTTCGTCTATATGCATTACTTCAATATCCTGCTCGATTAACGTATTACCGATTAGTTTACTACGATGGCATTCTTGGGGCTTAGCCTCGCTGCACATCAGGGCAACGTGTAATTGCTTCTCCCAGGCAGTATGTAGATAGCTGATCCCTTTCTGGTAAAATGGTTTCTCACGAACCCTTGCGTAATCAACTCTGTCGTCTACGTAACATGAGGGATCTTTTGGCCGACCCCCAAGGGTATCTCCCATAGAAATATACCGGATATGGTGCTGCTTCAGTCGTTTCTCTAAGGCATCCCTGGAGAACTCAGGTTTGAAACGTGAATGAGGCTGTGAACGAATGTCTACCAGGAACTTGATTTCATAGCGTTGAAGAAGCTCAACAAATTCCTCTATGGAACGATTTCCATAACCGATGGTGTAGATAGGAATTTTTTGCAATGCGCCCTCCGGTATTATGCTCAAGTAATTTAGAACAAGTATACCGAATAGGACATGATGTGTCAATAAAGATTTAGTTAATAGCATTTTATTGCGTCGTTCAGGTGTTCTATTACCTTTGTCGGCGCGGTTGACGGGGTGGTTTTGGTGGGTGTAGGATGGGCTTATCATAATTATAAAAGGGGCCGACATCATGTCGGCCCCTTCGAGAGGTGTATATTGGAAGAACGCGAAGAATGAGTCACTTCTCCAGCGTACTCTTGCTATTCCTCTCCCCATCATACGAAAGCAGAATACGCTTGCCCTCGTAGACCGTCTCTAAATGCACGGGGCGGCCCCACAGTTGGTGCACGTATTGGAGCGTCTTCTCCGCGTAGATCAGGTCGAGTTCGTGGCCCTCGAAGAGATGCTTGATGTACAGCTCGCGATTGCCGCGATAGTCACCGTTATCGACCACCAGGTAGGGATAGCCGAAATTGGTCAGACTGGCAACAATACCGTCGCGCACCTTCTCCCAGTTTTTCTCGACGATCACCCACTCGTCTCCCTCTTTCCGGTAAAGATAGAGGTCGAGGTCTTTCACAAGGTCTTTGGTGAGGTAGTTGCGCAGGAAAGAGACATCGTTGTCTAATTCGCGCACATCGAAGATTTTCTGACGACCCATGCCTGGCTTGCGTCCAAATCGCTCCTGCTCCTCTGGGGTTGGGTTATCCCAGCGTTGCTCGATGTCTTCGAATATCTTGAAGCCCAGGTAGTAAGGATTGAGTGAGGTGCGTGATGTCGAGAGCACGCCGGAGTGCAACTGGGCGAATTCGATGATATCGGAATCTGAAATGACTCCTGTTTCCCCGAGCTTGCGCATGATGCGCGAGTGCCATATGCTGTTGTGATGCAGCATGCCGTTTGCGACGTAGCTATGTGAGTGATCTACCGTGATATCATACACATCGGCTACATCATGCTCGACACTGATTACCTGGTCTGTAGGGTCTTCTTTAAGGAACCAGCGGTGGTTTGCAATATATTGGTCCAGGTTTGATCGTTTACGAGCGAGGCCGAAGCCAATCTCCTGCGCGAAAATTTGTGCCGATTTGCCGCTAATCCACACGTTGACTCCACGATGGCGGCTAAGAATGCCATAGTTCAGCAGCACAATCTGCAATGCGTGAGCGATATCATCACTGAAGGTCGATAAAATCACGCCTTGTTTGACAGAAGCGCAACCGTCACAATCAAAGTACGCACGCAAGAATGCGCTGACTACAGGCTTAGGCGAGCGCAGGATGCAATCTGGTATGCGTTTCTGCCGTGCTTTCGCTCGCAGGTCAATATCTAACGACTGAAGGAGGTCAAGCACATTCGCCGAATAAAAGACGACACGCCAGCGGCCTCCTTTTCCATTGGCAGTCTTCTCGTCCCAGAACAGAGTCGGTTCAATCGCGAATAGTTCTGTGATGAGCGAGGCGTAGCGGTCCGCTAACTCGCGGTCACCGCTTGTAAAGCCGATGGCATTCTTTGAGACGTGGATATTGCCATCGCCAATCAGATAACCTAGAAACTCAGCGAATGACTCGGTGACATGTGTGGGTGCAACCAGTGGCAGGCGCAGGCTGTACAATGGTTTACCATTATTGCCAAACGTGTAACCTGTACTCTCGATAGCCGCAGCAATGCGGTCTTTGGCATAAATGGTCTTGCCACCAAGTGAGCGGTACACTGTATGCACGCCGACCTCTGCAGCCAATGCTACATCTTCCACAGTAGGTGCCACTATTTTCACAGGTGAGGATACTGGTACAAGTTGCTCAGGCCAGATATTGTCGCCAACGCTCAATGGGATACGCTGTCCGACCCTCACATCCTTTAGCGCAATCCACTTATCTGGTCCTATACTGAGTTTATGTTCTTCCGCCCCTTCTAGCACAAGCCCACGACGTGTGCGAAGGCGAATCGTGGGTGCATTGCGATGAATATGCCGATCAGTGATGGGGTCTCGCTCGCCATTGCCACTGTCCACTGTCATTGCTTCACCCTGTGCGAGCATCTCATGCAATGCATCATATCGTAGTAGTCCACGCTCAGTAAGCACTAAACTATCATTTCTGAGGCAGGCCCAGCCTTCATTCATCACCTTAGTCTGCATTTGTGGAACAAAGTAGAGCATCTCTGTACGCACGATCTCGATAATGTCGCGCTGCCAGGGTTGGAGGTGGGGAGCATAATTGATCAAGAATTGTAAAATGTCCTTTTCGGGTTTCTCTGGAAACTTGGCTGGTTTGCCTGGCAGCCTGTCGCGTTCCTCTTCTGCCCTTTTCGCTTTCTTTTCAAACCCCCACAGGTCATCGTACTCACTCGTTACCTCTCTAACAGTTTTCTCTTCTTTTTTATCATTTTTGCCGGGTTCATTCGCGCGAATGAACAGGTTGTAGTCTACATGCTCTTGAATCGAGAGCACAGCGTCGAGGAAGTGTTCAACCTCTGCCTTGCCATGATCGAACTCGTACTTGGCGATGCGCTCGGCGTGAATGCTGACCTTGTCGATCATGCGACGCGAGGTATGCTGGAAGTAGGCATTGTTCTTGAAGAAGTCAGTGTGGCCGAAGACATGCGCAACCACAAAGGTCTGTTGCAGCAGGTTATTCATTTCCATCAGGAAGGCATAGCTCGGGTTGGTGTTGACCACCATCTCGTAGATTTTGCTTAATCCGAAGTCATATTGCATCTTTTGTCTGTAGTATGCTTTGCCATGCGTCCAATGGCTAAAGCGGCCTGGTAGACTATACGAGGCAAATTCATACATAATGCTTGCAGGCACTAGCTCGAAGTGTGTGGGGAATGGATCAAGCCCGAAGTTGCGCGCTTCTTCCCAGGCCTGATCTATTGCATCACGCAATTGCTCAATTTCGCTATCTGCCATGAGGAACTCCCTCTAGAAACACTTACCTCGTGGGAACGGGGTCGCGCTGCGCGAAGAATTTCCGTAGCGCCGGGTAGACCTCTTTCTTATCAGAAATGGTCACAGCAATAAATTTCTTGTCGGTGATTTTATTGTAGGCCGACATCAGGGTACTGGGCGAGCGATAATGGCCCTCGCGGATTTCGCCGTAGCCAAAGATGTTACAGAGTTCCATCAGCTTGGTGACCAGTTGTACGCAGCGGTCATTGTCCCAGGGGAGGTTATCGCCATCGGAGAAGTGGAAGGGATAGATGTTCCAGTCGTCCGGGTTATAGCGTTCTTTGATGATGTCTAAGGCAAGTTCGTATGCAGATGAAACCTGCGTGCCGCCGCTCTCGCCTTTATGGAAGAACTCTTCTTCGGTGACCTCTTTGGCCTCGGTATGGTGGCTGATGAAGACGATCTGCACGTTGTTGTACTTGGTGCGCAGGAAACGCACCATCCAGAAGTAGAAACTGCGTGCGATGTACTTTTCGAATTCACCCATGGATCCGGATACGTCCATCATAGCAATCACCACAGCATTGGACTGATAGCGAATCGTCGGCTCCCAGACCTTAAAGCGTAGATCCTCCGACTTGATATCTTTGAATTTCGCCTCGCCCTTGGCGGCGTTGCGCTTCATGTTTTCCAGGATAGTACGTTTCTTATCCAGGTTCGTCAGGGGACCTTTCTTGCGCACGTCGGTGAAACGCACAGCCTCAGTCTGGAGTTCCTGCTGGCGTTTCTGTTCGAGGTTGGGCAGTCCAAGGTCCTCAAAGATCATGGCCGCCAGTTCCTCCATAGTGATTTCGGCCTCGTAGTAGTCATAGCCGGCATCTTTGCCGGCATCGCCCTTTTTGCCTTTGCCGGGCCTGGGTTCCTGGGCGATGACATCGCCAACTTTGCTCTTGCCATTGCCCTCGCCTGCATGTTGCTGGCGGCCAGGGTCATAGCGAAAACGATATTCTTCCAGGGAGCGAATAGGTACTCGCACCATCTTCTTACCATCGGAGAGGATGATGCTTTCCTCGCTGACAATATCGCTCAGGTTTTTCTTGATTGCTTCGCGAATCTTCTCTTTGTGACGTTCCTGGTCGACCTGCCCTTTGCGGTGCAATGACCAGTCATGCTGGGAGACAGACATGGAGCGCGCTCCTTCCTGTCGCAAAACGTTTGCGTTAGCGGTTCAACAAACTACCCGTATACCGTAAGATCTCGTTCGCGCATACATGGCAGTATCCATGCTCTGTCATGAGGCGGTTAACAACCTCGTTAATCTTGCGCAACTGCTCTTTGTCAGGTGTGCGAGTCGATGTCGTGATCTTCACCACGTCGCGCAGGTCTGCGAAGAGCTTCTTCTCAATGGCTTCCTTCAATCGCTCGTGGCTGGTGTAGTCGAAGGTCATGCCCTTGCGAGCCAGCGAGGAAATGCGAATGAGAATTTCCTCGCGGAAGGCCTTCTTGGCGTTTTCCGTGACGCCGATCTGCTCTTCGATTGAGCGCATCAACTGCTCATCAGGCTCCATCTCTTCGTCGGTGATGGGGTCGCGCAGCCTGGTTTTGTTACAGTAGGCCTCTACGTTATCCAGGTAGTTATTCAGCAGGGTCCGCGCGGATTCTTCATAGGAGTAAACGAAGGCTCGCTGGACCTCTTTCCTTGCCATATCATCATATTCTTTACGCGCTTCCTGGATGAAGTTCAGGTAGTGTTCACGCTCCTCGCGTGTAATGCTGGTGTGCTGGTCGAGGCCATCACGCAGGGCGCGTAGAGCATCGATAGGATTGATGCAGGTGGTGTTCTGTTTGACCAGTGCACTTGAGAGGCGGTTGATGACATAGCGTGGCGAAATGCCTTCCATGCCCTCGCGTACTGCTTCCTCCTGCAACTCTTTGATGTCTTTCTGCTTGAAGTCCTCGATATCCTCACCATCATACAGCTTCAGCTTCTTCATCACGCTCATACCGGCCTTCTTTGAAGGCTCAAGACGTGTAAGGACGGCGAACATGCTGGCAATGTGCAGTGTGTACGGGGCGATATGCACGTTTTGTAACGCGCTCTGCTTGAGTAGCTTCTCGTAGATTTTGATCTCGTCGGAGACACGCAGATTATATGGTACTTTGACAAGAATAATGCGGTCTTGCAAGGCTTCCGACTTCTTATTGCCTACGAACGCCTGGTACTCATGCTCATTGGTATGACTGACGACCACTTCATCGGCGTAGATCATGCTGAAACGCCCGGTTTTGATGTTCTGCTCCTGGCTGAGCGTGAGCAAGACATAGAGGAACTTCTCATCGGTTTTGAGCATTTCGACAAATTCCATGATACCACGGTTTGAGATATTGAGTTCGCCGTCGAAGCGATAGGCGCGCGGGTCGCTTTCGACACCCACTTCTCCAATCGTGGAGAGGTCGATGCCTCCGACAAGCTCGCTGATATCCTGGCTTTTGGGATCCGACGGCGTGAATGTACCGATGCCCAGGCGATACTTCTCACTAAAAGCCAGGCGCTTCACAGGTAAATCTTCAATGTGTCCCTTGTATTGTGTATCTACCATATAGCGGCAATGTGGGCACAGGTCCCCCTCGATGTACAGGCCGAACTCTTTCTCCACGTCGGAGCGCAGGTCGTTCGGGATCAGGTGGAGTGGCTCCTCGTGCATAGGACAATCTTTGATCGCATAGACTGCTCCTGCCTCAATACGACTGTAGTCCTCTAACCCACGTTTGATCAGGTAAACGATGCTCGATTTACCACCACCGACAGGCCCCATAAGCAACAGTATGCGTTTGCGCACTTCCAGGCGCTGAGCGGCAGAATGAAAATACTCTACAATCTGTTGCAGGGGCTTCTCGATACCGAAGATTTCCTCGCTGAAGAAATTATAGCGAGGTTCACCTGTCCGGGATGTTTCCATGCCGGCATCCATAATCATATGATAAATGCGCTCATGAGCAAGGCGAACTGCTTCAGGCTTTTTGGTTACAATCTCGAAGTACTGGGCAAAGGTTCCTTCCCATTGTAAGCCACGTTCCCGATCTCTATATTCCTCTAACCGCTTAACCAGGTCCATTGGTCACCCTCTCTATTCTATGCTGTTAGACTGACTTGACTAACTGCTGAGAAAACGCACTAGAAAATTGGGTAAGTTAAGATAATGACAATGCGGGTACCCGCGCAGGCGAAGTTGTACTGATTTTAAAAGGGCCAGTTTCTTGCTCGACAGATCGAGGTGGAGAAACAGCCCTTTCCTTTGCAACGATTCCAACCGGGAGACGAACTGCTCGGCAAGTCGAGGCGGGGAACCAACCCTCTCCTTTTCGCTATATAGGAGGCGAACCTCCTCGCTCTCTATTATCAATTTCAATTTCGGTCCCATTTTTCATTCCAGAGGGGGAAACGAAACCTACAAGGATATGCTAAGAACATGCCGGTAATCGTAGCATACAGTACAGATAGACCTCTGTCAAGAGTAATAAGTGGTCGCACACCCGTTCAAGATTAATACGAATAAGAGCGCAAAGGAGTTGCAGCTTAAGCTGCTGCATGGTACAAAATAGAACGGATGTGCTGAAAATGAGGTATTTTTATCAATATTTTTCTATCACTGTGAGAGCAATGTTTGCGCCAACCCCTATACCGAGTGTTTGAGCGGCATTGCCATCACGTATGGCGATGCCTGCGTAACCAGAACTGTCGCCATACATAAATGGTTGTCCATCGTTGGGGCCATCGGCAAAGAAGCGCCTGCGCTGCTCTATCACGACACCATCTTTTGAGAGGACAAGTCGTATCTTTGCAGCAGTAAAAAGATCGGGCACCAGAGTGAGGGGTATACCGGTAATAAGATTGCCGAAGTTATCGATGTGGACGATATGCGCATCAACGTTCATTCCCTGGCGTGTAGCAAGCGTAACGTTGAGGCGT
>Ga0209648_10003440_pt1 | contig 13277 bp, 19 predicted proteins | sample GraSoi2013_115cm_FD_185830 | JGI IMG/M metagenome (GOLD analysis project Ga0209648, IMG submission 185830) | Grasslands soil microbial communities from the Angelo Coastal Reserve, California, USA - Sample 9_17_2013_115cm (SPAdes) (version 2) | ecosystem: Environmental > Terrestrial > Soil >...
GGTCAAGAAACCCGGCCAGCACGGCACCCGCCACGATGCCCGCGCCACCATTAAACTCGCCAATCCCATCCTGACCAGGGCAAAGGTCAGAACCGCAGCATGATCAAAAATAAGCTAAGCGGCATTGAGTTAGCGGCAGTTCGGACAGCTTGCGCTGCTCACCGCCGATCATGACGAATGCGTCGTCGAACGGGCGTGCCTCGCCGGTCACGGTACCGGCTCCCACATAGCCCACCTGCGGAATGTAGGCGAATATGCGGGCACCGACCGGCAGGCTTCGCAGTGTCCTGGAGAACCAAGCACCAGCTCCCGCGGAGACGAATCCGTACTTGCGCGCATCGTCCCAACTGCGGCCTTGCGGTTCGTCGCCGAACGACACGTACCAGTCATGGCCGTTCCACGGCTCCCGGCTGCCACCCTGTCCCTTCTTGCGTCCACCGGCCGGGATCACCGCTTCATCGAGCAGCCAGGTCCGCGCCAGGTACTCTCGGCCGTCGTCGCTGAAATAGCGGAAGAACACCACGTTGACCGGTACGCCGTACCCGCTGTTCAGGTAGGTGATTATTCGCTCAGTGGCCGGATCGGCGTCGTTGGCGATCACAGTTAGCCGGTGCGAGCCGTTCAACTCCTCCGGCGGGTTCGTGCCAAACCGTTCCGCGAAGGCTTCCTCGAATCCCACGTTGTGCTGGTCGGCGAAGATGTCGAGCACCTGGGCGTGGGACAGTTCCTGGATCCATGAGCCGTAGTCCAGAATCTGCGCGACGACGTCGCGCGGAGTGCGATCTTTCTTGAGTTCTAGGACATGCAGCGTTCCATCGGCGCTCACAGCGAGAAGATCAATGAACTTGCCATAGGTCGTTGGCACCTGTCGGGCCGATCAGCAGCAACGGCTCGCCGAGGATCGTCGGGTCGGACTGAATCAGGTCCTCCAGCCTGGACTCAAGCGGGAAACCTGAGGTGCCGACCCGTGTGGGTCCACCAGAATCGACCCGCCACAGTCCGATCTCCAGCGCCATATCTCCGTTACCTTCCTGATCCGAACTCCTAGGCAACACTGCCGTGCCCTGCACCTTAACGTGCACATCAGGCTAACGAAGCTGGTTCTATCACGGCTTTCCAGCCTAGTAAGACTGGACCGTGAAGTGGGCGCTAACTGGGTCAAAGCGGCATGCCTCGGCTCTCACCAAGAAGTGAGCGGCGAGAGCCGAGGCCGGTGTCCCGCCAGCCCAGGGGCACTGCGCTGGCGTCAGTTAGAGGAGCCGACCAGCGCGGGCAGGGGTGTCTGACTGGCTTCGGTCATTCGGTGGCGCGCCCAGCGGCGGGAGGTCTTGCCGAACATCCGGGCGAGTTTGCGTTCGGATAGCGGAGCGCCCGCCTGGACGCTCGCGTAATACGCGGCTACTGCCGCAGTGTTGATTTGGTCTTCAATCTCTCCTCCAGTGTCACCTGGTCCGGTCGGTACGGGCCAGCCAGCAGTTCCCTGGCCCATGGCCCAGATAGCCTGGCCCGCCCCGGCAACGGTTGGTCCACTGGCCCGGTCCGCATCAGTCATGTGGCCCACAGGGCGCCCTTGCGTGTGTTCATCGGACGCGGGATCGCCGCTCGTGGCTGCATGAGCGGTCGTGCCGTTGGGAGTGGGTGCTGGCACGAGCCGCAGGACAGCGCCGCGCCGGCGTGGCGATTGGACCGGCTGGTTCGCTGCTGGCCCGCGGGCCAGCCTGCGGGGCCGCGTTGGTTCGGATGATCCATAGGAGGAGTTCGTAGCTGCCGACGAGGCTGGCGGCGGGCCAGGCGGCGACGATGGCGCCGATCGGGCCGTGGGACCGGCCGTGGGCCACGTTCGCCGCGAGGGTGGCGGCGATACCGAGCGCGAGGAGCCAGCGGGCCAGGGCTGGTATGGGGAGGCGGTGCCGGGCCGCGTAGAGGATGACCATGCTGAGGAGTAGACGAGCCCGTCGACGGTAGCGGGTTCCAGCCGTGCGGTCAGCCCGGTCTCGCCGTGGGCGCGGACGACGGCGTAGGCGTGCTCGTAGAATAGGTACGCCGCGATGACCGCGACACCGAGAACTGCGGCCGCGGTCGAGACGCGGATCGCACGGTCGGCGCTCGCTGCTCTGCCGATGCCGCTCATCGGCCTGTCTCCTCGTCTTGGGCGCGGTGGCCGGTCACGATCCACGCGCTGCCGGAACCGAACGGCTGGATCACATATCCGAATGCTCGCAACACGTTGGCGAGCGCGGCGTTCATGACTTGATGGGCATCGCGATAGGTGCTGTACCGATCCCAATCGAGCGAGCGCAGGTCGTGGGTGGTCCACGAGACCACGACGCCGCCCTGGTCGTCGTAGTGCGCGGGGATCGGTAACAGGCAGACGCCGCCGAGCCGGTAGAGGGGGTGCGCCTCGGCGCAGTGGTGGAGGGTGAGGCCTGCCTCGATCAGGCTGCGGGCAAGGTCGCGGGCCAGCGGCGCCAGCGGGGTCGGTGCCGGGCAGACGGTAGCCGTAGGCGTCGGTCAGGCTGGTAACGGCATCAGCCAGTTCGGCGTGCCCGGCCTGGGCGCGCACCGGGCGGAGATCTGGCGGGCCAAGATCGGCCGGGCTGAGATCGGCCAGGCTGAGGCCAGGCTCGGCGGGATCGGGTGGGGTGTTGGGGGCGTGTGCGCCGGGTGTGCGGTCATCGTCATCGGGTGTACATTGCTCGCCGCTAGCCGCCTGGGTTGCATTGATCCTGGCCTCACTCATCGGGTCCCCCGCCTACATGCCGGGCCGGAGGACATCGCAGGTCGGCGCCATGGCACCGGGCACGCCCGCTTCTTCCGGCCGCAAGAGGTCGGCCAACGCGGTTGCAGAAGATGGGACGCGGTTACAGGAGGTCGGGCTCGGTAGGTTGCCAGGTGAGGCGGAGTTTTTCGAGAACTGATAACCAGCCTCAGGACCTTCCGGGCGGCTTCCCGGGCTGGCAGATTGGGACGGGCCTCGCGCAGGCGGCTGGTTACCGAACTGGTTACCATCCGCGCCCGATCCGAGCCTGGCGGGCTGGCCGCGCTGCAAGATCGCCTGGATGCGGAGATACGGGCGCTGCGCAGCGGCGCGGACTGGGCCCGCTGGCTGCGCGCCGCCGCGCGGATGCCCGGCCAGGACTTCGCCGCCGTCCTGCTGATCATTGCGCAGCGCCCGGACGCCGCCAGGGTCGCCGGATACCGGGCGTGGCAGGCGGCCGGGCGGCAGGTGACCAAGGGGGAGCGGGGCATCCCGGTCCTCGCGTCCGGGCCCCGGCTCGCCTATCTCTGGGACATCTCCCAGACCAGCGGGCCGCCGCTGCCCGCCGATCCGCCAGCGCCGCTGCTGACCGGGCAGGCGCCGCCCGGCGCCTGGGACGCGCTCGTGACGCTGGCCGCCTCACGCGGGTTCAGCGCCGGCTGCGGCGACTGCGACGGGACAGTGGCCGCGGCGAGCTGGGCGGACCGGCGGATCCGGGTGCACCCCGGCCTCGGCGCCGCCGCGGTGCGCGCCCTGGCCCACGAGGTCGCCCACGTGCTGCTGCACAGCCCGGCCGTCTACCCGCCACCGGCCAGCACCGCGCGCTGCCGCGGGGTCCGCAAGGTCGAAGCCGACTCGGCCGCGTTCGTGGTGTGCGCCAGCCTCGGCCTGGACGTCTCTGGCATCGTGTTCCCGCACGTGGCGAGCTGGGCCGGGGACGACGAACAGGCCCGCCCCGCCGCCACGGTCAAGCAACTGCCGACCGGATCTTAACGGCTGCGCGCACTGTCACCCGCCATCTCGCCGCCGCACTGCCTGCCCCAGAACGCGCCGCGGAACCCGTCGTCCAACCGGCGCAGACCGCGCTGCCCGGGCGCCGGCCTGTGCTTGGACCACCGCAGGCCGCCACCACCCAGGCCGATGTACGGGGTGCGGTCGCCGCCAGATCGCCGAGCGTTCCCGATGTAGGGCTGGCCGCTCTTCACGTCGAGGCCGAGCGTTCTGCTGCGGGAAGCTGCGCCGGAGCTGGGTCCCCAGATATCTCGCCAGCCGGGGTATCGGCGCCAGCGCGCAGACCGCGTGGCGCATCGGTTATGCGCCGGCCGCCTGGACCGCGCTGCTGGATCACCTGCGTAGCCTTGGCCATGCCGATGCCGCGATCGAAGCATCCGGGCCGGCGCGCCGTTCCTCGCGCGGGACGTTGATCGACACGTTCCGCGACCGGGCCATGCTGCCCATCCGCGCCGAGGATGGCACCACGGTGGCGTTCATCGGCCGCGCTCATCCTCATAGTCGCCACGACACGCCCAAGTACCTGAACAGCCCTGAAACCGTCCTCTTCACCAAGGGCGACATGCTGTTCGGCCTGCACGAGGCCCGCGCCGCGCTCGGCCGAGGCGCCCGCCCCGTCATCGTCGAGGGCCCGTTCGACGCAATCGCCGTCAACATCGCCGACCTGGACCGCTTCGCCGGAGTCGCCCCCTTGGGCACCGCGCTGACCAGCGTCCAGGCCACCGCGCTCAGCCGCGCCGCGGATCTCGACCGCGCCGGCGTCCTGGTCGCGCTCGACGGCGACCAAGCGGGCCACAACGCCGCGACCAAGGCCTACGGTGTCCTGCGCACCGTCACCGCCACGATCGACGCCGTCCTCCTGCCCTCCGGACGTGACCCGGCAGAGATCCTCCAAAGCGACGGCCCCGCCGCCCTCCGCTCGGCGCTGCGGGCAGACGTCCGCCCCCTCGCCGACCTGGTCACCGACGCCACCATCGACTCCTGGGACACCCGCACGGCCGAAGGCCAGATCGGCGCGATGCGCGCCGCCGCATCGTTGATCGCCTCCACACGCACGCGGCGACCTTCCTCCAGGACGTTGTTCGCGGTTCGCTGCCGTAGGTCGCGTGGGTCGATCCGAACTTCAGCAACTTCAACCCCATCGGCTTCCAGCCCAATGACGACCACGCACCCGCGGACATCACAGATGGCCAGGAGCTCGTGCTCGCCGTCTATCACGCGCTCGCCGCCAGCCCGCAATGGGAGCGGACGCTGCTGATCGTCTTCTACGACGAGCACGGCGGCTTCTACGATCACGTCGCCCCGCACCAAGCGCCCGACGATGACCCCCGCATGTTCGGACGCTATGGCGTGCGGGTACCGACGCTGATCGTCTCGCCCTGGGTCGAGCCACGAATGATCTCACACACGCGCTGTTCGACCGCACCTCGATCATCAAGACGATCCTCCTGCGGTTTACCCTGGCGCCCTCAGCCAACCCGCGCGGCACGGGGGGCGGTTCGCGCGGCTCAGCAGCGCCGGGCGCCCGCGCTACCTGGGAACAAGAGTGGCGCGGGCCCGTGACCTGGGAGGACTTCCCACCCGCACGGAGCCACGGCCGGCGCCGGCCCGGTAGGCGCTCATCCAGGACGCCGCGGCCCGCGCCGCAGCACGGACTCAGGGCGCATCAATCGGCCAGGACGCGCTCGCCCGCGCGCCAGCGACCGATCTCCAGATCCGCATCGCCGCAGCGAATCGCGAGCTGAGAAAACGCGGCCACCCGGCAGATCACCCGTAAATGCCCCTCGCAAGCCGTCCCGCGTAGCGGTATGCCGAGGGCCACGGGGTCACGGCAGCCCTGCTAGTGGATGGTGATCTTCCCGTTCATGTCGACATGGTTCCCTTCGAAGTCGGTCACCCGTACGGCAAAGCCGAACGTGCCGGCGGCTGCCGGGGTGCCAGAAATCAGTCCCGGGTTGCCGCCCGGATACCCAGAAGAGATCTGCAGTCCCGGCGGAAGCTGCCCTCTCGCGATTGACCAGTGGTACGGCTTCAGGCCGCCGTTGGCGAAGAAGGCCTGTGAGTAGGACGTGCCGGCCGTTCCGTCCGGGCAGCAGCTGCCGGGGAAGGTGATCTGGAGCTTGTTGGTCGGATTCGACGTGGTCACGCTCGCAGGCTGGAGCGTGCCGATGCGCACCGGCGGAGCTGACGCCGATGCCTGCGCCGTGGTGGTGGCCAGGCCCACGCTGGCCGCGATCAAGGCGCCGGCCAGCGCCAGAGCGCGTAGTCGCCTGCCCATGTCAAGCCTCCTCATTTAGCCACGATGGTGTCCTGCCCGCCCGGCTGACCTCCGCTCTGCGGGCGCACGCTAGCGGCCCAGCCGGCCGGGCAGAACGGGGGGTCAGTTCGACAGGATGATTCCGCTTTGATTAAATCCCTGGCCGACTGCCAGCACATGTCCGCCACTGGAGGCAGCCATTCCCCCGATGAAGCGGATGCCGGCCGGAGTGGTGACGATGGTCCAGCTGGTGCCGTTCCAGTGTTCGGTGAACGGCCCCTGGAGCTGGAGTCCCATCGCCCAGATGTTGCTGGCCGAGACGGCCGCCACCGCTCCGAGGGAGTTGTTGCCTTGCGGGTTCGGGTTGGGGCTGGGGATCACACTCCAGCTGGCGCCGTCCCAGTGCTCGATCACCGCGGTGGGGTGAGCCGAGAACCCGCCGGTGGGGACTCCGGGGCCGGTGCCGACGGCCCACACGTTGGCCGGGGACAGCGCGGTGACCGGGCCGACCCCGCCGAAGCGCAGGTGCGCGGCGGGTATCTGGCTCCAGCTGGTGCCGTCCCAGTGCAGGCTTACGTTCTCCTCGGTCGTGCTGCTTGTGGCCAGGAACCCCACGGCCCAGACGTCGGTGCTGGAATCCGCCGAGATCGCGCCCGCGCTGATGCTCACCCCGGTGAAGGCGGGGCTGGAGGCGATGCTCCAGCTGGTGCCGTTCCAGTGTTCCACCAGGGCGTCCGGGGAGCCGACGGCGAACCCTACCACCCAGGCGTTGTTCGGGGCGGGGGCGGTCACCCCGGTCAGCTCACTGCCCTTGGGGAGCTTCGGGCTGGGGACCACGCTCCAGCTGGCTGGAACGGCCGCCATGGCCGTCGCTGGAGCGGTCGACATCATCGCCGACAGGAGGTGATTGCGCTGGCCACAGTAGGTGAGCTGCTGGTAATTCCACCTTGGCGCCTGTTCTGGCGAAGATGCGATCATGGCGCGAACATAGGCGTGTACGTCAGCCGTATGCGGCGGCACTCCCCGGCACGTTGCGGCATTCTGCGGTACCTTAGTGAATTAGCCTGAACCTCCCGTCCCGTTACGTCGCTAGCGGCTGGCGGCAGAACTGTTTACATGGCGCCAGAAATGCGCTCGGTGTTTATCCGCAGCTGAACCCGGGGCGCTGCGTAGGTAACCGCGTCCGGACGACCCGCGCACGGAGTCAGGCGGTGCGCCCGGGCGTGCGCGTAATCCGGCACCCTGCCCGGCCCGGATCCGTGCGGACACGGAGTACACGCCCCGTACCTGGGCTCGTGCTCCGTCCATGGAGGTATCCGGCTGCGTCGCCCCGGCGAGGCGTGATCTGGGGCGCGGTGCTCGGGCACTCGGCCTTTCCTTCGGATCGCCCGGAACGGACCTGGCTTCCGGACCGCCTGGTTCCGCACCGGCCCGGTTCGGCGTCCGTCGACATGCGCCGGAAAACTCCTGGAGGCTGCCACCGCGCGATGGACGCTGCGACTTGCGCTATCGTCGTGTGCTTGCTCGCGCTCTCGCCGCCGTGCTCGTGCCGGGGGCACGTGCGGCGCAGCGTCCGCTATGAGATGCCAGCCTTGGCCGTGTCCGCCGGAAGTGGCAAGACAGCCCACAGCGTGTGCCAGCGGCTGTCACCGAAGTGGCCCCACGTTCGTGCGGCTGAGTCGATCAGCGCCAACTCGTGCGCGGGTGGGTTGGGTGCCGTTTCGGCAGTCGGGGCCGGGTAGGTGAGGTGCAGCCAAATCCCGCAGTCGTCTGAAGTGATCTCCAGCCGCAGGCTCGGCGCGGCGGGCAGCACGTGGCGCACCATTGCAGCGGCGACGGCGGCTGTATCGCTGTCGCAGCCCGGCTCGCCGACGGTCACGTTCGGGCCCCACCGTCGTCCAAGGTCTGACCTTCGCCGGGCGGGCTCGCTGCGGTCGCGCAGGTGTAGAGCCAAGCGTGGCCATCACGGCGCCGGGCAGCCAGTCCCCGCTCGTGCAGGGCAGCGAGCGCCTTGGCGGTTGTGTTGCTGTGCAGTCCGGTGGCGTCGGAGACGGCGCGCACCCGCCGCGGCGCGGGTGCCGCTATCAGCACGTCGAGGACGGCCTGTTCGGCCGGGCGCAGGCTCGGCGCCGGGCCGACCTTGATGGCTGCCTCGATCGCGTGTGTCAGCTCGGTGACCGACGAGCCGCGGGCGTGGGCACCGGGTGGTGGTGAGCCGCCTTTGCGGGCGGCAAGCCCGCCGTCGCGGGTGCGCCAGGCCCGCCACCCGGTGAACGCGGCGATCGCCGCCGCGAGTTCGCTGTCGTCTGGCCGGCCGCCGGGCGTGTCTTGGATGCGCCCGCAGGCCGGCTGCGCGCGCGTGGTCACGGCAGCGCCCTCGGCGGCACCGGTCCTGGCGGCACCAGGCCGGCGGTGGCCCGCAGGTCCAGCGCGAACATCAGGATCTGGTGGTCGCTGCCCTCGGTGGCGCGCTGCCGGTACCGGCAGGCCGCGGCGTCGAGACCGGCGGTCACGTAGAACCTGTCGGTCCGGCCCCCGGAGCCGGTAGTGAGGTCAGTTGCGCGGGTTCGCGGTCGGTGCGGGGCAGGTCGGCGGCGAGGTCGGTGAGCCCGATCCCGGTCAGGCAGTCGCCGACGTCGTAGTTCGGTTCCCAGGCGCCGTCGTCGAGACGGTGGCGCATCCGCGGCGGCCGCAAATGCGGGGGCATCGCCTCCAGCGCGGCGGGGAGCAGGTGGTCGGCGGCGGCGAAGCAGTTCCAGCCGCCGCCCGCGACCGCCAGCTCCCCCCGCTCCGCGATGACCGACGCGAGCTCTTCGGCCTCGGCGAGCTGCCGCACCGCGGACCGGGCGGGCAGGTCAACGCTGTAGAACGCCAGCGGGTACGCCAGCCCGGGTACCTCCACCAGCGCGTGGCACCACGACGGCCACGGCCCGCCGCCCGGTCCGCACAGCGGCGGACCGTCATAGATGATCCGCAGCCCGACACCGGCGGCGACCATGACGGCGGAATGGTTCCCCGGCACCGAGCCGGGCCCCAGCGGGCCGGGCACCGGGGTCATGGCCAGGGCGTTGGCGGTGCGCCACGCGGCGCTGCGATCCGCAGCTGCCGGGTCTCGGGCGGTCACAGCTGCCCGGGTGCGCGCACCCGCGACACGCGGCGCGTCAGGGGCGCGATTTTGGCGGCGGCGCCGGTCGGGTCGCTGGCCGGCCAGGTCACCACCTGGCCCAGGACCCGCCAGCGCAGCCACCGCCCGCCGGTGCACCACACCGTCACGCCCAGGCAGACCGAAACCACCCCCACCGCCGGGCACGCCCGCGCGTAGATCCGGCTGATGTGGTGGCGCCGTTCCAGCTCGGTGGCCAGCGCCCAGACCGCGACCCGCGCGTCCGGCGGTCCGCCCGCAGAAGGAATGTCCGCAGCCGCCGACGGTCGACCGGTGTGTGGCATCGCCGCAGCCGTCCGGGCCGGTCAACGGGCATCCCAGCCCAGCCGGAACCACACCGTGCGCGCGATGACATCGCCTGTTATTCCCCACGCGTCGGACAGCGCGCTGACGATACGCAGCCCTTGGCCGCCCTCGTCGTCGGCATCGTCTCTCTCGCTGCCGCCGGTGCGTAGCCGCGGCGCAGTTGGTCCGCCCTGGTCCTCTACGCCGACGCGTACCCAAATCCCGTCGCACACCTCGACCTGCACGGTGAACATCCCGCCCGGCTCGCCGCTGTGGGAGAACAGGACCGCGTTGGCCGCTAACTCGTCGGTCATCAGGACCGCGTCGTCGGCGGCCGGGCAGCCGTCCAGCACTCGGGCCACGAACGCCCGCACCTGGGGCACCTGGTCGGGCCGCCCCCGATAACTGCGGCTAAACGTCCGCCGGAACCCCGGCGCCGCGCCACCGGTGGCCGCCCGCACACGCTGGGTCATGCCGTTCCTCCTGATTTCAGGCCCGCCGCTCTCGATTCCAGACCGGACGCCTTGGTCCGTGCCGCGCCCGGGATCCGCTTCCGCCGTTACCGGTCCTGCGCGCTGACCGATACCATAGACGCGTCCAATAACAGTGTGCAATATTACACGCAGAAAAAATACGGATCGTCATTCGTCTTTGCGGATGGAGGGGGTCGATGGCGGCCCGTAAGGTGCCCACCGTGCCGCAGCGGGTCCTGGCGGCCGAGCTGGAACGGCGGCGGGGGGCCGCCGGGCTCAGCCGCGACCAGGTCGCCGCCCGGCTCGAATGGTCGGCGGTGAAGCCCTACCGGATCGAGACCGCGCGGGTCAGCGTGTCCGCCGGCGACGTCCGGGAGCTGGCCCGGCTGTATCACCTCAGCGAGGCCGACACCGAGGCCCTGGTCGCGCTGGCCCGCCAGGCCCGCCGGGCCGGCTGGTGGAAAGGGATGGAGCAGGCGCTGCCCGAGGGATTCTCGGTGCACCTGGAGCTGGAATCCAGCGCCCGCGCGATCCGCACCTACGAGGCCCAGTTCGTGCCCGGGCTGTGGCAGACCGAGGACTACGCCCGCGCGATCCTGGCCGCCAACTACGTCACCGCCGCCCCCGGCCCGGTCGAGCAGCAGGTCAACGTCCGGATGCGCCGCCAGCAGATCCTCACCCGCCACGACCCCCCGCCCCCGGCCATCTGGGCCATCTTGGACGAGGCGGTCATCCGCCGCCTCGTCGGCGGCCGCGCCGTCATGCGCGCCCAGCTCACCCGCCTCCAAGAGGCATCCGCCGGCCCCGGCGTCACCCTGCAGATCCTCCCGTTCGCCGCCGGCGCCCACATGGCCGCCTACGGATCCTTCGCCCTGTTCGACCCCCAGGACCCCGGCTGGCCCGTCACCGCCAGCACCGACCGGCCCGCGGGTAACCTGATCGAAGACGACCCCGCCGACACCGACCGCTACACCCTGATGTTCGACCACCTCCGCGCCTCATCGCTGAGCACCGCCGAAACAGCCGCCCTCATCGGCGAAACCATCAAACTCCTCTAAGGAGGGACAACCGGTCTGCGGGCCACACCGCCCACAAACCAGAACTGCTCGGGACAAGCGGGCACGTCGTCGGCCGGGTCGGGCCGCCACTGCGGCACGTACACCAGCCCCGGTTCGGTCATCTCCCAACCGCCGAAGAAGTCTGCAATCTCATCCCGAGACCGTGCCTTCCCGTCCGCCGCGCGAGCGTTGTAAAGGCGCTGAACGGCTGCGGCGAGCCGTGGGTCATTCTCACTGGTGACGTGGGATACGACCATGAAACTGCCGGGCGCTGCGGCGTCGCGGAAACAGGCGACCGTCCCGCATGGATCGTCGCCGTCGGTAAGGAAATGCAAGATCGATACGAATAAGACTGCGACCGGTTCCGCGAAGTCGATCAGCCTGCACAGATCAGGATGGGAAAGGATCTCACCGGGTTCGCGCAGATCGGCCTCGATGATCGTCGCGCGGTCATGCCCGGCCAGGATTGCGCGGCTGTAGGCCACGGCCACGGGATCGTGATCTACATACACCACCCTGCTGTCCGCCGCGACTTGCTGCGCAATCTCGTGCACATTGCCCGCTGCGGGGATGCCGCTGCCGATGTCCAGGAATTGACGAACGCCAGCCTGGCCGACCAGGAAGCGGACGGCGCGGCCCAGGAACGCGCGATTGGCCCTGCAGGCGGCTGGTATCCGCCGATCCAGGGTCTCCATGGCCCGCGCCACGTCCCGGTCGGCGACGAAGTTATGAGAGCCGCCGAGCAAGGCGTCATAGACCCGGGCAACGTTCGCCTTGGTTGGGTCGACGCCGGCGAGCTCCCAGCCAGAGACGCTCAACGGATCTCCTCCACCCTTGCCGACATGAAGAACCAGTCACACGGTCATTGCATGATTCCATCATGACATGGAATCATGCAACCGCCGGACTGCTTAGGAGCACAACACGCGATAGTCGGCCGCGATGCGGGCTAGGTGCTGGCGGGCGGCATCGCCGACGTCGGCGAGCCGTTCCAGCTCGCCGAACAACTCGATGTAGGTCGCGATGTCGTGCGGATCGCCGATGGTGGCGGTCGCGGTCTCGATTGCGACGAGAGCCAGCCGATCGTCATAGAGGTGGAACTCGTGGCCCGGGAAGACGTGCACAGGCCGGGTCCAGGGGATGACGCCCAGCCGCATGTTCGGCCGGCGCGACACGACTGCGAGGTGATCCATCTGCGCTGCCATCAATTCCGGTGATCCGGCCTGCCAGCGCAAAGCGCCCTCGGTCATGACCAGGACGAACCGCTTGGACGGATCCTCCAGAACCCGCTGGCGTTCCAGCCGCGCGGCGACGGCCCTGTCCTGACCGGCGGGGGTAAGCCGGCGCGAGAACACCTGCTGCATATAAGCACGCGTCTGGACGATCCCGATCACCGCGCCGAGGTCAAACGACCGGTGCAGCGCCGTCGCGGATTCGATCCGCGCGATCCGTTGCTGCTGGCGGTACGCGCCACGATTCAAGATCACCCGGGCGCTCCGGAGCTCACCGCGGAGCATCCGGAGCGTGTCGAGGATCTCCGCACGCTGATCCTCTGGCGCGCCATAGATGCGGCACAGCGCCTGGGCGTCGGCAGCCGACGGCAGCAGCAAACCGGTCTCGATCTTCGACAGCTTGGGTTGCCCGAATCCGGCCTGGCGCGCCGCCTCCCTGCCGCTCAGGCCAGCGTGCTCCCGCAGCTCGCGCAGCAGGCGCGACAGATCCTCCCGCCCGTAGGCGGCCCGCTCAGGAGCACTCACGTCGCCGAGTCTAGGAGTCCTCTTGACTGATTCCACATTTATGCGGAATCGTAGCGTAGAGAACGGGTGAGGCAACTGCCGAAGGGATCCGTGATGCCGAAGGTAACCGTCGTATGCCACGACTCGGCGACCAGAGACACCTGCCCCACCATGTACCGCACCGAGGACGGCACCTACTACATCCAGGGCTATGTAGTGACTGCTTCGGAGGTGTTAGCGGAGATGAACGTCCCCCAGGGCGAGGCGGTCGTACGGATCACGACAGACCTGGTGCGAATGATCGCGCAGGCCGCAACCGAGTCTGGGCTCGTGGGCACCGGCGCCTGCATTCCGGTTGTGGTCGCGAGCGAGATGGCATGAACCTGACGGAGCTGCGCGCCTTCGCCGACGCCCGCACGACACGCTCAGCATTCCGGCTGGAAACCCTCGACCGCTACGACGTCGACTCCGATCAGGACAACTTCCGGCGCTACCTAGCGGGTGAGGATGGCCCGAGCTGGGCGGCCGGTGACGAG
>Ga0209648_10003442_pt1 | contig 13275 bp, 11 predicted proteins | sample GraSoi2013_115cm_FD_185830 | JGI IMG/M metagenome (GOLD analysis project Ga0209648, IMG submission 185830) | Grasslands soil microbial communities from the Angelo Coastal Reserve, California, USA - Sample 9_17_2013_115cm (SPAdes) (version 2) | ecosystem: Environmental > Terrestrial > Soil >...
GGTCACGAGGTTGATCACGACCTGTTGCAGCTCCTGGCCCAGTCCCAGGACCGACGGGGCCGCCTGGTCGAGCTGCACCACCAGGTCCACGCTCTCGGCTTTGAGGACGCGCTGGCGAATCTCGCCCACATCGCGGACCAGATCGTTGATCTGCACGCGCACGGGCGTGGTGTCCGCGCGGCGCGCCAGACGCAGCAGGCTGCGGACGATGCGGGCGGCGCGGTCCACTTCGCGCACGATCAACGACGTCGCCGCGTCGGTCTCGGGATCCTTGCGGCTGCGTGACAGCAGCTCCGCCTCCATGCGGATGGCGGTGAGCGGGTTGTTGACCTCGTGGGCCACGCCGCTCGCGATCTCGCCTACCGTGGCGAGCTTCTCGCGCGCGATCAGCTCGCGCTGGGAGCGCAGCTCGTCGGTGCGGTCGTACAAGGCGACCAGCAGGTCCTTGGAGCCGAGACCGGAGAGATCCGTCACGGTGCAGTCGCACAGCCTCCGGTCGCCGTCGGGGCGAGTGACCAGCACGCGGCCGTGCCACGGCTCGCCTTCCTGGGCGCGCGCCAGCACCAAGCGCACGGTGACCTGGCTGGGTGACAACCCGAGCGACTCGATCGGGCGGTCGAGCCCCGCATCCCCCGCGGGCAGGCCGAACAGCGTGCGCGCCGCTTCGTTGAGCTGTTGCACGTCGCCGTGGGGTCCGACGAGCGCCATCGGCAGCGGGCTGCCGCTGACCATCGCATGCGCGCGTTGCGCGGCGGCCCGCGTGGCCGCCACCGCCTGCGACAGCTCGATTCCGCCGGCGATATGCGCCGCCACGGCCGTCAGGTAGTGGAGGTCGGCCAGGCTGAACGGGCGAGAGGGCGAGCCGTCCGTCTCGAGATAGCGGATGACGGCGACCGCGCCGATCACGCCGTGTGACGTCTGAAGCGGCGCGATCATCGCCGCCCTGGCATCGGCCGCGAGCGCGATCGCGCCGCGATGCGAGTCGGATTCCGCCGTAATGTCCTCCGTCACGAGCGGCTGCCCGGTACGGGTAACACGGCCGGTGGTGCTCGCTTCGACAGGGAAGGTCACGTTCTGCAGGTCCTGCGCCCGGCCTACGGCCGTGGCGACGCGCAGCGGCTCGTCTCCCTCCCGCAGCGCGACGTAGGCGCCCTGGGCCTCGACCAGCTTGGTGAGCGACATCAGCGTGTAGCGGAGCAACAGCTCGGTCTCAGGCGCCGCCAGGAGCCAGCGCGACAGCTCGACCAGGAAGGTGCCGAGCCGGCGCTCGCGCTCCAACGCGGTGCGCCGTCCCACCAGCACCGCGAGCTGGTTCGCGACCTCGAGCTCCGCCCGCAGCTCGGGGAGCGGCAGGCCCATGGGGGCGCCCGTCATCGCCAGCTCCACGCGGCGGCCCTCGGCGTCGGTGACGCTGAGCGTCTCGACGTCGCCGGCGCGCGCGGCGCCGCCCGCGGTGACCTCGCCCGAATCGTTGAGGCCCTGGTAGCGCAGGTGGATGGACGCACCGCCCGCGCGGCTGCTCAGGATCTCGGCGACGCGCTCCCAGTACTCGCGCGGCGTGGCTGCGTCGCCCACCTTGGCGAGCAGCTCGGCGATTGGCATACAGCAATACTACGTCAAGCGAAGGCCTAGGGGCGAATCGCTCCTGGATACTTGGCAGGATTGACTGCGTATCCGGGGAATATTGATGACAGGTCAGTCCCGCCGAGATGCCGCGCGGCGACCTCGGCGAACAGATCGCGGAAGTCGGTGGTCACCGCCACATCGCGGCCTTCGAATCGGGCGGCGGGATCGAGCCCGGGCCAGCGCCCCAGCATCTTGCCACCGTTCACCGCGCCACCGAGCAGCAACATCGCGGTCGCGTGGCCGTGATCGGTGCCGCTGTTGCCGTTCTCGTGAATGGTCCGGCCGAACTCCGACATGGTCAGCACCACCACGTCGCGCATGCCATCGCCCAGGTCGGTGGCGAACGCGGCCAGCGCTCCGCCCAGCTCCAGCAGCCGCGCGGCGAGCTGTCCCTCGCTCGCGCCCTGGTTCACGTGCGTGTCCCAGCCGGTGGCGTCGAGGAAGGCGATCTGCAGCCCGACGTTCGCCTTGATCAGCTGCGCCACCTGCAACAGCGCGCGGCCGATGCGCCCGCGGGGATACTGCGCGCCGTTGCCGGGTTGGTACTGCGTGGGGTTGGCCTGCTTGAGCTGCTGCACCGCTTCGAACCCCTCGCGCGACGAACTCGCGAGCAAGCCCGTGGCCGCGCCCTCATACAACGCCTCGAAGGCGCGAGTGAGTTTGTCGCGCGCGGCGTCCTGCGGGGCCCGCAAGCCGAACGCCTGCAAGTCGTCGATGGCGAGCGCCGGTGCCGTGCCCGCGAGAGCGCGGGGCAGCTCGGGCCCGAACGCCACCGCGCGGAATGCGCCGGTCTGGTGCTCGCGGTCGTGCTGGCAGTAGCGGTTGAGCCAGCCGTCGGCCGTCGCCTTCACGCCCGGCGTCCCCGACTCCATGTAATCCTGGGCGTCGAAGTGGCTGCGGGTGGAATCGGGCGAGCCCACGGCGTGGATCGCGGCCAGGGTCTTGTCGTCCCAGAACCGCTTGAGCGGGGCGAGCGCCGGGTGTAGGCCGAAGTGGCCGTCGAGGTCGATCACGTCGCTGCGCGGCACCGCGATGCGCGGCCGTTCCGCGTAGTACGCGGCTTCGCCGTGGGGCACGATCATGTTGAGACCGTCCACAGCGCCGCGTTGAAAGAGGCAAACCAAAATCCGGCGGTCAGACGGGTGGACGATCAGGCGGTTGGTGAGCGCGTAAGCTGCCCGTCCGAGGAATAACGGATCCAAGCCGAGACTGAACAAAGCAATGCCGCCCGACTTGACGAAGACGCGCCGCGAAATGGTCATACGTTGCCCCTCTCCTAACCGGCTAACCGTCTATTGTTTTTGAAACTCCGGTCCCCCCAACGCCAGTCCGATCGCGAGATTGCGCCGGGCCGCAGGATCCGTCACGTCCGCGAGCTGCTGCTCGATCACGCTGCGGGTATGGGCGGACATGGCACCGCCCAGGAGCCGCCGGTCGATCGCGTCGAGCAAGGCCGGGGCGTCCGCCGTCGCGGGGATGAGCGTATCGAGCGCGACGGTGACGCCCGGGAGTTTCCCGGCCGCGAGTCCCACCGCCGCGTTCATCCGCGCCAGCAATGCGCCGGAGTTCACCCAATCGTCCTGGCGCTCGGGGTACCCGTCGGGCGCCACGTGCAGGTAGAGCGGCTCGCCCAGCCGCGCCACCACCTGCGCGAGGCGCGGTGAGGTGTCGGGGTCCGCGCCGGTGGCGCGGATCGCGCTGACCACGAACTCGAGCGGCGTCTTGACCTTGTTAGCGACGTTCTGCGGTGCCCAGAAATCGGGCCCGTGGAAGATGGCGCGCAGCACCGCGCGGATGTCGCCATCGGAGCGTTGCCAGGCCGCCACGGCGTCGTCCACGCAGCCGTCCGGCGGATCGTCGGCGACGAAGCGCGCGCACAGCTGGCGCGACACGTGGTGCATGGTCGCATGCTCGTGCGCGAGCCTGTGCAACAGGCGCAGGCCCTCGTCCTGCCCATGGCCCGCGGGAAACGTGTCGCCGAGCACGACCTTCATGCCGCGGTCGTGCGCCCAGTCGTGATACTCGAACGCGCCGCCCTGCTGCGGCCGGGCGATGCTCCAGCCCGTCAGGATGCGGGCGACCGCGATCACGTCCGCTTGCGTGTACCCGCCGTCCACGCCCAGCGTATGCAGCTCCATCAGCTCGCGGGCGTAGTTCTCGTTGATGCCTTGCGGCATGCGCGCGGCGAGCTCGGGCCGCCGCGCCGCGGCGCGCGCGACCTCCGGCGCCCACGAGCCCGGCGTGACGCTCTGCCAGTTGTCGAGATAGAACATCATCGCCGGGCTCTGCGCCGTGGCGATGAGCAGGTCTTCGAAGTTGCCCAGCGCGCGGGGCCGGATCACGTGCTCGATGTAGTCGGGCAGCAAGAAGCGATCGGCGCCCTTACCCATGAACACGTTGAAATGATTGATCCAGAAGTCCACCATCACTTCCTCAAGCTGCCGCTCGGACATCACGGCCCGCACCACAGCCAGCTCCTGGAGTTCCCCCGCCAGGCGGCGCCCACGCAGCGCCTCGGGCGTCTGGTCGGCCGGGTCGGGCCCCTGACGCATGGCAGAGTCGGCGCCGGCGCTCATCTGCCGCTCGCGGCGCGCGCGCTGCTCGTCGAAGTAGGCGGTGCCGAGGTCCTCGCGCGACATGCCCAACAGCGTGAACGTGCGCTCGCGCTCTGCCAGGACATGATTGTCGAGGCGGTTGGGATCGAGCTGCTGGTCGATCCAGCGCAGCGTGCCCATCGCCGCGAGGCGGTCGACGTCGCCGGGCCGCGGGCCGTACGCGAGCCGATTGAGGGCGTGGAGTGCGGAATCGCGGGGGGAGAGCGACTGAGCGGGTAGACCCCTAGATGGGTAGACGCTCAGCAGCGCGACAAGGGCGCTCCCAAGAGCCGCCCGACTAACCGTCCCACCGTCCAACCGTCTGTGCTGTCGCATAGGTCTTTAGGTGACGCTCCCCAGGGGCAGGCGTTAACTACGCCCCCTCCGCCAGCCGCCGGCGCGCCCACTCGAGGGCCTGCGGGCCGACGTTCGCCGGGTGATGCACGCGCCAGCGGGCGATCGCTAATTCGTGCTCGGCGTCGGACAGCTCGCCCGCCACCATCGCCAACACATCGCCGATGCCGGGCGCGCGCTCGAATGACTCGGCGTACGGACAGCCCCCCGGCTCGGAGGCCAGCTCTGCCCCGCACACGTCGCAACGACGCCCTACTACCAGCTTTTCCATGTCTCGCTCGCAGGCCCGATCGTGAGCTGCTGCTGACAGCGGACGAGCGGCATGCGCAGGAGCAGAGGCTCCACCATGAGCTTCTCGAGCCAGCGCTCGTCGGAGAGGCGCGCCGCGGCGAGGCCCAAGTCGGCGAAGCGACGCGAGGCGCGATCCACGAGTGCCGTCACGCCGAACTTCTGGGCGAAGCGCCGCAGCTCCCCCAGCGCCGCGGGCCGCTCGGTCAGGTCCACGAAATGGGTCTTGATGCGGCGCTCGGCGAAAAATCGCAGCGCGGCGCGCGTCTCGGCGCTCTTCTTGACCCCGAAGATCTGGACCTCCATTGCAACTCAAGCTAGCGTTCTCCGCGCTTCCCGCTATGAACCCCCGTCTCCGCCTCATCTGCGCCGCCGCGCTCTTCTCAACGGCCGGCGCCGCGATCAAGTGGTGCCAGTTCGGCCCCTGGCAGATCGCGGCGTTCCGCGGTCTGGTGGCGGGCGTGACAATCCTGTTGCTGATCCCCGCAGCGCGCCGCGGCTGGTCGTGGCGCGCAGCGGCGGTGGGGCTCGCCTACGCGGGCGCCGGGATCTTCTTTGTGCTGGCCAACAAGCTGACGACCGCCGCCAACACGGTGTTCCTGCAAGCGACGAACCCGCTGTACATCCTGCTGCTCGCGCCGTGGATACTGCACGAGCGGCCTTCCCGCAGCGATCTCCTCTATATGGCGGCCGTGGCGAGCGGGTTGGTGCTGCTCTTCTCCGGTGCGCCGCGTCATTTCGCGACCGCGCCGGACCCGCGGCTCGGCAACATCCTCGCGGAAGGCAGCGCGGTATGCTGGGCGTTGACGGTGATCGGGTACCGCTGGATCGCGCGGGGCGCGCGGGATGCACGGGGGGCGGTGGCGAGCGCCGCCGCCACCGGGAACTTCATGGTCTTCGCGCTGGCACTGCCTTTCGCGCTACCGCTCGCAGCGGGGCGCGCCGCTGACTGGGCCACCGTCGCCTACCTTGGGGTGTTCCAGCTGGGCGTGGCGTACGTGTTCTTGTCGCGGGCGATTCCGCACGTGCCGGCGCTCGCAGCGTCGCTCGTGATGCTGGTGGAGCCCGTCCTCAATCCGATCTGGGCGTGGCTCGTGCATGGGGAGACGCCCGCCCCGCTGGCACTGGGGGGCGGGCTCGTCATTCTCGGCGCGACGGTGGTGAAAACTCTGCGGGACGCGCGCACCGCACTGCCCGCGCCCGTCCCGGTGCTCGAGCCCTGAGACTCAGGGCTTCCTGCTGGTGCTGTCCTTGCGGTCGCGCCGCACGTCGCGGCGGTCGTGGCGGATGTCGCGCCGGTCGGAGCGCTTGTCACGCCGGTTGACCCGCACGTCGCGCCGGTCGCCGCGGAGGTCGCGCGTATCACGGCGCACCGCCGCGCTGTCCCCGCTTTTCACGTCCTGAAGCCGTTGCTGGCGGTCCTGGCGAATGTCGCGCCGGTCGCTGCGCGTGTCGCGCCGGTCGTGGCGCAGGTCGCGCCGGTCCCGCCGGATCTCGTGGCGGTCTTTGGTGGTGTCCGCCGGTTGCTGCGCGGCGGCGTACGCCGGCAGACCCAATACGAATGTCACGGCGGCGAGCAGCAGAGTGCGATGTCGCATACAAGGGTCCTGGTTCAGGTTCGCTGCTGAGACGCCCGGCGCTCCGGCGTGTTAAGCTCGTCAGCGGAGACCCAAAGGATGTGAGCCGCGTCACCGGCCGCCTTGTGGACGCGTAGATTGGACCCTCGCATGCCCGGCACCCGCTACCGCTTCGTGATCCTCTTCTTCACGGTCCTGATCGACCTGATCGGGTTCGGCATCATCATTCCGATCCTCCCCTATTACGCGCAGCGCCTGGGTGCCGGCGGCTTGGGCGTGGGGCTGCTGTTCGGCATCTACTCCGGCATGCAGTTCCTGGCGACGGCGCTGCTCGGCCGGTTGTCGGATCGCATCGGCCGGCGTCCCATCCTGCTCACCACGATCGTCTTGAACGTGGGGGGCTGCCTGCTGTTCGCGGCGTCGCACACCTACGTGCTGCTGTTCTTCGCGCGCGTGGTCTCGGGATTGGGCGGCGGCAACGTCTCCGTGGCCCAGGCCTACGTGGCCGACATTACGACACCCGCCGAGCGCTCGCGGGGCATGGGCATAATCGGCGCGGCGTTCGGGATCGGCTTCGTGCTGGGGCCCGCCATCGGCGGGTTTGCCGCCCACGGCTACGGTCCGACGGCGCCGGCGCTGGTGGCGGCTGGGTTGTCGTTCCTCAACCTGGTGTCCGCCTACTTCGTGCTGCCTGAGTCATTGCACACCGATTTGCGCGCCACGCGACCCCTGTTCGATCTCTCGCACTTGGGCCGGGCGCTGCGCCACGAAACGCTCGCGCCCCTGATGTTGGCGTGGTTCATGGCGGCGTTCGCGTTCGCTGGCTACACCGTGGCGCTTCCGCTGTGGACCGGAGCGAAGTTCGGCTGGCGCGAGCGCGAGCTGGGGTGGTTCTTCACGCTGATCGGAGCGACCGCGGCGATCGTACAGGGGGGATTGTTTGGTCGGATCGCCAAGCGCACCGGTGATCGGCGGCTCGTGATCGCCGGCGGGTTCGGCATGGCGGCTGCGATCGCCGTGGTCCCGGCGCTGCGCACCGTGCCCGTGCTCTATGCCTTCACGATCCTACTGGCGTTCTCCAACAGCATCTTCGTGCCCGCCGCCACCGGCCTCGTATCGATCCTGGCCGACCCCACCGAGCAGGGGACAGTCTTGGGGGCGGCGCAGGCGTTGTCGGCGCTGGGACGCTTGTTGGGCCCGATCGCCCTGGGCCTGCTGTTCGATAAGGTGTCGCCCGGCGCCGCCTTTGTCGCCGCGGGGCTCATCATGGTGGTCGCCGCGACGGCGACGATCAAGCTGCCCGAGGACCATCCGCACCCCGTTTGACACGCCCAAAAACCGCGGCTCATATTCCCCTCCCCCCTGCAGGAGGTGTCCGTGCGTGTGTACAAGACAGGAGAGCTCCGCAACGTGGCCGTGGTGGGCCACGGCGCGAGCGGCAAGACCTCCCTGGTCGACGCCCTGGCGTTCGTGGCCGGCACGAGCAAGCGCCACGGATCGGTAAAAGACGGCACCGCCCTCACCGACTACACCGCCGACGAAATCGAGCACAAGTACTCCATCAACCTCGCCCTCGGCGCGGCGGAATGGATGGAGGCGAAGGTCAGTCTCATCGACACGCCGGGCTATCTCGACTTCACGGGCGAGGCGCTCGCGGGCATTTGGGCGGCCGACAGCGCCGTCGTGGTCGTCTCGGCCACCGGCGGCGTCGAGGTGGGCACGGAAAAGGTCTGGGACTATGCCGAGCAGCGGGGGGTGCCGCGTCTCTTCTTCGTGTCGTTGATGGACAAGGAGCACGCCGACTTCGAGAAGGTCTACCGGCAGATCAAGGAGCGCCTCACGCCGAAAGTGATCCCGGTCGAGATCCCGGTGGGGGAAGGCCCCGAGTTCCACGGCATCATCAACCTGTTCTCCAAGAAGTGCCACCTCTACAAGAAGGGCACCAAGGCGGGTGAGTACGACGAAGTGGACGTGCCGGCGGAGTACCGCGATCGCTTCGAGCAATACAGCAAAGAGCTCACCGAGTCGATCGCCGAGACGGACGAAACACTGCTGGAGCACTACCTCGGCGGCCAGGAGATCACGCGCGACGAGGCGCTCGCCGCGATGAAGGCGGGAATGCTCAAGGGGGAGCTGTTCCCGCTGTTCTGCGGCGCCGCCGAGCTCACCTACGGCACGCGCGCCCTGCTCACCAAGATCGTGGAGCTGTGTCCGTCGCCGGCCGAGCGGCCGCCGGTCGAAGGGCAGAAATGGGGCAGCGCCGAGAAGCTGATGCTGCGCCCCGACGACGCGGGCCCGTTCGTGGCGCAGGTGTTCAAGACGATGTCGGAGCCGCACGTGGGCGACGTCTCGTTCTTCCGGATCTATTCCGGGGCCGTGAAGAACGGCCAGGACGTCTACAATGCGCCGCGCCAGGCAGTGGAAAAGCTCAACCACCTGTGCGTGGCGGTGGGCAAGGAGCGCACGGAGATCGCCGAATTGCACGCGGGCGACATCGGCGCTGTGGCGAAGCTGCGCGACACCCACACCAACGACTCGCTCTCGAGCAGAGAACACCCGATCGTCCTGCCCAAGATCCCCTTTCCCGCGCCGGTGATCACGGAGGCGGTAGAGGTGAAGCAGCGGGGCGAGGAAGACAAACTCTCGACGGCGATGCACAAGCTGCACGAGGAGGACCCCACCTTCCATCACGAGTTCAACGCCGAGCTGGGCCAGACGCTGATTCGCGGCTTGGGCGAGCGGCACCTCGAAATCGTCATCGGACGCCTGGCGCGGAAGTACGGCGTGCACGCGGTGATCACCAAGCCGAAGATTGCCTATCGCGAGACGCTGCGGGGCAAGGCCGAAGGGCAGGGCAAGCACAAAAAGCAGACCGGCGGCCGCGGCCAGTACGGCGACTGCTGGATCCGCATCGCGCCGTTAGCGCGCGGCAGTGGATTCGTGTTTGAGGATAACATCGTGGGGGGCGTGATTCCGCGGCAGTACATCCCCGCGGTCGAGCGCGGGATTGTCGAGGCCACCACCCGGGGACCGGTGGCGGGCTATCCCGTCGTGGACTTCAAGGTCGAGCTGTACGACGGATCCTACCACGACGTGGACTCGAACGAGATGTCGTTCAAGATGGCGGGCATCCTCGCCTTCCGGAACGTCAGTCCCAACTGCAAGCCGGCGCTGCTCGAGCCGATTCTCGAGGTGGAGGTGTTGACGCCGGACGATTACCTGGGCGCGGTAATGGGCGATCTGTCGTCGCGGCGCGGTCACATCCTCGGCACCGAAAAGGAGGGGCGCCTGTCCAACGTGAAGGCGCTCGTCCCGGAGGCGGAGCTCGACCGCTACGCGACCACGCTGCACTCGCTGACGCACGGGCGCGGCACGTACCGGCAGAAATTCCACACCTACGAGCAGGTGCCGCCCGACGTGGCCCAGAAGGTGGTGGAGGGGCGCAAGAAGGAGCTGGCCGAGGCGAAGGCGGACTAATGAACCCCCCGCGTCTGGCCGGGTACTGGTGGGCGGCCTAGGAGGATCCATGAGACTCGGTGCATGGCTCGTCGCGGTCGCCCTCGGTGGCGCCGCCTGCGTGCCGGTGGACAAGAACCGTTCCGCGGCCGACACCACGACGACCCCCACGGCGCTTCCCACCCCGCCCAGCGCGACGCACGTGCTGAGTGTGGACGGGTTTCGCGCGCCCGCGTCGGCGCGGCACGACTCGGTGCAGGACATTTACTTCGTTTCGAGCATCAACGGCGGCCCGCTGGCCAAGGACAACAACGGCTTCATCAGCCGCGTCCGCCCCGACGGCGTGGTCGAGAACCTCAAGTTCATCGAAGGCGCGCACAACGGCGTCACGCTCAATGCGCCCAAGGGACTCGCGGTCGCGGGCGATACGCTGTGGGTGGCCGACATCGACGTGTTGCGGGCCTTCAACGCCCGGACCGGCGCGCCGCTCGATAGCATCAGCCTGGCGCCGCTGGGCGCCGTCTTCTTGAACGACATCGCCGTGGCCCCAACGGGCGCGATCTACGTCACGGACACGGGGATCCGCTTCGACGACGTCGGCAACATGCTCCACCCGGGTCCCGACCGCATCTTTCGCATCAGTCCCGACCGCCAAGTGACCGTCGCCGCCCGCGGCGACACGCTGGGGCGCCCCAGCGGCATCGCGCTCGATGCGGTCGGCAAGCGGTTCATCGTCGTGCCGCTCGGAGGGAAATCCATATTCGCCTGGAAGCCCGGCGACAAGGGGCCGACGGTGATTGCGACCGGCGCCGGCAGCTACGACGGCGTGGTGATCGCCCGCGGCCGCATTCTGGTGTCGAGCTGGAAGGATTCCACGGTGTCGGCATACGAGACCGGGCAGGAAGTGCGGCTCATTTCGGGCGTCGGCGCGGCGGACATCGGCTACGACGCCAAGCGCAACCGGGTGCTGCTGCCGTTCGTGGACGGCACCCGAATGGAGATCTGGCAACTCCCCTGAGGAGGAAGCGACGCATGAACCGCATCGCCATCATCGGCGTGGGTGTGGTGCTGGCCGCCGCCTGCAAGCCCGCGGCCAAGGCCCCGGCCGGTCCCACGAAGGTCGCCACGGTGGACTCGCTGCAGACGCCCGAATCGGTGTTGTGGGATTCGAGCGCGGACGTCTATTTCGTGTCGAACATCAACGGCAATCCCGTGGTCAAGGACAACAACGGCTTCATCAGCCGCGTGAAGCCCGATGGCGCGATGGACAGCCTGCACTTCGTTCAAGGTGGGCGCGGTGGGGTCACGCTCAATGCGCCCAAGGGCCTCGCATTGCGAGGCGACACCCTGTGGGTGACCGACATCGACGCCGCGCGGGCGTTCAGCGCCACGACGGGCGCGCCGATCCTCTCGGTGACGGTGCCGGGCGCCGTGTTCTTGAACGACCCCGCCTTCGGACCGGACGGATCGCTGTACATCACCGATACGGGCCTCGGCGTCGACGCCAAGGGCAACATGTCGCACCCCGGTCCGGACCGGATTTTCAAGATCGCGCCGGACCGTAAAGTGAGCGTCGCGGCCAAGGGCGATACCCTCAAGGGGCCCAACGGCATCACGTGGGATGCGAAGAACGGCCGCTTCATCGTGGTGGCGAACAACGGTCCGTACGTGTTCTCCTGGAAGCCGGGGGACGCAGGCCCGGCCGTCATCGCTACGGGGCCGGGCGGCTTCGATGGCGTGGAGCTGGCGGATGGCAGGTTGTACGTGTCGAGCTGGAACGATTCGACGGTCTCGACCTACGAATCGGGGCACCAAGTGAAGGTGCTTACGGGCCTGCCCAGCCCCGCCGACATCGGCATCGACCGCAAGCGGCATCGCATCCTGGTGCCGATCTTCACCCAGAATCGCGTGGAGGTGTGGCAGCTGCCGTAACGCCCCGGAGACGCATCAACTCCGGCTCCTCGCGGCGGCACGCGAGGTAGTTCGGGCCGAGGAAGTCTTCGTCCCCCAATTCGTACGGGCGCGCGTCTACGTAGTCGGGATAGATCTTCCCGACCACGTAGCCGTGGGCGGCGAACAGGTCGTAGAAGTCCTTCAGCAAGAACCCCGTCAGCGCATTGACCCGCCCATACTCGAACTGCACGAAGCGGATGCGGCGGTGCGCGAGCGCGTGGCCGAAACCCTGGAGGACCAGGTGTTCGGCCCCCTCGACGTCCAGCTTGAGAAAGTCCACGGCGGCGAGGCGCTCCTGCGCGAGAAAAGCGTCGCCGGTGGTGACCTCACAGTTCAGCGTTTCGCCAGTCCACCCATGGGGATACGCCGTGAACGTGGCGTGGGTGCTGGCGGAGGGGTGGTAGCGGATCGGGAGCTGGCCGGCGTGGTCCGCGAGGCCGCGGCTCACCGGATGGATCTGTGGTGAGCCCGCGGTCTGTGCGCGCAGCCGCTCGAAGGTGGCGGGGACAATCTCGAAAGCGAAAATCGCCGCGGCGGGGAAGGCACCTGCGGCGATCCGCGCCCAGTTGCCGACGTTCGCGCCGACGTCGAGGATCGTGCGGAGGTCTGCACGGGCGAGCCGCTCCAGCAGCCAGCGCTCGCCGTTACGCTCGGGCTTGTAACTGCCGTTCCCGTACCACTTCAGGTACTGCCGGCTGAGGCGCGCGAGGGTGCGAAACAGCGGATTGCCGCGCACGCGCGCCGTGGGGCGTAACATGAGGGAGAAGCTGGCCGCGCCTCTCCGGTCGCGCTACCCCACCAGCACCGGCTCGAACGCGACGGGGACTGGGGCCGGTTGCGGCTGCTTGTAGGTGAAGCGCTCGCCGGCGTAGTTGCGCAGCACCACCTCGTCGTCGTTGATCGATTCCACGTACTCCGGGAGCAGCGGGATCTTACCGCCGCCTCCGGGGGCGTCGATCACGAAGTGCGGCACCGCGAGCCCGGAGGTCCAGCCGCGCAACGCCTTGATGATCTCCAGGCCCTTCTCGACGGTCGTGCGGAAGTGTTCCGCGCCCGCGACCTGGTCGCACATGTAGATGTAGTACGGCCGCACGCGGGCGGCGAGCAGCTTCTGCATCAGCCGCTTCATCACCGCGGTATCGTCGTTCACGCCCTTCAAGAGGACGGTCTGGCAGCCCAGCGGAATGCCGGCGTCGGCCAGCATCCCCAGCGCCGTCACGGCGGCCGGCGTCAGCTCGTCGGGGTGGTTGAAGTGCGTGTTGATGTAGAGCGGGTGGTACTTCTTGAGGATCGCGCACAATTCCGGCGTGATACGCTCGGGCAGGTGGCAGGGAATGCGACTGCCGATGCGGATCACCTCGATGTGCTTGATGGTGCGCAACCGCTTACACAACTCCTCGATGCGGCGATCCGACAGCAGCAGCGGG
>Ga0209648_10003443_pt1 | contig 13274 bp, 12 predicted proteins | sample GraSoi2013_115cm_FD_185830 | JGI IMG/M metagenome (GOLD analysis project Ga0209648, IMG submission 185830) | Grasslands soil microbial communities from the Angelo Coastal Reserve, California, USA - Sample 9_17_2013_115cm (SPAdes) (version 2) | ecosystem: Environmental > Terrestrial > Soil >...
GTGTTCCCATCTGTGCCTCCTTGCCCGTGCCCGTCCTGCGAATCTTGCTGGGCCGGGATGGGGCGAGCCTACACCCCTCGCCCCAGGAGGCGCCTTCCTCATGACATCACTTACGAAAACTGCCGGGGTGTGTACCAACAATTCCCATTGTGGAACTCAATACTCGCCAATCAACAGACCATCAGCTATTCCCTATCCCCTAACTCCCGTATTTGCCACACTTCCGAAAATTCGCCTGTAAGTCCAATCATTGCCACAGATCCGAAAACCCACCTTTCTAAGTCCTGTATTTGCCACACATCCGAGATCCCCCCGGGGGTGGCATTGGCCTCTCCGACGCTCGGGCTTCCACATCCGCAAGCGTTCCAACGATTCCTCCAACTATCCCCTATCCCCTTTCTTTTCACATTCTTGCGCACTCTTTTGCACTCGGCAAAAAAACTCAACTCTTTTGTTTTCAAGCAATTCCGCACGCTTTGCCAAAAACCACCCGAGATGGGGAGGGGGCACACTTTGCTGACTAGCCATCCTCCCTCTGAGCGCTCTCGCTACTGCCGTCGAAATCCCGCTTTCTCTTGCGCTTTTCTTGGGGGACTCCCAGCAATGCCCGCCTCGTCGCCCGCTAACGCCTCGCCTCGGCTATACTCTCCCCTCCGGAGGAGCCCCCTTGCTCGAAGTCGCCAAAAGTATCCTGCTGATCCTCAGCGCGCTCTTCCCCATCGTGAACCCGCTCCGCGGCAGCCCCGTCTTTCTCGCCTTGACGCGCGACTATCCTTGTCCATTGCGCCGTGTCCTGGCGCGTCAGGTCGCTCTGAACAGTTTTATCCTGTTGATCGCCTCGTTCCTCGTCGGCACGCACATTCTTCATTTCTTTGGAATTTCCATTCCCGTTGTGCAGGTCGGCGGTGGCCTTATCGTCATTTCCAATGGCTGGACCATGCTCAAAAGCAAAGAGGAACTGGACCGCGGGCCAGAGGTGCAGAAAAAAGTGAATCCCACCGATGTTTTCCGAAGCGCCTTCTACCCTCTCACTCTCCCGCTCACGGTTGGGCCGGGTTCCATCTCCATGGCCATCACTCTCGGCGCAAACGAGCCTCACCACCTCGGCCCGAACCTCCTCGCGATTCTCGCCGCGGTGATTGGTTCGGCGCTCGTCGCGGTGAGCATCTTTCTTTGCTATGGCTTCGCCGATCGTCTTGCCGCCATCATCGGCGAAAGCGGGATGAGCATCATCCTGCGGCTCTCTTCCTTTCTCCTCGTTTGCATCGGCGTCCAAATTCTTTGGAACGGCGTGCAAGCTTTGCTTCCCTCCTTGCCCGGACACGGGGTCTGAGACTGCCCCGTCGCGCTTGGTGTATGATGGAATTTCACCATCGAGATGAGACCCGAAGTCCTGAATTTCATTGTGTGCCCCAATTGTGCCGGCGAATTGTCTTTAAGCAGCGACGCGACGCCGCCCGCCGACGACGGTCACATCATGGGCGGGGCGCTGGCCTGCCGCGGCTGCGCTTCGCCATTCGCGATTCGCAACGGCGTGCCGATTCTGCTGCCCGCGAATCTCGCCAGCGTCAAACTCGAGACCGCCTCGCGCTTTGCCGAGGAATGGACGCGCTGGAGCGATCTTCGCGACTATTACGAGCAGGAATTTTTTGACTGGGTCGCCCCGCTGACGGCTGCGGATTTCGCGAACCAGATGGTCTTCGAGGGCGGTTGCGGGAAAGGGCGGCACACCGCAATCGTCGCTTCGCGCGGCGCAAAAGCAATTGTTTCGCTGGATCTGGGCGAAAGCGCCTTCGTTGCTTTTGCGCACACTCGTCAACTTCCGAACGCCCACGTCGTGATTGGCGATTTGCTGAATCCGCCGGTGCGCGCCATTTTTGATTTGGCATTTTCCGTTGGCGTTCTGCATCATTTGCCGGACCCTGCTGCTGGTTTTGCGAGCCTGGCCTCGCGAGTTCGGGAAGGCGGGCGCGTGGCCTTTTGGGTTTACGGCCGCGAAGGAAACGAATGGATCACGCGATACGTGGATCCCGTGCGCAAGGCGATCACCTCGAAATTGCCAGCGCCGTTCCTTCGGATCGCCGCAATTCCGCCCGCTGCGGTGCTGTGGGCGGTCATAAAGCTTTTCTATCGCCCGCGCGCCAATAGAAGAGGTTCATCGAAACTTCCGTACGGAGATTATTTTGCCGCGCTGTATCACTACCCGTTTGACGAGATTCACGCCAATGTTTTCGATCAACTGGTCACCCCGGTGGCCTACTATTTGCGTGAGGAGGAAGTCAGGCCATGGCTGGCAGCGGGCTTCCGGGATGCCACGCTCCGTTCTCACCGCGGGTACAGCTGGACGGGGCTTGCGACCGTTTGCCGAAGCAAGGCAGCCGTTGCCGATTAGCATGCCAAATTCAAAATTCTCGGGGCACCGGCGTTGCGCCTCCGCAAGGGCAACAGCTACAATCGAAGCTAGAAGATTTTGCATCCTCCCGTTTACTTGACTGGATCGCCGGGATCCGGCAAGGTTTTGCCGGTTTGCGCGGCGCAACATTTCCGGCGTGCATTGCAGGACGCGGCAGTGAGCAGCGGAACGCAATTCTCCCGAAGCTCATTAAGTTGACAGGAAGAGCGCCTTAACATTCTAACGGCGCTCCGCGAGGTACAAAGAGTTGTGCGGAATTGCAGGTTATACGCATAAAACCTGGACGCCGCCTCCCCGGAGAATCCAGGAGGCAACGGCAACACTGATCCACCGTGGACCGGACCAGCAGGGCGTATTTCAATCCAGCCATTTCTCCGTGGGCGCGGCGCGCCTGAAAATTATCGATCTGGATTCCGGGAATCAGCCGATTCTGTCCGAAGACGGCGATTTCGGAATCGCCTTCAATGGTGAAATCTACAACTTCGTCGAAATACGAAACGAACTGGAACAACTTGGTCATCGTTTCGAGTCGCATTCCGACACGGAAACCGTTCTTCGCGCCTTCATGCAGTGGGATAAGAAATGCCTGACTAGGCTGCGCGGAATGTTCGCGGTCGCTTTGTGGAGAAAATCCGCGAGACGGCTTGTTCTGGCGCGCGACCGCATGGGAATCAAACCGCTTTACATCGCGCGCCAAGGGGAAGATCTTTTTTTTGGCTCCGAGCTGAAATCTATTTTTGTCCATCCGGAGATCGAACGCCGGCTGAGCCTTTCCGGGCTCGATTGCTATCTCTCGCTAAATTATGTGCCGTGCCCTTGGACTCTCGTGGAAGGAATCGAAAAGCTTCCACCGGGGTACTGGCTGGAGTGGGTTGACGGGAAAATATCTTCGGATGCGTATTGGAAACTCCCTTTCACTCAAGCCTCGAATTACACGCTGGAGACGGCGAAGGAAGAACTCGACAGCCTGCTGCAGCAATCGGTGCGCGAGCATATGATTTCCGATGTTCCGCTGGGAATCTGGCTCAGCGGAGGAATGGATTCGACCACCATCCTGCATTACGCGTCGAGAGCCACCGCTTCGCAACTGAAAACATTTTCGATTTCATTTCGCGGACGAAGCTTTGACGAGACGGAATTCATTGACCGGGCCGTGAAGCAGTATGGAACGGACCATCAGGAACTGGATTTGACGCCGGCGGAAGATCTGTGCGGGGCGATCGAGGAGTTTGCTTACTATTCAGATGAACCGACCGCGGATGCGGGATCATTGCCGGTCTGGTTTCTCTCGAAACTGTGCAAGTCCAAGACCACGGTGGCGTTGAGCGGCGAAGGCGCCGACGAACTCTTCGGGGGATACATCACCTGCCGGGCCGACATGCTTGCCAAATGGGCCCGGCGGATGCCTCGCCCGCTCCTACAGGCCGCGCTCGCCGGGGTCCGCCACTGGCCCGTTTCGGACGAGAAAATCAGCTTTGAATACAAGTTGAAACGCTTCCTGGAAGGCAGTCTGCTTGAGCCAAAGCAGGCTCACGTGCACTGGAACGGAACTTTCTCCGACGAGGAAAAACAATCGCTGGTTCGGGAGCCGCTTCCCTCTGCGTTTCACCATCTCTTGGATGAAGTAGACGAGTTGCCGAAAACCGGCGATGCTTTGGCGCACTTTCTGTGGTTCGATCAGAAATATTATCTTGCCGACGACATTCTAGTGAAAAGCGACCGCATGAGCATGGCTCATTCCGTGGAAGTGCGTCCACCATTCCTCGATCATCGGATCGTGGAGTTCGCCGCTAAGCTGCCGGCGCACTTGAAGATTCGCGGATCGCAGCAAAAACTCGTTTTGAGTGAAATGCGCAAAGACAAGCTCCCAGCCTCCATCCAGGAAGGCAAGAAAACGGGTTTTGATATTCCCGCGCATGAATGGCTCCGCGGCCCGCTGCGTTCGATGCTCGTCGATTCCCTGCGGGAAGGAATCGCGGAATACGGCCAACTCTTTCGAGAGGACTCCATCGAGAACTTTTTGACCCGGCATCTGGAACGAAAAGCCAATGTCGGGTATCACCTTTGGGGCTTGATGATCCTCTTTCAATGGATGAAAAGATGGCGAATACAGGCGACGTCAAGCTCGACGGCGCAAGCGTTCTTACAAGTAAAAGCTGGCTCATTTACCTGATCGTCGCTCTGCTAGCCGGAGCGATCTACCTGGGTTGCAGCGTCTCGCCGCCGTCGCTGATGGACGATGTCGACGGAGCCGTGGCACAAATCGCAAGAAACATGGTTACGTCCGGGGACTGGGTGACCCCGCGCGCCGATGGCATCGCGTTCCTTGAAAAGCCGGCCATGTTTTACTGGCCGATGGCCGTGTCCTTCAAGATTTTTGGTGTTCATGACTGGGCGGCGCGCATCCCCTTCGCGCTTTCCGCAATCGGACTGGCCTGCCTGACGTGTGCGTTTGGTATATGGGCGTTCGGGAGAAGAGCGGGCTTGTGCGCGGGCTTGTGTATCGCCACCTGCGTCGGCCTGTTCCTATTCACGCGAATTGTTATTCCCGATGTGACGTTGACGTTGACCATCGCGCTGGCGATGTGGGCATTCCTGCGCGCGCTCGACGAAGAGGAGCCGCATCCTCGCTTCTGGGCCTTCGTGCTATCCGCAAGTCTGGGAGCGGGTCTGCTGTTGAAGAGCCTGGTCAGCGTGGTTTTTCCCGTCGCCGGCGCGCTGATCTATCTTTTTCTCACCAAGCAGCTTTTTGTGCGGCGCACCTGGCAGCGGCTCAGACCGGTCAGCGGATTCTTTGTCGTACTCTTGATTGCCGCGCCGTGGCACATTCTGGCGACGATTCGAAATCCTCCTTACTTCTCGTTTGCACTCCACGGCGGCCCCGGGGAATACCACGGTTTTCTCTGGTTTTTCTTCATGAACGAACAGTTCCTGCGTTTCTTGAACTTGCGATATCCGAGGGATTACAACACGGTGCCGCGGCTGTGGTTCTGGCTCTTCCACTTTCTTTGGCTGTTCCCCTGGAGCGTCTATTTTCCCGCGATTGCCAAAATCTCTTACAAGCCGGTCGATCGGGGCGGACGCGCGCGATTGCTGGCGCTTTGCTGGACCGGCTTTGTGCTGGTCTTTTTCACTTTTTCGACCACGCAGGAATACTATTCGATGCCGTGCTATCCGGCGCTGGCGCTGCTGCTTGGATCGGCGATGGCCACGGGCGGCGATTGGATTCGCCGCGGGACTCGCGTTCTTTGCGCCGTCGCGGGCGTCGCCGCCATTGCGTGCTTTGCGATATTTCTCGCAGTTCGCAATCTGCCGACGCCGGGAGATATTTCCGATGCCCTCAGCCGGCATCCGAGCGTCTACACGTTGTCCCTCGGGCACATGCTGGACCTCACGTTTGAATCTTTCGCCTACCTGCGCCTCCCACTGCTGGTCGCTTCGCTTGCTTTTTTATTGGGCGCCGTCGGAACATTTCGCTGGCTGGGCAACCGCGCCTTCTTGTCAGCGGCTTTGATGATGGTTCTGTTTTTTCACGCTGCTCGCCTGGCCCTGGTGGTGTTCGATCCGTTTTTGTCGTCGCGGCAACTAGCGGATGCGCTGCTCAAGTCTCCTGACGGAAAGCTGATCGAGGAGCGCAACTACTGGACTTTTTCTTCTGTCACGTTTTACGCCAATCGCGACGCTTTGACCTTGAACGGACGTTACTTCAATTTGGAATATGGCTCCTATGCCCCCGGCGCGCCGGACGTCTTCATCGACGACAACCGGTTCAAGAGTCTATGGTTCGAACCGCAGCGCTTCTATCTTGTGACCTACCAGGCAAACCTGCGACGATTTGGAGACCTGATTGGCCCGGATAGCCTGAACATCGTGGCTTCTGGAGGCGGCAAAGTCATTCTCACCAACCATCCGCTGGACCGCGCCAGCCGGATGGACGGGCAGCCCCTTTTGCCAGCGTCATCCAAAAACCCGCTTGCAAAGCCCTTGGTATACAGGTAAAAAAAGAAGGTCCAGTCCAGAGCTGTTTTTGCTCGGCACCTCTTCTTGCCGGCTGCGCATCCAAGGAGAGTCGTTCGCAGCCCGGATTGCCGTAGAAAATTGTAAAGAGATTTGCCCTGAGGAGGGTACATGAAGATCGCCGTGCTCGGTGGGGACGGCTATTGCGGCTGGGCGACAGCTCTCTATTTGTCGCGGAGGGGCCATTCTGTCGCCATCGTTGACAACTTTCTGCGGCGTCTTTGGGACCACGAGCTTGGCGCGCAAACGCTGACCCCGATTCGTCCGCTGACGGATCGCGTCAGGGTCTGGCAGAACCTGACCGGCAAGACCATCGAGCTTTTCGTCGGTGACGTTACCGATTACGACTTTTTCGCTTCCACGCTCAAGTCCTTCGAACCGGAAGCAGTGGTTCATTTCGCGGAACAACGCTCTGCACCTTACTCGATGATCGACCGCAAGCACGCCGTTTTCACCCAGGTCAACAACGTCGTCGGCACATTGAACGTTCTTTTCGCCATCCGCGAATTCCTGCCGAACTGTCACCTCATCAAGCTGGGGACCATGGGCGAGTACGGCACACCCAACATCGACATCGAAGAGGGCTACATCGCCATCGAGCACAACGGGCGCAAGGACGTAGTGCCCTTCCCCAAGCAACCCGGATCTTTTTATCACCTCTCCAAGGTGCACGACAGCCACAACATGATGTTCGCCTGCAAGATTTGGGGCCTTCGCGCCACGGACCTCAATCAGGGCGTGGTCTACGGAACGATGACGGATGAAGCTGCGCTCGATGAAGCGCTCATCAATCGCTTCGATTACGACGACGTGTTCGGCACCGTCCTCAATCGTTTTTGCGTGCAGGCAGCCATCGGCCAGCCGCTCACGGTGTACGGGAAGGGCGGTCAAACGCGCGGTTTCCTGGACATTCGAGACACCGTCCGATGTATCGAGATTGCTTGTCATAACCCCGCGGCCAAGGGTGAGTGCCGCGTTTACAACCAATTCACCGAGCAGTTCTCCATAATGGATTTGGCCGCGATGGTGGAATCGGCCGCGAAAAAACTTGGCGTGACGGTGGAGATCGATCATATTCCCGATCCTCGTGTGGAAGCCGAGCAGCACTATTACAACGCCAAGCATTCGAAGCTCATCGACCTCGGCTTGCAGCCGCACCATCTTTCGGATTCGCTGCTCGATTCGCTCATGAACATCGCCATGAAGTACCGGGATCGCGTGGATGCTTCGCTCATGCTGCCGCAGGTCAATTGGCGCGAGCCGAAGAACGATCGCCGCATGCAGATGAGCATGCCGACAAGGTCCTCGGGGGTCGAATCGCGCGTGGATTTTTCGCAATCAACCGCAGTTAAGGTGAAAAAGGCTTAGGAGCCGTTAAGCTGGGCTTGGATAACGTAGGCCGGACCTTCCAGCCATGGCGGGCAGTCCTCTCGCAGACGAGGCGGGCGGCTTTTTCAGGCACGCTAGACCTTCACGACCTATGTGGCGGCAGACTACTTCCTATTGAGAAGAATTTTGAGCGGGAACATGGACGACCGGCACGAGCATCCCTTCGTGAATCCGGTAATCCACATTGCGCCACCGAATGCTGTTGCGTCCGAAGGTCAGCAGCCAGATGACGAACGCCGTTGCGTCCCACACGATGATGAGCGGCATTTTCTTCCAGAGCCCGGTCTGGTGCAATCCCCAGACGCCGACCAACCAGGTTATGAGCACGCGGAACCCCAGATAGGCGCCGACGTACGCGAGACCAATGGATGCTGGATGAGTTAGCGCAACAGCCAGACACCATGGCAATCCTTGCGTGAAAGCAAGCCCGAGATGTCCCCAGGGGCGCATGTGCCGCATCACGGTCATCCAGCGAAGCCGCTTGATAAATAGATCTTTCGGCGAATCGCAGTCTGGAACGGTCTTAACAGCGTAAGGAAGCAGCTGGACTTCAAAGCCCTGTTCAGCAATCAAGCGGCCCACCAGAAGGTCATCCGCGGGGCGATTCTCGATGGCCTCGTAGCCTCCGAACCCGGCTAGACGCGATCGCGTCGTGACGATCGTCTGCCCCAGCGCGAACTTGATTCCATCCAGTTTCCGGGCCACCAAAATTCCGGGATAGAAGTCGGAGATCATGCCGATGGACTGAAGATGTTGCGCGGTTGTTTTGTCCTGGGTGGAAACATACAGGCAGGTCACTCCCCCCACCTTCGAATCGCGCAGGGGGGCCACTACGGTTCGCAAATAATTTGGCTCGACTCGAACGTCGCTGTCGTTGATCACTAAGATTTCATTGCGGGCTTCGTTCACCATCCTGACCAGCTTCGCCACTTTGTCGTTGATTGCCGCGCGTCCCGAGCCGTAGAGGATTCGAATCTGGCGTTGTGGAAAATCGCGTATCAGCTTCTGAAGGACGGGCACGGAGGCGTCGTTTTCGTCCCCCACGCAAAATATCAGCTCATAATCCGGATAATCTTGCCGGCAATAGCTCGCAAAATTTTCGTAGGCTTCAGGATCTAGGCCCCGGACAGGCTTCAAGTTGCTCACCGGCGGAGTAAAATCCAAGTTCGGCGACGCTGTATCTTTCGAACGCAAAAAGAAAAGCCAGGAGCTGTACAGGACGAGCAGATAGTAGATGAAGGGCCCGGCAGCTAGAGCCAGAAATAGGTAATCAGCAGCTTTCGAAATCATTGCACCTCGCGCATTACGACTCTGTCCACGCTGCTCCTTCGATATTTAGGCCCGCCCGCAACGACTGGTTGTATAGAAAAATCATAGCAAAAAACGAAGTATTTCGCTGCTCGGGGCTTTGGTCTCGATGAAACAATCGGGTAAGATCATTCTCGAATGATTTCTGGAATGTTGACTTCGCTGGGGAATTCTTCACTGCCGGATGCCCGAGGGCTACCATTCGAAGATCCGGCCCGTATGGATTTAACGGCAGGCCGCGCACTTTCAGCTCATAACACAAGAAGCGAAGTACAGACCGTATGAAAGACTCTCCAGGCCTGCAACTGAAAACTTACATTCTTATTTTGTTCATGGTTTTATTTGCTCCCCTTGGCAATGTCCTGCTCAGCAAGGGCATGAAACGGGTTGGGTCCGCCAAAAACTGGGCGTCGGGCGAACTTTTTCATGTATTAGTGAGCGTCATCACTTCAGGCTACATCTGGCTTGGGATTGCCTGCTTGCTCGCCTTCTTTGTGGCCTACATGCTGGTTCTCACTTGGGCGGACTATAGTTACGTTCAGCCCGCTTCCTCGTTTTCCTACGCGGTGGTCGCGATGCTGGGTTATTTCCTTCTGGGAGAAACCGTCCCCCCTCTTCGTTGGATCGGCATATTCGTTACTTGCGTCGGCGTCTTTATTGTCGGGCAGACGCATCCGCGAACCACTGAAAGAGCGTAAACGTGCTCGAGCTCTTATTCCTCTTTATGATTGTTTTTGCGGGAACCGGCGGCGAGCTCTGCGTTTCCCGTGCCATGAAAGTAGTCGGCGAAGTTCACGACTTTCGGCCGCCCGCGCTTGTTGGTTTCGTTTTCCGTGCAATGCGCGTGGGCTGGATGTGGATCGGCATTGGGATGATGACAGTGGCCTTTTTTTCACTTTTGGCCATGCTCTCCATGGAGAACGTGAGTTTCGTCGTTCCGGTGACCGCCTTGAGCTATGCCGCAGGCGCCTTTGGCGCCATGTTGTTCTTGCACGAACGCATGAGCCCGCAGCGCTGGCTCGGCGTTTTCATCGTTTGCGTCGGAGTGACTCTCGTCTGGCTCAGCCGGCGCTAAGGCACAAGTTCAGCTTTCCGCTCTTACGGCTTCTCCGGGTCCACCTGCGTGGCCTTTCCGATCTTGATGGTGGAGCCGAACCGCTTGTAGTTCTGGTATCGAACCGACAAACGAATATGCACGTCCTGACCTGACTTGAAGCGCAGGATGTCGTCAGCCCGCGTATATGTTGGGAACCAGTAGTGGCCTTCGATATTTTCCCGAAACGTCTCGAACGTTGGAAATGCCTGGTCTTCCTTCTTCTTCAACAAGCCCGTGGCTCTTCCCCTGGTTTTGACAATCTGGAGATCTTTGTCCTCCACCCAGACGCGCCCTTGAAAGTAGCGCAGGCCTTTTTCCAGCTTTTTTGGCGCTATGTCGAAGACATACGTGCCGACCTCATCGACCTGCTCTCGGCCTACATATTTGACGTCGTACTTGGGCAATTCGTCCGGGGTCAGCACAAGTGGCCAGACCTTTTCGATATCATCGAAATCTTGTTGCGACATGGTAATGCGCCGGAGCGTGGGCCCGGGGGCCTCCAGGACTTTTTCGTAGCGCTTCCCTGCCGGGGTAAACAGGATGTCGCTCGTCAAGCGGTATTCCCCGTCCGGGCGGCCATCCTCGTCGATCTCCTCGAACACGAAAATCTGCGTATACGTGAAGTTGTCCCGCTCTTTGCGGAACTCGTCCTCGTGTTGCGTGAATTTCTGGATGATTTGTTCAACGGGCATCGCGGGCGGCTCGTTGGTGATATGAGAGGACATCTCTTGCCGGGAAGAATTTGTCTTCGCTGACTCGGCAGGCGCACTGGATGGAGCCACGGTCCCAGGCGGCGGTGGTGGCAAAGGGCCCTGTCGTTGCGCGCTCATAGGCAGCGCGAGGGCGGCACAGGCGATCATGAACAGCGCTCTGACTTCCATCTTCATTCGTTCCTCGTTTATCCTGCAGGAAAAGGATTGCTTCATTCTTTCCGCGTTCCCGATGGTCATCCAGTCTCTACTGTACTTTAAGATTCGATGCGCCGGACACGGGTTTCGTAGCCCGCACCGGGCGTGTGAACCAGGCAACGAGCGCGCCAGCGGCGGCTTGGCCAAGACCAGAAAGGCCGAAGAAGCCGAACGCAAGCTCTCACAGCCGAACTGAAGCCTTTTGCTCTGTTGCTGTCGATTGGGTTCTCAGGAGTGAACTCTAGGCATGATTCCTCGCTCCCAACAACCCATTCAGTTCTAGTACCATCATAGCAATTGACACACCGTCAACTTCATGCTATCATTCCGTGTGTACGTCGAATCCGATCCTCGCCTGCTCTCTCCCATTCCCATCGTTGCCTCTGTCTTTCTGCCGCAGGCCCGCGGTAAGTCTTTACCTCTCAAACTTTTAGCCGACCCTCCTTCCTTAACTCCCGTCGCATCAATCTCTTATGAAAACGCAATGGGGAGGGGGGTAATGTGTTTCCTTCCAGGCTCTAATCTCGAGTCTCTAACCCCTGTATTTGCCACACTTCCGAAAAACACGCTCACAACTCCTTTGGTTGCCACACATCCAAGAACACAAGACTTAAAGCTGGATTATGTACTTGACACAAAATCGGCTGCATGCTACGCTTTCTTTATGCTCTTCTTCACTGGATTGGCGACCTTCTTGATGTGCTTGACCACTTTCGGGTGGAACAGGTGCTTCATCAACTCATCGCTGGTCATGTGGCGCGGATGCTTTTTCTTTTTCATGGAGACGCTATGAACACTCCAAATATCAATCTTGTACAACTGACAGAGCAATTCGGAACCGATGAAAAATGCCGAAAGGCGCTGGAGCAATTGCGCTGGCACAAGTGGCCGACTTGCCCGCGCTGTGACTCCAAGGCCACAAAGATTGCGAACCGTTTTCAGTACGACTGTGATTCATGCCATTACCAGTTTAGCGTAACCTCTGGAACAATCTTCCATGATTCCCACCTGTCTTTGTGGAAGTGGTTTGTCGCAACGGCGCTGCTTTGCGAATCGAAAAAGGGAATGTCGGCCTGCCAGATTCAACGCACAATTGGCGTGACCTACAAAACCGCGTGGTATCTCTGCCATCGCATCCGAGCGGCAATGCTGGAAGTGGCGCCGGAAAAACTTGGCGGCACAGTCGAGATTGATGAAACCTACGTGGGTGGCAAGGCTCGCAGATGGCGTCCCAAGAGTGACAAGGCTGTGGTCATCGGCATTCGGCAACGCAACGGCGATCTTCGGCTCATTCGCGCCAAGGATGCCAAGTCTGCGACCGTACGGGAGATTATCAACGCCAACGTGGGCGGCCATGTAGAAGTGATTATGACCGATGAATCCGCTATCTATCCGTGGGCGCTCGATAACATGCAGAAGAACCTGCATAGGACTGTAAATCACACGCGGGAATACGCGCATGGTGATGTTCACACAAACACCGTCGAGTCGGCCTTCTCTCTTCTCAAGCGTGGCATTGTGGGAACGTGGCATAAAGTCTCTGCGAAGCATCTCCCTGCCTATCTCGACGAAATGTGCTTCCGTTTCAATAACCGCAAAAACCAGTTCCTTTTCCGCGATACAATTATCAAGCTGATTCTGTCCCCAAATCTCGAATACAAGAATCTGACGGCCAAAGTGCAAGATGCGGCCTAATAATTCATAGGATTTTCGGCTCTGGACAAAAATCCCCTGGATATTCCACAAGCTGCTGGTGCCAAGAAGAATCCTCTCCCGTGGCTACAAATCTAAGTTTCTTGTTGTTTTGTATTTGCGGTTGCGTGGAAAGTGTATAGGTGACCATCACCGTTATGTCAGCGCAGACCAAAGTTCCTTGTAATGGTAGAAGGGAAATGCAATAGCTAGTCTCTCCATCTCCATGCTTTCTTAAGGCTGTTTTTTCAGGAAGTGTAGTGGTCATCCCCAAGTATTCGATGCCACCTGATGGAGCCATAGCGATACGCCTCATATAGCACATGTAGTGCTCCCCGCTAATTTAGACAGTCAGGGCCTCATTTTTTAGTACACCTGCGAAAGCCGAGAAGGCCTCGTGCGGAGTGCGATTTTGGAGTCCGCGATGAGGCCGGTCGTGATTGTACTCCTC
>Ga0209648_10003444_pt1 | contig 13272 bp, 8 predicted proteins | sample GraSoi2013_115cm_FD_185830 | JGI IMG/M metagenome (GOLD analysis project Ga0209648, IMG submission 185830) | Grasslands soil microbial communities from the Angelo Coastal Reserve, California, USA - Sample 9_17_2013_115cm (SPAdes) (version 2) | ecosystem: Environmental > Terrestrial > Soil >...
GCGGAACAAACTGTCAGGTCACCAAGGACATGACTCCGGACAAGAAATGCATCGTGCGATGCGTGCGAAAAGGCTCGAAATATGGGCTGTGGGTTGGGGATCGAGTGTATGTTCTTGAGCCGCAGAGAACCGCGGCGCGATTCGCGGCGAAGAACGTGCGGGTGAAAGGCGAGCTCCAAGACGAGACGATTCGTATTTCTGCGATTGAGGAAATCGACAAAGCGGCCATCCGACGCGTAGCTAACCCTTAGCATGGTAAAATAGAAGAGCACGAAGGGGGCGACACGGTTTCGACGGAAGCTGTCGCGGCCCGAAGGCATGCCGGGACCCACCTGCCCGTAACTTGGTGGAAACTAGAAATGCCAACAACAACTTGGCACTTGCAGCTTAATTAATTAAGCGCACGCTTCCCCGGGCTTTGCTCATGGGCCCGGTCAGAGGCGTCACACAATGAGCTGGCCTGAGTCTTTCGGTCCGTAAGACTCGGGCGAGAACCATCGGACTAGCCGGCTGCGTTTCTTGCTCATTCTGAGCGCGGCAGGCGAAACAAACGGAATTGAGCTAAGCATGTAGGCTTCGTGTCGCAGCGCTTTTCGGACGGGGGTTCGACTCCCCCCGCCTCCACCATGTATCTCACTCGATATATCTCGCCGAATATACGTAGGCTCGGGCGAGCCCCCAGCGGCTAAAGCCTTGTGGATTTTGCTTCAGTTACGGCACGGCTGAACAGGCTGCGGAAAAAGGGGATAAGACGTTTCCTCAGGCGCTGAAGCGCACTCATGCGACGTGCTTTATGTCGGAGCTGAAGCTCCGACCCCCTACTTAATCGGACTTTTTCCGCAAGCTGTGAAGCCGTGCCCTGACGAACTGCGGCTCAGCTGAACACTGCACAGACTTTGAAACGTTTCGCCTGTGTTTAGCACCATTACCTAACGGAACCACACAGCCCACGGAGAAGTTGACTTAAAGAACAGAGGAACCGCCATGGCGATCCCAGCAGCCCGTTCGTGTCTACTCACCTTGCTCGCTTCAGGCGCCGTCCTTGGCCCGGCCGCGAATACGGTTTCCGGCACGTCAGCAGCACCCATCGACCAGACACGGAGTTGCGCGAGTCAAGAATACAAAGACCTAAAAGATCGATCCGATCCTACAAATGGCCCGGGGAGCGCTCCGGTGGCCGGGAACGCGGGCAACAGGTCAAGTATTTTGGTCGTTCCCGGTAATGCGGCATTACGTCTCAATACGACGACCTATGTAGGTATGGGCCAACAACTAACCGTCTGCATCATGGGCTTGCATGACTGGACGTATGTGCAAAATCACCACCCCAACGATCTGCGTCTATCCATCGGTGGTCATGTTCTGAGGAATGTGGCACCCAGCGGCATTGGTCCGTCAGAGCAGGAGTATGTGAATTTCGTTCTACATTTAGAAGCCTCGGATGCTGAGGATTGGAAAGCGTGGGCTGCGATTGTGGATGCGTCGCGCCATGAAGAGGCCGCCGACGGCAGCAAGGCTCTGATCACCGTCGCAACGGTAGCCGACAATCAATTCTATGACAGCACTGCGTATGCGACAGTTGTCACCGGCTCACAGAGCTGGTATTGGATCCTGACACTCTTCGTCGTGATGATCGGAATTTTGCTGTACCTGGCTGAGACGACCGACTTGCTGCGCTACACGCTCGTTGCCGCGCCGACTCGACCGCAGCGCAGTCCCTTCAGCCTGGGCCTTGTGCAGATGGCGTTTTGGTTTTGTCTTTCGCTGGCGGCTTACGTCTACATCTGCTTGATGACGAAACAGGCGCACGTACCTATGGGTTCGGTCCTTGGTTTGCTGGGCATCAGCGCCACGACGGGACTGGCCGCGGTGTTCGTCGACAAGCAAAAAAACGCTGCCACCGACACACTCGCGGCGGAACGCGCGGCGCTTACGGCACGCGTCAAAGATCTCACCTCGACGCAAGTAACGCCGGGCTCCGCGGCAGAGGCCGAGTTGCTACAGAAGAAGAATCGGCTGGCGCAGGTGGAAGCACTTCTAACTCAGTCGCCCTCTGACAACTTGCCTGCAACCAGCAAGGGATTTTTGACTGACATCCTCAGCGACGGCGAGAATGTCACTTTTCATCGCTTTCAAATGGTGGCGTGGACTATCGTGCTTGGAGTCATTTTCGTCTGGTCGGTGTATCGCAACATGACGATGCCGGAGTTCGACGCGTCACTGCTGACCCTGATGGGCATCAGTTCCGGCACTTACGTCGGGTTCAAGTTTCCGGAAAAGCTAAAAACGGGCGCCCCCTCGACAAATGCGGCGGCAGCTCCTGCAGCGGCCTAGCGGAAAGAGCGGAGAAAAGGACAACATGCCGCAATCAATTCCCTTTCAAAGCGATGCCTTCGGTCTCAGTTCCGACGGGCTCGCCAAAGTGAGTGCTGACCTTGGTGTGCACGCTGCCGAGATTTGGACGGTAGTTGCCGTCGAGACCTCAGGCTGCGGATTTCTCCCGGATCGGCGCCCGCAAATACTTTACGAGCGGCACATTTTTCATCGATTGACGCAGGGGCGCTATGACGACGGCGATATCAGCGATCCATCACCCGGCGGTTACGGTCCGAGGGGAGCGCAGCAATACGACAGGCTCGCTAAGGCTATGGCCAAAGACACGAGTTCTGCGCTGCAAAGCGCTTCCTGGGGAATCGGGCAGATTATGGGCGAGAACTACCGGTCCGCTGGATTCCGCAACGTCGAGGATATGGTTGCTGCGATGTGCCAATCCGAAGATGACCAACTCGCAGCTATGGCCGCGTTCCTTGTCGCGTCAAATTTGCATACTTCCCTGCAGGCCCACGACTGGGCCTCATTTGCTCGTGGGTACAACGGGGCCAACTACGCCATTAACCGTTATGACGTGCGATTAAGCGGCGAGTTTCAGAAGTATTCGAGCGGGGCGCTGCCGGATGTAAACGTCCGTGCCGCGCAGTTGTATCTCACATATCTGGGTTTCCACCCGGGACCGGTCGACGGCGTCGCGGGAGTGCAAACGTTAGCGGCCTTCTCCGAATTCGCGAGCCAGCAAGGAATTCCAGACCGAGGCGTTCTCGATGCTGATGCAATTGCCCGGCTAACAGACGCTCTGGCTAGCGTCTCTGCGTAGCAATCGAGAAACTGAAAGTCGTCCGGACACGCCGCCACCATTTTCAAACGTTCATCAGCTTCCAGCAGCGGCGCATCGAAGAAAAAACGTTGAGCCAAGCTCAGTCGGCGGATTTAGCTTGGGGCGTTTTGGTGTTCAAGGTGGCGAGGAGTTCCTGCGCAGCTGGGGGCGGAGGCACCGCTCCCTTAAGAACGATGTCCTTGGCACTCAACTCCTTGCCGTACAGATCCTTGTTGCCCCCCTTGTCGGGCCGGAGGGTGGAGCCTTCAAGCGAGATGCCCGCGAAGAGACCACGGGAACGGGAATAGGTGAGAATCTCGGCTCTCAGGGTAGCGTCGGTTGCGGCTGCTGCATCACGGCCCTTGGGACCGGCGGCGGCAGAAGCATCCGCACCCAGCTTTACCTTGCTGGTCAAAACGCCCTCCGCACTGCGGGGGCTCATGAGAAGCAGAACAAAGTCCGTGGCTTGGCCGCCGAGTTGGAATCCGACGCTCCCGCCTTCCAGCGCGATGATGGATGGCGAGCCCCAGGGTCCAGTAAAGTTTTCACCGGTCCGGCAGGTCATGACGCCGCGACCATAGCTTCCACCGATGCCGATGGCAAACTTAATGACGGAGGGAAGCACAATGACGCATTTTGCTTTATCGAGAAGATCCTGGGGAATGTTATCGGGTACGTTCAGGATTTCCTTGATGACCTTTCCGGAGTTTTCTACGCGTTCTTCTTCCTTCTTTGCATCTGCGAATGCAAAGGCGGTGAGAAATAAGAAACCGATTAGGCCAACGCACAGCTTGCTCATAGGTCGACTCCTTATGTCGTTATAGAGGATACAGGTGACTCTGGCTGGGATCGCCAAGGGCCGCGAGGAGATGCGGGCGGGCGACTAAGTATAACGCCAATCATGGAGCCCGAGTTATCGCCGTCTTGCGGCAAGTGCAGCGTAAACGTGGACGCGCCCAATCACACTGTTCGGATTGCTATTGCTGCCAGCCGCCGCCGAGGGCTTTGTACAGTTGCACGAGGCTCTGGAACTCGTTGCCGCGATCCTGCGCGAGGGTCAGTTGGGCGTTGAAGAGAGAGCGCTGGTTGTCGAGGACCTCGAGGTAGGTGGCGATGCCGCCGCGGTAGCGTTTGAGTGATGTGCTGACAGAATCGCTGAGATCTTGAACCGTGTCTTCCTGCGCTCTGCGGACTTCGTAATATTTCTGATAACCGATCAGAGCGTCCGAGACGTCCCTGAAGGCCAACTGGATGGCTTGTTTGTAAGCGATCAGATACTGCCGCTGCTGCGACTGAGCGTAGCGAAGGTTCCCGCGCAGGCGACCGCCTTCAAAAATAGGTTGAGTAATTTGCCCGGCTACGCCCCAGGTTCCGAGATTGCTGTCTAGCAAGGTCGTGAACACAGTGGTTCGCCCGGCAGCGCCGCCACCGGTTCCAGTGAAGTTAATCTGCGGAAAGAAAGCAGCCTTAGCGACTCCGATTTGCGCATTCGCCGAGATCAGATTTTGCTCGGCCTGAGAAATGTCGGGACGCCGCGCAAGCAGCGAAGAAGGCAGACCCGCAGGTACCTCGGGTGGCAGCTGTTGATCCACTAGCTTGAGTCCACGGTTCACCTCGTGGGGGTAATCGCCCAGAAGAATACTGAGCGCATCCTCTTCCAGTCCGATCTGCCTTTGCAGTTCGGGGAGTTGCGCGTTTGCGGTGTCGAGTACTTGTTTAGCTTGCAGGACATCGAGCTTTGTGGCGACGCCGTGCTGGAGGCGGTATTGCGTCAGCTTGACGGCATCTTCCTGGGTCTTGATGGTGTCGCGAGTGATCTGGAGCTGCAGGTCAAGGGACAGAAGCGCGAAATAGTCACTGGCCACGTCACTGACCAGCGTGAGGATCTCAGTCTTCTGAGCGTACTCGGTGGATAACAACTGAGCGCGCGCCGATTCAGTGGCGCGTCGCAGTTGGCCAAAAAGATCCAACTGAAAGGTCGCATCGGCGGCATAGGTTGCATATTTTGTTTTGAAGGGGAAGCCGCTAAAGGCTCGCTCATCCGTCCCATAGCCCGCTAAGCTCACCTGCGGCAGCTGGTTTGATCGCGTAATCGTAACTTGAGCGCGCGCCTGCGTGATTCTCTCCGTGGCTATTTGTAGGTCGTAGTTCTGCTTTAGGCAACGGCGGATCAGGTCCTGCAGAACAGGGTCTTGGAAGATCTGCCACCAGGGAAGGTCTGCAAAGGAAGCTGCCTGCGCTTCGGCTTGCTCCTGCGCACCATCGTTCGGGCCGTGATAGGCGGTGGGGACTGGAACCACGGGTTTGCGGTAATTAGGTCCAACCTTGCAGCCTGTGAGCGCGATTCCGGCTAGCAGGGCTGGGATGACGAATCCTCTTGTGCGCGCAGTGAGCATTTCTTCTCCCGAGCGAATCAGGTGTTGAGTCATTTCAGTCACCTGGTCAATCACCTGGGGCGGGAGCGGGGGTTCCCTCGGCTTGAGCGAGCTGGGGTTGTTTGCCGGCCCCGGACCATTTTTCGACCAGGAAGAATATGGGAGGAATCAGAAAGATTCCAATAACGCTGGCTGCGAGCGTGCCGCCGATAATCACCGTGCCGATGATCTGCCGAGACACCGATCCGGCACCTGACGCGATCCACAGCGGGAAGGTGCCGAAGATGAATGCGAAAGAGGTCATTAAGATGGGGCGCAGGCGGAGACGTGCGCCCTCCAACGTGGCATCCAGCAGAGGCTTCCCTTTTTCGTATTCATCCTTGGCAAATTCAACGATCAGGATGGCGTTCTTGGCGGTCAAACCAATGAGCATTACCAATGCAATCTGCGAGTACACGTCACTTTCGATTTGCACCATATAGGGCGGAAAAAACCACGACGCCACTGTGCGGCGGAGCCACAGCATCGCAAAGGCACCGAAGACGGCGACGGGCGTACTGAGGAGCACGCTAAACGGCAGCGTCCAACTTTCGTACAGCGCGGCGAGAATCAAGAAAACGAATAACAGCGAGAAGGAAAAGACCACCCATGACGGTACACCCTCTTGAGCGGCTTTTTCCTGGTAGGACATACCCATGTAGTCGTAGCCCATTTCCGGCGGCATGGTCTGGGCAAAGGTTTCTTCCAGAGCTTTCATGGCTTGGGCGGAACTGTAGCCGGGCGCGGGGCCGCCGTTGATTTGCGCGCCCCGATATTCGTTGAAGCGCATGGTGAACTCGGGACCGGAGCGGGGCTCGATTCTGGTCAAGGCGGAAAGAGGCACGTTGTCGCCGCTCGCGTTGCGGACGTAGAACTCGCCGACGTTTTCGGCGCGCGTGCGATAGTCGCCTTCGGCTTCGACGTACACCTGCCACTGGCGCCCGAAGCGATTGAAGTAGTTGACGAAGTATCCGCCCATGAAGACCTGAATGGTCCTGTAGACATCGCTGATTGGGACGCCCTGCTTAATGACCTTGTCGCGGTCCACATTGACGAACTGCTGCGGAACGCCGGGTAAGAACGTTGTGGCTGCGAAACCAATCTCCGGGCGCTTGTGAAGCGCCGTCAGATACGTGTTCACGTTCTTCGCCAGGAAGTCGATATCTTTGCCGGAGCGGTCCTCCAGGACAAAGGTGAATCCTCCGGCGTTGCCGACGCCCGGGATGGCGGGAGGAGAAAAATTGAATGCGATTCCGTCGGGAAGCCGGCTGAGTTGTGCATTCAGGCGCTCCTCGATTTCGTGATACTGCTCTTCTCGCTTTTTCCGGTCATCCCAGGGTTTCAGTGTGACGAAGAAAAAGGCGTTGTAGCTCGTGCGGACGAAGCTCAGGAGGCTGAAGCCAATGACACTTGTGGTGTACTGCACGCCCGGAGTTTGGGCCAGGACTTTCTCGATTTTCCTGACCGCTTGGTCTGTGCGCTGGAGTGAAGCGGCCTTAGGAAGCTGCAGGTTGATAAACAGATAGCCTTGATCTTCGTCCGGCATAAAACTGGAGGGGACGCGGCGACTGAAGAAGCCGCCGATCCCGCCCACGACGGCCAAGATGATGAGCACGAAGGCGCCCTTACGAACCAACGCGGCGCACACGCGAACGTAACCGTTCGTGCCACGCTCGAAAGCGCGATTGAACCAGTGGAAGAAGTTCCTCACCAGCCCCTTGCTCTCCGTCTTGGGCTTCAGCAAAAGGGCAGCCAGCGCGGGACTGAGGGTTAGCGCGTTGAAAGCCGAAAGGATCACTGAGACGGCGATGGTCACCGCGAACTGCTGATAGAGGCGGCCGGTGATCCCTGGGATGAAAGAGGTGGGGATCAGCACAGCCGATAGGACCAAAGCGATGCCGACGACCGGGCCGGAGATTTCTTCCATAGCGCGAAGCGCCGCTTCCTTGGGAGCGAGACCCTCCTCAATGTGACGCTCAACCGCTTCCACCACCACAATTGCGTCGTCCACCACCAAGCCGACGGCGAGCACCAGCCCAAGCAGGGAAATTGTGTTGAGGGAGAAGCCAAAAACGGGAAAGAACACAAACGTGCCAACGAGCGCCACCGGTACAGCAACCATCGGAATCAGCGTGGCGCGCCAGCCCTGCAGGAAGACGTACACAACAAGGATCACCAGCACGATGGCGATCACAAGGGTCTCGACGATTTCTTTGATTCCTGCCGTTACTGCCTTGGTGGTATCGAGCGATATAACATAATCCATGTCTTGGGGGAAGCGGCGCTTGGCTTCGGCAATGTATTTCCTGACACCCGCAGCCGCCTCAATGGCGTTGGACCCAGGCAACTGGTACACGGAAATGATGGCACCCGGTTTACCGTTCAGCCGTGCCAGCCAACTGTAGTCCTGAGAACCCAGGCTGACGCGAGCCACGTCCCGAACGCGCACGATTCCACCATCGGAGGTTTCGCGCAGAACAATCTGTCCAAAATCCTCGGGGGAAAGCAAGCGTCCCTGCGCTCGCACCGCATAGGTGTACTCCTGGCCTTTCGGAACGGGCTCGCCACCGACTTGGCCAGCAGGGTTTACGGTGTTTTGGGCTTGAATGGCGTTTATGACATCAGTGACGGTGATTCCCAGCTTGGCCAGCTGGTCGGGCTTCACCCAAAGGCGCATGGCATATTGGCCGGCGCCGAAAATCTGGACATTGCCGATACCTTGCGAGCGCGTGATGGGATCACGAAGATTGATATAGGCGTAGTTGGCCAGAAACTCCGCATCGTACGTGCCGTGCGGTGAGTAAAGGCTGATCAACATCAACGGCGATGTCACGGACTTCTGCACCGTGACGCCGTAGTTGTTGACGTCGCTTGGAAGTTGGGAGGCGGCTTGCGTCTCGCGCATCTGGGCGAGAATCAGGTCCGTGTTCGGCTCTGTCTTCACATCGAAATCGATGATCATCTGCGTCTGGCCATTAGCGGTGGCGTTCAGCGAGTACATGTAGTCCATGTTATCCACGCCGCTCATCTGTTGTTCGATGGGCGTGGCTACGGACTGCTCGAGCGTTTCCGCATCCGCACCGACGTACGTCGCTTGCAACCAGATTTCGGGTGGGGCTATGTTGGGAAACTGGGCGATCGGGAGAGCAGTAATGGTAATGGCGCCGATGATGACCGTTAGGATGGCGATGACCATCGCCACAATGGGTCGATTGATGAAGAATTTAGACATCGGATTTTATTTGCCTTTCGCGTCGCTGGACTGCGCCGAAAATGGCTTGGGATTTACCTGCGCGCCCGGAAGGACTTTTTGCACGCCCTCGGCGACCACGCGGTCGCCGGGTTTCAACCCGTCTTCAACGATCCACATGGAACCGACTTGCTCCCCGACCTTTACGGACACGATGTTGACCTTATTTTCAGGGTCAACCACTGCGACTTGATACGAACCCTGAAGTTCCGTGACCGCGCGCTGGGGAACGAGCAAAGCGCCCTGACGGATACTGGTTGCGGCACGGATCCGGGCATACTGTCCGGGACGCAGAATATTTCCGGGATTATCAAAAAGTCCGGCGATACGGATTGCACCGGTATTCTGATTCACCGCGCGGTCCGCGAAGGAGACTCTTCCCTTTTTGCCATAAGTCATGCCGTCAGCGAGGATTAGCGCAAGAGGCATGCGCTTCTCCTGGCTTTGCCGAATGGCTTCTGTCGGGTACAGCCTATTGAAGGCAAGGTATTCCTGCTCGCTTACCGTAAAAAAGACCTTGATGGGGTCAACTGTTGAAACGGTCGTTATGGCTGCGCTACTCGTATTGACGAGGGCGCCGACCTGAAGCTGGGCCTGCCCGGCAATTCCGTCGATCGGCGCAACGAGCCGAGTAAAATCCAGATTGATCTGAGCGGTCTTCACTGCCGCCTCGGCCGCTTCAATCGCCGCTTTGGAGTTCAGCACTGTGGCTTTGGCCGCAACATTCGTCTGGACGGCATTGTCGAGATCCTGCTGGCTGGCGGCCTGCTCTTGGGCCAGTGGCGTGTACTTGTTCACGTTGAGCTGGGCCTGGAGTTGGTTGGCTTCCGCGTTGGCGAGTTGTGCCCGAGCCTGTGCCAACTGGGCCTTCGCCTGATCAAGAACGGCCTCAAAGGGTCGCGGATCGATCTGAAAGAGCAGCTGGCCCTTTCTGACGAAGGAACCTTCCACGTAGGCTTGCTTGAGCAGGTAGCCGGTCACCTGAGCCTTGACGTCGGCGTCCACTAATCCGTCGAGCGTGCCGATCCATTCTCCGTAGATCGGAACGTCCCTTTGCTCAACCGGAGCGACCTCCACATCAACCGCGGCTGGCTTCCCGGCCTGCGCATTCTTTTCTCCGCACCCGCTACTGAGCAGTGACACACCCGTTACGAGGAATACCGCTAAAAACGCGGCGGCCATTGGCAGTTGGAGTGGTACAGATGACCTTGGGAGCGCCATCGCGAGCCTCCGTGTTTGGGTTTCGTTGATTCTCTTTAAGATGAGCCGTGACGCTCTTACGGTGCATAGGCCAGTCCTTTTAGGCGGACCGGCTAAGAGCCGACGAAAATACACTGATAATGAGGGACATACAAGCCGAAAGCACCGGCTGGTTGAATCTGAGGTAGATGTCGAACTACTGACACCGTGCCCGCCCATCGACACTCCTGCCCAACCCGACCGCTACTCCAAAGACAAGGTTAGCCCGGAACGGAGCGGCCTTTCCCCCATTACGGCTTGCGTTACGGGTTACCTGGAATTGCCGAACCAACGAAAGCAGCCCTCTAAGCATCTTGGGAACGCTAGAGATCTAGTTAAGCCGAAACTTGATTGTTACAGACAGATGTGTCGACACCGGCTGACCATCTAATCGCGCTGGCTCGTATTTCCACTGCCGTAGGGCGTCCATCGCGGCGTGTTGTAAAGCGACCGGACCAGAGAGTGGCTTCATGGCCGCAACTTTACCGGTCGAATCGATGACCGCATCAATCGTGACTTCCCCTTGGAGGCGAACCGATCTGGCCAAGACAGGATAAGTCGGAGGCACTGACGAGATCAGAATCGCCTCCTGGACCTGGCCACCCACAGGTGCGGGCGGAGCAACTGGAACCGGCACCGCCGTGTTGGGAAGAATTGCTCCCGAAGGATCGCCCGCTCGAATCGCCACGCTGCTGGGAACCCCTGACCCGAGAGCGAGCGTGGAGTCTTCTGTCGAAGCATTTGTCACGGGACGAGTCACCGTGGGCTTACCCAGATTGAGATTCGAAAGCGATGGTCGCCTTTCCGTGGTTGTACTTTCAGCAGGGGAAGCAGGGTTAATCAAGAAGTGTTTGTTCGGAGTGCGAGAGGCCGCCGCACCGGAGGACAACCACCCGTCGACAGCGAACACATCTTTTTCAAACGTTAGGAGCCTCCTCCTGTTGTTCATGTCCACCGTCTCAACTTGAAAGACTGGTGGCTTTTTAGCGACCGAACTCTCTTCTGCACGGGGCAACGCCCTATTGCCGATGTGCCACTCTCGGATATTTTCGGGCAGCGCAGCCAAATGAACTCGCTGCGAGAGGAGCATTGTCGTTATCCCACTGAGTATCGCCAGGACGGCGACCCAACGCGCCATGCTCATGGGCGCGGCCCGACCGAACTGAGACTTCGCGAGGGACGGATCTTCGAGTGTGGGTTGCTCGTCGGAGCCGGGCTCCCAAAGTACTTTTGGATTGCTGGATTGGGCCAACTCGTCATTCCAGAGGTGCCCCTCGTCGGTCCTCTGATTCGTCGTCTCGTGAAGTGTCAGTGGCCGTCCGCGTAACTCTGTCTCTATCGCATCGCGCTGGGCTTTCTCGCCCACTGCAGCAGCCTCTGAGGGAGCTTCAATCGAAAGCCACTGTCTTATCTGTTGCCGCGTGCCCCCAGATATATCGACGAACTGCACCCCCGAGCATCTCTCAAAATCGCGTGTCCATACGACTTGACCGTCTGCGTGGATTGAATCAGTGGCGAGTTGGCCTGAAGGATCGGCTGCCTCAAAGCCCATCACTTCGAGACCAAAGCTGATCGGTTGATCGCTGGGCGGGGGTTGATAGAATTCGAAGGCCATTCCTCCTTCGCTGATATTGATTAGCTTGCCCCATTTGCCTAGGCCGAAAAACACGAGCACGACTCCTCTGATTACGCCCCTTGGGCACAGACGTCGGTTATCAGTCTCGACTTGTTCTTTCTGCGGTCTCAGAGACATGCTCGTTTCGCCGTTGGGTCTTAAGCGCGTTCGCTCCACCCGAGAATTAGGTTCCCTGGCGGCCTCCGCCCGCGACATCCAACGCTGAGGATTAATTTTTCACTCCTGCATCCCGTTCTAGTTCTTGCCAGACACTTGGGAGTTGGACCTGACAACGGTTCACCTCATCGAAGAGTACAAACTCTTCCACCTTCGCTAGTCTTTGCTTCACAAAATCCTTGAGCTTGTTCTCAAGAGCGGGATCTCCTGGATCGGGCCAGACGAAGGGATAGGAGATCTCGATTGCGACGCGCACACGCTGGTTCGCAGGTAAGAAGGCGGGATAGCTGAGCCTTATGAGTTCTTCCTGACTCAAACTATGGTCGGACTTGAGCCTGCTCATGATGACGACACCAGGCGCATCGGCCAGGCGATAATCGCGGTCTGTATTGTTTTCCAGATCGTAGGCGAGAAACAGAGCGGCAAGTGCCTTGTCGATCTGTCTGAGTTGGCTTCCGACGTAAGTAGCCTTGATGGCGTCCTGATTCCAAGATCCGGGTGGCTTCACAGGTGAGCTGTGGAAGGCCGTCCTACCGAGAAATAGAAGAAGCACAAGGGAAAAGCCCGCCCCTGCTGAGGCGCTGACAACGAGCGCCTTTTTCCCAAGCAACATATACGACCGGGTGCGTCACAGGCCCAAGGATGAGGCAGAAAGAATAGAGAGGACAGGTTGGAGGACGACCTTGGAAGTACCTGCTCCGCGAACGAAGCAGTCGCGAATATAAGACCTGGGTATGTGCATGTCAAGGAGGATGCTGAGAAGCAGCGGACACGGACTTCCGGTGGCTTCAGGAGGAGGAGACCTCCTTGGATCACTTCTAGCGTGCGAAGCCGCAAATCTAAGTTAATGAATACACGCGCCTTCGCCTAGTTCGTTTTGTAATTTCACCTCCGGGCACTCGACTGGCTCGGTGCCGCGCGGACACCGGCTTTCACAATACTCGGTAGATTTGCTCAGGGCACCTCATTTTTACTATACCATTATATTATGTATAACAGATCTCTGACGAGTGAAATTCGTTATCGCTTACGAGACCGACTCCATCGCCAATTTCGGAGGAGCCATCGATCCCTGGTTTCGATTTTGTCGCAATCTGTTCTCGTCCCTGTATTTCCATCGTAAGCTCCCAGGAAACGTGCATGTGACACACTACCGGGCGTGCTGCACCCAAAGGCTCGAAAGCTAGCGTTAACGCCCCTCTTCCACTCTATCTGTGAGAGACGTGCAACCGGGTTGCACAAGCGAACGTTCGTACCGTCCCAGAATTCGCTTTCTATTCGCCATGCTGTTTCTATTCTACGCAGGGCATCGGAGCAGTCAAGAGGGATCTGAACGGAGGAAACGAATGATCGACGCCGCTCTCCTGCGCTCCCCAGCACGGCGTCTACAGGACCCTTGGAGGCGACACTATTGCGGAAATCGACG
>Ga0209648_10003445_pt1 | contig 13272 bp, 7 predicted proteins | sample GraSoi2013_115cm_FD_185830 | JGI IMG/M metagenome (GOLD analysis project Ga0209648, IMG submission 185830) | Grasslands soil microbial communities from the Angelo Coastal Reserve, California, USA - Sample 9_17_2013_115cm (SPAdes) (version 2) | ecosystem: Environmental > Terrestrial > Soil >...
CCATAGGGAAGCGGCGAAACGTGTAGTTGAGCTCGACCGAATTCAGCCGGGTGCCGTAGTAGCCAAGGAACTTGGCGGGGGCGAGTTTCGCGGGATAAAATTCCGGCTTCCACTGCGGATAAGCCCAGCCGGACGTTCCTGCAAACAAGTTACCCATGGCATTCAGAGCCCCGTATCGCCCGCAGGCTTGCGTGGGCCTCTTTGCGGCGAGAGGCGCTTAACCTTCTGTCGTAAATTCATCACCATCGGGCTGCGCCAGAGTCATGACCTGCGGGCCGCGCTGAATTCATAACTCGCCGGCAATAGCGATTCGTTTGGCTGCTGAGCAAATTGCGCGCGTCGCCATTCGATCCAGGCTGTCAGCAAGCCCGCAGTCAGGACGCAGGAGGCCCAAAAATCGACGCCGAACACCTGAAACAGGCGCTGTATTTTTGCACTGGAAAACAGCGGCTCGATCGCTTCAATCGCCACCGCCGCGTAGATGAATATCCTGGAGCGCGCGGAAGGAAATCCTGGCCGGGCCAGGAGCGCACCCGCAACCATCGCCGGCCAAAGCAAGACGACGAACGCGATCCGGTGCGCAAAGGGCGAAAGCAAAGGCAAGGCGCAAAACGCCAGCCCATCGGCGAGGAGAATGCCGCCTGAAATCGGCGATTCCGTTTCGCGGAGCTCGGAAGTTTTGCGCGCCAGCCACAAGAGTCCCAGATAGGCGCAGCCGGCAACGGCATACCAAATCCATTCGACCAAGCGCGGGTCCAGATGCAGCAAATGAAGCTGGACGTAATTGCGATCCGGCCATTTCGAATAATCCATTACGGTCAGATATCTCTGCATGATGCCAGCGAGCGATTGGCCGGGGAACCACGTCTCCGCCGCCAGGGTGCTCAAGCTCCGCTCTTGCGAAGTCCAATCGCGAATCAGGCTGATGTTTCCGGACCATCCAAAGTAGGCCGCCGGCAAGAGCATCAGTCCGGCGAGAAAAGTCCCCATCAACACGGCTGCACGCGCACCTTTCCGGACCGCAACATAGGGCATGAAGAACAGAGGCCAAATCTTCAGCGTGACTCCCAAGGCCAGCAGAAAAGCGCCCCGCCGCTCGCTGCATTCGAGCGAAAGGAAGCCGGCCGCCACAACCACGAAGACCAGAAACTGCACGTTTCCCAAGATCAGCTCCTGCAGCCAGAAACCGGCGCACAGCAACACCGGCACGAGCCACCAGAAGCCGCTTTGTGGAAAATCCAAACGGCGGCCGAGAGCGCGAGCGACCAGATACAACGCAACGCATTTGAAGGCGGCCCAGACCGCCACCGATATTTTATATGGCAAGAGGCCAAGAGGCAGAATGAGGACCAGGAACAATGGGGGATAGCGGAAAAATTGCGGCCATCCTATTCCGCTTGCCAGGCCATACACATGACCTGGCTGGAGCCCCATGGCGACCCGGGCGGCGTAGTAATAAGCGATGAAATCGACGGAATGCGAAGCTCGCGAGTAAGAAAGGGCTATAGCAAACAAAGCCAGCAACACCAACAGAGCCTGAAGGACTCGCCTCGAACTCAAGCGGCACTCCTCGATAAATAAACGTCCTCCAAACTATAGCAGGGTTCAGCCGCGGCCAGATGACCGAGGAACGTGGTAAGTCGATTGACACGTAAAGAGCAAGGAGTAAACTTCGCTCACGATTTCCGAGATGCTGACTGCGGCGGTGCGAAACATAACTACGGAGGGAACTGATGCGTAGAGCCGGCTTGACGCTAGTAGCAATCGCTTTTGGTGTGCCGATCGGATTTTTCCTAGCCAACCGATGGCCCGTTCTGGGGCAGGGGCGGGCCGGCGCCGGCTTCGCGGCTGTTCCCGGAGAAGTGGGCGGCTGGGATCTCACGGGGCCATACGACGTCGTCAAGGATTGGCCCAAGCCTTTGAGCCAATTGCCGGGCCACGAAAAATGGACCTGGGGCTCGGTGGAGGGCGTTTTCGCGGAGAGCCCCAATCGCGTATTCATCTTCCAGCGAGGCGAATTGCCGTTACTAAGCCGGCCTCAAGGCAAGCCGCTCCCCGACATCGGCCCGAGCCTTTCTTTTCCGGTGGGCCAAGTTCCGTTCCGCAATGCTTCCCAAGGACCTGCCTCCAGCCCGCCAGGAGCCGGCGGCCCCGGCGCAGATCCGTCCGATCCCGCACAGGCCTGGAAAGGACGAATGGGCATAGACGCGCGCTGGGAGCATTTGCTCGTGGCCGTGGATGCCAACGGCAACATCACGGAGCAGTGGACGCAGTGGGATTCGCTTTTCAAGCGGCCTCACTCGATCTATATCAATCCCTATGATCCCGACAAATACATATGGATCGTCGACGATCACAATCACGCCATTTTCAAGTTCACACACGATGGCAAACAGTTGGTGCAAACCATTGGCACAAAGGGCGAAGCCGGCGAGGACGACAAGCACTTTAATCGTCCGACGTACATTGCCTGGCTGCCGGATAGCACGATGTTTGTGTCGGATGGATATAACGGCCATCGCGTCGTGAAGCTGGATAAAAACGGCAAATTCCTGATGGCCTGGGGAGAAAAGGGCACTCCTCCGAACGAGACGCGGCCGGGCTACTTCAACGTGGTCCACGGCATCGCCGCCGATCCGGTGTCGCGCCAAATTTACGTGAGCGACCGGGGCAATCGACGCATGCAGGTGTTCGATGAGAATGGAAAATTCATCAAGCAGTGGCCGTTCGCGCAACCGTCATCGGTGAACTGCCTCTACATCGGCGCCGACCGGAAAGTGTGGGCTTTTGAGGACACGACCGCGAAAGTAGTGGAGTACGACTCCGACGGGCACCTTCTGTATGCGTGGGGCACTCTCGGCGATTGGCCCGGAGGTCTTTTCAACATGCACGGCGCAAGCGTGGACCAGGAAGGCAATCTCTATATCGCCGAAGTTGCCGGCGGCCGCGTGCAGAAATTCCACCCGCGCCCGGGCGCCAATCCAGAGTTCCTCGTGAGCAAGCCAGTCTACGCGGCATGGAAGTAACCTGCCGCGCCAAAGTCGCCGATGTGACCAAAACGAAGTCGCGCGCCTGTAGAAACAGATGAACTAGAATAAAGCAGGTGCCTTCGAACTTGCCACGCGTTCGCGGATTCTGGCAACGGCTGAACGTTGCGGATCTGGTCGCGTGCGCGGTGGTGCTTGCGTACTTGCTCCTCATTCTCTTTGGCCCGCAACTTCGCCTCCCCGCGCTCTGGTCGTCGCGGATCGTTGCGATCGTCGCGCTAAGTTACCTGGCTGTGCGGCTGCTCGGAGCTCACAAAAATTGGCTCTGGAGCCTGCGGAATCAGCTCATCGCGGTCTATTTCTTCGTTTCTATTCTTCCTATCTTGCTGCAGGTAGTTATGACCGCACTTGCTCTGTACCTGCTCTATTGGCATTTCGGGGCTTATCTGGTGTACGCCGACCTCGAAAGACGCATCGAGCAGGTCGCCTCAGCCGCGGACACACTTACGACAGCCTACGCACTGGAAATCGCCTCTACGGGCGCGACCGCACCTGCGGGAACGCAGTCGGAGCCGCCGCCGCATACAGCGATATTTCTTGCTGCCGCGCAGGAAAGTCTGCCGGGCCTGAAAATCACAGCCGGCGCCGGCCAGGAATTACTCGCACGTGGTACCGACCGGCGCCGCTTTCGATTCGCGGGTTTGGTCTCAGACGGAGATGCAGTGGAGTTGCGCGCGGTAGTCGAGCGGCGCGTCAACGGCCAGCGGCTCATCGTCTCGGCAGAAGTGCCGGTGACTCCTGAATTCCTTGCCACGCTCGAGCCGGAGTTTGGCCCTATCGAAATCGTAACCGCGCGCCCGGCGGAGCGCGTGCGGCCAGGTGTCACTTTCCTAAGCCGCGGCCGCTTATTAGCGCCGCTGCGGGAGGTGCAGTCCGCGGGCCAAGTGCTCGCCCCGCGAGCGCATTGGTTCGACTACAGCGTGAGCGGCTTCTCGAGGCTCGATGCGGTCAACCTGGCGGATGTTTCCAATTCTGCCGCCGATGTGCCGGTGATCCTGCGCTTCACGGCGCGCGCCTCGGAACTCAACGGACGGCTGGTGGCGCTGGTGGGAGAATGGGGCGGGATCGCGGTGACGGCATTGTTGGTGGTCGGCGCGATGTTTGTGCTCATCGAATTCGCCGCTTTGGCCGGCAGCATTTCTCTCACGCGCTCCATCACGCGCGCCGTGAACGACCTCTACCAGGCGACGCGTTACGTCGAATCCGGAGACTTCGGCCACCGGATTCAAATTCGGCAGCGCGATCAACTGGGCGCTCTCGGCGAATCTTTCAACTCCATGACCGAATCCGTTGCCACGTTGATGAGCGAGCAGGAGCGGCGCCAGCGGCTCGAGCATGAGCTGGCCATCGCGCGGGAAGTGCAGGCGCAGCTCTTCCCCAAGGAAAAACCGGCCGTGCAGGGCGTCGAGATCGAAGCCGTCTGCCGCCCCGCGCGCGTGGTCAGCGGCGATTATTACGATTTCTTGCCGCTTGGGCCGGGACGATTGGGCATCGCGCTGGCCGATATAAGCGGCAAAGGCATCTCCGCCGCGCTGATCATGGCTAGCCTGCAGGCCGCCCTGCGCAGCCAGGCCTTATTCAACGGCCACGGCCCCGGCGGCACGTCGGATATCGTGGCGCGTCTCAATCGGCATCTCTACCGCAGCACCGGGCCGGACCGCTTCGCCACGTTCTTTTATGGCGTTTACGACGTGCAGACTCATCGCCTCGAATATACCAATGCGGGCCATCCCCCACCGCTTTGTATCGCCGGGGTGCAAGTGCGGCGCTTGGACGCGGGCGGCACGGTGCTCGGTCTTTTCGATAATTGCCGGTATGAATCGCAGATTATCGACGTAACTTCAGGTTGTCTGCTCATCGCTTATAGCGACGGCTTATCCGAAGCAGAAAATGCGGATGGAGAAGAGTTCGAGGAGAGGCGCGTTTTGGATGTGGCTCTGCGGATGGGCCGAGCGCCGGCCCGAGCGGTGCTCAAGAACTTGCTCGAAAGTGTCGATCAATGGACCGGCGCTGCCGAGCAACTCGACGACCTCACCGTCATCGTGACGCGGTTTTGATCATGCAGGCGCTATTTCGAATCCCTGCCGTCAGCGAAGAACTGAAACGCCCGTCTACGAGTTGTTATTCCACTGCGGCTCCAGACGAAAGAAGTGCATGGCCGGACGCCGAGATTCCGGCAATGCTTCCTGCGCTGTGACGTCGGCGTACTTGCTCAGAAAGGCTTGGCGAGCCACGGCGATTTCGCTCGGGTCGGTCAGCGGGTATGCCCGCATGTCAAACAGGCGATTCCCGATCTTCACTCGGATGCGAGGGTCCCGAACCACCATACGATTCCAAAACCTGGCTTCCGGAAAACGTTCTCGAAGATCCGGCTTTCCTGGCGCCGGGGCGAAGTATTCGGAGAACAAATAGAGTTGTTGATTATTCCTCGAAATATCTGTCCGCAAAACGTGGGGAAGCAGATACCACGTCCGAGTCTCGATCTGGACGGTGGAAATCGCATCGGTAAACGACCAGTCGGGGACGGGCGTCTTTACGACTTCCCCGGTTAACCAAAAGCCGACATCGCCCCGGTACAGGCGCACCAAATTGTTACGAAGGCTATTGTAATTGGCCGGAAGCGAAGGCGAAGAACGCGTGATCGCGAAGTTCAGACCGAGCAGAACGAGGGCTACGATCAGAACTACGAGGCCGGCGATTCTCGATCTCTTGGTCTTGAACATATTCGGCTCGGCTTCGGATTCTATCATCGCCCATTGAATTGAATGGCCAGGGTTGCAGCGCGACGACTGACGCTAGTCGTCGCGCGCTTCGGAGCTTGTGACTGAAATCAGCTTGCGGCGCCGGCCCGAACGGCGTGAGGCGCGGATTTCTCTTTCGGAGTATGATCTCTCTGTGAAGACGAAGCATCATGTGCTCCCCTTGCGGCGATTCCTCACTTTGATCTCTCTGGCGGCGATTTTGCTCGCCGTGCTAAGTCCCGTTTCCCTGAGTGTTCTTTTCGCTTTCCTGATCCCAATATGGTTCTTCTTCGCCGCGGTAGTGAGCCTTCCCCTAGGAAATGTAGACGAAGACTGCCCTGGTACGGTTCTCGCTTCTCTCCCGGTTTTCTCGCCACGGCCTCCGCCGCTTCGCTAAATCGCTCAGCAGTTTCCATCAACCACATCGGCAGCGGTTCGACCTCGCGCGCTCGACGCGCGCCGCAGCAATACTGCGGACTGGGAGGAAAATGTCTATCGGGCGGATTTTGCGAAGAGTATTCCTGGGGCTACTCTTAGGTGGGCGCTCGCTCTTCGGCATATCGATGAGCTCAGAGAAAATTGAAGAACTTCTGTTCTCCAGCAATCAGCCCAGGGCGGAACAGACTGTCGCGGATAAAGAACAAGACGAGAGCGAACCGAAATAGACCGCCGCAGTAAGAGCAGTTGGTAGCGCTACCGGGAATCGAACCCGGGTTTCGAGGTTGAGAACCTCGCGTCCTAACCCCTAGACGATAGCGCCGGCGGGGAAAAGCATAGAAATCTTCGCATGATGGCAAGGGCACCGCAAGCTGCCTGAGAGCGGGACCGAAAAGCAGATCCCTCGGACCTTTGTTGACGCGCAAAAGCTCCTGATGCCCATGACTTTTGCGCGAAGAACAGCCCTCGGGATGACAACATTTAGGGTCGGCGGATTTGCAACCAGAGGCTCTACTTCTTTGTGTTCGTGCGCTTGAGGTGAACGCGGTCCTTTTCATTCTCTTCGCAGGAGTAGGACATGATCTCGGTCGCCTGGCGTTTGATGGGCAACGTGACCGACCAGGGCTCGGTGTAAAACTTGGGGTCTTCGAAGGTGACTGTCCACTTGATGTTGTCGTTATCGATCTTCTGAAAGCGCTCGACCAGATGCAGTTGGTCGCTGTGCTGGTGGCCGGCCGTGTCGAGCCAGGTGCGGTCGTTGAGCCCGACCGTATCGACGATCAGGGTGTCGCCTTCCCAGTGGCCGACGGAATCGCCAAACCAGTTCGGGTCCAGATCCTTCGGATGGCTGCGTCCGTCGGTGTTAATAATTCGAAAAGTCCGCTGATTCTCAAAGAGGATGGCGGTCACCGCAGGCATCTGAACGATCTGGAAAGGCATCAGACCGGCCTGGATTCCTCGCGCCGGCCCGATGGGCAAACACTGCGTGAGAGGATCATCGATCTCGTCTTCTTTTTTAAACAGATCGGCGGCATAGGGCGTGAAGGGAGGCTGATGGCCCAGCGGCTTCGAAATATCGGGAGTGAAAGGCGCCGACCAGACGCCATTCAGATCCGGGGGAGCGGAGGCTTGGGTACGGCCCGACGTTCCGCCGGAACACGCCGTGAGAAACGGCAGGACGAGAAATGCAGCAATAGTCAAGCGCGGCGCCCGAGAAAGTTGGATCATGCCGGTCATCTTATTAGTTCTTGGCCATCGTAGTTCTTGGCCATCGTAGTTCTTGGCGATCTTAGTTCCTCATGCTAGTTCTTGCCGTAACCCTTAACGTTTCCAGTTCCCATGGCAAGTTGCCGGCCGTCCTGAAACGTGATCGTGTTGCAGGCAACCAGATGCGCACCGTCGCGGGCGCGAAAACCCTTGGCCGTGAGCACGTCCCCCGGCTTGATGGTGTCTTTACGCCAGCCCTGCCGGTAAAGAATGTTCGGCGGACTGCCCTCGAAGGCCCAATTCACTACTTTGCCGCTCGCGTCCTTGACGTCGAGATAGAAATAGATGTGCGGATTCATGAACTCCATTTTCGTGACGGTTCCGGTAAGCGTCAGCGGCTTGCTGTCGTCAAATTCAACGCTGAATCCGTGGTGCGCCACAACGGGCGACGCGGCGAAGAGTGCAGACGCAAGGGCCAGGGACGAGAAGAAGGTGCTTCGCATGAATTCCTCCAGGAGCGCTTCCTTACGCAGTTTATATGCCAGCGGCCTGCCGGGGTCAAGCAGCGCTGCCGACGAGTAGTGACTCAGTTTGCGCGTGGCACAGCCACTCTTGGCTGTGCTCTTGGATGGGCTCCGGTGGTACGCGCACAGGCAGGAGTGCCTGTGCCACCAAGAGGCGCCTTCGAGAGGCAAACGAGGTGACCACCCGCGCTAAAAGATGACTATGCACCTCAGTCGGGTGCGGCGGAGCCGAGCGTCGCGGCACCGCTGCCCGGCACGCCGCGCCAGGGCCATTCGCGGCGACGGAAAGCGCGGAGAAAGTACAGCGCGAGTCCGGCGACCAGCAGCACGATGGCGTAGCGAATTTCGCGCAGGAAATTCGGCCGCGAAATCAGGATATAGACGAATCCGGCGATGGCGCAAAGCGCCGGCAGCGGATACAGCCACATGCGGAAAGGCCGCGGCATTTCCGGCTGCCGCGCGCGCAAAATCAGCAAGCCCACCTGCTGCAATAAAAATTGCAGCAGGATGCGGATCACCACCAGCGCCGCGATCACGTCGGCCAATTGCAAAAAGCAAAAGGCCGCGGCGACCACTCCCATCACCAGCAGCGAAACATAAGGAAATTTGTGACGCGGGTGCAGCCGGCCGAAAATTGCGAAATAATTTCCGTCCAGCGCGGCGGCATAGGGCACGCGCGAATATCCCAGGAGCAAAGAGAAGATCGATCCGAAGGCGGTCCACAGAATCAGCAGCGTGGCCAATTTGCCCGCCCAGCCGCCATAAATCTGCTGCATGAAGACGGCAATCACAGAGGAACGCGCGTTTTCGCTGATTTGCCCCTGAAGCTGTTGCCAGGGAATTACGCCGAGCACGCTGACGTTCATGAGCAAATAGATCGCCGCCACCACCGCCACGGAAATCAGCACGGCGCGCGGCACGTTGCGCTCGGGCTTTTCCACCTCGCCCGCCAGATAACAGATGTTGTAGTAGCCCCAATAATCGTAAGCGGTAACAAGCAAGGCCGCGCCGAGCCCCGTGAAGAAACTCATCGATGGCGTGAAAGCGCCCGGCGGGAAATCGAACGCTTGCGCGGCATGAAAATGCGTGACGCCCGCGGAGATCACCCACGCCACCGTCACGAGCACGCCTCCCCACAGCCATTTCGAGAGGCGCCCAATGCTGGTGATGCGGCGATAGAGCAGCACGACCGCAAACGCGCACGTGCCGATGGCCAGCCAAGTTCCAGGAGTAACGATGATATTGGCTTCCAGGCGGCCGAGCAAAGGAATCGCGAGATGCAGATTGCGGCGCAGCCACACTACGCGCAGATTCGGCCAGAGGTAGCCCGCATATGCCGCGAGTCCGATGCAGCCGGAAGCAATCGAAAGCGGCGCGCTGAACGTCAATTGCCAGATGAAAAGAAAAGACATCATGCGGCCCAGGCTTTTGGGGCCATAGATCTGCTTCAGATATTCATAGGGACCGCCGGCGCGGGGCATGGATGCGCCGAGTTCGGCGACCACCAGCCCGTCGCAAACAGAAAGCACAGCGCCGAGAATCCATCCCAGCAGCGCCTGCGGGCCGTGCGTCGCGGCAACCACCAGCGGCAAGGTGATAAACGGGCCCACGCCGATCATGTCCAGCATGTTCAGGGCGACGGCGCTGCCCAGGCCCATGCCGCGGATCAGGTTTTGGGGCGGCTGGTCCTGAGATTGCTGCCCCGTGGATTGCTGTGGTGAAGGAGCTTGCGACTCGGCCGAACGGGAAGAAGCTTGCGGCGAATTCTGTGATTCGCCGCCTTTGCCGGAAGGAGTCACAGCGTCGGGCGCTCAGGCACCGGCGCTAACGGCGGCTTCGAGCACACGGCGGTAATAGGCTTCGTAGTGCGGTATCACGTCTTCGGCGCAAAAGCTGCGGCGAGCATCTTCGCGGGCGCGTTTGCCCATCTCCCTGCCGCGATCGGCGCGGGAGAGAATTTCGATGGCATAGCGCGCCGCGGAGACGACGTCGCGCGGTTCCACGAGATAGCCATCCACTCCGTGCTGCACGACGTCGGGCATGCCGCCGACGTTGGTGCCGATCACGGGAACTTCGCAGGCCATGGCTTCCAGGGCTGCCAGGCCGAAAGCCTCGAGGTCGGAGGGCAGCAGGAAAAGATCGGCTACGCTGAGCTTTTCGTAGACGCGATCCTGCTTGCCGATCAGGAAGACATCGTCGGTGAGCTTCTTGCGCCGAATGGCCCATTCGACGGCGCCGCGGTCCGGGCCGTCACCGATGAGCACGAGCTTCGCGAGCATCTTGCGGCGTACGAGGTCGAAAATTTCGACGGCATCGGTCACGCGCTTCACCGGCCGGAAATTCGACAGGTGCATCAGGATGGGCTCGCCATGGGGCGCCCACTGCGCGCGCAGGGCGGGATCGTCTTTGCGGCAATAGAGATCGCAATTGACGAAATTGGGAATGACTTCGATGGGCCGTTTGATGTCGAACTCCTCGATGGTTTTCTTTTTGAGGTAATTCGAGATGCAGGTCACGCCATCGGATTGTTCGATGGAAAAGCGCGTGATGGGCAGAAAGCTTCGATCGTTGCCCACCAGCGTGATATCCGTGCCGTGCAGTGTGGTGATAAAGGGCAGCCGGCGCGGCGCGGCCATGGAGCGCGCCAGTATGGCGCTGACCGAATGCGGAATGGCGTAGTGAACGTGCAGCAGATCGAGCCGAGCGGATTCCGCCACCTCCAACATTTTCACCGAAAGCGTGAGCGTGTATGGCGCGTGATCGAAAAGCGGATAATTGGAAACTTCCACTTCGTGAAAAGTAATGCGGTCGTTTGCCGTGAGCCGCACCGGCGGCGCATAGCTGATGAAATGGACATCGTGACCGCGGGCGGCCAGTTCGATGCCTAATTCGGTCGCTACGACGCCGGAGCCGCCGTAAGTGGGATAGCAGGTGATTCCGATTTTCATCTCGCTGCAGTGTGCGCGGCCGCTGTTTGCGACGGACTCGGCACGGCGACCATGTTATACCATCGGCATCACCGGACGAAATTTGACCTGACACGCGGAGAACTGATCGCGCTTATGCGCGCTTCTTCGGCGGCTCGAGCACGCCGCGGGCCGCGGCTACATCCTCTTCGCGGACTAAAAGCTTATATCCGCCCGTGGCGAGGGCGATATGGGGACCAATGCCACCAAGCGAATCAGACTGGATGAAAGCTTCGATGCATGCCCCATTCAGGGCGCTCTTTGCCAGCTCCGCTTCCCATTGCTCGGCGAATGTCTGGACCACAACGAGCTTAGCTTCGGGCATCTCTCGCATCTTGAATCCCCGCAAAGCCGAACCGCAGGATGTTCCCTAGGCTATCACGAGGCCGGGGACTAAACTTCTCGCCAATGGTGGGATATGCTATGCAACGGGCAACTTGATGCCAGGGCCGGCAAAACTCGTGGAGAAGGGGAGGGCGCCCGTGCGCGCCCGAATGGGCGCGTTCGGGCTGGGTTTGCTGGCGCTAGCCGTTATCGCGCTGATGTTCTCGGGCGCGGTGCGCGGCCAAGCGCCTGCCGCAACCTCAGCGCCCACTGATCCGAGTAGCGCCGCGGCGTCCTCGGATTGGCCCACGCCCGACGCGCGTCCTCTCCAAATCGATCGCGGCGCCGCGGGCCTCTGGCAAACACTCCTGAAACTGCACACGCGCGCAAGTCTTCTGATGCTCACCGCGCATCCCGACGACGAAGATGGCGGCATGCTCACCTACGAATCGCGCGGCCAAGGGGCCCGCGCCGTCCTGCTAACACTAAATCGCGGCGAAGGCGGCCAGAACGTGATGTCCGACGATTTCTGGGACGCGCTGGGGCTGGTGCGCACCGAGGAGTTGCTGGCGGCGGGCCGCTATTACGATGTGCAGCAATTCTGGACCACGGTGGCGGATTTCGGATTCTCGAAAACGCGCGAGGAGGCGCTCGACCTTTGGGGACACGACCGGCTCCTCGCCGATGCCGTCCGCGTGGTGCGCATGACGCGGCCGCTGGTGATCGCATCAGTCTTCGTCGGAGGCCCCACCGATGGACACGGACATCATTCCGCCTCCGGGCAAATTGCCCAGGAAGTGTTCGCGGCGGCCGGCGATCCGAATATGTTCCCTGAGCAGATTCGCGCCGGGCTGCGCCCCTGGTCTCCAGTGAAGATGTATGCTCGCGTGCCGATTTTCCCGATCAGCGAGAAGGGTATGTTCGATTCGGCCACGGGAAAATATCTTCCCGTGCGTTTCTACGATTTCATTCACAAGACATGGTCGGAAGGGCCGCTCAGCACCAATCTCGAAATTCCCGAAGGCGGCGGCGACCCCGTGCTCGGCGCTGCCTACACGCAAATCGCGCGGCAAGGCTGGTCGCTGCAGAAGTCCCAGAACGGCGGCGGTGGAATTCCGTTGGCCGCACCCGTTGCGGCGCCTTACCACCGCTTTGGATCTACGATTCCAGCTGCGGATAAAGAACAATCCTATTTCGATGGGATCGATACTTCTGTTGCCGGCATCGCCGATCTCGCCTCCGGCCAAGATAATGCGTTCTTGAAGGAAGGGCTGAGCCGCATCAATTCCACCGTCGAGCGCGCCACGGTTGGTTTTTCCGTCAGCGAGCCCGAAAAAGTCGCCCCTATTCTGGCCGAGGGTTTGAAGGAAACGAATGCGCTGCTCGCGCAAGTCGCAGCGAGCAAGCTTTCCGATCAGGCGAAATACGATGTGACCTACGAACTGAGCGCCAAGCAGGATCAGTTTCAAAAAGCCATCGTTCAGGCCCTGAACGTTTCGCTGGAAGCTTCGGTTGCCCCCAGGCGCGAGCCCAACCGCGCGAATCCTAATCCTCTTTTCGCGCTGCCCGCGGAGACGATGAGATCGCTCGTGCCCGGCCAGCAGTTCGCCGTGCGGGTGCACTTGAATAATCCGGGATCGACGCCGCTGGCACTGAATCGCATTTGGCTGGAGACTCCGGCGGGCGAATCGTGGAACGTCTCCACTGTCGCAGCCGATCCCGCCACTCCCGCTCCCACGAACGTCGGCGCGCGGCAGGCGCTCGATCAGCGCTTCAACGTGAAGCCGCCGGAAAACGCCGCGCCGACGCGCCCTTATTTCTCGCGGCCCAACGAAGAGCTGCCGTACTACGACAAAGTCGACGAACGCTACCGCAACCTCTCGTTTGGCCCCTATCCGCTCGCGGCGTGGGTGGAATTCACCTATATGGGCGTGAACCTGCGCGTCGGACAGGTGGTGCAGACCGTGCAGCAGGAGACCGGCCAGGGTATCGTGCTTAATCCGCTGGTGGTGACGCCTGCGGTTTC
>Ga0209648_10003446_pt1 | contig 13270 bp, 16 predicted proteins | sample GraSoi2013_115cm_FD_185830 | JGI IMG/M metagenome (GOLD analysis project Ga0209648, IMG submission 185830) | Grasslands soil microbial communities from the Angelo Coastal Reserve, California, USA - Sample 9_17_2013_115cm (SPAdes) (version 2) | ecosystem: Environmental > Terrestrial > Soil >...
CTTGACCAGGTCCTCGGGCAACTCCTCGGTGGCGATGATGTGGCTCGCCACCGGTATCAGCCGCCGCTTGAGCGTCGGCGTGACATCACCGGTATAGCCGTTGGTCGCGATCACGACCTCGCGCGCCTCGATGGGGCCTTTGCTGGTGAGGATCGTGAAACCACCTGGCTTGCGCTCGATCTTCTCGGCATCGCATTGGGCGCAGAGTTTCGCGCCGGCCCGGTGCGCGGCCTTCAGCAGGCCGCCGTAATAGAGCGCCGGATGGAGCTGGCCGGTGCGCTCCACCACCATGCCGCCGTAATAATAGTCGGAGGCGATTTCTTCGCGCTGCTGCTCGCGCGGGATCATATAGGTGCCGAGACCGGCGCTCGCATTGTAGGTGCCGACCTTCGCCGCCTGCTCGGCATAGTGGCGCGGCGTGAAAGCGCCGCTGAAGCGGCCGCTCATGCGCCAGTGGCACTCGATGCCCTCGCGCTCGATCACCGTCTGCACCTGGGCCAGCGAATCGGCGGCGTCGGCCAGCATCCGCGTCATGATCTTCTTCCATTCCTCGGGGTCGCTCTTCACGCCCTTGCCCGAGAACCCCTTGCCGAGGGTCGTGCCGCCGCTGACGCCGCCGCCGTTGCGCGTCGAGGCGCCAACGCCGAACTCGCCGCGCTCCAGCACCGTCACCTCGACACCCGAGCGCGCCAGCTCGAGCGCCGTCGACAGGCCGCCGTAGCCTGCACCGACCACCAGCACGTCGGTCTTGCGCGGCGGATCCTGCGACAGCTCGTTGGTGGGATGCCACCATTCCCACCACCACGGCATCGACTTGAAGTCTTTGTGGAACACCGACTCGGCCATAACGCACTCTCCTTGACCCACCCCAGGACGGAGGTTACTCCGCGCGACGAGACGCGGCCCTGCGGACCGCGCCTCAGAGTGAGGACTCCGTTAAACTACCATCTCACGCCGAGGAGTGACCGTAAGCTTGCGATGCAACGTTGAGGCGTGGCAGCGGCGTCCTGGCGATGCTACGGTCTACGCATGCCCGTGTATTGGACAGTCTCGCATCCTCAGCAGCTGGTCGTCGCGGTCGCCAAGGACAAGGTGACGGTGGCCGACATCGAGCAGTATTTCGCCGGCGTCACCGCCGAGGGCGGCATGTCCTACCGCAAGATCTTCGAGATCACGCACACGCCGATGGCGCTCTCGGAAGAGAACCTCAAGGCGCTCGGCCAGCGAGTCATGTTCTACGCCCAGCACGGCCAAGTCGGTCCCGTTGCGATCGTCGCGGCCTCCGACGAGAGCTTCGCCCAGGCCCAGACCTTCGCCGCGGCGTCACCGGTCCGCCGGCCGCTCGCGATCTTCCGCGAGCTGCATGCGGCGCGGCAGTGGCTGGACGCCCAGGCGGCGCCCGACAGCTCTCCCTAGTCCGTGTTCTCCACCGGCGGCGGCGTCCAGGCGCCTTCCAGGACGGCAGCCTTCGGCCAATAGGCGCGGATGTAGAGCGAGAAGTCGCCTTTCTCATCGACCTCCTTGGGCGCCGGAAGCCAGTTTGCGAGCAGCTCATTCGGCGGTGGATCGGCCTGCACGTAGAGGGTGAGCGAGCCGTCGGCGGCGTATTTCAGGTCCTTGTTCCTGGTGCCGATGGAGTAGCGACCGATCGAGTTCGGCGCGAAGAAATGGTGCTGGTTGTAGAGCGTCAGCGACCAGAAGCCGTTGACCGGCGGCGTCAATCCCTTGGGGAAGGTCACGGTATAACGGTTGCGGCTGTTCAGCCGCGCGCCGGCACCGTCGAGGTCCTGGTAGAAATACTTGGTCTCGTTGGGCGCGTTGACCAGGATGTTGGACTTGGCGACGGCGGTGCGCGTGAAATAGTCGGTGCCGAAGGCGGCCTCGTTGGAAATCGTGCTCCAGTGATAAGGCAGTTGCTGTCCCCAGGCGCGGAACTGGAACAAGGGCGCAACCACGTTGTTCTCGGCGTCGACGGCGGCCCTGGTCATCGCCTCGCGCCGCCGCGGATCGGTCTTGGCCGCTTCGAGCACGCCGCGCACCTGGGCATAGCGCGCTTCCTCGCCCGGCAGCGTCGGTGCGTCGGCCAGCACGGCGCCGAGTTGGTCGACGAACTTCTCCGGCACGACCCACTTCACTTCCTCCGCGCTGCCCTCCGGCGCGGCCCCCTGCGGAATCTTGCTCCAGTCGATGCTCTTCATCGTGCCGTCGAATTCCGCGAGCGGATACATCACGACCTGGCGCAACGGCGCCTGGATTGCGCGTTTGTCCTCCGACGTGTCGTCCTGGAAGATGCGCGGCGCCACGATGCCCGTATTGGTCGAGGCGCGGAACACCTTGGTGATACCCTTCGGCGTCTCGCCTTTCCAATTGGGTCCGACCAGCAGGTAGAAGCCCGGCTTGGTGTCGTACATCCTGCCCAGCTGCACGAAACTGTCGGTGCGCAGGTCGACCGCCTGGTAGACCCAGAAGCGGTCGCCGAAATCCGGCACCTGGATCACGACCGGCGAGACGTCGAGCGCCAGCACGCCCAGGCCATAGACGACGTCCTGGTTGGGACAGGCGACCAGGCGCTCGGCCGGATCGACAGTGTCGGTGATCATGCCCAGCCGGTTGAGCGGCGCGCGAACGGTCGGGCCGGAACGCACCGTCTTGGTCACCGGCGCGGCGGCGAGCCGGCGGTTGTAGAGGTTGACCATCGGCCAAGCCCAGAAATAGGCATCACGCGCGACCAGAGTGGCATAGTCGTCGGTGATCTTCACCCGCACGTCGGGGCCGGGCGGCGTCGAAGACGGCGGCACCGCAGTGGGTGAAGGCGACGGCGGCACGGCGGACTGCGCCAGCGCTGTCATCGACAGCAGACAAGCGGCACCGATCAGCGCGGCGCGGACGATCTTGATCATGTCCCTCCCTAGCAATCGAAAGCGGCGATCAAGTGTCCAAAGCGCCGGATTGCAGACGCGCTGCTGCCACGCGGCAAGCCTATTTCGACTCCTGGCAGGGTGATCGATACCTGCGCATTCCCCGGCTCAGGAGAACGGCGAGCCGGACTCGTTCGTATCGCGTTACTTCAATGAGCGACATGGCGGCTTCGGTCGACAGCGACGTCGGCGCGAAACCCGCGGTCTGGAGCTGGAAGGCCAGAGCCATGGTGAAGCAGCCGGCATGGGCGGCTGCGATCAACTCTTCGGGATTAGTGCCCTTCTCGTTCTGGAATCGGGTTGCCGTCGCGGCCGGTGCCACGCCATTCGGCGCGTCCCTTGCGGATCATGTGGATCGCCTTGGTTGCGAATGACCGGCATGCTGCGCCGGTAAAATGACAGTGCCGATACGCCGGATGGCCGAGGATCGATTCGCCGCTGCAACCGGGCGGTGTTAGGCTCTTCGGACCAATGTACGGGGGCGTCTCAATGCGATCGATTTTGACAGGAGTTTCAGCGGCCCTGCTGATGATCGGGCTGGCCACGGCTTCATGGGCGCAGAACGGGCTGGAACGCTTCGAGAAGGACATCAAGCCGCAACTCGAGCTCAAGAAGTTCACTTATGCGAGCGCGGCGCCGCTCGGTGACTCGGGCTTCGTCCTGAGCGACGTGGTGGCGGTGCTGCCGGCCAACCAGGCGACCGGCGACAAGGAAAGCACGGTCAAGATCAAGAAGGTGACGGTCGAGGAGCTCGACTTCGACCGCCTGAAGAAGACCGCCAAGGACGACGAGGCCCCACGCTTCGCCAAGCTCAAGCTGGAAGGCATGACCGGTGACGACGAGATGTTCACGGCACTGGCACCCTACGGCGTGCCCAACGTGCCGTTCGATATCGCGCTCGACTACCGCCTCGATACGGCAGCCAAGGTGCTCGACCTCAAGACACTCGAGGTCAACATGCGCGGCGAGGCCAGGATCACGCTGGCTCTGGTGATAGACGGCATCAGCGACAAGTCGGGCATGGCCGGCGCCAAGGACGACGGCAGGCTGCGCAGCGCCTCGCTCGCCATCGACGACAGCGGACTTTTGGCCAAGCTGCTGCCGGCCTACGCCAAGGAGGAAGGCACGAAGCCGGACGAGATCGTGCAGTCGGCGCGGGCGGCCATCGCAGGCTTCGCCGAGCAGCAGGGGCCGGCCACCTTGAAGGCACTCGATGCCGTGGCCTCCTTCATCGCCGACTGGAAGGCGCCCAAGGGACCGTTGGCATTGGGCCTGAAGCCCGCGAAGACGGCGGGACTCGCCGACCTCGACAAGGTCATGATGCCCGATGCGCTCGCGACCATATTCGGCTTCACCGCCACCTATCCCGGCGCCAAGGACGGCGCGGCCAAGAGCGGCGCGACGGCAGCGAAGTAAATGGAACGACGCGCGCTGCTCGCCGGTGGCGGCCGCACGCCACGAGCACGGCGAGTGCAGATTCCTTTTTCATTTTGTCATCTCTAGATCTTGTGGGTTGGGCCGTACGGGACAACGACGCGGCCGGCAACCCGTTCCGCCGAGGGGGCGTTCGTATGACAGCGACGTCCAATCCCGGGCGTCGCCGCTGAGAATGGAGGGCTAGCGATGAACGACCCCAAAGAACGCAACCCGCAGCAGTCGCAACAGGAGCGCGATCAGCAGCAGCGGGAACGCCAACAGCGCGAGCAACAGCAGCGCCAGAACCAGCAGCCCAACCAGAAGCCAGGTCAGCCGGGCCAGAAGCCCGGTCAGCCGCAGCACAGGGATGATTAACGTCTTGTCGTAGCTAAGGGGGAGATGCCCGCCGAACGGCGGGCATCTCTTTCTTAGGGAGAGCGAAGGATGACGCCGAGATCAGGACCGCGCGAACCCTCGCCGGTGCCGCCCGAGCCGGGCAAGACCGATCCGATTCCGCCCGAGATGCCGGCCGGCGGTCCGGTGCCGGAAGACATGCCGACACCGACGCCGCATCCGACCGGCCCGCCAGCGCCCGTCGCGTGAGGGCTACTCTTTCACCGCGCCGGTGAGGGAAGAGACGATCGCCGGCGGCAGCGAGCCCAGCGGAGAACCCGCCATCAGTGCACCAGCGCGGATTATCGCAAACCGCACAACAAGTGCGAGCACTCGCTGACGATTCCGTTACCTGCTTACCGTCACAACCGCTTGTCGGAAGTTCGTGCCGCGGACATGATGGATCGCTTCAATCGGGGAGTGCACGTCATCATGAATCTCGACGCAATCGGCGCGGCGTGGGCACCACGCCTGCTCAGCATCCTGCGCATCATGGCCGGCCTGATGCTGTTGGAGCACGGAACGGCAAAACTCCTGAAGTTTCCAGCCGTGCAGACCATGGCCAATCTGGACCTTTCGTCGATGCCCGGCGTCGCCGGCTTCTTCGAGCTGATCGGGGGCGCGCTGCTGGTGCTCGGCCTCTTCACGCGACCGGTGGCCTTCATCCTCGCCGGCATGACGGCGGTCGCCTATTTCTATGCCCACATGCCGCGCGGCTTCTTTCCGATCCTGAACGGCGGCGAGCTGGCCGCCCTCTATTGCTTCGCCTTCCTCTACCTGGCGGCGGCAGGACCCGGCCCCTGGAGCCTCGACGCGCAACGCGGGAAGTAGCGCTTAACGCCCGCTTGTTTGGACTGTAAGGAGAAAGACGGCCGCCCGGTGCGGCCGTCTTGCTGCTGGGACGACAGGAGGTCGCATGGCGCTGAAGAGAGTGGCCCTCGAAATCGGCATGGGCACCGACATCCGCGGGGGCGACTACACCAAGGCCGCGGTGCGGGCGCTGCGCGACGCGCTGTGGCACAACTCGCTCACCGTCGCAGGTGCGGTCGGCAAGTCGAGCGACGACATGCAGGTCGAGGTGCTGATCGGCGTACCCAAGCCCGACCAGGTCGACAAGAAGCAGGTGCTGGCGGTGCTGCCGCACGGCACCGGCACGGTGAGCGTGGTCGAAGGCGGGCTGGAAATTGCCAACGAAGCCGGCACGGACAAGACGGTGATCGCCCAGGCGGCCGCCATCGTCCGGCTCGATCTCTGAGGGAGGCTCAAGATGCCCGCCAAACGCGTCATCCTCGAGCTCGGCACCGGCAACGACCTGCATGGCGGCGACTACACCAAGGCCGCGCTGCGCGCCGTGCAGGATGCCCTGCACCACAGCTCGCTCACCATGCTGCGCACGCTCGGGGTCAATTCCAAGACCGGCATGTTCGTCGATGTCACGATCGGCGTGCAGCAGCCCGACAAGGTGGACCTCGAGAAGGTTCGCACGTCCCTGCCGCACGGCATCGTATCGGTGAAAGCGGTCAAGGGCGGGCTCGACGTACCCGATCCCGAGGGCAATGATATCGCCGTGATCGCCAGTGCCGCGATCTCAGTCCGGCTGGAGCTTCCGTGATGCTGCTCTACGAACACCCGCTCTCGTCCTACGCCCAGAAGGTCAAGATCGCGCTGCGCGAGAAGGGACTCGACTTCAAGGTCGAGACGCCGCCGGCGCTGGGCTCGGGCAAGGCCGAAGGCGCGTTCGCGGCGGCCAGCCCGCGCAACGAGGTGCCGGCGCTGATCGACGGCGATGTGCGCATCTTCGACTCGACCATCATCCTCGAATATCTCGAGGACAAATTTCCCTCCCCGCCGCTGCTGCCGCGCGAGCCGGCGGCGCGCGCCAACGCGCGCATGATCGAGGAGCTCTGCGATACGCTCTACGAGGCGATCAACTGGGGCCTGAGCGAGATCCGCTGGTTCAAGCGTGCCGAGGGCGAGCAGGCCGAGAAAATGAAGGCCACCGCCGCGCGCCAGACGGCCGAGTTGCAGGACTGGCTCATCGACCGACTGGGCGACGCCCAGTGGTTCAACGGCGCCAGCTTCGGCTGGGCCGACCTCAGCGTGGCGCCCTACGTCAACCGCTCGTTCCACTATGGCTTCGGCACGCCGGCAGGATCGCCGCTCGACAAGTGGCGCGACCGCATCCGCGAGCGGCCATCGGTCGCCAAAACCTTCCGCGAGTTCGAGGCGGCCTCCGAACGCATGGGCGACGCCGCGGCGCGCCTCGCATCGGGCGCCATCCGCCGCGAATATCGCGACCATCGCCTGGAATGGATGATGAAGTCGGGCGGCGTCCAGATCGTGCTCGACGGGCTGGCCAGGAACAATATCCGGTTCACCTGGCCATTGGGCTAGCGAGGGGCCGATGCACCGCAGCGACAAACGCATTCTCACCACCCACGTCGGCAGCCTGCCGCGCAATGCAGTGTTGACCGACCTCCTGATCCGCGACGAGGCCGGCGAAGCCGTGGACCGTACCGAGTTGCGGCGGCAGAGCGAGAGCGCGGTGCGCTACGTGGTCGAACAGCAGACGGCAAGCGGCGTCGACATCGTGAACGACGGCGAGCAGCCGCGCGTGGGGTTCCAGACCTACGTGGCGCAACGCATGAAGGGTTTCGGCGGCGAGTCCAAGCGGCCTCGGCCGCGCGACTATACGGACTTCCCCGGGCTCGCCGCGCAGCTGCCCCAGCGCTACCCCAGGCGCAGCAAGGTATCGAACGCGCCGCAGGCGATCGCCGACGTGCGTTACGAGGATCTCGCGCCGGCCGAGGAGGAATGCCGCATGTTCCGCGCGGCGCTGGACAAGCTTCCATCGTCACCGGTCGAATCGTTCATGACGGCGGCGTCTCCCGGCATCATCGCCACGACGCTCTTGAACGCGCACTACGACAGTCACCAAGCCTACGTCTTCGCGCTGGCCCACGAGATGCGCAAGGAATACGAGCTGATCGCGCGCCACTTCATGCTGCAGATCGATGCGCCCGACCTTGCGCTGGAACGCACCGTGCTCTTCCAGGACAAGAGCGTGGCCGAGTTCCTGAAGGTGGCCGAGACGCATGTCGCGGCGCTGAACGAGGCACTGGCCGGCATCCCGCGCGAGCGCATTCGCCTGCACTGCTGCTGGGGCAACTATGACGGACCGCATATTCACGACATCCCGCTGAGGGAGGTGCTGCCCGTGCTCTACCAGGCGAAGGTCGGCGCGCTCAGCATCGAGTTCGCCAACCCACGCCATCAGCACGAATATGCCGCGCTGAAGAAGGCCAAGTTGCCGCCCGAGTTCCTGCTGCTGCCGGGTGTCATCGATTCGAAAACGAACTTCGTGGAGCATCCCGAGGTCGTCGCCAACCGGATCTGCGAAGCCGTCGATGCCGTGGGCGACCGCAGCCGCGTCATCGCCTCAATCGACTGCGGCTTCGGCACCTTCGCCGGCTCCGAGCTGGTCGCCGAAGACGTCGTTTGGGCCAAGCTCAAGACCTGTCGCGAAGGCGCCGAGCTCGCGACACGGCGGCTGTGGGGTCAGGTCCGTTCCTGACGGCTGAACCACAACAGCGCGCCGCCAGCGACGATGGCGATGACGCCTGCGATGCTGGGAATGGGAAGGGGCTGCGCACGCTCCTCGGTCACCTTCATGGGTGCGGCGTCGATCACCGTCCGCGTGTCGTGGAAGGTGATGTTGTCGATCAACAACCCGGCAATGCCGATCGCGATCAGCAGGACGCCGACAATGACCTTGGGTTTCGGGTCGGGAACGTCATATTCCTTCATGGCAACCAGAACGCGCGGCGTTGCGGAAGGTTCCACAGACGGGAGTTGGGTTTTTACGGCCTGACCAGCAGTTTTTGGCCCTGTTCGATCGCCCGTCGCGCCATAGCCTCGAGGTCGCCGTCGGTGGCGCTGCTGACCGGATGGCCGATCACCGCGAAGCGATAGTCCGGCATGCCGAGCACGCGGCTCATCATCTCGGCGGCGCTCGTGAACCGCGAGGTCATGACGCTGAAGGCGGGAACCAGGAGGCGTTCAGCCGTTACGGAGTCGTGCAGACTGCACGATGAACAGCTTCCTCAATCGCCGATGCCGGAGATCACCGCATCCCAGTTCCTGATCTCGGCCGCGATATGGGCGTCGGCCGGTGCGCTGTAGTTGGTCTTGGTGCGGCTCACCACCTTGGCCACGCCATGCTCCTCGCGCAGCATGCGGTCGAGATGGCCGAAGAAGCCCTTGGTCCCCTCCTTGCCGTTGGAGATGAAGCCGATGGTCTTGCCTTCCAGGGTGGCAAGGCGCGGCGCGAGCTGGCCGACCGGCGGGGCCATTTCGGGCGTGGGGTCGAGAACACGGAAAGTCATGGCGTACCTCTACTCTTTCTTTGGCGGTTCACAATCGACGCAGGCGCCGATCGGCAAGGTCACGGCATGGCTCTTGTTGCCGAGCCATGGCGGGATGATGGCGCCGAAGCCGCCGGCCGGTCCGCCGGCGGCGATGACCAGGAGCTGGTCGGGCGATTCCATCGCGGGATAGACTCGATCGCCGCGGTCGCGCACGACCGCGCCCTTGCCGACCTCGGCCCATTCGCGGCGATGGATGCGCGCCCGCTCATGAATGAAGTTGGAGATGTCGGTCTTGCTCCACTTTGCAGCCTGCAAATGCTCGCGCAGCTGCTTGGGAATGATCAGCGCATAGTTGCCGGGATGGATCGAATAGTGCCGCAGGTTGGCGCGCATGTCGGCGGCGAAGGTTTCCAGAATCTCCTCAGGCTTGGTCGTCCATTCGTTCATGATCTGGCGCGGCGCGCCCGCCGCCATCACCGTCACCGCCGACGCCTCCTTCGGAAGGCCGCGCTGCTGCGACAGCGAGAGCCAGGTCGTGTCCTCCTCGTCCTCGGCCACGCAGAAGCTGAACTTGCCGGGATGGCCCAGGGTCGAGCGGTCGATAGCGCCCGGCCGCGCGTCCAACAGGTTGATCAGGCAGAGCCGGATCGCCCGGCCGATCACGGCGGTGGCGCGATCGCTGTTGCCCAGCGCATTGAACGTGCCGCCGGCGCCGAGCTCGAGCCGGATCGGGCCGTTCAGCACCACCAGCACCGCGCAGCCGCCCGTGCTCGCCGTGGCACCATGCATCAGGAAGTCTTCCTGCATCATCGCCATCCAGGCCGTGACCACGACCGGGAAATGCATGGGCAGGCAGCCCGCCATCACGGCGTTGATGGCGAGCTTCTCGGCGGTGATCGCAAGTCCGCGCACCGGCTCGATGCCGATCAGCTGGTCGGGCGGCATCATCACCCAGTCGAGGCAGGCTTGGACCGCGTCCGCCGTCGGCGGCACGATCGGCAGTCCGTCGGTCCAGCCGTTGCTGTGATAGAGCTCCTGGACCGCGGAGATGTCGGTGGCGTCGTAGCTGCGGGAAGCGAGTTGCACGGAGAGGCTCCTCAGGCGGCGAGCATGCGCTTGCGATTGCGTTCGCGCAGGATGGGCATCACCCATTTGCCGAAGCGCTCGGCTTCCTCGTCGTGCAGGTAGCCCGACAGGCAGAAGGAGTGACAGCCCAAATCGATGAAGTTCTGCAACGTGTCGGCGCACTGTTCGGGATCGCCGACCACGGCGATGCCGGCGCCGGGCCGAACCTGGGTGATGCCGGTCCACAGATGCGGTTCGATGATCTCGCCGATCGCCGCCAGCTCGCGCACGCGGCGGTTGGCCTCCGAGGTGGCGAAACGTTCCTTCACGAAAGCCTTCTGCGCCTCGGTGGCATGCGCCACCAGCTCGTGCGCGAACTCCCACGCCTCCTTCTCGGTCGGCCGGCAGACGACTTGCAAGCGCATGCCGAAGCCGATGTCATTCTCACGGCCGTGACGGGCCGCCATGCCACGGATCTCGACCATGTTGGCGCGGATGCGCTCGTAGGTGTCGCCCCAGAAGAGATGCACGTCGGAGTGCTTGGCCGAGATCTCCCAGGCCTGCCTGGAACCGCCGCCGAGATAGAATTTGGGATAAGGCTTCTGCAGTGGGTGGGGCCGGATCTGCGCATCCTTCAACTGGTAGAACTTGCCGTCGAAGTTCACGGGGCCGCGCGCGGTCCACAGCGCCTTCAGGATCGAGACCTCCTCGTCCATGATCTCGTAGCGCTCTTCCTTGCCCCAGCGGACGCCTTCCGACGCGTTCTCGGCTTCGCTCTGCCCCGCGATCAAATTGATGCAGATGCGCCCGCCCGAGAGCTGGTCGAAGGCCGCGATCATCTTCGCCAGCAGCACCGGGTTGATGTAGCTGGGTCGCGCCGCGACCAGCATGCGGATCGACTTGGAGCGCGCCACCATCATGGCGCTCGAGATCCATGCCTCCCAGCAGGCGGTCTGCACCGGCACCAGCATGTATTCGAAGCCCGCCGCTTCGGCCGCCTCGACGACGCGGTCGAACAGCGGCAGCGACGGCGCCACCTGGGCGCTCGCCAGCCCATAGGCCGTGGTGTCGCCCGCGGTCGGCAGGAACCAGCCGAATTCCAGTCTGCGCCCATCACGCTGCATGCCTCGATTGTCTCCCGGGCGGCGCTCCGGCGCAATTGGCGCTGGCCGCGCCGGCCGCGACGCGGCACGATCCGCGCGCCATTGGGCCGCGCGATTTTGGGGGAGAGCACATGTTGCAGCACGGCAAGCGTCCGACAATCGCATCGCGGCACGGCATGGTGGCCGCCGCCCATCCGTTGGCCGCGGCGGCCGGCGCCCGCATCCTGGGCAACGGCGGCAACGCCTTCGACGCGGCGGCGGCGACCGCGGCCGCCCTGAACGTCGTCGAGCCCTATATGTCGGGCCTCGCGGGCCAGGGCATGGCGACCTGCTACATCGCCGCCGAGAAGCGCGTGCGCTCGCTCAACTTCATGAGCCGCATCCCGCGCAAGTTCCCGCTCGACAAGCTGAACCACCGCGAGCAGATCCTGCGCGGACCGGTGGCCGTCGGCGCGCCCGGCAATCTTGCCGGCTGGTGCGAGATGGTGGGCACTTACGGCACCCGGAAGCTGCCTGAACTATTTGCGCCGGCGATCGCCATCGCCCGCGACGGCTTCGGCCTGATCGAATTCAACGTCGAGGAGATGGGCACCGCCACCTCGGAGCTGCGCGGCCAGGCGGCGCTCTATCCCGAATGGTCGCGCACCTATCTGGAGGGCCTGAGCGGCGGACGGCCTGCGTTGGGCGCCGTGCTGAAGCAGCCCGACCTCGCCAAGACGCTGGAAGCCCTGGCAGCCGATGGGCCCGGCCTGATGTATGGCGGCGCGCTCGGCAAGAAGGTGATCGAGCGGCTGGTCGAGCTGGGCGGCTGCCTCACCCTGGAAGACCTTTTGGACACCAAGGCGGTGTGGATCGACCCGCTGGCGGCGAGCTATCGCGGCCGCACCATCCATGTCCCGCCGCCGCCCTGCGAGGCCTTCCAGTATCTGCTGACCTTGCGCATCCTCGAAGGCTTCGAGCTCGGCAAGATGCCGCGCAACGGCACCGAACATATCGATACCGTGCTGCGCGCCATCCGCGTGGCGGCCGGCGTGCGCATCGCCAACGGCGTGCCGTCGCAGCAGAAGCTCGCCGAGCTTTTGTCGGACGGCCATGTCGAGAGCCTGCGGGCGCGGGTGCGCGACGGCAAGCCGGTCGACGGACCGACCGAGCAATGGACGGCGCCCGCGTCCGAGGGCCACACCACGTCCTTCTCGATCGCCGACAAAGACGGCAACATGGTGTGTGTGACGCAGAGTCTCGGCAGCGTCTTCGGCTCGGGCGTGGTCGTGCCCGGCACCGGGGTCTGCCTCAACAACTTCCTCTATTGGGCCGACGTCAACCCCAAGAGTCCCAACCGCGTGAAGCAGGGCGACGCCATGCCGATCTGCGTGGCGCCCTCGATCGTCACCCAGGACGACAAGCCGGTGCTGGCGCTGGGCACCCCCGGCAGCTACGGCATCCTGCAGACCCAGGCCCAGGCGATCGTGCAGTACGTCGATTTCGGCCTGCCGCTGCAGCAGGCGATCGAGGCGCCGCGCGCGCGGCTGACCGACGGCCGCGCGGTGCTGCTCGAATCGCGGGTCGAGTCGAAGGTGCACGAAGAGTTGCGCGGCCGCGGCCACGCGCTCAGCAGCGGGCCGGACTGGACCATGAAGGTCGGTGGCATGCAGGGCGTGGCGGTCGATCCCGCCGGCACCTTCACCGGCGGCTGTGATCCGCGGCGCGACGGGTATGTCGTGCCGGCCTAACGGCGCTCGGGCTTACAACAACACCTTACCCTGAGGAGGCGCGCAGCGCCGTCTCGAAGGGTCGGAACCAGTCGTGCTATTGCCCACCCTTCGAGTCGCGCACTTCGTGCGCTCCTCAGGGTGAGGTGTGGTCTGATCCGCGATCAGAAGAGTTAGCCGGCCGCCGGCACCACAACCCGCGTCTGGGATCGGACATGGGGCGCAAAGCGGCTCCAGCCGCGCATGGCTTTGAATTCCTTGGTTTCTACCGCGGCCGGCGAGTCGAGCTCGTAGACCGT
>Ga0209648_10003447_pt1 | contig 13269 bp, 17 predicted proteins | sample GraSoi2013_115cm_FD_185830 | JGI IMG/M metagenome (GOLD analysis project Ga0209648, IMG submission 185830) | Grasslands soil microbial communities from the Angelo Coastal Reserve, California, USA - Sample 9_17_2013_115cm (SPAdes) (version 2) | ecosystem: Environmental > Terrestrial > Soil >...
GTTCCCCGGCGAATCTGGCGCTCGCAACCAGGTCCGTGGCGATGGCTTTTTCAACATCGACATGGGTTTGGCGAAGCATTTCAACATGCCGTGGAGCGAGAAACAAAGACTCCAGATCCGCTGGGAGGTCTTCAACGTGACTAACTCGAATCGCTTCGACGTGCAATCCATTGCGCCGGAACTGGATATTTCTTCCACCTTCGGCAATTACACCGGACTGCTGACCAATCCGCGCGTGATGCAGTTCGCATTGCGCTACGAATTCTAAAGGATGCCAGCTGCCCTTTAGATCACACTTACTCTCCGAATGTCGCCGGGAGCTTCAAGCTTCCCGGCGGCTTTGTTTTGGTTCCATTATTTCTTCCCAGGGACCACCCACTCCAATAGGCCGCGAAGATGACAGGCTGCCTCGGTCCCGATGACGGTGCACGATGGCTCAAGAAATGGCCGGTCTAGCCCACAACGGTCGAGCTATGTTAATCTGATATCCCGCTTGGGCCGCAATGATGCGCCTGAGCTTATCTGTCGGGGCGTAGCGCAGCCTGGCTAGCGCGCCTGGTTCGGGACCAGGAGGTCGATGGTTCAAATCCATTCGCCCCGACCACTTCCAAAATCCTGCCTTTCATTAGTTTACGCTACTTTCTCCGCTTCGGCTGTTGCGGCGTTTTGTGGACCATTGTGGACCAACTCAAAGCCCAATCCGATTCGCCCGGCCCACTCCTGCCGGAATGCAACATCCTCTTTGAGCTTTGAGTAGAGGTCACCGACTTCCTCGGGTGCGTGGCCCATCCAAAAGCGTTCCAGGTCTTTTGGAGCGCCGCTCTTTCGGAGCCACGTTAGACGAAAGCGGCGGAACGCGTGAAAGCCTACGCGTTTGACGCCGTGAAGGACGCGCAAGACGTTTCGCTGCTGTAAGGGTTCGCCTTGCGCTGTTGCGAAGAGATAGCCATTGACACCGGAGATGTAACCACAAAGTTCGATTGCGAGAACTTGGGGAATGTCCACTATGCGCACAGCGTTCGACGTCTTTGGCTCCTGTTCCATCCCACGCCAAAGGCTGCGGCGGACGTGAAGCACACGGCAATCGGGCCCGAAATCGGTTGAGCGCAACGCAAGCGCCTCGCCGATTCGCAAACCAGTACCCGCCAGGAGCGCGAAGAGCACCGCGTACTTGCGTTTCTTGACGTTCGACAGGATTTGCGCCAAATCGGCCTCTGTTACAGTGGGCCTGCGCTGTTTGTCTTTTCTCACCACGGGGAGTTGAATGAAGTCGTGATTCCATTTGCGCGGGTAGATCTGTTCGCCCTCCTCATCAACTGCTGACGCGAGGACGAGCTTAACCACCTGCACGTAGTTGACAATTGTTTTTGGAGAGAGCTCCGCAGCCGACATCTTCTCGACCAATTCGCGCACCGTCTTGTTGGAAACATCGGTGAGCAACTTGTCACCAAGATCTGGCAGGAGCCAAGCGTTAAGTGCATCCCGCCACCCGGATATCGTGGCGGGTTTGACCGGCCGGCGCTTGCGAGCAGGAAGCGAGCTGGTCCACCACTCGGCCTGCTGGCGAAACGTAACAGCGGGGGCCGTATTCTGGCGGAACAACTGCTCTGAATTGATGCACTCTCGCTCGAGGTGCTCGCGAAGACGCTGGCGGGCCATGGATTTTGTACGGCACACGCCCAGCGCTACTGTGCGCCGTACTCTCCGGGGACAGCCCGGCACGTCTGCCCAAAACTTTCCATAGCAGGGTGCCGTTGGGTCCCACGTTTTCGAATGCTGAAACACAGTTCCTGTTTGTCCTGTTCGGCGGCTCAAGGATGGTCCTCGTTTCCGCCTTGCAGGTGTCGCGACTGCACTGTACGACGGCGCGCCCTTGTGACTCAAGTCCTGATTTTCCGCGTGCATTCCTGCGGAATCTTAGGCAAGTTTGAAATTCTGTCAATTCAGCCGCCAACCCATTCACACCTGACTAAGGAGATGGATTACTAAGCTTAGGACGACGGAAGCGTGCACTGTATTCGGAGGCTGAAATTTAGGTCGCCGGACCGCTGAGAGTTGGCCCAAGAGAGTCGTTCTCTGTTTGGCTCACTCATATTTCGCCAATTCGTAGTTTCATGGCTAACTTTCGGTCCTTAGCCAATGGAAGCCTCGATGTAATCAAGAGGCTCACCGAGGCGCAGCTTCAGTTCTTTCAACCAAGCCCGCGACTTAAGGCCATGGATGAGACGGCTCAAGAAGCCGAGCTTTTCAGCTACGTTACTGCGGTTCAGGAGAATGTCTTCTCTTGTGACTCTGGCGTAGGTCGCCAGGAACTCGGCCATGCTGGCGGGCTTGGAAAATAGATAAGTGGCATGGCCGAGCCGGGGCGTCTCCACAATCACTGTCTAGACAATATGTCTAGTATTGACAAAAAGACTATGCCCTTCTACGCTAAGTCGGTATGTCAGTCCTGCGGCATTTCTTTCCCGTTGCGGATGCGATCGCTTCACTTTTTGGTCGGGATGTGGAAGTCGTCTTGCACGACTTGAAGACGGGAAAGATTGCTTACATTGCGCACGCAACATCGAAGCGCAAGCCCGGACACCCATCTTTTCTCGATCTGAATGACGACGATCGTCGAAAAAACGTCCTTGGACCCTACGAAAAGGCAGAAGCGGACGGAGGTCTCATTCGCTCCGTGAGCGTCTACCTGGAAAACGATGAGGGACAGCCCATTGGGCTGTTATGCATAAATTTGAATCTCGCCAAAATCGAGGCTGCGGCGAAACTCTTAGGCAATCTGTTTCACAGCTCTAAGGTCATCAAACGCCCGGAGTCGCTATTTCGCCGGGATTGGCGAGAACAGGCTAACTTGGTTGTGCGGAGCTTTGTGAACCGCAAGAACAAAAGCTTGACCGATCTAAGCCGCGACGAACGAGTGGCCTTGCTTGCCGAAATTGAGAACGCTGGACTTCTGGAGGCGCGACATGCTGCGCCGTGCATTTCCAGACAGCTCGGGGTTTCGCGTGCCACTTTCTATAGTTGCCTGAAACAAATTCGAGATCCAAAGAAAAGGAGAAAGTGATGCGGACTCTCCGGCCTTTCGCGCTGGAAGTGTTCTTCAGTAAGTGGGAATTCTCGGCGAAGTACCACATGTGTGCATCCGACATTCAGTCCATGACCCTCTCTGAGCTCCTTTCCATGGCAAGCGACGCTGACAGAGCGGCCTGGGAGCATCTGCACCTTGGTTACACGGAAACTCTGGGCCGGCCGAGTCTCAGGGAGGCGATTGCTGCCACCTATGAGATCGTCTGTGCGGCTGAATTGCTCTGTTTTGCTGGCGCGCAAGAGGGAATCTACGCAGCCATGCACGCTCTGCTCGGGCCAGACGACCATGCAATCGCCATCACGCCAAATTATCAGTCGTCAGAGTCAGTCCCCCTGAGCATTTGCGACACATCGGGTGTCCCGTTGAATCCCGATAAGAATTGGGATCTGGACTTGGATCGGGTGCGCGATGCCATTCGGCCCAACACCCGCGTAATTTCGATCAACTTTCCAAATAATCCCACAGGTAAGGTTATTTCGCACGAAGCCTTGCACGCAGTCATTGAAATGGCGAGACACCGCGGGATCTACATTTTCAGCGATGAAGTTTATCGCCTCGTGGAGAGACGCCCGGAGATCACGCTTCCGCAAGTCGCGGACATCTACGAACGTGGCTTGTCTCTCGGCGTGATGTCTAAGGCGTACGGATTGTCGGGGCTGCGGATCGGATGGATTGCCTGCAAAGACCGGGAGCTTTTGCGGCTCATGGAGCGCGTCAAGCATTACACCAGCATCTGCAACTCGGCACCGAGCGAGTTGCTGGCGGAGATTGCGCTCAAGGCGCGCGACCGGATTCTGCAACGCAACCGCGCGCTGATCACCAGGAATTTGCCTCTATTGACAAGCTTCTTCGAGGAATATTCTCACCTCTTTGACTGGTACATCCCAGATGGCGGGTGTATCGGATACCCTCGATATCTCGGAGGTGATGGAGTTGAGAGTTTCGCGAAAGAGCTCGTGGAGCGGACTGGCGTGCTGCTCCTACCTGCCAGCATTTACAGGTCGGAACTGGGACCGGCGCCGGCAGACCGTTTCCGCGTCGGGTATGGCCGCGAGAATATGCAGGAGGGCCTTGCGGCACTGCGAAACCACTTGTGCAAGAGAGCTGCGTGATGATGCCTGGGGAATGCGAGGTTGTCACGCTGGATCGCATCCGGTCGGTCATTGAGCCACGAGCGGTCATCGGCGCCGTGCGAATGGCACTGGTTGCTCATTCTCGAGGGGCGGTTCAGTCTCCTATGCCCGGGCAGCTTGTTTTCGAAGATCCTCCCGGTGATTGCCACATCAAGTTTGGCCATATATCAGGAAATCCTTTCTACGTCGTGAAAATTGCTTCCGGCGGCTATCAGAACGAGAAAGTTGGGTTGCCTGTCAACGACGGCGCTGTTGTTGTCCTTTCAACGGAAACGGGGCAGGTAAGGACAATTCTACTGGAGCAAGGATGGCTAACCGCGTGGCGCACCGCAGCAGCTGGTGCTCTTGCCGCACAAGTATTAGCTCCCGTTGAAGTCGAGGAAATAGGAGTTTTCGGAGCGGGGCTGCAGGCACGTTTGCAGATGGAATGGTTAAAGGAAGTCGTGAGCTGCCGGCGGGTCGTTGCGTGGGCGAGGCGTCCAGAAAAACTCCGCGATCTGTGTCGGGATTTGGAGAACATGGGCTATACAGTGCAGCAAGCCTCTGATCCTCAAACCGTTCTTCAGCGTGCGCGATTAGTCGTGACGGCAACGGTTGCGAAATCACCGCTCTTCTCAGCGGAACAGCTCATGCCGGGCACTCACATTACAGCCGTTGGAGCCGACAGCGCTGGAAAACAAGAGTTAGACCCGTGGTGCTTCGCGCGTGCAGCTTGTATTGCTACCGATGACCACAATCAATGTTTAGCCTTCGGAGAATTTGGAGTAGCTGTGCGCGCGGGCGCGGTTACGAGCGATTCCGACCTGTCTCTTGGCGCCATCTTGGGAGGTGATGTTGAGGTCAGCCGGGACTCAGGCCAAGTAACGATTGCTGATCTCACCGGCGTCGCAGCTCAGGACATTGCTATTGCTTCCTATGTCACTTCTCGGCTCGCATGTCGCAAAGTCTAGGTCCAGACTGTGCGGCAAGCATCTTCCTGGGACAGGCGCTTTGTCTGGTTAGGTAATCTCGGGCAGAGTGGAGGCTGAGGAGCCAAGACAATGCCTGCGCTCAGTCCCCAGAATTGATTGCAATTTCGAGCCGATCTATGGGGACACGCAACCTGGCATCCACCTATGTCCTTGCGCCGCGGGAACATAGCACGCCGCACCCACCGCGGTGTGCTGACCGTGACACGACCTGGAGCAGCGAAAGCAGAGCAGTGATTTCTCGAGAGATGCAAACCGGGTCCGCCGCCCACTTGCGTCCGGCGATCCGCGATCTGCCCTGGCGTCTCAATGCCATGCACTACCTAGGGCAAAACGTTGAGGCAATGCAACATCAAGGAATCTCGTCAATCGTCCGATTTGCGAGCGGAGACGATAGCACAATCGATGTTGTCAGCACCCCAAACTCCGTGAATCGATCTGTTACATCTTCCAAATGCTTGATGTTCCCGACCGATATCTTCAGTATGAAACAATCATTTCCAGTTCCGCGATGACACTCCAGGACCTCTGGCATTCGGCGCACTACTTCACTCACCTTGTCTTTGATGTTTCCCAAGGCGCTGATACGCACAAAGGCAAGGATCGTCCTGCCGACCGCTGCAGGGTTAACAACGGCGCGATAACCCTGAATGACGCCCGCGTCCTCCAGGCGGTGAACGCGCTCGGCAACGGCTGGCGGCGAAAGTCCGACACGGCGTCCTAGTTCTGCCATCGAGATTCTCGCGTCCTGTTGCAAGGTGGCCAGAATGCGCCAGTTTACCGCATCCATCAGACTTGCAGAATCAAAAGCGTTTCTCGATAAAAGACGCATTGGCATAAACAAGAAGCCCCCATTTCAGCGTTATAGACCATTCTAATGAAGAAACTGCTTCTGTACCATAAATCGCTACTCGCGCAAGAAGGTAGACTATTTCGAGTGTCTGGAGATTCAAATGAGACTTGAGACGATTGCCATACACGAGGGCCATAAAGTGGACCTCACTTCTGGGGCAATAGCCAAGCCGATCACCTTGTCAGTGACGTTTCAGCGCGATGGAGATGGTGCATACAGCCGGGGGCATTTTTACTCGAGCAAAGGAAATCCAAACCGCAACAGCCTGGAGTCGGTGGTGGCGGCCCTAGAAGGTGGTCAGGTTGCTGTCGCATTCGCTTCAGGGTGCGCGGCAATCACTGCAGTGTTCCGAACATTGAAACCTGGTGACCACGTCCTTGTTCCAGACGATGTTTTTCAGGGAACGATTCGCATTCTTCGCGAAGTCCTTCCTAAATGGGGCATCAAGTATTCTCTCGTAGCGATGACGGATGCCGACGCAGTCCGGAACTCATTCCGGCCAAATACGCGCATGATTTGGGTCGAAACGCTTTCAAATCCACTGCTCAAAGTTACTGACTTGAGGCTAATATCAGGCCTAGCCCGCCAACGAGGGGCAGTCACTGTTGTCGACAACACCTTTGTTACCCCAATCTTCCAGCGCCCGTTAGAAGAGGGCGTCGATCTGGTTGTGCACGCCACGACAAAATATATCGGAGGGTACGGCGACGTCTTGGGCGGCATCGTCATTGCTGCTGAGCCGAGTCCGGTCATAAATGAAATCCGGCAGATTCAACTACTTGAGGGAGCTGTTCCCTCTCCTTTCGATTGCTGGCTGTTGCATCGCGGCGTTAAGACACTTGCCTATCGAATGCGAGCGCACGCAGAGAACGCCCTGAGAGTTGCGCGAGCCCTTGAGCATCATCCTTTGATTGAAGCTTTACATTATCCTGGGCTTGAATCGCACCCACAGCATTCTCTGGCCAAGCGGCAGCTCTCGGGTGGCTTCGGTGGGATTGTGTCCATACAGGTGCGGGGAGGGCGAGAGTTGGCGATGGCAGCGTGTGCAAACGTGAAGGTTTTTACCAATGCAACGAGTCTCGGGGAGGTAGACAGTCTTATCCAACACCAGGCGTCAAGCCCGACTCATGGCGCGAACACGGGCCTGGCGGAAAACCTGCTACGGCTCTCCGTTGGACTTGAACACCCCGACGATCTGATTGCCGATCTTGAACAAGCGCTTCGTGCCGCCACGACAACCACTGGGGCCGGGGCATGAGCCCGTATGATCGTCTGCAACTGTTGGGGTTCAAATTACCTAGCCTCGCACCAACACACGAATTTCTGCGTGTGAATCGAATTGATGATCTGGCCTTTGTTTCAGGGCATGCGCCTTTTGAAGATGGCACCTTTCGTTATTGCGGTCGGGTTGGGCGGGAATTCGACGTACCGACCGGCCAGCGCGCTGCGGAGCTGGCGGTACTTGGTTGCCTGGTTTCTCTTGAGAGCAGTATTGGTTCGCTCGACTGCGTCAGGCAGATCGTTAAACTAAACGGCTATATCAATTGCGTTGGAGAGTTCCATGATTTGCCGCTAATCACGGACGCCGCGTCCAAGCTGTTGATTGATCTGTTTGGCGAGTCCGGGCGCTGTGCGAGAACTACGGTCGGCGTCGCCAGCTTACCGAAAGGCGTCGCGGTTGAAATCGACCTGATCGTGCGGATTCACGCTCAAGACAAAGTAATTGATGAGGCATGACCGGTTCAACGCCCATACCGTATGTACGAAAGAGCCAAACGTGAAGGCCCATAGGAATGCGAATCTTAGGCCAATGGGGCGCGCCGTCAATTCGCGGGATCGAGAGACTGACAGATAGTCAGCGGGATGCACGATTGGCGTTGGGAGATAGAGAAGTGCAATCGATTGGCAGGCTAGGATTTAGATCGCCGTACCGCTTTGAGCTGACCCAAGCGAGTGGTTCTTTGTTTGGCTCACTCTTTTTTCGCCAATTCGTAGTTTCATGGCTAACTTTCGGTCCTTAGCCAATGGAAGCCTCGATGTAATCAAGAGGCTCACCGAGGCGCAGCTTCAGTTCTTTCAACCAAGCCCGCGACTTAAGGCCATGGATGAGACGGCTCAAGAAGCCGAGCTTTTCAGCTACGTTACTGCGGTTCAGGAGAATGTCTTCTCTTGTGACTCTGGCGTAGGTCGCCAGGAACTCGGCCATGCTGGCGGGCTTGGAAAATAGATAAGTGGCATGGCCGAGCCGGGGCGTCTCCACAATCACCGCCCTCTCAAGATCGAAAATGTACTCCGATCGAAACAGGTAAAGACAACGGGAACGCTCGCAGAGTTGCTTGTAATAAAAGGCGTCGTAATCCGGCTTCCACGTAATCAGCGCGACGTCGAAATCCCCAGGCATGCCTAACCCAGCACAGAGTTTTTGCAGATCGGCCCTCTCAACCGGTGCAGATTCGATGCGGGCGCGAATCAGATCAAGGGCTTCGGCAAACTCACCGAAGCGGTGATGGGTCTTGCGAGCATCGGCCATCTGTTCAGCAATGTTTGAGGGCAGCGCGACTTCGATGCGGCTCGGAAGTGCGGTCTCCCACTGCGCCAGATGCCACGCGCCGGTTTGGTGTTGATACTTACCACTTTGAATAAAGGTCGCCTTGACGCCGATCTTGGCGCCCAGCAGGTGTTTCCACTGGTTCCAACTCGAATCCCACGACAACGGTAAGGATGCTTGGTCGAAGAGTACTTCCAATTTTCGACGTGAATCTCGGTATATTGCGTGATCGTTGTAAAAGGCGACGTTTCGCAATGACACTCGGAAGTGTCTGAATTTCTGCTCTGGGAGAAACGATAGGATGCGCGAGGCGTAGAACGTCGATCCGTCGCGTGAGCCGTCGCCCGCAACAAGCAGGGAGCCAAATCCGCCATATGGGAAGAGTGTAGGGGACGAAGGATCATCTAGGAGCGCGTCGTAGCAAGTTCGCAGACCTGGACGCGCAAGAATGTTGAAGGCGCGCTCTAACGCACGAAGGTCGACAGTCGGTGCGCGGGCAGTGCGGAGTTCGAGGGCGCGAATTTTGAACGCGAGGCGCAATTCGGCGGGCGATACGTTGTGGGTGACCCGCATCAGTTCGTACAGTGACGGTTGTCGGTCCCAATTGCGACGGCGATTACCGACGTAGAAATAATTCCTTAATGCCTCGCTGCGAATGTGGATCGTTGAGATGCCCAGGCGACCGCTGACTACCTCAGCGGAAATAAAAAGGTTCTTCCGCTTGTCTTCTCGGGGTTGTGTCGCGTAGCCGATCTCTGCCTGAAATACATCCTCCCTTCTGCCGGCTTTGGGACTTTCGTTGCGGATGTAGATCTCAGTTCCCCCGCCGACAGCCACAAGCTCAAGAGGAAAGCAAAGTTCGCATCCCGTGCTAATGAAGGAAGCCAAGAAATTCGAGACCAATATGGATGTGCCATCGGCGAAAAGGCACTCCTTATTGACTCCTTTCGGATGTGTCTTTACTACCTTCCGCTGGCAGACGTTCGGTAGCGGGTTGGTTCTGGCCTGGATTGCGACATCCATTTTCGCCGCGGACAGTAGCACCGGCCAAGCGCTTTGCCAAATAAGTGGGCATCACCTCATAGGTTTATAAAGTGGCGTAGTTTGGCCCCCCCCGCATGTTCCGTTAGATGACTTGCTTGGGTGTTTGAGGGGGAAATTGCCACATATCCTTGGCTCACGACCGCCCCAGCACACTGACGATTTGGCTTCAACGTCTAGGTTGACCGAACCGTGAAGGGAGCACTCTATGGCCACTGGAACCTGGGAAAACTTCACTGACAAGTATGGGTTTAGCGGCGGGGCCTGTGTAGAGCAGCGCGACTTCGAAGCGCGAGCCAGATTGGTCGAAATGCTCAACGACCATGACGTGATGAAGTCGGCTGGGCTGCGTGTTCGCGAGTACGACAGACCTGGCCTCCACAATCCATGTTCGGTGGTCGTGGTTGAAGGACATGGTAAACCAGCTGAGGAATTGTTGAAGCTCTGGTTGGCAGGCGAGATCAAGGAAGTGCTGATGCTGCCCGATGAACTGGAACTTGCAATCTCGGAGTTGGTGGCCGAAGAGTACGAAATTTGACTTCGGAGAAGCGCGAGCTACTGAAACAGGAGGCTTTCGATGCGCCTTGCCGGACGTGAGCGTTTGGGGTTTTACCCTCTTCCAATCCCAGAGGCGGAGCGGATCCGTAGATTCTTAGTATTCCCGGACAAGCCTTGTTGCGCGTTAGACCCTTGCGTGGGGGATGGCGCCGCGTTCGCTGAAATCGCTTCTGACAAGAAGGTCTTGCGATACGGCGTAGAACTGGACGCTGGCCGAGCGGAACAGGCGCGTACTAAAGGAATCGAGGTGATCCACGGGAACTGCTTTGACGTGCAGTGCCCCATGGAATCCTTCTCGTTGATCTACTTGAATCCCCCGTACGACTTCGAGATCAGCGAAGAGAAATCGGAGCGCATGGAGAAGCTCTTCTTGGAGCATGTATACCGATGGCTAAAACCTGGGGGCATCCTGGTGCTTGTCGTGCCTGCCAAGCGAGTTTCCGATTGCACGGTTCTGCTTTCAAGGCATTTCCGAGACATACGCGTTTATCGACTCACGGAACCTGAAAGTGTCCGCTACGGGCAGGTTGCAGTCTTCGGAGTGCGCCGCACTAGACAGGAAAGAGACCGGCTGCGAGATGCAGAAATAATTCAGGCGCACCTCTGGCTAGCGTCGGTCGAAAGAGAAGTCCAAAAACTTTTGTCGCTACCGCTGGAACCTGACCACCTGTACGCTGCGCCGTCGGGCGACCCCGTGCGTTTAGTTCACCGCGGGCTCCCCTTAGACCAAATAGAAGACGTGTTGCCGAAATCGTCGGCCTATCGCCAAGCCTCAGCCGTTCTTTTCGCGCAGCAGGCAGACGTGACTGGTCGCCCACTAACACCCCTGCACGGAGGGCACGTTGGTCTGCTCTGCACGGCAGGAATGCTAAACGGCATCTTCGGTGAAGACGAGACACGACACATCGCGCACTGGCAGTCGGTCAAACTGGTAGACAAGTCTGAAGAGGAAGAAGACGGAAAGACAATAATTCGAGAGAAGGAGCGATTCTCGAACGAACTGACCCTGGTCTTCTGCTCAGGAGAAATTGCCACCCTGAAATAACTCGCGCGCCAGACCCATCATAAACCCACCCATTTCCGTCGATCGCTGAAAACCAGCTTCGCACCCCACCTCAAAGCCGGAGATTCCCAAATGGACACTTGTGTCTCCGCAGTCCAGCACCTTCGCAGAATGCGAGGAGGAGCGCAGTCGCATCTTCTCCGGGCCTCAGACGGCGCCCACTATGTCACCAAGTTCATGAACAATCCTCAACACGTCAGGGTTCTGGCAAATGAAATGTTGGCAACAAAGCTTGGACTTCGGCTTGGATTGCCCATGCCGCGCGTCGAAGTGATCGACGTGTCGGACCGGCTGATCGAACATACGGACGATCTCCGCATGGAGTTGGGAGGAGCCAGTATTCCGTGCAGCAGCGGCCGACAGTTTGCCTCTCTCTATGCGGGGGACACCGTCGACGCCAGCATTTGCGACTATCTTCCCGACGCTGCGCTTGAGGACGTCGTCAACATCCAGGATTTCGCGCGGGTCTTGGTTCTTGACAAATGGACGTGTAACAGCGACGGACGCCAGGCCATTTTCAAGCTCCAAGCATTCCGAAGCCGCAGACACAAGGCGGTATTCATAGACCAGGGATTTTGCTTCAACGCTGGCGAATGGAACTTCCCCGACGCTCCGTTGCGTGGCGCGTATGCGCGGCAGCGCGTGTACCAGGGCGTGAAGGCATGGGAGTCGTTCGAGCCAGCGCTTACGCGGGCCGAAGAGCTGGACCTTGGCGAGCTCTGGCAATACGCAGCCCAGGTACCTGAGGAATGGTACGAATACGACATAAGTGGGATGAATTGTTTGATCGAGACGTTATATCGAAGACGGCTTCGGATCCGCGACCTGATCAGTGAGTTTCGCAAGTCAAAACGCAATCCATTTCCGAACTGGGCAGAAAGGTAGGAGGACCCATGGAAGACCATTTAACCTTCGAAGAACAGCTAAAACAACACCAAGCCTCAGCCAAAACCGCGACCCTCGCGCAATGCGACCGTCTGGCCACTGCAGGTATTACTTTCGTCGCTGCACACTTCGATGGATCGGGCGACGACGGAGTAACCGAAGAGGTCAAGTGCTACGACTCCGACGTCTATGGCTACGAAGAATGCGAGCCTGTCGCGCATGATGCTTCCTATCTGCAAGAGCACTTCGAAGCGCTGGTGCCATACGGTTACGAAAACGACGCCGGTGGGTTCGGAGATGTGGTCTTGGACGTACGTAAACGCACAATCACCGTTGAGCGCAATGACCGCTTCGAGGACTACTCAACGACCACCTACGAGGTCTAACTATGGCGCATCCACTCAAGCACGCCCAGAGCAGTGCCAAGAAGTTCGGCGGCCAGGCCGAGGACTACCTCTCCGTTCACAAGTGGTTTGATGAGTCGAAAGCGTTCTTCGCGGACTTTCGCCACCGTGCCCTCCGCCACCACGCCGAGGGGATTTTCCTGAGTGAGAGGATTTTTGGTGTGACGATCACAAACAGCGACGGAAACCAGGTTCCGGTCCGGTGTATCGGAGAACAGCATGTCAGGGAAGATCTGGGTCGAATTCCGACGGCCCAGGACTGGCTGTCACAGATCAGACCACAACGCTGGATGTACGGCCAGCGTCTAGCTATCGAAAAAAACCGCTTGCCAAGCGACGTAAAGTAAGGGACAATCAGAATGTAAGGAATTCCTAGAGTGTAAGGGACGATGCGATGCAGCATTCCAGGGTAACGAGCAAGGGACAGACAACCATACCAGGAAAGATTCGCAAGGCATTGCGAATCAAGCCGGGCGACAAGCTTGAGTACCTGGTTGAAGGGGACCATGCCACCATTCGCGTGCACCCGGGTACGCGGTCACTGAAGGGTGTGCTCTCCAGCAAGAAGGGCAAGGGGATGTCCTTCGCACAAATCCGCGAGGCTGCGGCTGAAGCTGCCCGTGGTCGGGACGACGTCCGGTGAGCAAGCGAAGGCTGGTCGACACCAATCTGATTGTTCGCTATCTCGTACAGGATCACGAAAAGCATGCCAAGGCCGCCGGAAAACT
>Ga0209648_10003448_pt1 | contig 13269 bp, 11 predicted proteins | sample GraSoi2013_115cm_FD_185830 | JGI IMG/M metagenome (GOLD analysis project Ga0209648, IMG submission 185830) | Grasslands soil microbial communities from the Angelo Coastal Reserve, California, USA - Sample 9_17_2013_115cm (SPAdes) (version 2) | ecosystem: Environmental > Terrestrial > Soil >...
GGGCGGGACAGGCTTTATGACCTGGTGCGGGACGCGGATGTCTTCATCACCAGTATGCAAGCAGAAACTCTGGTGTCGCTGGGTGCCGACGAGGAATCGATCACGTCGGTCAACCCCGCCATCGTGTACGCGAAGGCAGGCGGCCTAGGCCACGCGGGGCCGCGGGCGAATGACCGATGCCAGGACATGCTGGGGATGGCATACGCCGGCATGCTCTTTACCGCGTCACCGGAACAAGATGAGCCCTTCGCCCCGCCGGGCGCCACCAATGACGTACTCACCGGCACGATGACCGCGTTCGGCGTCCTGGCCGCGCTGATGCAGCGCCAGCAATCGGGACTCGGGGAAACCGTCCATACGTCCCTGCTGCATACGGCGCTGTGGACGCAGCTTATCCAGTTCGGCACCGTCGCGAACGCACCCCAGCTGCTGCTGCCCGCCAGGTCCCGGCGTGAGCCGCGCAGTCCCGGGGTGAATCAGTACAAGTGCTCGGACGGACAATGGATAGCCGTCGCGGCCGTCACGGCCGACGCGTGGGCGCGGCTCGTGAAGGCGCTCGAGCTCAGGTTCACCGGGCCCGGAGCAGAGGATCTGCTGTCCTATGCGGGGGTACTGACTCACGCGGCCCGCGTGCGCGAGATCCTCGACGAGCACTTCGCCAAGCAACCCGTGTCCTACTGGCTTGATCGCATGGAAGCGGGTGGCATCTGGTGTACGCCAGTGAACACGCTCGCCGAGGTCGTCGACGACGAGCAGGTCAACGCGAACGGATATATAAGCACGCTCGACGATGGCCAAAGGACGATAGCGATGCCGTTCACGCTGGCTGGCTATCAAGCTCCGACTCGCGCTGCTCGTCGCCCGGGCGAGGACAACGACGCCGTGCTCAGGGAAGACTGAGCCGCGTCCAGGCCGGCCTCACCTCATGGGGCAGGGTCAGGAGAAGGTCAGCGGCAGGCGGGTCCAGCCGTTGCGCAGCAGCTGGCGGATCTCGATCACTTCACCCGTGACCTCGATCCTGTCGAAGGAGTCCAGCAACGCGCCGTAGAACTCGCGCGCCTCGAGCCGGGCGAGGTGGGCGGCGATGCAGAGGTGCGGACCGTATCCGAACCCGAGATGCGCACTGGCGTTCGGCCGCTCGATATCGTACGTCCACGGGTCCGCGAAGACCTCGGCGTCCCGATTTCCGGCGTCGTAGAGCAGGTAGACCCGCTGGCCAGCCTTGATGTCGACGCCGCGGATCCGGGTGTCCGCGAGCACCGTGCGCAGGAACCCGCGCGCCGGCGTAGTCCAGCGCAGCGACTCCTCGATCGCCCCGTCGAGCAGGCCGGGATTCGCCTTGAGCTTCTTAAGCTGGTCCGGGTGCTCGGCGAGCGCGAGAGCCATCCCGGCGAGAAGCGACCGTGTCGTATCACTGCCCGCAGCGAGAAACGTGCTGCAGTAGGTGAGCAGATCCGCTTCTGACAAGGACTTTCCGTCGAGCTGAGCGGCGAGAAGCGTGGAGATCAGATCCTCGCCCGGGTCGGCCCGCTTGATGGCGAACTGCGCCCGGAAGAAGTCATGCATCTCGGAGAACTGCCGGATGGCCGCGGCGATGTTGTCCGGGCCGTGAATCAGCTTCAGCGACTCGAGCGCGTCGCTCCACCGGCGGATATCTGCCTCGTGGCCTGACGGCAAGCCGATCAGCGTGGCCGCAACCCGGATCGGCAGGACGGCGGCTACTTCTTCGACAAAGTCGAGAGGCTCGCCTGGCTTGATCATGCCGATCAGCGCCGTAACGTCGCGTCGCACCTGTTCTCCGAGCCTCGCCAGAGGCCGCGGGGCGAAGTTCCGCGAGGCGACGCCGCGCAGCTCGCGGTGCCGCGGCGGGTCGGCGTAGGCGAATTGTTCGCCCTGGCCGTAGAGCGTGGCGTACACCTCGATCTCCTGCGGCGTGAGCCGGAGCTCATGCAGGTGCAGCCCGTGCGCGGATGAGAAGATCTCCGGTCTCCGGGCTGCTTCCTTGATGTCCTCATGCTTGGTCAGAACGAAGACATCGAGCGGCCGGTAATAGAAGACCGGGCACTCGGTGTGCAATCGCTCGTAGCTCTGCCGTCGGCCTTCGAAGTAGAAACCGGGATTCTCAAGGCGGACTTCGTCGACGGTCAACTCCATCATTTGCCTATTCGTTCGCAGCTGACACATCAGGTGGCGACGTGGTGAACCTCGACGGCTCCCGGTCGAGGATGACCGCCTTCGTCTCCAGATACGGCAGCAGGCCCTCGCGGCCGCCCTCGCGGCCGATACCCGACTGCTTGAAGCCGCCGAAGGCGAAAGCGTGAGAGTTGCGGTGCGCGTTGTGCCCGACGGTGCCTGACCGGATCTGGCGCGCGAACTCCCAGGCGCGGTCCTCGTCGTTCGTGAACACCGCAGAGTTGAGCCCGTATATCGAGTCGTTTGCGATCGTGATCTGGTCCTGCTCGCTCTCCGCCGGTATGACGCTCAGCACGGGGCCGAAGATCTCGTTGCGGGCGATCGTCGAGTGGTTGTCCACGTTGCCGAAGACGGTGGGCTCGATGTACCAGCCGACGTCGAGGCCGACAGGCCGTCGTCCTCCCGCCGCCAGCTGGGCGCCCTCCTCACGGCCCTGGTCGAGCAGGCCGCAGATCTTGTCAAGCTGCCGCTTCATGGCCACCGGCCCCATGTCGATGTCCGCGTCGAACGGGTCACCGACCCGCACCTTGGCGAACTCAGCGCTCAACGCCTCGACCAGCTCGTCGTGGCGGTGCTTGCTCACTGTGACCCTGGTGAGCGCCGAGCACACCTGGCCGGTGAGCTCGGTGGCCGACTCGGCCAGCGACGCCGCAGCGGCCGCGATGTCGTAGTCGTCCAGGATGAGCGCGGCAGACTTGCCGCCGAGCTCGAGATTGACCCGCGCGACCCGCTCGGCGCAGATTCCGGCGATCCGGCGGCCGGCGGCGGTCGAGCCGGTGAAGCTGATCTTGTCGATGCCGGGGTCGCGGACCAGTTCCTCGGAGACCTCGCGCTCGGCGGTGAGGATGTTCAGCACCCCCGGCGGCAGGCTGGCCTTCTCCGCCACCTCTGCGAGCAGGTAGGCAGCCACCGGAGCCTCTGGCGCGGATTTCAGCACGACCGTGCAGCCGGCCAGCAAGGCCGGCGCGATCTTCCAGCTCATCGCCACGATCGCCGCGTTCCACGGGATGATCGCGCCCACGACGCCGACCGGCTCCCTGACGAGCCACCCGTAACCGCCCCCGGCGGGCTCGTGCCGCTCGACGAACTCAAAGGAGTCGGCCAGCCCGGCGTAGAAGTCGTAGATGCCCGGTATGCGGGCGCCGCGGGTGACGGCGTCGACGTGCAGGATGCCCATCTCGGAAGACCAGATGTAGCTCAGATCCTCGGCCCGCTCGCGCAGACCGGTGGCGATCGCCCGCAGGTACTGCGCGCGCTCTGCGTGGGTCATGCGCGGCCACGGTCCCCGGTCGAAGGCCTGCCGGGCCGCGGCGACCGCCCGGGAGACGTCCTCCTTGCGGGCCGCGGCGACGCGGACCCACACGTCCTCGGTGGCGGGCTGGACTACGTCGATGAGACCGCCGCCGCCGGGCGTGACCCATTCGCCGCCGATGTACAAACGATCCGGGTATCTGACGGGCACGGCATACGCCTTGTCAACGGCCATTGGCTGGTCTTTCTCCTATCGGCGGATTCATCTATCCGGGAGCCGGACGCGCGATGTTCCCTGGTGATCTTCCGTCAAGGCCGGCGTGCCTCACGGGTTAGACGGGTAGGTCTCGGTCCAGTCGACCATCAGCTTGCGCTCGGCGAACAGCCACGAGCCGTCGGGCTGCCGGGCGAACACATCTAGATAGCGGATGTACGCCTTCATCACGGTGCGCTGGCCGTCAACCTCATGCAGGTGATGGGCGATGCAGTACGACTCGCCCGTGGCCCGGTCCCCGTCGAGCATCACCGTGCTCTGCCCGTTGAAATGCATCGTCGCCTGGTAGGTATTCAGGTTGTCGAACACCGGCGCGAGCGACTCCCGGTCGTGCAGCTCCTGGGTGGGCTGCTCCGACCGGCTGTCCATGTACACCAGGAATGCGGTGTCGGGAGTGAACAGCGCCATCTGGCCCTTTGCGTCGCGGCGGTCCGCGCAATGCGCGTACGCGTCGAACAGTCGCCGGATGGCCAGCCGGTCGGCCGCTTCCTCGGCCGACATCTTGCTGCCACTGGCCTCGGTCGTGGTCATGGTCTGCGCCCTTTCTGCAGCTGGATCCGGGCCATGCCCTGGCCCGGCAGCGGCCTGCCTGCTGTGCGGCGGTTACCGGTGCCAGCCTCAGGCGGGGTTGCCAGGCTCAAAGAGCCATAATTTTGCATACAGAAAATACTACAGTATTGCATGAATAATCTGAAGTTGAGCAGGGCGCAGAACGTATCGCTCATGAGGCACCCGGTGCGGCCCGGCACGTCCCTATCCGGACACGGATACCGGAGCGCCGATGTGGCATCAGCCCGACGCACCGGACGGTGACGCCCACGCGGTCACCGGACCGAGGAGCTGCCCTCCGTCGACGACGAGCGACGTGCCAGTGACATAGGAGGATTCATCCGACGCGAGGTAGAGCAGCGCGTCGGCGATCTCGTCGGGCCGGCCGATCCGCGGGACGGCCATGCGCCCGAACCAGGAACCGCGGTCAAGATCGGCGAAGTCGGGTCCGGAGTTCATGGGCGTCTGAACCCCGCCCGGGTGCACGGAATTGACCCGGATGCCGAACGGGCCGAGCTCTTGCGCGGCGCAGCGAGCATAGGTGGCGTTGGCCGCCTTACTGCTGGCATAGGGAAGAAAGCCCCGGCCGCCGGTCATCGAGGCGATCGACGACACGAAGATGATGACTCCCCCGCCGGCGGCGCGCATTCCCGGCACGCACGCCGACGTGCCCAGAGCGGGCCCGAGGACGTTCACCTCGAACGCGAATCGCATGGCCGCCTCGTCGGCGTTCTCCGCCGTGCCCCGCACCATCACCCCAGCGTTGTGCACCAGGATGGTAGGCGCGCTCCCGAAGCGATCTCGGGCGGCCTGGACCGCGTCGGCCCACGCGGCCTGGTCTCGCACGTCCAGGTGGAGGTACAGCGCTCGCTCGCCCAGCGAGGCGGCCACGGCACCGCCCTCATCGTCGCGCATATCCGCGACCACGACGCGGGCACCTTCGGACACGAAGCGGTAGGCGGCCGCAGCGCCGATGCCGCGTGCGGCCCCTGTCACCAGCGCGACGCGCCCGGCGAGGCGGTGCGAGCCGCAGACGGCAGCGCGCGCATCCCGGGAGGCCATGAACTCAGCCATCGGCGCTCAGCCGGCGAGCACGGCGGCGGAAGCGATCCTGTGTCGTAGCGGTGCGGTGATGAACTCCAGCAGGACGACTGCGCCCGCCTCGGCCGTGGTGATGCCCTTCTGAATGCTCTCCGCGACCTCCCCGGGGTCCGTGATCCGCCAGGCCTCCGCGCCTAGCGCGCTGCCGATCTCCGCGTAGCGGCCGGACAGGGCTTTGAGGCCGAACCGCTCCTCGGCTACGCGCTGGTGATCGCCGTAGCCGGTCATCTCGGAGTTGTTCACGAGAACGCACAGCACTGGGATCTTGTTGCGAACCGCGGTCTCCAGCTCCAGGCCGCACTGCCCGAACGCGGCGTCGCCAAGGAAGCAGACCGAGAGTTTGTCCGGCGCGGCGACCTTCGCGCCTAGCGCGAGGCCTAGCGAGGAACCGAGCGGCGTGGAGTTGCCCCAGCCCAGGTAGCCCCGAGGCCGTGTGCTCACGTAGTGCGGTGCCAGGTGGTCCCGAGGGTAGCCGGAGTCGTGCGTGATGAGCGTGCGTGCCGGGTCAACCGCCCGCATCAGCTCGCCGATAACCCGCAGCGGACTGATCGGCACCTCGTCCGAGGAGAATAGCGGATTCCATTCTGCCGCTGTCCGGGCTGCGACTTCCGCGATCTCGGCTCGCGCATCGCGGCCGGCGCTGGCCGCCGGGCGCGACTTCAGCCGGCTTCGCAGTTCCTCGGTCAGCTGCTGGAGAACCAGCTGGGCGTCTCCCACCAGACCGCACGCAAGCGGGTACTGCTGGGCCAGGTCATCGGGGTCGTTGGTGGCCTGGATTATGACCTTGCCCCGCGGGAGCTGGAAAGAGCCCAGCGTCGTGATGAGGCTCGCGCCGATGCTGAGGACGACATCGGCATCCGGGACGAACGCCCGTATTCCCGGGCTGACCGCCGTCCCGCCCGAGCCGATCGACAGCGGGTGATCCTCAGGGAACGCGCTCTTGCCGACATAGGTGGTGGCGACCGGAGCATTGATCAACTCGGCGAACTCGACCAGGGCGTCGGTCGCGCCGGCCCACAGCACGCCATGCCCGGCCCGGATCAACGGCCGTTCGGCGTCGAGCAGCAGCTCGACGGCGCGCTCGACATCGCGCGGGTCGGCTGCGCTGCGGTACCGGGCCGGCGGCGAGTACTCGAACAGTGCCTCGTCGAACTCCTCCTCGGCGACATCGAGCGGCAATTCCAGCACGACCGGGCCGGGACGGCCCGATCGCATCAGCTGGAACGCCCGGCGCATCTGCTCGTGCACGCTCTGGGGCGTGGAGAACCGGGCAGCCCACTTCGTAATGGGCCGGTACGCCTCCACCGCATCGAAGGTGGTTCGCAACCCGAGTTCGCCGAGCGTGTTGCCGTTCGGCAGGAGCAGCAGTGGCACCGAATCGGCGTAGGCCTGGGCGACGCCGCCGAATGCGTGCTCCGCGCCTGGCCCGTGCTGAACCATCGCGACGCCGATGCGGTTGCCATTCGAGATGCGGCTGTACGCGTCGGCCATGTTGATGACGCTGCGCTCCTGTCGGCCCACGATCGGCCGGATTCCCACCGCCGCCGCGGTGTCGATCATCTTGTTGGCCGGGAAACAGAAGACCGTGTCCACGCCTTCGCGCCGTAGCACCTCGGCGACTGCCTGGCTCCCCTTCATGCCTCGATCCCTTCACCGTGTCGAACGTCGGGCACGTGGCAGTCAGCCACAGGCCGCACGCGGCCAAGAACAGGTCCTCTCGTGGGACCGTCAATTTTTGTATTCATTATTGCACGCAAACAGTATGAGCGACAGACCGTCGGCAGATTGCTTGGTCATCGGGGTGCACCGGACCGCTACGCTGCCGTCGTCCGCGACAGCTCCGGTCATCGGCGCAGGGCGACGACGTCCAGCGCGATGCAGCTGGTCTGGTTCGCATCGGCTATGACTCGCAGCGGATTGATCTCGATCTCGGCTATCGACGATGCCTGCGCGAGGTACCCGTCAGCGATCGCGCGAACGATGCGGCCGAGTGTGGCCAGATCGGAGCCCGCATTTCCGCGAAATCCCGCCAGGCGTGGCCATAGGCGCAGGGTTCGTAGCGCGCTTACCAGTTCCTCGTCCCCGAACGGGATCGCGAGATGTGCGACATCCCTCTCGATCTCCGTGGCCACGCCACCGGCCCCGATCGTCAGGACCGGGCCGAACACCTCGTCGTCGTGGACGCCCACGAGCAGATCCAGTCCCTCGGCGACCATCTCCTGCACCACGACGCCGTCGGCTTCGATCCCGAACGGCGCCAGCCGTCCGGGCGAGACCATCTCCGCGAAGGCCGCCGCCGCCTGCTCACCTCCGCGGATGTCAAGGCGCACGCCGCCGACCTCCGTCTTGTGGATGAGGCCCGGTGCACTCAACTTCATCACGACCGGTCCCCCGATCAGCTCCGCCGCCTCGGCCGCCTCCTCCACGCAGGTGACCAGCGACTCGTGCGGGACGCGCATTCCAGCGGACGCCAGCAGTTCCTTTGACTGCTCGTAGGCGAGAGCGCGCTCGTTCGTCGCCGGGGCCTGACGGGCCGCGTCAATGACCGGCGCCGACCTACCGGTCGCGGCGGGAGCAAGCCCGTCACCGCGCCACTCGGCAAAGCGCCGCAGGGCCCTTACCGCGCGGCGGACGCCGTCCATCGGCGCCATGCCCGCGGCGTGCAGCACCCGATATCCATCGCCACGCCGGGGCGACATCCACACAGGGATCAGCAAGGTACCCGTGGACCGCGCGATCTCGACCGCGTCCCTGGATACCGCGACCGTGTTATCACCGTAATCCGCCGGCATCGCGAACAGCACCGAGCCGACGTTCGGGTCGTTGCAGATGAGTTCGAACACGACCCGGTTCAGATCCGCATCGGTGAATACCTTGGTGGTAAGGTCCACCGGATTGTCCACGAACCCGAATGCCGGGGCCCGCGCCCTGAGCGCCGCCGAGGTCGCCGACTCGAAGGTCGCAAGCTCAAGCCCGGCGCTGCCCACCAGGTCCGCGGCGAGCGACGCCGTGCCCCCTGAGAACGAGTACACACAGGTCCGCGTGACGTCGCGGTCGGCCACCCCGAGGGCCTTGGAGAACAGCTGCAAGGTCTCACCCAGCTCGTCTACGTCGTCCACGCGCACCACGCCGTACTGGGCGAAGACGGCGGAGGCCACCGCATCGTTCCCGGCGATCGATGCCGTGTGCGACGCCGCCGTCTTCTGTCCGTACTCCGAGCGGCCGATTTTGAGGATCACGATCGGCTTGCCGGCCTCGCGGGCACGCCGAGCCGCCTCCAGGAACTTCCGGCCCTCGCTGAATCCCTCCACAACGGCGCCGATAACGCGGATCCGCTCGTCGTCAACCATATGGTTGACGAAGTCAGCGATGTCCAGGTCGGCTTCGTTGCCGGGTGAGCACCACAGGCCAAACCCAAGGCCACGATCCATCCACTGCATGAGCGCGCGGCCGATACCACCACCCTGTGTCACCAGCCCGACCGGCCCGTTCGTCACGTCCGCTCCCGCCACAGGCGACATGCTCAACAGCACCCGGTCGGCGATGTTGGCCAGGCCTGGCGAGTTTGGTCCGTAGACCCGCATGCCAGACGCGCTGGCGAGCCGTACCATTTCCTCCTGGAGGCACCGGCCAGCCTCGCCGCTCTCGGAGAAGCCCGAGCTCAGCACGACGAGATAGCGCACCCCGGATGCCGCGCAGTCCTTGACGACGTCCAGCACCCGCTCGGCGGTCACGAGGACCACGGCAACGTCGATCGGCTCACCGGGAACATCCGAGACTTGCGGGTAGCAGCGGTCTCCCAGCACAGCCTGGTACCGCGGGTTGACGGGCACCGCGCCAGCGGGGATGACTGAGTTATTCCGCACGTTGTGGTAAGTCGAGTACCCGAGCGACCCGGGGCGATCGGAGGCGCCGACCACGGCGACCCGGTTGGGGCGCACGAGCCTGGATATGTCGGTGAAGGCCATGGACGGGCTCACCGGGTCTCGCCGCAACGCGTCTGCTCCCACCTGGTACCAGCTTCCGTGTTCCTCTCGCAAGGATTGTACACTAAAATGTATGCATTCTTGCTCGACGGAACCGCTGTCGTCGGCTTGCGTTAGCAAGCCCCCGATTCCGGCTGAGACCCGGGTGACCTGCGGCTAGCGGGCCCCGGAGCGCGCCGCGGTTGGCTGGTTCGCCGCACCGTCAGCGCGCGGCGCCTCGGGTGACCCCGCTGACCGACCGTTCGAAGCCGCCGGTGCGGTGCGCCGCGCAGATTTCCACGAGCCGGTCTAGGTCGAACCTCCGCAGGGCGCTGATGATCGACTTGTGCTCGGCGTTGATGCGCTTTCTCGCCTCGGGCTGACGCCACCACCATGCGGCGCTGTAGCCCTCCGACATCTGCCAGAGCCGACGTACTTCCCGACGGAACTGGTTAAGCGATGACAGGTCGAAGATGGCGAAGTGGAATTCGCGGTTGTACCGCAGCACCTCGGCGATGTTGCGCTCGTCGATCGCAACCATCATCTTCTCGTTGAGGTCCTTCAGGCCGCTCAGCACCGCCGCGTCCGGGCGCTTCACGGTGCGTAGCAATTCGTCCTCGAGCAACGTGCGCATCCGGTGGATCTGCGCGAGGTCCTCGTCATCGAGCCTGGCCACGACGTACCCTCGGTTGATCTCGTAGGTGACGACGCCTTCGGACTCAAGCGTCCGGAGCGCTTCGCGTAGCGGGCTACGAGAAACGCCGATGCGCTCGGCCAGTTCGACCTGCCGGATCTTCTCCCCTGGCAGCAGCACGCGGTCGATGATCAGACCGCGGATCTGCGCGGCTGCCTGCAGGGTCAGCTGCGGCTCAGCGTCGGCCGGCCGGGATTCGGCTACCACCAGGAGACTCCTTTGCCGTGAAGTTGCACTCCGATTTTACCGCAACAATGTATGCATTTCCGGGACGTGACGATTCGGCGGAATTTCCGACGACGCTGAGCTCCAGCGCATCATGGCCCGCCTCCCGCAGTTCGCGCCGGTGACGCCAGCCAGGGTGCCGCCCGGTCCCGGGCGCCGTGCTCCATGGAGGCGTCGTCAAGGTCGGTCTCGAACCAGTGCCGGATAGTGACGGCCGAGCGCGACAGAGCCAGGATGTGCTGCACAGTCCCCAAGTTATCTGGATCCCGGAATGTGAGCTGACCGTGGTGCCGGGGATGGACCACCTGCCGCCGCTGCGTGAGCCGGACCTCGTGCTGCGCGTTATCACGAACACGTTGTCCCGCGCCGGCTGGTAGGCGCAGGGCACGCCGGTCAGGTGTTCGGGTCGGGGCCGGGATCGCCGCCGTATACCAGGAGCCCGAGCCGGCTGAGGTAGACCTCCCAGCCCTTGCCGTGATGATCGCGCTGCCCGTCGTCAGGCAGGTCGTGGTGACGCAGGACGACGCGGGTGCCGTCCTGTTCGGCGTGCAGGGTGATGACGACGCGGGTGGTCCCGGGCGGGACGGCCGGGTCGTGCAGGTGAACACCACACGGCGCGGCGGGTCGATCTCGACGAACTCGCCGACTGCCTCGACGCCGTCCTGCATGTAGACGTGGTACGCGCCGCCGGGAACTGGCTGCAGCGTGGCGTCGCTCCCCATCCACTGGATGTAGCGGCCGGGGTCAGTGAAGTAGGGAAAGACTGTCTCCGGCTGGGCCGCGATGTACAGGCTCACCTCGACCACGTCGTCATCGGCCATGACTGTCCTTGTCGCGCTGCTCGGCTTCGGCTAGATCCTTGACCCGCCCCAGACCGCGCCGCCAGTGGTCTTCGACCACCAAGCGGAGGGACCCCAGAGCGGCCTTGTCGGTTCGGTAGAACCGGCTGGTTCCCTGCCGGCGCTCGACGACGAACCCGGCCGCCTTCAGCACGCGCAGGTGCTGGCTGACGGCCGACCAGGACACGTCGAATTCCGCCGCGATGTCTCCCGCGGACAGTTCCCTTTCCCAGACAAGCTCGAGGATCCGCAGGCGGCGGGGCGCCGCGATCACCTGCAGCGGTTCCATGGCGGCCTTGCTCCTCGGTCGCTACGCCGGCACGAGCCGTCACGCGATAGCTCTCTTGACGCAGGATAGCTATTTTAGATAGAACTAAAATAACACTCAGTACACGCCGTGACAACGGGAGAACTCCGTGGACCGATCCATCGTTCTGGCCGCCGACGTCGAGGCCGACCGTGCCCGCGTCTTCGAGGTCCTGTCCACCACCGAGGGCCAGCACGGCTTCTGGACCGCCGACTGCGACGTGTCCGCCCACCGTGCCAGGTTCGGCTTTCCGCAAGCGCCCATGGACCTACTCGCGGACGTGATCACCGAGCCGGGCAAGCTCGTCCGCATGCGTGTCACCTCAGGCTTCCCGTTCTGGGAGGACTCGACCTGGGAGTGGGAACTGGGCGACGCGGCCCGCACCGCCACCGGAACCGGCGTCCTGTTCCGGCACTACGGCTTCGGCGAGGGATACGCCGAGGTCGACCTCGCCCACACCGCGCAGACCTGGGCCATGATCATGCAGCGGCTGGCCGGCTACCTCGCCAGCGGCACGCCGCAACCGTTCTTCCCCGCCGCCGGCGCCTGACGACGCCGGGCCCGCGAGGGTGACGCTGAGTGAGCGCAGGAACGGCTGAACGCCGGGACACCGATCCCGGCGTTCAGGCCGCGCAGCGGGATCCTCCTAGATGTGCTCCCCTCCGGCCAGGCACGGGTTCGAGATGATCTGGCGGAAGTTGTTGATCAGCTGGTGCGTCGCACCGCCCCCGCCGAAGATGAGGTAGGTGCTGCTCAGCAGCGACCCGTACTGGGTGTTGCGGCCGAAGTCGGTGGTCGCGCCCGGCAGGTCGTTGCCGAACCCCCACGCGCAGCCGCCGTTCCCCTGCTCCTCCGGAACGCCGTTCTGGAAGGCGCTGAAGAACGGGTAGAAGGCGGCGGGCGTGCCCTTGTCCGTGGTCGGGATCAGGGTGCACCCCGCGCCGGTGGTCCTGTTACACGTGGCCTCGATTCTCGGCAGGTCAGCCTCGAATGCTACCCGCGAGTAGTTGACCCGGTCCCCCGGTCCGGTCCGCGGGCTGGAGAACAGGACCGACTCGGGGTGCAGCGCGGTGTTGCCGTCCGGCCAGACAGGCTGGTAGGTGAGGCCGTCGAAGCCGGTGTTGGTGTCCGTGCAGCCGTTGATGTGGATCCGCAAGGCCTCCGACGCCGGGAAGCAGAAGTTGTCATCTCCGTCGGTCGGCGATGTGTTGCTCCCGAATCCCTCGGAGTTGCCCGCCGGACAGGCGATGGGGTTACCGGCGGCGTCCACTCCGAACGGGGTGGCCGGGATCGGGTTCGGGCCGGTGCAGTTCTCGAAGTGCCCGATCTCGCTCGTGAAGGAGATGTTGTAGGTGTGCGCCGCCCAGATGACCCGGGTCTGCTCGGAGGAGGTGGAGTACATCGGGTGGAAGTCGTAGGGCAGGTTGTTGCAGCTTGTGCCGGTCGGGTCGAACTGAACCTGGCCGAACCCGTTGGCCGCGCTCGCGGTCATGGATCCGGTCTGGCCGGTGTTCAGGTCGTGGATGACGGCGCGCAGCCCGTGCGGCGTGTCACCCATGGACACCTTGATGTTGTCGCCGGAGTTCATGAACAGGTCGTTGGCCGGGTCCGGCGTGAACGTGGCCGTGGTGGACTGCACGGGGTTCGCCGGGGCCGAGGTGCGGCCGTTCTTGCTGAGGAACGCGAAGTTGACGTACTCCAGGCCGGTCCTGGCCGCGCAGGTCGAGTTCAGCGCCTGTCCGGTGACCGGGTTCTGGGCCAGGCTGAAGACGTTCATCGCGGCGCACCACTTGGTCGGGTCACAGCCGCTCGCTCCCACCGCGACCTGCCAGGTCGGCCAGGGGACCCACCCCGGCGGGTAGAGCTGCAGC
>Ga0209648_10003449_pt1 | contig 13267 bp, 13 predicted proteins | sample GraSoi2013_115cm_FD_185830 | JGI IMG/M metagenome (GOLD analysis project Ga0209648, IMG submission 185830) | Grasslands soil microbial communities from the Angelo Coastal Reserve, California, USA - Sample 9_17_2013_115cm (SPAdes) (version 2) | ecosystem: Environmental > Terrestrial > Soil >...
TGGCTGGAACCGCAAGACGGACAGCCATCCTTATTAATGCTGGTGGGGCCAATTGTGAGTATCAAGGCGGGGCCAAATCAGGTTGTCAAAAGCAGCGGCAAAGCGCGAAACGACGAGCATCTCCGGACATCCTCACGACGCACGAAGTACAGAGCTTGCTTGCGAATCTCCGCTTCCGAGAGCGGACGCTCGTCTTGCTGGCCGTAACCACGGGCTTGCGAAGAAGTGAGATTTTCGCACTGAAATGGAAGGACCTTGACTTTCAGGCGAAACAGATCCACGTCACGCGCTCAATCGTTCAAAACGTTGTTGGCCTCTGTAAGACGGAAAGCTCTCAGAAACCCGTTCCTGCTCACGATGATCTGGTTGAGGCACTGCGGCAATGGCATGGCCAGACGAGTTACAAATCGCCAGAAAATTGGGTGTTCGCTAGTCCGGTTAACAGGGGACGCTGGCCTTACATGGCCCAACAGATCATGCGGCACCATATCTTCCTGTTGCGCGAAGGCTGCGCATCAACAAGAGAATTGGCTGGCACACGTTTCGCCATACGTATTCCACGCTGCTTCGATCTACCGGTGCTGAGTTGAAGATCATGCAGGAACTGCTGCGTCACTCGACGATCCGCGTAACACTCGACACCTACACCCAGGCGGTCACAACGGAGAAGCGCAGTGCACAGGAGGCCGTCGTTGCGCTCTTGCTCCCGCAGAAAACGCCGGAATCATGAGGAATGGCCGTGGCTTGGCCCTCAACTTGTACCTATTTTGTGCCTTTTTGTGCCCACGCGAAAATGAGCAAGCCTTGCAAGTGCTTGAAAGGAATGGCGGGGACGACGGGACTCGAAGCCGCGGTCTCTGCCGTGACAGCACAACTTAGAACAACGCGGGGACTGCCAAAATACCTGCAAGTCGTACAAGACATCATTTTTTGTGGGTTGGATTGTGGGTTGGAAAAGCAGAGGCCGTGGCCCCTGCCCTCTCCCGGCAGCGGTCAACGTTGGGTCGCGCTGCGCTGCAAGGAAATTACACGACGCTAGAGGGATGGTGGGCATATCCACTGCTTGCCAAGAGGACTCGGAGGCTGGATTTGAACCACCGACCTTTGGGTTATGAGGACGACCGCATTCTGTTAACTGATTGAACCTGAAGCACGGACGGAATGACTCAGGTTGGCAAAATCACCGAAAATCCTGCTCAGTCCAATTGATTTATGAGCGAAAATGAGCGCATCGTGAAGTGCCAAATTTGTTCGAAGGACTAACCGATCCACACGTTGATGGCGAACCTGCTGTCCTCAAACGCCTTCGACGTGCAGCGCACAGGTGATACCTCGTGGAGTACATCTCTGGGGAAGAACACCACAGAGTTGTGTTCCGGGTCTATCAGATGGGCGTTTCCACGTCGATCGTAGAGAACGAGGCTGCCACCCTCGAACTTCCGGGGCTGCGCATGAAGGTAGTAGATACCGGACAGACGCCGTTGCCAATTGGGCCCTCCGGCATGCGCGTCGCTGTGCTTACCGAAGAAGGAGCCGTCGTTGTACGCCTGAGCGAGCAGCTCGATAGGTGTCTCACGGAGGTCTGTCCCAAACCTGCACTGCAGCACTGGAACGACCTCCGCGAAGCGACCGAGAAACTCTGGAGAAGGATCGAGCCGAGTCCTCATGCGATAGAAAACCGGAGTGCCGGAAGTATTGATTCCTCTGGCCCGAAACTCGTCGCGTCGTTCCAGCATGTCCTGAAGGATGAGTTCCGACCCGTGTGGCGAGAGAAAGTTACAGATACGATAGTACGGAGCTTCACGTCCCGAAGTGAGTCGCCTAAGCAGGGTCGACCCGACGCGCCCAGACCAACTCAAGAGCGAACAGATGCTCACATTATCCATATGTTGATTGCGAAACGGCTGTCCACGAATGCCCTTGATCGGCATGTCACCCGGAGCACTTCGTGAATCAGATCGCTGGGGAAGAAGACTACCGAGTTGTGCTCGGGCTCGACGGCATGGGCACGACCCCTTCTGTCATAGATGACCAGGTCCCCTCCCTCGAACCTGCGCGGGAGGCAATGGAGGTAATAGACGCAAGAGAGGCGTCTCCTCCAGTTTCCACCGCCATGAGCGTCTGAGTGTGGGTCGAAGTGCGTCCCATCGTTGTAGGCGTGGACGTAAAGTTCGATCTCTGGTGGTTCCAGGTCGATCGCGAAGCGTCTCTGGATATCAGGCAGAACCGCCCACAGGTTCCCGAAGAAGGCTTCATGGAGGTCGAGTGGTCGCGGCAGCCGAATAAAATTTCGGTTGCCGGTCATGACGCAGAAGTTCTGCCGCTGATCCAGGATCTGTTGCAGAACCTGTTGTGCCGCCTGCGCAGGGAGAAAGTCGGTGATCCGATGGTACGGTTCGGTTCGAAGGCTCCTGACGGGCCTCCTTGAAAAAAGCGACCCCGGAGTTCGCCCTCCCCTCAGGAAGCGCATCACCCGCTCATAGGTCATGGCCGGGCGCTGCTGTTGATCAGAGGAAGCGTACACCGGGTCCACCACCCACTCTGGACGATCGCGCATGGCACGTAGCGCCAAGTAACGGAAAATCCGCCCGTCCGCGGGAACGTTGCACCACGAAACTCGTCTTCCAACCTTGCCGGGATGCTATGTCGCCACCGATAGCGGGCGGCACCGGTCATCACGTAGAGATCACCTGGCACGAGTAACGCTTCGAGCCGGGAACCCCCTCGCGTCAGATTGAACATCCGGCTGGATCCCAGTGTGAGTCCTGCCACCACCGGTCCGTACGCCTCCCTGTCGATGTGCGGTTCCACACCGACTCCACGATCGTACCGCCTGAGAAGCACATGATCCGGTGGGTATGGGAACAGTCCCAGTGCGACCATCCGTTCGCCCAGGGCGGTCGCCCACGCAGGAATCGGCCCATGGTGTGGGTACTGCTCGGCGGGCGGAAGCGATCCTTGCCGGCGCCTTTCCCAGGCAAAGTTGCTCCGGATCCAGTTTTCAATTTCCTTTTGCTCAAGGGCATCAACGAAGCCCTCGATAATGCGGAATCCCGGCGGCCTCTTGCCGAAGACAAGACAACGGCCTTCATAGCTACGTGCTGTCATTTCTTCTGCCGGGAGGGTCGGAGCTCGGGAGCGTCACCGAAGGAGAGGATGTTGCCGCCCCGTTCCACGACCCAGAGGCCTTGGCCGCTCGGCGTGGATGCGAGGGCCACGAACGTGCCCTCACGCCACGGCACCGGCTCAGGAACCTCCCGGAACTCGGGAGCGTCGCCGAATGCGTAGATGTTGCCCTTGCTGTCGAGCGCCCAGAGACCGTGGCCACTCGGGGTGCAGGCCAGGGCCACGAACGTGCCCTCACGCCACGGCACCGGCTCGGGAACCTCCCGGAACTCGGGAGCGTTCCCGAAGGCGAAGATGTTGCCCTTACGATCCAGGGTCCACAACCCATCGCCCCTCGGATTGGGCACGACGGCCGCAAGATCACCGGAACTGGGAACCTCGTCCGGCAACAAGAGACGTGCCAACGTTCGCCGGAGCGATCGGAGAAGACGCGATAGAGCGCCAGGCTCCGAGGATCTTGATGGGTGTGCTCGTGGTGTCATTGCTATCCCCCTCTCGACATTTGTTCGGCTGAGATTCGAGAGTGAATGAAGCTTGAGCCGTCTGCGGATTGAATGGTATCACCACCCGCACCACAGCGACAGTGGATATGAGCCAGGGAACATCGACTTCTGGACCCGAGGAATTCCGAATGCTGATCCCGACGCTCTGCGGTGTCCGCGCAACGGTCTAGGTCACGCGGATCGGGTCGGTGCACTTATCCGCATAAGCCCGCCATGGTGACCGAGTCTCCTTTCCGTCCCCGAGCCGACAAGTCATGGTCGTTGGAGCAATACCCCAACGGGAAGCAACTTCAACCGTGAACAAATACCGCGCAGAGGTGGGACTCGAAGCCACAATCCAACGTAAACCCAAGTTACTTGCAGAGCACAGACGGCACTGAAAGTACACGAAAAGCAGTGGTAGCCCGCGTTAACTGATTGCAGATTGATTGCGGATTTCCACCGTCAGCCATGTAGGGACTCTACCCACCCATTACGGCCAAAAAAAAAGCTCACCACGTCGCGTGGTGAGCGTTCTTCGCCTGGTGACGACTATCGGCGTATTTGATTTTCTAGCGCGGAGCAGATCAAGAAGCAGAGCGGTGTTCCGGCGGCTAGAACGAAACCTCTGAACGTCTGATCCGCGGAAGGCATGTCTCTGAATAGAGGAAACGTGGCGGCCAGAATCACAGATGCCGCCACACATCCAAGCAATCGAATAAGGAAAGTCTTTGTGATCGGCATAATTCTAGTTCGACTCACTAAGCCCGAAGTGGCCCTTCAATTCTTGGCGCTGTGGGCTATTTCGAGTGTCGGTGCTCTAGGCGTCAGCCCACTGGCCTTTAGTTGATCTCGGCGCGTCGTTCGGGGGCTGCCCTAATTGTGTCTCATGTCTCGAATTTGACTAGCCCAGAGTGGCCCTTTAATTCTTGGCGCTGGTGGGCTATTTCGAGTGTCGGTGCTCTAGGTGTCAGCCCGCTGGCCTTAATTGATCTCGGCGCGTGGTTCTGGGGGCTGCCCTAATTGTGTCTCATGTCTCGAATTTGACTAGCCCAGCGTGGCCCTTTTATTCTTGGCCGCCCGGTGGGGCTATTTCGAGTGTCGGTGCTCTAGGCGTCAGCCCACTGGCCTTTAGTTGATCTCGGCGCGTCGTTCGGTTGGCTGCCCTGTCTCCCGCGTAACAAGTCCCAACGCGGGTAGCAGATATGCAAGATTACTTGCGAAATAAATCGAGGAAGTCGCGAACCACGTGGAAAACGAACGTGAAGAACGCAGAATAGTGGGATACAGTCTGAATTGCCCTACAGAACCAATCACTTGGTCCTAGTAATAGGGCAACAGCAATCCCGACTATCTTTACCGATAGAGCCGTAAAGACAGCGAAGAACACGCCCTTGATCGTAATCAGGGCAAATTGAAGCAATGGGTCCTTCCAAGGCTGTTGTTGCATTTATTTCTCCCTCTAGATTTGGTCTTTCGTGGAGAAGTGGACGAGCGCTGAAGCTCGTCGCGAAGGGTTGGACGAGTGAGGATATCAATCCGTCTCGTCTCGCATATTGTCAAATACCTTGGCGGATTTCTCCGCAACAGCCTAAGCTGCCTATTTAAGTATGGGGTAAATCCATGAACAAGTCGAGAATAATCTTTATGGATTTCTGGCGCAGCCCCGCAACACGGCAAACGAGTGAGGGGGGGACATGGGATTCGAATCCGCGCTGAAACGTACATTCAACAAGATGCAGAGCAACGGACGGCAATTTTAACGATCTTAGTACATGCAAGGCAGTGCGAACGGCAGGTGAATGGCAGGTGTCCGCTAAAACGACGACAGCTTTGTATTCACTTCGTTCAAGAAACCGGCTGCGATCCCGAAAACTGCATTTGTGAACTCGACCATGTTACTCCGCTGTCTTTGCGTGCGTGTTCGCTGTCCCTGGCGGGGCCGTTTTGAAAAATCGACATCTAGCTCATGGATGATCATGTTTCGCGCGTCGAAAGTAGCTTTTAACGTGGAGTCACTCACTGAGAGAATTGTCTTCCGATCCAGCTTCAGGTAATCAATGACCTTCTCGATTTGAGTTTTCGACTGCAGACTGTCGGAAGTCAATTCTTTAATGAGATCGTTGATCATCGCGGTACGTGGCTTCTCCTCGAACAGCCAACGAACTAGATCCTTCGTTGATGCCGTTTCGCTGCGGGCCAGGTGTTTCGAAAAGTGCTCGACGACCTTGGTTCGGACTGCCTCATCGTTTTCCGCTATGTCCGGGAAGGCCTCCTTGATCAATTGTTTGATGGCAGCATCCAGCCCAGCTCCCGCAAAGATCAACATTGATCGTAGCAAGTCCTGATCCGTATTTGACGGATTGCCCGGTTCTCGCTTTTGGCCCCCCGGATTGTCGAATAGATCTAGTAGCTCAGACGCGGTCTGATGAGCTGCCCCGAGAATCCAATAGGATTTCTTGCAAGCTTCTGACTCGGGTTCGGCAGGCAGATCCACCAGGGACGAGAGGCTCATTGTGGGACCTCCAAAAGCGTCAGTCTACCAGTCTACCGTGTTCGACGGGCCTCGAACGCACGAACGAGGTTTCCTACGTCATCACCTTCCTCTGAAAACACCTGCGCTACTCGCAAATACGTCAAGCTCATAACCTCACCCAGTTGGTGATCTCCATAGCACGAACAGTCTCGACGCTCCCTTACGATTCCGAACTCGGATTCATCGGGTCGCCACGCGGGACGACGACATTCATTGGGATCGGCATTAGGTTCTAGAACTCTTGTTTGGCTGGCAGAACCGCTAAATGGCGACCCTTACTTGTTCAGCTCTGACGAACATTAAATCAAACCGCCGTTCCTTCGCTTCCTCCTGGATACGAAAAAGCTGCTCCAAGATATTTTTCTCTTCGTCACTATGTGGAATTACAAACATGCGATGAATTTCGTGTTTGAAGAGTCGAAACGTTTGAACTTTCACCGAATACTCCACTAGCACCTCTTCAAAACTGGTGGTGATCGGGTAAGAGCCGATTCGCTCCCCGGTCTTATCCGTATGCACAAAACAAAGCCCGCCGTTAAGCCTGTCCAATCTGAAGCACAAAACTGGGAAATCGTATCCCTCGGGAAGAATAATTACCTGACCGGAGGTTAAGTCCGTGTCGATTAGAGTGTTTACGGAGCAGCCAGAACTGGATGGTCTCAAATCACGAAAAAGCGTTCTGTAGCCAATGTCGGTCAACGGCCGATCGTTGTGCATATTGCGAATTACAAACCGGAAGCAACTCCAAGCCGGGAGTCACCAAATTTCCGCGTACTGCCACACCTCGATTGCCGATGCCACGGCACTGATCCCAGCGAACAACAGATTCGCAATATCGAATGACATATATGTCCTCCGATGCGGGCTGATATGAATCCCGTCGGGACTGACCTTGGTCGTTGTTTACGCTGGCCCGACTTCGTAAGGATGGGGAATGAACGCACTAAATAAAACTACCCACAAAAGACTACAGCAAAGCGAGAGCAGTCAAAGAACCAATCGTCTTTTGTTCCAGAATAAGAACAAAATGCCTCTCACCCGAGATTTTGACTTCGAAAACGGGAAGAATTGTACACCCGTTTGCCCTCCTGCGCGTTGGCGGAATAGAGTTCGGTAGTGGTGTCGTTTCAGGTCCACAGAAGTTAATGTGCGGTAGTGTCCTTAGGATCGTACTCTTATGTTGCTATGGCTTTCCTGGCTTTTCTAGTCCCTCGTGAATGCCCGACTGCTGGAGAATACAAGTCGCTCGACGCATACCATTCGGACACAAAATTCTCTGGTTGCGTTGCTCCCAGCGCGGGAGTACCATTCGGGCCATTTCCCAGATCGGGGTCTTAAGGTCTAGGAATTTCAACCGCGCATGCAGATCCAGCCAACCCGAGGTGCTGCCCAGTGGTCGAAGGACTCTGTTGAACACCTTCGGACGGTTCACTTCACCCTGATTGCCGTCTGTGTAGCTTTGTTTTTGCTCTCTCTTGCGCATACGAAGACCGAGGCGGAGACTGCACACAAGCAAATCGTGCAAATTGCACAATTTCTTCACACTTTCAATCGCTCCTGGATTAATGACGATATTCGCATGCGTTTCCCGCCAAATCAACTGTCTTTGCTACATGGAGTAAACTTCCTGACGACCACATCGGATACGGATATAGGAACGATACAAGCTCCGCTCAAGTTATCAGAAAACGTCATATTGCGCGTGCCTGACAGTTTCGAATCGTGGAAACCGGACGTGTGGCGAGATAATGGTATCGACGCCTTCCTAACGGAAATCGAGCCTGGGCGTCCGGGATCAGAGAAGCGAACTCTGAAGCAATTTCGCACGCTGTGGGACATGTTCAACGGAGCGTACGTCCAAGTACCTGCTACGCTAAGCACAAACGCCTACATTGGCGAAGACACCGGATATTTGCACAAGAGAAAAGTACCGGTGAGACTCGAAAAGCAGGCTCCCGCTTCCGAAGGTTCGTATGCTTTTCATTTGTATGTCTTTCGACCAGAGGTGCGCGAGTTCATTTTACAAAACCAACCCGTGTTCGACTACAAGAGCTACGAGATCTATTATGGTGGTAGTGTTCCAGTCGAGAAACACTTCTCCGGAACACCTGCCGTGGTGCGTGAAATCGCTGACGTCTGGATCCCGGTGAAAGAATCTGTCAAGCGTGAATATGACGCTCAGTCGGTACTAATTCTACATGCCAACAAGCAATGGGATTGGAAATACGGCAGCTTTGACGCTTCCTTCCGAGAACTCAACGAGGTTACAAAAGACTATCAGGACATTGATCTTAATACGATTGAACGAATCGTCCGAAGTGAGGCGCAGCGTACAGGCGAATCATTCGAAGCACTCGGAATGAAGTTATCAGCTGAGCAAGCCCTGCAGTGGGGTATAGCTGTCATAATTGTTATACAGCTTTATTTCTGGCTCCACCTAATAGAACTGTCCCCACCGCAGCGCCGCAATGGCTCCGGCTGGGATGTTGCCTGGATTGGGGTATATTCGTCGTGCTATGCCAGTACAGTGATGTTTGTCACCACAATCTTGTTGCCCATAGTAGTTGTAGGAATGCTGGGAATTCGTGGATTGCATATTTCGTTTGCAGCCGGCCTTAGCTCGATTCTTTTTGTGATCGCCTTTGCATTCACGATTCTCTTAGGGGTTTCGACCTGGCTTCTGCTTCCCGGTGCCGAGCGAAAGGCTTCCGAAGAGAATGAGGAGTCTACTCTGCCAGATATGAAGCAGGAATCGGCAGAACAAGCCCAAGTTTCCAGTACAATCCGCCAAAAGGGGCCGCTTGATCCCTAGATTCCTGACGAATTCCTATACTACCCAGAAGGAGACACAGCACTCAGGCATCATGGGAACGCCACCCTGAGTGCGGCTCCGTTTCAAATTTCTAAAATTTTCGTTCGGATGGGTCCTATCCAAAGTCGAAGGCCACCCCCCAAGACGATAGCTTAAACCTAGCGGGAAAAATATTCCGCGACAAGCGACGGAATCCACCCCTCTCCGGCAACTAATTATATGAGGACAGAACTTTGGGTTCCCAACCCAACGAACGCTGCTAACTTGCTCATTTCCGAAGCCCCTCGGAACCGCTGAGCACAGTCTGAGCACGATTCCCTGCCCCCAGCCACCTTTCATCTCGCAATGCCCAAGGAGTACGGTCGCGGGCTTTTCTATTCTAACGGTCGGGTCTCTGCCGTTTCTTCCACGAAACTGTAAACGGCGCGAAGGCGGTCGGAGAACAGCCTGCTCGTTCGCAGTAGCACAAATTGTACGTCGGCAAGGAAGACGACGCTAATTATTTTGGCCCCCGACCTCGGCCGTCACCCCAGCGGCAAACCCCTCATCGTGCCTGCACCGACGTGGGTTTCGCGCCGTGCCGTTGACCGACACCAGGATCTGCTCCACCGTTGTCAGAATGCTGACTCCGCTCGCGCGCCACCGCGATTGCCGTATTCAAGCTGCCAATTCAGGCGGACATCCAAAATTCCAGTTGCTTTGGCGGCAAACGCTGGGGCGCATATTTGCGGAGGAAGGACCGGGCAAACTCGTTTGCCAATCGTGAATCATCGTCGGTTCTCATAATTACACACGTTTCGAAACACAATGTGGTATTAGAAAGCGGCTTTACCACTACACCTTCAGCGCGAAAGCCAAGTGCCGTAGGTTTGGTGAGGATGGCCGCGCCAACGTGCTCAGATACCAAGTGAACCGCCTGTTGAGCCGTAATAACGTCGTGCGCGTGTTTCGGAGCGATTCCCTCACGTTGTGCCGCGTCCATGATTGCGCCATGAACGACGGGGTGAACTCGTCGCGCCAACAGAATCCATTCATCGTTCGCCAGATCTTGGAGCACGACGTGTTCCTTTTGGGCAGCCGCGTGGGTCTGTGGGAGAACTGCATAGAGCGGAGTCAGAGCGAACGGCACGGCCTTTATCTGAGAGTCCTCCGGCGGTGCCGTCACCAGCGCCAGATTCAGTTCGCCGGCCATGACGCTTCGGACCAACTCGATTGAGAATTGACTGATCAGTCGAATGCGGAGCTTGGGGTATAGCGGGAGACGAATTGCGAGGATGGCCGAAATCCAGGCTTCATCGGCGTGGGGCGAGTGTCCAATCACCAAAGTGCTATCTCCTCCATCATGGGCAACACGAGCAAGATGAAAAGCCCGCTCCATATGCAAGACTAAAGACCGGGCCTCTTCGACAAAGATCCGTCCCGCGTCAGTGAGCTCCACAATCTTTTTATTGTCGCGAGTGAACAGGTGAAATCTATGCTGTTCTTCGATCTCAGTGATCTGTTTGCTGAGCGTCGATTGGGTGATGTGCAATCTGTGGGCGGCCCGCGTGAAGTTCAGCTCTTCGCCCAAGACAATGACTGCGTGCAGGTGCCGGAATTCAACGTTGGGAAACACAGCTCCAAGCCCCTTTCGGCAAGCGGCAGAGATCGGTCAACGCCCTGTATCTAGTTAAGGAACCTCCGAGAGGGAGGAGGCAGCAAGAAAGATCTTGGGATGAGTGACGGAAAGAAAATTACAAGGTACTCAAATATTGTGATGCTTTTGCCCCTCAAACTGTTCCTAAGTTAGTGTAGGGCAAATCTCGATAACAGGCGGTCCAGTGGTCCAGTTGCCGCTCTGTGCTACGAACCTACGCGTACCCGCAGTGGCTGCGATTCTGTTATGGTTTGGTGCTAAATGAGGGGGATCATGCAAAGAATCCTTAGGCTAGTGGTGAATGTGGGGTGGTTGGGGCTACCTTTCCATTCCCAAGGTGCACAACCGGAGCGCGAAGCATTTCCCCCAATTTCATCTGTTCGCATGTCAAGGCGTCGAACCCCTCGCATTCTTCTGCTGGTCGTTGGGCTGCTCGTGGCGGCATCCAGTTCTGTTGTCCTGGCGGATGGTACAGCGGACACGCTGCTGCAGCGAGCTCTCTATTTGTCCGATCTGTACAACTGGCGCGCTGCACGCCCGTACTTCACAAAGTCTCAGCAAATGTTTGAAGCGGCGGGTGACAAAAGAAACGCGCTATACGCGCGGTTGGGAGCAATCAGAGCCGGTGCGGACCCGGCCCCAATCCCAAAACTTTCATTCATGCTGGATCAGGAACTCGCTACAAATCCGCTCTTGCAATCTGATAAAGAACTGCGGATGTTCTGTCTCATCGTTAAAGGCGACTTCGACGGGGAAAGCGACACGCCCGCGATGCGTCGCGATTGGACCGAGGTAGCGTCCCTCGCACAAGCCCTGGGCAATACAAAGTGGCAATACCGCGCGCAAGGGCAACTGGGTTTTGCAGATTTTTATGACGGGGACCTTCCGGGTGCCCAGCGCAATGTGGCCCAAGCATTGATCGGCGCGACGAAAACCGGCGATATCGGCGGCCAAATCTTCTATCTGTCCACCACGGCGAGTGGACTTGTACTGCAAGGCATGAACGAGCAGGCCACCCAGTATGCGGATCGGGCTATCGCAATTGCTGATGCGAATCCGGACTCAGGATATCCGATAATCGCGCACCAGGCACGCCTATCGGCTATGGTTCAAGCTGGCCAAGTCGCTGCAGCACAAGAAGAGTTGAAGAAGTTATTGGCTCGCCCTGAAGCTCAAGCGAGTGACGACCAATTGTCGGAACTGAACTCAATGGCTGCGCAAATAGCCCGGTCCCAAGGGGACATGTCGGGCGCCATTGCATATCTCAGCGAGGCCGTTCGCCACTCAGAAATCGTCGGCAACACGCACGCACTCCCGGAATTTCAGAGCGAACTCTCGGAGTTGTATCGACTGACCGGAAATCTATCCCAAGCCGAAGTGCTTGCTCGCCGCGCGGCCGAGTCCGCGCAAGCTCTCGGGTACATCCCCCTGATCCCGAAGCTGCTGAATGTCTTGGCACAGATTCAAGTCAGCCGGAAGGAATACGCCGAAGCCGATCAGACCTACGACCGCGCCGCTACGATTCAAGATGTAATGATCGGCAACGCTGACAGTGCAATCGGGAAAACTGCTCTCATCAAAGGTGTGGGCAACTTGTATGCGAAGCACTTCGACTTGATCGCTGAACACGGTGGTGATCCCGCAAAAGCTTTCGCAGTGGTCGAACAGGCTCGCGGACGAGTGATGACAGATCTTCTTATGTCAGGAAACAAAACTGCGCCCGAGGCTCTGGCTACGGAAAAGAACATCGCACGGCTGCGCCTGCAACTGACCGACGCGCATTCAGACAAAGACATTGAAAGGCTTCGGGATCAGATATTCCTGGCCGAGCAGTCCAGGTCGATTACTCCTGAAGTCAGCATCTTGAAGGCAAGAGAGCACCAGGTCATAACCGTTCGGCAACTGCAGGACACCCTCTCGAATTCGGAGGCTCTCCTCGAATATGTGATGGATGAGCCTGCCTCGTACTGTTTGGTGATCACTCGCACCAGTATCCGCATCGTCAAGCTGCCGGGGGAGCAAGAGCTCTCTTCCCTTACAATTGCATACCTTGGCAAGCTGATGGCGAAGGAACGAGGCGACGACGAGGCGCGGCATTTGTACGATGTCCTGCTAGGCGGACTCCCCGGACTGCAAGACGCAAAGCAGTTCACCATCGTTCGCGATGGCCAACTTCACCTAGTCCCGTTCGACGCCCTGGTTGAGCCGTCAGGACGGTACGTTGTCGAGTCCCGAACAGTCGTTTATGCTCCGTCCGCAACGAGTTTCTTTCTGTTGCGCACGGCGGCGAAGCCTAAGTCATCAGCACAAGGAGTTCTCGCCGTTGGAGGCGTTCCTTACCAACATAGCGGGACAGGGCTCGGGGATCTTCCGAGTTCGAGGGACGAGGCGCTCGACGCTGCTGCCGCACTCCCAAACCCCTCGAATACCTTGCTTCTTGGCAACGAGGCTACGGAAACGGCGTTTAAGCTGTCGGTCAATCGTCGAATTATTCACCTCGCGGTGCATGCCATTGCAAATAACACCAGCCCCGATCGAGCCGCTCTTATTCTCCTCAGCGATCCACAGCACGGCGAGGACGGATCCCTGTACCCCTCGGAAATCGTTCAGCTCCCATTGGATGCCGATCTGGTTGTCCTGTCAGCGTGCGATACCGCGGTTGGCCCGGTCGAGGG
>Ga0209648_10003451_pt1 | contig 13266 bp, 9 predicted proteins | sample GraSoi2013_115cm_FD_185830 | JGI IMG/M metagenome (GOLD analysis project Ga0209648, IMG submission 185830) | Grasslands soil microbial communities from the Angelo Coastal Reserve, California, USA - Sample 9_17_2013_115cm (SPAdes) (version 2) | ecosystem: Environmental > Terrestrial > Soil >...
AGCAATATTTTCGGCGATGCTGGTAGGAAACAGCACAGCCTCCTGGGGAACGAAGGCAAACTGGTTGCGCAAATCAGACAGCCGGTATTCGCGCAGGTCCACATCATCGAGAAGAATCTGACCTTCAACCGGATCGTAGAAGCGCAGCATCAGGCTGACCAGCGTGGTTTTGCCCGCGCCCGTCGGCCCCACGATGCCCACGCGCATTCCCGAATCCACTTGAAATGAAACGTGATGCAGGGCCGGCCGGTTGTTCTGCCCATATCTGAATGAAACGTTTTGGAAAGCAAGCTTTCCCGTAGCGCGCACCAGCGAGCGCGGATTGGCTTTTTCTTCGACTTCGGGAAGCTCATCGAGCAAAGCGAAGGCTCGCTCGATGTTGGCCAAGTAGGATTGGAGAGCCGCCGAGTTTTTGCCCATGGTTTTTAAGGGTTCGTAAAGCTGGGTCACATACCCCATCATCAGCATGAGATCACCGAGGGTGATGACGCCTGATTGGACCTGCCGGAATCCCACGAACAGTGCCGTAGCCGTTCCTATCGCGGAGGTCAGACCAACCAGGAAGTTGTACTTTCCCTCCGCCAGCGCTAGCTTCAGCCGGGCACGCATGCCTTCGAAGCTTCGACGGACGAAACGATGCCGCTCGTTTTCCTCTTTTCCAAATGCTTTCACCACGCGCAGCGCGCCGAGCACTTCCTGCACGACTCCCATTGCGGATTTTTCCAGCTTTTTCACCTCGCGCGACCCGCGGCGCAGGCGGCGCCGGTAGAATTTTGAAATCAAAAAAAGAATGGGCGAGATCAGCAGGGCAACCAGAGCCAGTTGCCAATCGATTTTCAAAGTGACATACAGCATTCCGAGCAGCGTGAAAGCGGAACCAATGAGCGGAATGAAGCGTTCAGCCACGACTGTCTGAACCGCGGCCGCGTCGTATTGAAGGTTGTATAGCGATTCAGCGGTCCCCTTAACGTCGTGGTAGGAAAGCGACAAGCGCTGCATCTGGCCGAAAAGGCCAGAGCGAAATTCCAGGAGGACTTTTTCGCCGGTATACGTCTTCAGCAGTGCCAGGGCTAGCGTCTGAATCTGGGCGAGAATCGTCACGGCAATCAGCAAGCCGACGGCAAAAAGCAGCGCCGAGGACGGAGTGAGCCTGAATGCAGCCGGCATGAATGGCCGAATCCAATGAGGAAAAGGCTTGGAACCGAGCCCGCTATCGAGAGCTATCTTCAGCGGCAGAGGGGCCAACAATGCCAGAGGAGTTGCCAGCAAACTGAGAAGGAAAAGACCAACTAGATGTGCCCAATAGGGTCGCGCCCACCTGAACAAACGAAGGTAAAGGGCGAGGTCACGATTTGAGTTGGGCTTCTCGGTAGTCATCACGTGCGCTCGAAGTCCAGCTTGATAAGCGTGCGATGGATCGCGCCGACCGCCACGGCCCCGCTCCTGAAAGTAATTGCTCCAAACATCGCGCTTAATGTGCCGAGGATGGCAGCAGCGTATATGGATCGGTCCAACATCGCCCCGAAGCATGCAATCATCAGCAAGAGGGTGGTCCCGGCTCCCGAGATGGAGAACCATGGGCGGAAATGAAGCCGCAGCATGTGCTTGCCCCGGCCGTAAGTCTCCGAGACCGTGCGGACTCGTACGCCGCCAAACAAACCGCCGCGTATTTCCAAATCCCATCTGTCGTAGTCACCGCCCCGGCGCACGACGGCGCCGCTCGACCGCAGCACCGATTCCAACGAATGGAGTACTGACGTGCTATCAATCCATTTTTCGCTCCACAGCTGAAACATCCGCGGCCACGGGAACGAGAGCGTTGGGAAACGACTGATTCTCCAGGCCGTGAGGGAATAAATTAGACGGCTCCACAAACGAGCCAAAGGCTGCATCAGGTGAAGAATCGCCGTAACGACGCGCAGCCGAAACCTAGCAAAGCCGCTTTTCGCCGAGGCAGGAAAGCGGATGTTCAGCGCGGCGCTTATTGGCGGGACCAGCGACAATCCGAAAGCAGCTGCAGCCACGGGCAAGATGTTCAACAGCCGAGTCCAAATAATGCCAACGGCGCAGAGCGCCGCCAGCACAAGGTTTATAAGCTGCCATTCGTGCATCAGCGGCAGAGAGTGCAGAAGGGTCGGCGGAGACTGGTACAGCCGCGCATAACCCGCTGTTCCCCAGGTTCCCTGATAAATCCGTCCGCGAGACAGCGAGAGCGCGCGGAATATCCCGTTGATGTATATGCGCCCGGCCCACGTCGCGTGGCCGCCGGAATTGTATTTTTCGGGCCATTTCCTCTCGAGCATCGCCTCGGCCTTGCCGTAGCCAACCTGCTGTTTCCAGTATGCCCGCACTGTCCGGCGGTAGTGATGCCAGACCATCGCCGCCGGGCTGAACCCGAGCTTCCCGCCCTGTTCTCGGGTTCGCCAGCAAATATCAACGTCGTCGCCCGCTTGCCGGAATTGCGGATCAAATCCATTGATGGCCTCCAGCCAGCTTCTGCGGAAAGCCATGTTGCAGCCTGGGATGTGCTCTGCTTCGCAATCAGAAAGGAGCACATGAGCCGGCCCCCCCGGAGAACGCGCGACACAACTCGCGGTCTCTCCGTCGTCCGGGACTGGAATGTTCGGCCCCCCGACGCCTACGTAATCTTCTTTGAGGAATGCAACGGCGAGATATGTCAACCAATCCGGATCGGGGCGGGCATCGTCATCAATATAAGCGACGATCTCTCCCGTTGCTGACTGCCATCCCAGATTTCGGGCCGCGCTCAGACCCTGATTTTCTGTGCGGATCAAGCGGACGTCGTACTCCGCGGCAATATCACCGACGCCGTCCGTTGAGCCATCATCAACCACGATGGTTTCGTAGTCGGGATAGCGGAGTTTTCCGGTTCCTTCCAAACAATCACGAATGGTACGGCTCCCGTTAAAAGTGCACACCACGACAGATATTTTCGGCCATGCACCTTTGGAGGCGAACGGAACTTCCTCGAACGCTTTTCGAACAACGCCGAGCGCCCGCTTCGGTTCTCTTGTCCGGCTCGTCAACCCAAAATCCCAGTCCGTTACGTCCTCGCCGCCCCTGTGCCACTCGTCCGTCCAAGCATAAGCAAATGCGCCTGCACAACCTGCAGCGAAAGACTTTCGTATCTGCCAGTCGAGGCAGGAGGCCTGCTCTTCCTCTCCGTTCCTGTGGCTGTCTAGGCCGATTTCCGTTATCAGCAGAGGACGATTTCCCGCGAGATTCTGAAGACGCGCGAGATAGGCCTCGTAGCTGTTCTCGCATTCCAGAAAAACGTTGAAGCACAGCAGATCGAGGAAAGATAGATCGAGGTATTCCGTCGAGGGATAGTTTGCATAGGAAACCAGGACCTCGGGGTCCTCTTCCTTAACCTCTTCAGAGAGCTGCCTAAGAAATGTCTCTATCGCACGGGCCCCGTACCAACGCACAATGCCTGCGGGAATCTCATTGGCAACAAGGTAGCCCAGAACTGCGGGATGCCCCGCGCAACGCTGCGCACCTTTTTTGACCTGGTTTCTGATCTCGCGAACCGTTTTCCTTTCGTTTAGAAACGTGTAGTGCCGCTCTCCTTGCAGGCCCACCAAAACGCGGAGATCATTCTGCTCAGCAAGATCCAAAAGCCAGCGTGGTGGCGCGGTGTACGTTCGTACTGCATTCACGCCATTCGCGGACATCTGAGCGAAATCCCGCTCAACGATCCTGGGCACAGGAAACGCGCTGCCGTCAGCGCCTGGCCGAAATGTTCCGTAGGTCACGCCACGGATGTAGAACTTTTCCTCGCCAACCCAGAGAAACTTGCCACGCACCGTGGGCCGGACCCATGGACTCGCGATTGGGCGGGCCACACGGGGAGTGATGGTTACTGCGGAGACGACCGTTGGCCTGGGGGAGCCGCTGAGTAACGAGGCCGGTCCCCAACCGCTACGCTGCAGTGGCATGAGAACGCGCTTCTCCAAGCAGGCCAACGTTTTGTTGAGCTGGGTCAACGCCGCCAAGGGTGGGTTTTCGAGAAATGTGCCAATTCCAAGCAGTTTGTACGATGCTTTCCAGAGAGGAATACCGCGGCCTCCAGCCGAGGAGCTCTTTGGCTCTCGCCGGGTCGGCGACGAGTTCGGGCGGGTCGCCGGCGCGACGCTGCGCTTCGTGAATCGGGACTCGGCGTCCACTCGCTCGCTCGACCGCCGCAACCACTTGGCGAACGGAATGACCACTTCCGGTGCCAAGGTTAATTGCCGCGTTCTCTTTGCTCCTGAGCAGGTCCGTAACATGGGTGTAGTCGCGAATTGCGGTGTGGTCCGGCGTGAGGTAATCTGTCCCGTATATCTCGAGAGCCGGTTTCTCTCCCAGCGCTGCTTGAATTGCGAGTGGAATAAGATGAGTTTCCGGTGAGTGGTCCTCTCCTAGCTCACCATCAGGGTCGGCACCGGCCGCGTTGAAATAACGCAGCGCCGTCCAGCGCAAGCCGTAAGCCTCACCGTACCAAGTGAGGATGCGTTCGACCATCCTCTTCGATTCACCGTACGGATTAATTGGGGCCTGGACTTGCTCCTCGCGAATGGGGACGCTTGCAGGAATGCCGTAGGTCGCGCAGCTGGATGAAAAAACGATGTGCTTTACCGACATATCTGTCATTGCGTCCAGCAGTCTGAGCGTGTAGGTCACGTTGTTGCGAAAATATTGCCGCGGGCGCTGCATGGACTCTCCCACGTAGGCGAAACCGGCAAAATGGACAACGGCTTGCACCCTGTGGGTTTTGATTACTTCGCGAATCAATGCGGAATCTCCTAGATCTCCTTCGATCAGCGTGCCCCATTTCACGGCCCACCGGTGCCCGGTTGAGAGGTTATCCAGCACGATTGGTTCGAACCCTGAGCGGGCCAAAGCTTTGGCGGTATGGCTTCCAATGTAGCCCGCCCCGCCAGTCACGAGTACTCGCATCCTTACCTCGACTAAAAAAATCTCCTCCACAGCCTCAGCTGAAGCGGAGATCGCAATGCTGTATGATTTCAATACTGCGGCACTTTGCTACCGCATTCATCTCGCATTAACACGATATTAATGTAGAAGGGCCGCGTCAATTAGCTGATCGAAGTAACCCGGGAGGTTAGTACCTGCTAGGTGGGCTATTTACGAAAGAAGATAATGGCGCGATAAATTAGATGACATACTGCAGGCCGATTCGGTAGCGGCGCCCGGGCACCACTGGCTGTACCCAGCGCACTTGAACGAGAGTGGGGATTTTCGCGGGCACCCGGGCGAGCCAAAGTCGGCCTTGAAGAAGCCCAGAAATTTGTAAGGGGTGAGTAGCAAACATAGAGAACCCACCTTCGGAAATGTTTGTCACTGTTCCTTGAGTGACTTCTGACCTTCGCTGCCCGTGAAGTGACGCTAATGTGCTGCCCGTGAATCGTCCATTCGCCGGGTGACGGGAATGAGCGCGCTTTTTCCCCTTACCAGTATTCATAATACGCGTAGAGTCCTAGTACCCATAGTACTGCATCTTCCGTGCGAAGTCAATTCCCCTCAGGGGCAAGCGCAGGACGAACAGAAGTATGAACCACGCGCCTGCTCGGATGGCAACCGAAGGTCCATCTGGATGAAAGGGCTGCGGCTGACCTTGGAGTTCTTCCGGCAGCAGGTCGCCGCGGGAGAATCGGCAAGATAAGCTCAGGAGGAAACAAGCGCGGTGTTGGTGCTCAGGTCGGGCCGACCAAAGCCGAAGTACTCGAAGCCCAGCTCCTTCATTTTGGCTGGACTGAGCATATTTCGCGCATCCAGTACCAGGGGCCGCGCCATCTCCCGATAGATGCGCTTCCAATCGAGTTCGCGATACTCTTTCCATTCGGTCAGCAAAAGCAAGGCATCAGCCCCGCGAGCCACTTCGTAGGGATCTTCGACGAACATGGCGCCGTCGAGCAGCAAGCGAGCGCGGTCGATGGCAACGGGATCAGAGGCCCGAACCGTGGCGCCTTCCGCGATCAATCGCCGGATGACCTCGATGGCCGGCGCAAAACGCACGTCATCTGTATTCGGTTTGAAGGCCAAACCGAGGACCCCGACATTCTTTTCCTTCACAACCCAGAGCGCGCGGCGGACTTTTTCCACGAACTGCTCGACTCGGCGTTTGTTGACCGCCTCGACTTCCTTGAGCAGGCCGAAATCCACGCCGTGTTTTTCCGCCAGTCGAATGAATGCCTGTATGTCTTTGGGCAGGCAGAATCCTCCAAAGCCCAGGCCGGCATTGAGAAAATGCGGGCCAATGCGCGGATCAAGTCCCATGGCGCACGTCACTTCCTCCACGTTTCCTCCCAGCTTCTCGCAGAGATCGGCAATGAGATTAGCGTAGGAGATTTTTAAACCGAGGAAAGAGTTAGAGGCGTGTTTGATTAATTCGGCGCTGGCAATCGTAGTCACCAGAAACACGGGAGCGGGGCCGGCGGGGCATTTCGGTTCGTGAACAGGGCAGTGGAACCTGCCCTCGAGAAACGGTTTGTAGATTTCGCGCAATTGCCGCTCGGATTCGGCATCCTCCACGCCTACGACGATGCGGTCAGGATGAAAGAAGTCCGCGACGGCGGTGCCTTCGCGCAGGAACTCCGGGTTGGAGGCCACGCGAAACGTGGCGCCGTTGCTGCGGCCATAGACCTGAAGAGCGTGACGTAGCTGCTCGCCCGTTTGGGCCGGCACGGTGCTCTTTTCGATTACCAGTTTGGGCGACCGAGCCGCAGCGGCGATCTGCCGAGCCACATTGTCGATGGCCGAAAGATCGGCTTCGCCCGAATCGAGAGGTGGCGTGCCCACGCAGATGAAAATCGCGTCCGCTGCGCGAATCGCCTGAGCGCAATCCGAAGTGAATCGCAGCCGCCCGGCGGCGCAGGCACTCTGCATAACCTGATCCAAGCCGGGCTCATAAATCGGCAGACGACTGGAACTTAGGAGTCCCATACGAACTGGGTCGTTATCCGTGGCAGTAACTTCATGCCCCGCCGCAGCAAGACAACTCCCGGTCACCAATCCCACGTACCCGCAACCAATTACGGCAAGGCGCACAGTAATCTCCCCACAAGGTGGCCGCCGCGGAACCGCCTTCTCCCAGGGTCCGCAAAACCTAAAGGCAAAACCAACTTACACGAAACTAGCGGAAGCTCCCCCCATCGATTGCTTTCGATGCCTGCAGAATTTTCCCGATGATGCCGTGCCTGTTCTCCGCTCCCAGCTTGATCATGACGGATCTTAAGAACGCCTTTGCCGTGTTCGGACTGATGCCCATCCGGCTTGCCATCTGCTTGGTGCCCAGTCCCTGCACCAGGAAATCGACGGTCTCTGTTTCGCGCGGCGTCATCCGGAGTTTCCGAGCTACGGCTTGGAGGTCAAGAATGCCTCGGTGATTTCGTTTGAGTAAGAGCGCTACGGCAGGTCGCTGCCCGTTTTTGAGATTCGATTTAACCGAAAATGCCCGCACCTCGTAACACCTTTTCCCCGAGGCGAATTCATTCGGAAATTCGGAAGGCGAGAGACCGTTATGACCGCCATTGCTGGGAAGTAGCGATCGAATCCTGCCCTGTAGAAAACTCTCAAACCCTTTGTTTTCGGATGGAACTCGCGGATAAGCAAGGATCGCCAGGGCCTCTTCGCTCGCGCAGACGAGCCGGAAGCATGCATCCAAAAGGATAAATCCCGTGCCTAGCGACTCTGCCTGCAGGTGATTTGAAACATGACCATTCCCAGAGCTCATATCGATTGCATGAGGAAAGTGTTCCGCACGAGCAGCACCGAATCGCACTGAAGGATTTGGCAGCTTTTCGGGGAATGGCCCTGATGAATTTGACTTTGTCGTTGCTAGCATCAGCACCGCCAATTACGATGGCCACACGCTCCATTAGGACCGGGTGCGAAGAACAGCCCTGAAAACGTGCGCTCCTCGTGGAGGACGCGCAGCATCTCTTTCTGTTAGCTGTCACCTGTCCGGACAGGTTTCATTGGTTTTAGCGCCTGAGTCGATCCCTGCCGCGGTGCCGTACCACGGAGCAGGCCCGCCACGACGCCAAACCCATCCCTGATCGCGCCCCGCACCCACTCACGCCAGGACAGGCCCACAGGTCCGATATGGCGGTACCTCTCGTACCGAGTCGCTCGCAGGCGGCGCGGCGAAACAGTGCGCACTTCGCGCAACGCGGCAAGCAAGTGGCTCTTCAGCGCGTTCGCCGCTGCATCAGGGTTGAGGTGCGCTCCACCTTCTGGCTCAGGCACCACCACATCAATAATGCCCAGCTTAAGAAGATCGTGCGCCGTGAGCTTCAGTTTTTCAGCGACCGCTTCAGCTCGCGTGACGTCCCTATATAGAATCGACGCAGCGCCTTCCGGAGAAATGACCGAATAGATCGCGTGTTCCAACATCAGTACTCGGTCCCCTACACCCAGCGCCAGAGCTCCTCCACTCCCTCCCTCGCCGATAATCACCGAGACGATCGGAGTCGGAAGGCTCGACATTTTGGCGAGGTTGCTCGCCAGAGCGTGGGCGATCCCACGATGTTCAGACTCGTAACTGGCCTGCGCATTGGGACAGTCAATCAGCGTGACCACAGGAAGTTCGAACTTGGCCGCGAGCTGCATCAGGCGCAGCGCTTTCCGGTATCCTTCGGGGAAAGCCATTCCTCTATGGGAGGCCTCCTTTTCTTCTGGAGTGCGGCCTCGCTCCTGCGCAATGATGACAATGGTTTGTCCGTCTAATTCTGCCAGGCCCCCAATGATCGCCGGATCATCTCCGTTCCATCGATCTCCGTGAAGTTCTAGGAAGCGCGTGGTCATCCGATGAATGTAGTGACGCGCCGTGGGACGCTCCGAGTGCCGCGCGATGCCGACCTGTTGCCATGCGGATAGTTGGTTCCGATTCAATGCCGGACCCAGGCGTTTTCCATCGCTTTCCGGCATCTCTTGCCGTTTGAGATGGCTTACCAGATATGCCACGATGGCCCGCAGATCCTGACGGGACACAACCAGATCGATCAGCCCGGCGCGAAAGAGTGTTTCGGCATGGTGGGAATCTCTCGGCGGTGGAACTCCGGTGGTTTGTTCGATCACGCGGGGCCCGACAAAACCGATTTGTGCGCCCGGCTCAGCGATAATCACCCCCAAAAGTGGGATCTGCCAGAATCGAAACAAATGCGAGACCTTCGCGATGATGCATGGCTGCCGCTGCAGCCACTTTGGCCATCTGCATCAGAGACAACATTCCCTCTTGAACACGAGCCCCTCCACTTGCGGTTACGCTCACCACGGGAAGATGACGCCTCGCAGCTTCCTCGAACGCGCGGGCAATCTTCTCCCCGGCAACGGAGCCCATCGTGCCGCCCAGAAATTCAAAGTCGAAGACCATCAGAACGACGCGATGGCCCTCGATGCGGCAAAGGCCACTCGTAACAGAATCGCGAAGCCCAGTCACCCGACGGGCTTCTCTCAACCGTTCTCGATAAGACTGAAGGTCCACGAACTCCAAGGGGTCTACAGACACTAGGCCACGGTCAAATTCATGAAATGTTCCCGGGTCTGCTAAAGTTTCCACTCGAACTCGCGAGGGCATCGTCAGGTGTCGGTTACATCCCGGGCAAATGTACAGCCACTCTTCGAGCGCGGACCTGGAGGGTTCGGCGCCGCAACCCGGACATTTGACGGCGAGGGGCATCGAAAATTTGTGCCGGAACATACGTTTCTTTTTGGTCCCTGCCGTAGAAAGAACTCCGGGGCGCTTTTGCCTCGGGTGAGGAGAGAGCGGGAAAGATTGGGCAAGGACGCTTTCCGGCGGCCCCTCTTGCGTGGTACGTACGCCCATTAATGCTCAAGGTGATCAATTCGAGGCCCGCAAACAAGGGGGTGAATCCATGCATCGAAGTGGAGTGAATTACTCACTTTCAAGTGAAAAAGGGCCAATTATGGTTGAATTAGACCCTTCCGAACGGCGTAGCGGACCAGACTGGCGACTTCGTGGATATCCAGCTTTCGCATGAGCCGCGACCGGTGGGAATCGGCGGTTTTCCCACTGATTCCCAGCAGGGAGGCGATGTCCTTTGTGGACTTTCCTTCCGCAATCAATTGAAGCAAGGTCCACTCCGCCGTTGGGTGCGCGGTGAGATTGCGTGCAGGATGCGCCTGGTCCCAAGTTCCATGAGGAGGAACACATACAGAATTCGAAATCGGGCGGTCACGACGACGAAGAAATCACAAGCGACGATGGACTGAGCGTGGTTGCGGACAAACGTCCTCCAGTGCTGGGAGCAGGTTCCTCGCGGCCCTCGCCGCTCCGGCTCAGGAGCCAGTAGGTCCGCACCGTACGCGGGGAAACATAGATACCGAGCTTCACCGTTCGCATTCAGCCCTTGGCGCGGAAGCCCTGTTTCTGCGAAAACAGCTAGCTTTCTACATCGCAGAGGTTTCCGGCTGTTCTGGAAGTGGAAATCGCGGGTTGGCCGGCCGCGCCTGCCTGAAAACGTCCGCAAGCTCATCATCCGGATGGCGCTGGAGAAACCCGGACAGGCGCGGGTAGCAGCCGAGCTGTCCGGAAGGTCAGGCAGAGGAAACGAAGTCCATCGCCCATCAAATCGAAAACGAAGCCGAACAACGAAGTGAATGAGCGCATCGCCTTGGGGAAGAAGCGTGACATGGGGCGTCAGGATGGCACAGAGGCAGCCGCATTGAGAAGGGCTTTCTGTCGCTTTTTAGAGATAAGTGCCAACTTCTCTATCAGGTGAGAGCATGGATGGAATTTTTGCGTATCACAGGACATTTTACAGGTTTCGCCTGGGCAGCGCATTGCCTACCGGACCGAACGAACGCATCAAGTGTGAGGGTCGTTCCGCTTCGAAGGATAGACGCTCGTCGCAATATACATGGAGAGCATGCCCAGCAGAAAACTAAAGAGAACATGGAGAACCGGATGGCCGACAGTGGGAGCTCAGGTACCCCCAAACCAAACATGGAAGCGGAGTGCTTTCGGCTTCCGAAGACCTGCCGGATCGGATTGTGATTCTTCATTGCGGGGGGTCGTGGCCCGTACATAAACGGCGAACCTGTCGCCTTCAGTCATTTGCGCCGCATTCACGAGACGGACCTTCACACCTTGGCGACTTAACTCCTCGGTTCGTTTGAGGGCTTCGTAAATCCCAGAATTGCAGGGGTGCTCCTTGAGAATCGCTGACGGGTTGCAATAGAGAACGTATTCATTGTCCATGGCCGGATAATACTCGGGTGAACCGCCGCCGTGTCAAGCGGGAGTTCACATGTTTCACCGCTCTGCTGGTAAATGCGGCCTGGGCTTGGAGCTTCCAGCACGATACCGGATGCTCTAAGGTGCGAGCGTCCGGCAGCTTGGGGCGAGCGTCCGGTAAAAAGACAGTTGGGTCCAAACTTGGGTCGAACAAAAGGGCGTTTTTAGTGCATTTTTTGGGTGTAAGTTGCGCCAGATCAACGTTTGAGTTGACTGTTTACACCCGGAAGGTCCACAGTTCAAATCTGTGACCGCCCACCACGTACCTGATATTGCATCGCAGCTGTAGTGGAAACTGTAGAGACGTACCTTCCATAGCTATTGCTCCTCGCAGTCGTGACAACCTTTTTCCGCCCGTGCTTGGCGGTATCGCTCAAGCGCTATGCCGGCGATTTTTCGACGGATTGGAGGAGGTTCCTATTCAAGCCGGGCTCGGGCAGGGCTGGCGGACTAGAGCACAATCGTGAACTCTTCACCATCCCATTCTTGATTTCGTTCCTCTGATCGCTCAGCGACAGACTGAATAAAGGACTTGACAACCGGACTATCAAATTTATAGGCTCCGCGGTTACTGGGCGTTGAATTTACGATCCAGTAAAATAAAAGCGAGGAAGGCTATGGCAGAAAAGAGACACACCATACCCGTACGTACAAAACTCTTCGCTGGCAGTGGTCCTGGCCAGGCCGATCCCGAGAAAATCCGCAAAGCTGTCGCGGCACTCAAGGGACAAAAACCCGCTATTCCGGGCGGTCACAAACGCGGAAAGCGCGTCAGGGCCGCCAAGTAGAAGCCTTCGGACAAACCAGGGAATAGGCTAACTCTCAATCTCGGGACTCTTATCGATTAGGAATCCTTAACCTTGGCGGGGCCAAAATCATCTTTTCAAAGGAGCTGCCATGCCAGGCAACACTCCCCTAGTCAGCATCCTTTCGAGTTCCGTCACACTTGGTGGTGTCCCACAGCCGGTTCCCAATGTTATTATCAGTTCCGCAAGTACGATTTTTCTGACAGTGAACTGCTTTATCAATCCGAGTCTTTTCGGCAGCGGATTTCGCTTTGATGCAAATTTTCAGATTGTTCGCGCAGGCGATAATCAAGTCCTGTCGAACAACTGGTGGACTCGAGCGAGTCCCAATTCTTATCCTTTCATTCTCGATAGTTTTACGGGTTTTGGTCCGAACTTCTTTATCTTTATGTTCTGGACCGCGAGCAATTTCGGACTCAACGATGGAGACGGCAACAACGCAGAGGGAGGAAATACCGGTATGTATATCTTTCGTCCGTACTTCTTCGTTGATACCGGAGTGTATTCCTCCAGCCTCGTCCGCCCCTTGGGAACTTCGCAGTTTGCTTTCGGCGCGGATACGCCCTTCTGGGTTGAATGATCGCTTTGGCCGGATGGCCGGAACCAAACGGTAAATTCCATCTATCAGAAAGGGCCGAAGCAGGCAAAGCCCAGCGTGTCCAGCGTTCAAATCGCTGACCGCCCACGATTACGACACGTAGTCAATCGGCACCTATCTTTTCAATACCTTAGGGCTAATCCTCTTATGGCTAATCCTCGTTGTGGGTAATCCTCGCGCGAGGGCTTTTGAAGGACTAACTCTGAGTGGCGCAGTTACCATCGTCTCCTCCTCAGCAGCAGAACGGCGAACTCAGAGAAGCGAGTCACGTTTAGAAATGTGCCGGGAAGTTCGAGGGACAGACCGAGCTACGCGACGGCGATACTGAAAGCATATCCCGTTGCAGAAACAAGTCACTACCGGAGGGACCTGAGTAAGGCTCAAGGGACATCGATCGATCTTCGAAAAGGGGATCGATAGTCGAAAAGGGCAGATTCACGCATAGGCCAAAATTATCGATCCGCTTACGATCAGCAGTCCTCCGAGCCAGTGAATCCAGGTCACGCGCTCGTGCAAGAAAAGAGCTGCCAGAGCGATGGCGATAACCACGCTCAACTTATCGACCGGCGCGACTTGGGAAG
>Ga0209648_10003452_pt1 | contig 13265 bp, 9 predicted proteins | sample GraSoi2013_115cm_FD_185830 | JGI IMG/M metagenome (GOLD analysis project Ga0209648, IMG submission 185830) | Grasslands soil microbial communities from the Angelo Coastal Reserve, California, USA - Sample 9_17_2013_115cm (SPAdes) (version 2) | ecosystem: Environmental > Terrestrial > Soil >...
TGCCATGATTCTGCTGTGGACCGGCGACTATTCCTCCCGCACCATGTGGACTTTGGGCCTGCTCATCGTCGGCCTGTGGCTTGGCTTTGCAGTTTCCGTGCGCCATCGCGTCGCGTTTTCCCTGCAAACTCTTTCCAATCTCCTCGCCGCCATGCGCGAAGAGGATTTCTCCGTGCGCGGGCGCGGCGCTCGCCGCGACGACGCCATGGGCGAAGTGATGATCGAGGTAAATTCCCTCAGCCAGACGCTGCGCGAGCAGCGCCTCGGCGCCCTCGAAGCCACCGCGCTCCTGCGCACCGTTATGGAAGAAATCGACGTGGCCATTTTCACCTTCGACAACGAAAACAAGTTGCGCCTCGTCAATCGTGCCGGCGAGCGTTTGCTCGCGCGCCCCGCGGAACGCCTCCTCGGCTTCACCGCCGCTGAACTGGGACTCGGCGCTTCCCTCGAAGACGAGCCGGTGCGCACCATGGAGCTGACTTTCCCCGGCGGCTCCGGCCGCTGGGGCATGCGCCGCGGCTCCTTTCGCCAGGCCGGCTTGCCCCATCACTTGGTGGTGCTCAGTGACCTCAGCCGCGCCCTCCGCGACGAAGAGCGCCAAGCCTGGCAGCGCCTGATTCGCGTCATGGGCCACGAGCTCAACAATTCCCTCGCGCCCATTCAATCCGTCGCGCAAAGTCTCGAGAGCGGCCTCAACTCCCTGCGCAATGAAGCCGACCTGCAGCCGGGCACCAACCGCGCGCTCCTCGACGACATTCAACAGGGATTTGGCATCATTCGCTCGCGCACCGAAGCGCTGTCGCGCTTCATGGCCGCGTATTCCCGCCTGGCCCGCCTCCCGGCCCCGAAGCTCGCCCCCGTCAACGTTCGCGAATGGATTTCCCGCGTGGCCATGCTCGAAACCCGCGTCAAAGTCAAAGTCAACGAGGGCCCGGACATCACCATCCCCGGCGATGCCGACCAACTCGAGCAGTTGCTCATCAATCTCCTGCACAACGCCGCCGATGCCGTCCTCGAGTCCGGCTCGCAAGCCAGCGTCGGTTGGTCGCGCCAGGATTCCCAATTGCACGTTTGGGTGCTCGACGACGGCCCCGGCATCCAGAACACCGCCAACGTTTTCGTCCCCTTCTTCACCACCAAGCCCGGCGGCACCGGCATCGGCCTCGCCCTCAGCCGCCAAATCGCCGAAGCCCACGGTGGCACGCTAACCCTCGATAACCGCCCCGCCGGCAAAGGCTGCGAAGCCCGCCTCCGCCTTCCGTTGTAGTGTGCCGGCCTTCAGGCTGGCACTTGTAGGGGCACAGCCCGCCTGCGGCAGGCAGGCATGCTGTGCCCGCGCGACGGCTTCGAGCGTCCCCTGTAGTGGCCGGTCTTCAGACCCGCCAGCGCGACGGCCCCGAGCGCGTCCCTGTGTCATCCCGAGCGTAGCGATCGAAGATTCCGACCTTGTCGGAAGGGATCTGCTTTTTCCCCTTGTCGCTGAGCCTAGCGCCGTCCACCTTGACACCTCTGCGCACCAGGGACTACGCTGCGAGCGATTGCCGAAGGCCCCCAAAAAATTTCAAGGAGGTAGACCTGTATGCATCGAATCTTCATTGCCATCGCCGTAGTGTGCTTCGCCGTGGCCACAGCAGCAGCGCAAACCAAAGTCTCCGGGACCGTTCAGTGTGGCAAACCCGATCCTCAACACCTAATTCCCGTCGGCGATCTTCCCGACCATAGCCTGGGAGTCGAGCAGGTCAAGTGTACATACACAAAACCCATGGAAATCGAGGGCGCCAAATCCAAAGATGGGGTGAGTACCGCAACGGACGACATCAACGGAAACACCGTCCGAACCCACGGTTTTCACGTAGCAACCATGGACAGTGGGGATAAGTTTTTCGTGTGGTATCTAGCGGCAGGAGAGACGAAAGACGGTGCTTTGCAAAGCAAGGGCACCTGGGGCTTCACCGGCGGCAGCGGCAAACTCAAAGGCATCAAAGGAAAAGGCACCTTCACCTGCGCCCCCTCGGGTGACGGCATTGCCTGCGAAGTCGAGGGCGAATACCAACTCGCAAAATAGCGACGCATCTTCAGTCAGCGCTCCCTATCGCCGTCATCATTTGTAGTGGCACAGCCCGCCTGCGGCAGGCAGGCATGCTGTGCCCGCGCGCGCGTTCCTCTGTCATCCCGAGCGTAGCGATCGAAGATTCCGACCATGTCGGAAGGGACCTGCTTTTCTCCCTCGTGGCTCCCACCAGCACCGGAGGTGCGGCACACGAGTTGTAGGTCAGGCCTTCAGGCCCAACAGTGGCACAGCCATTCCTGGCTGTGCGCCTTTTCCGCCCAGGTGGAAGCCCCTGACCTTCAGTTTATCCTGAGCCTCGAAGGGTCAGGGGAGCGGCGCTTTTCAAGCGCCGCGGACCACGCCATCGCCAACACAAATGGCTTTAGCCACCGCTCCGCCCTCCTCCCTCTTCCCCGTCACTTGCGGTTTGTGCACCCCGCTCCGCGTTTTGGACCCTCGGCGGGAGTCCGTCAAGACTCCAGGTGCCGGGGATGCTCTTGCGGGATCGACTCCGAGGAAACCTCCGCACCATCGTCCGTCCTCCGCACGATGAAATCTCTCTTCGGTTCTGTCGGGAAGCTACCCATCCTCGCCTGCGTACCTGCCGCCGACCCCGAATCCAAAGGGTTCGCCTCTGCCCTACATGCCTATTTTCTCGACAGGAGCGATTGGTGCCACCCATGAGGCTCTTTATTGTCGCCTTTTGCCGGCTTGAGAAATCGCTAAGTTATTGTTGGGTAAAAGGATGGTTGGTAGGGGCGGTGGGGATCGGACTAAAAGCGACGCTGAAAACTCGTAAGTTATTGATTCTATTAAACGGGAAAAACGCCAAAAACACCGGATTCGCCAAAGTGAGGTACACGCCGGGTACACGGAATAGCCGCAAAGGTTTCACGCGGAGGCTGCGGGAGACGACTCCCCAGGAGGTATCCGTTCGAGTTCGATACCAACGTCGGCACAATAGGCCGCAAGGATCGGAAACCACTGTTCGTCCACCGCATCTCGGTCCTCAAATACCGAATTCTTTGAGAGTACCTCTCCGATGATCGCCATTTCGTCGGCCAGCACGACTGGATTTAATGGTTTCTTGAGTGCCGCATCGTAGAAGATGCTGAAAAGTCTGCTCGACCGTTCCTCGTAGCTGCCTGTCACTTCCACGACATAGGAAAGACCGCCAAATAGAGTCACCAATGCCCAGCCCTTCTTCTTGCCCGCGCTGAGGTAACACATGACGCTGTGCTGATGAGCGGCTCGGGCGTGAGCGGCCATGAAGGTCTTATTGCAAAACACTCTAAGAGGCATTTCTTTTTCCGTCGTCGCCGTGCGCACTTGACGGAGCGCGTCGAATTGTGGAGACAGCACGTAGGGCACGCCGTATTTGTAAGCGACGGACGCGAGGGCTATTTTCGCGGCTACTTTGCGAGCTTCAAGAGTGAATACGAACGGCAGAGTTTGGGTGTAGGAGGCATCGAGGACAACCTCTTCGGGCATCGGCAATTCTGTAGTTTTCTCGCCTCTCGCGTGGGAGCGTTCGATGAACCTTTCGGCGCTCTCTTTGGAAACGAAAAACCCCTTTCGATGTTTCTTGCCGTCCGATTCCACACTAGGTACGACTACATCCGACAGGCTGATGGTCCCGTCGGCTTCCCTCTTGCCAAATAGTCCTTTCCCATTCATACCTCGAATTTCGACCTCGACTCGGGCAGTTGGAACTTCACCGTTCCGATTTTCAATCTGGAGGAGATTCAACAGAAATTTTGTGCTTTCCCTGATCGTGGATTCCCACTTGCCAAACTCACCGTTACAACGCTTGCAGCTCCCGTCGGGCACCGTAAGCTCGCCACCCATGAACGCGGGGAAAACGTGCTCGCGGGTGAGGTCCGCTTCCGATCTACAGAACATGCAAGCCATGTTTCGGGTCCTTGTAGGGATAATAGCGCAATTGTGAAGTGGGGTCGTCACCCAGCGTTGCTGTGCGCGGGCATGCTAGTGTACCTTTCGAGCTTGGTTGAGTGCTTCATGGAAAAGTCATGGGATTCCTTCGCAAACTTTTTGGGACAGACAAACGCAAAGGGAAGCCGTATGTGGACGGCGGCATGCGTCTTTTAGCCAATCTGGTACAGTCTCTGGGATTGGATGATTGGCCGAACTACCTTCCCAACTATACGGCTGCAGAGCAGGAAGCCATTGTTAGCCAACTGAACGAGTTTCAGAAGATTGCCAATGAAGAGATTGGTGGCCAAGCATTGTTTCATCCTGAAGTGGTAGGACCGATACAACGAACACAAATTGCTGTGGCCCTCAAAGACTTGGCTGGAGAAGACTGGATTTTCACGGATAAGTCTGAGGTTCCTAAGGATTGGAAGTTGCGGGTTTCCACTTATCTCAAAGCATGGGCTGCGGGTCTCGATCCGGTATGCCTTTCCGAGATGGCAGACTTGTTAGCTAGAGCAGGTCATAGGACCGAAGCAAGAGACGCTTTGGAAGTCGTGCTCTTGTTCCCAACTTATGCAAACGTGTTCTATCGTGGTCATGACGCCTCCGAGACGGCGAATAGAATTGTCAGCGACGCTCAAACTGCCCTTCAAAATCTATAGGTCGGCTATCAGTAACGGCGATGCTTTCACTCCCTGCTTAGACCGCACGCGAGAGGAATTGAAGATGTCATTTGTTGAAGGCTACATCTCGAAGGTGGGCGTCGAGTCGGTTAATGCGATGAAGGTCGTTCTGTATGAGCTTCTCCAGAAGCGCTACGAGACTGAATACGAGCACGATTTTGCTTGTCGCTTGGCCGCAGCGGTTGCGAACTACTTGTTTTGCAACGAGCCCACGGCTGAAGAATTTCAATCCTTCGCCGCTAAGAACAAAGCACTCATCGAGTCAAAAGCCAAGCAACTATCCAGCGAAGACTCTATTTGCAAGGCTTTGACCTGTTCGATCGACAATTTTTGCTACGGCAAGTACGTGGATTCTGGTCGAAAGATTGGGCTGCTTATGCACCCATTTCTAGCATTTACGCGTGGGTTGCAGCAGGTCATCGAGGGTAAAGAACCCGTAGATTTTCTAGATTCTTTCTATCCGAAAGTTGGTCATGAAAATGTGAAACCACTACTCAATCTTTGGCGGCTCGGCCTTTACCGGCCCCTTCCGCATACGCCCGACTCTAAACGCATGATGGAGGAGATTGCCCGGTTTGGGAGGTCTGTCGGATCATTACTGATGAAATAAGTCGTCGGACGCCTGCAAGAACGCCGAGAGACAAGAAGTGATGAATCGTTCGACTCAAACTCCATGAGGTCCAAACAAATTCTTATCGGCAGACTGGTCGCTGGTATTGTCGCTGCCTTCCTGTTGCTGGCAATATGGAGCCGCTGGCCGTTGAGCACCTATAAGACGCTCCACATTGTCGACCTAAGGAAACAGACTTGGACTTGGATTTTGTCGGCTACGGCCGTTTTGTTCAATCCGCTCTTCCCGATACGGCTCTCACGGAACAGCTGGCAGTATAGCGATGCTCTTTCGGCTTTCGGCGGGTGGCCCAGACGTAAGCCCCGATGAATTTGGGTGCCCCACGTGTCGAGGTTACACGTGGGTCTTCGCCTTGTGGCTGGTGCCTCAGGGTGCCGTTTTAGAATTTTCCTTCCACGCCATTCAAACCATTGAACTTAAGTTTACTATTGACAAATATATCGAATGGATGGTACCGTTGCGTGTGTTACCTCGAACAAACCTCGCTGGGTTCGCTCCTCCCACTTCCTCTATCTCCTTTATTTCCTTCCGCTTGCGCACTCTTAAACTCTCTTGCCGCTCTTTTTCCGACTCCCGTCCTTTGTTTTCAACAGCTTCCGCACTCTTTCTGCAAAACACCCGGGGTGGCATACCCCTTCGGGATCTCGTCCGTTGCAACGAAGCGCAAAAATGCCTCTTTGTAAGTCCTTTGCCTGCCACTCTTAGGCACTCCGTGTCGCGTAAGTCCTTTCCTTGCCACTCTTACGCAAACACCCGGGATGGGGGTGCCACCGCTGCTACTAATTTTGAGCGGATTTCCTCGTCACTCGTTTACCCAGAGCGCTCGCCGCGAAGGGCCACTCGTCACTCGCCACTTTCTTGCTACCCTTTGGTTCCGCCGTCACATGCGCCACGTAGCGCCTCTATCCCCCGTGACCTCAGTCGATTGCGCATACTTCCTGTCACCACGGGGGTGTGGGGGTCTCACCTGCCGCCAACGGGTCACAGCCCACGAGTCACGGGTCACGGCTTTGCGACGGAGGCATCCTTTGCCGCGTAGACGAATTGGCGGACTTCGGCGCGCTGCTTGTCGAGCTCCGCGAGATGTTGCTCGCGGAGTTTTTGGTACACCTGGATCTGCTCCTGGGCACGCTCTTTTTCGCCGGTACGGACGTACGCCTGGCCGAGTCGATAGTGCGCGTCGGCCAAATCGGAATTCAACTCCAGCGCGCGCTGATATTCGGGAATGGAGTCGGCGTACTTACCCTCCTCGGAGTAGAGATTGCCGAGCTGCAGATGCGCCTCCGCTAGTGAGGGATCGAGCGCGATCGATTTTTTCAGCAGCGCGCCGATTTGCGTCAGATCGAGATGGGGATCCTGCGCGCGCTTCCCTTTCCAGAGACTCATCGCCAAATAAAACTGCGCGCGACCGTTACCGGGCTGCTGCTCCGCGAAACGCTGGAAACGCGCGATCACCTCGTCGGCCTGGCTGGGCGAACTGTCGTAGGCGCGAGAAAGAAAAGGATAAACGCGCGGATCGGCGGGACTGAGATCGGCGGCCTTGAGCAGCGATTTCACGGCGTCGTCGTAATTGCCGCGCGAGTAATAGGCGATGCCGAGCCCGATCGCCAGGCGCGGCGAATTGGGATAGCGCTCCGTCGCGCTCTGAAACACCTGAATCGCCGGCTCGAGCGTGCGGTGCAGCAGCATCTCGCTGCCCCAATCGAAAAGATTGCTCTCGCTGGGATCGAGGTGCGCGGCCAATTCGTATTCGTTGGCGGCTGCAACGAATTTGCCGTCCTTTTCTTCGACCTCGCCGAGCAGGTTGTGCAGCTCAGCAGAATCTTTTTGCTTCAGCAGATTCTGCAGAAGCTGGCGAGCGTCAGCGAAGCGGCTGGTGACAACGTAGGCGAGCGCCAGATCGTAGCCGTTGTCGTAAGAAGCGGAATTGATGCGCTGCGCTTGTTCGAGATACGGCGTGGCGGCAGCAACTTTTCCGGCACGCACGTAGAGCTCGCCGAGGTTGTGGTTGGCGTCGTAGTTCTGCGGCTCGAGCTGCAGCGCCTTTTTGAACTCGGCTTCAGCAAGCGCGGGCTTTTCCCGCCGCGCCAAGTTGGTGGCCAGGTTCGTTCTGGCCGCCGCGGAGTCCGGTTTCAAGCGCACGGCCTTCTCAAGGTGCGTGGCGGCTTTGGCGTCCTGAGACTGCGCGGAGTACACCAATCCCAGAAGCTCGTGAACCTCGAAGCTTTCAGGAACCTCGCGTAACAGCGATTCCAGCGCCGTAACGGCCTCGGGAAAGCGTCCGGATTCGTATTGCGCCACCGCAGCCTGGAACTGGCGGTCCAGGCGGTCTGTGAAGCCGCTAGGGGCGTCCTGAGCTTGCGAGCACGCCGCAAGAGGCAGCAGCGCGAGGCACACCAAGCGAAGTCTTGGCATCACGATTTCTGAATTTTAACACCGAGTGCCGGAGCCAAGCACCTTTGAGTTGAGAAAAATGAAGTAAAAAAGGTGGAATTAAAAAGCGGGAGTTGAAAAAAGGAGAAGATCAAAAAAAGTGTTGGAAAAAGTGAGTTGGAGAAAAGAAAAAGGGGAGATAAAAAAGAGGCGCTTCTCGCGAAGCGCCTCTTCGAGGAATTTTCCAGATTAGCTTAGTAATACAGCTTCAAAGCGAACTGGATCTGTCGCGGATCGTAAGGAGCATCACGAGTCGACCCGATCTCGCCAAAGTTCTTGTTGGTGAAATTGGTTGATCCCGAGATGGCAACGACGCCGTTGCCTCCGAAACCGGGAGCGTTGAAATTCGGATGATTGAAGATGTTGAAGACTTCCGTCCGCAATTGTAGGCGGAAGCGTTCGGTAAGCTCGAAATTCTTGAAAATCGAGAAGTCGAGCCTGTGGAAGCCCGGCCCTGCCACCTGGGTGAGACCGCCCAAGGCGCCAGCACCCGTCAAGGCAACGCACCCGGTTGGCGTGTTGGTCCCCAATACGCAAGGCTGGGTGAACGCGGCGGCGTTGCCGAACCAACTCAACTTGCCGTTCGAATCGGTGTGCAGACCGAGCTTCGTGCTCTGGCCGGCGACAAAGAGATCGCCGCAGTTTAAGCCTTGCGCGGTGCCGGACGGGCAACCGAGGCTGATCGGCTGGCCGCCCTGAAGAGTACTGCTCCAAATGATGCTCCAACCTCCGACAGCCGCGTTTGCAAAGCCCGAGGCATTGGGCAGGAAGCGCTTACCCTTGCCAAAGGGAAGCTCGTACCCACCACTGAAGTGGAAGACGTTGCGTATGTCGAAGCTGGCCAAGCCATAGTCAAATTGGATTCCGAGACCGGGAACACCGGGAGCGCGATAGCCTCTCAAGCTTCCGCCGTTCAGCAAGTCGCCAGCGTCTGACCTCGTTTTGGACCACGTGTAAGCGGCGAGAAAATTCAGGCCACCCGCAAACTGCTTTTCGACCTTAGTTTGCAGGGCATGGTAGTAACTACTACCCTCTGTAGCCGCGTAGCTCGTGTTCCTTCCGAAATCCGGGAAGTCCACGAGAGTCTTGGGATCTACGCTGGTTGGTTGGATGGATTTGATGTTGTTGGTTCCCGGAAACGATTCCAAGTGCCGCGCCAGAGAGGTCACGTAGCCAGCTTGCACGGACATGGAAGAAGTCAATTGATATTGCAGGGTAAGGTTGGCACCCATCGAATATGGAGTCTTGTAATCAAACTGGATTCCACGCAAGGACAAGCCGTTAGCATTGACCAAAAGTGGATCCAGCGGAGTGCAGGTGAAGCCGGTTTCCAGAGTTGGCCCCCCGGCCGGAGTGGCGGTAGCGCATCCAGCAAAGTTGTTGATGGGGTGAGCATCATCGGGACGGAAGAATGAGAAGTTGAACTGGAAAGGATAGTTTTCGCCAATGTTCGGCGAGAAACCCCGGTTCTCGAATCCGTTGTAGAACAAGCCAAATCCGCCGCGAGCGACGAGCTTGGGAGAAACCTGATAGGCGAATCCCAGGCGCGGGGCAAAATTCTTCGGCTGCGAGTTCCCTAGCCCCTGGCCGTATTTATTGGTGATCGCTAACGTAATCTTATCCGTAGCTAACAAACAGGTGAAGAAGTTCTTGTTGGCCGGGAGCGTGCAGTCCACAGGATTCGTGAGGAAAGTGGAGTTCTTCCCCACCGGAATAATGTACATCGGACCACCAGTCGGAGGCCCGGTGGGAACGAAGTTCGCCTGGTTTTCATGATGCTCGCCAACCAAGCCGAAGAAATCCCAACGCAGGCCGAGATTAACCGTCAGCTTGGGAGTAACCTTCCAGTCGTCGTTGAGGTAGGTGCCGTAGTAGTCTTTTCCGTTGTCGGTCAGAGAAATATTGGAAACGAATACGCTGTTGGGACCACCGACGTAACCGGGGCAGTCGGTCAACAGATTGCCGGAGGCATCCTTAGTCGTTGGACAGCCGATAGTATTTGCGCTCGGAATCAACAACATTTGCGCGCGACCTGTATTGCCCTGCGCGTTATTGGGAATATCTGTATAAATACCGTCAAAATTGAATTGGCCGCGGGACCAGGGCGGCTGCAGGGTCGAGAACTTGACGTGCTGCCACTCAAAACCCATTTTGAAAGTGTGCTTTCCGTAGATTTTGGTGACGTCGTCGGTGACCTGGAGCGTGGAGGTGACCTCATCAGACGGCAGGAAGGCATTACTGCCGAGGGTTTGCAGGCCATTGATACCGAAGGCCGGAAGCCCACCATTTTCAGAGAGTTGCGGGATTCCCGCTACACCTCCCTTTGTTAAGGGGAGGTTGCTCAGGTCATTGGCCGAAGGCGAGACGCGCGTAGTATGGAGATAATTGAGCCCCGCACGGATAACGTTAATCAAGTTGGGAGAGAACGTGTGGGTGTAGCCCAGAGCGCTCTGCTGAGAGTTCGCGGTCTGATTGCCCTGTTGGAAACCACCGCCGTCGGCCACGCCGCCAAAAATGCCGGGGATGAATTGCGGGTCGTCCACGAGGCTGAAGCGGTAGAAAAGCTGATTCTTTTCGTTGAAATTGGCATCCATGCGGGCGTCAAAGGCGTTGCGGTCTTCTTTGAGCTTTGGTGAATTGACGAAGTTCTGGGAAAGCCCCGCACTGGTCGGCATCGGAAAGAGGTTCAGCAGGTTAATGGCATTGGCGTCCAAGCGTCCGGCCGCCGCGGCGGCGCTGAGGTTATTCAGGCCGCAAGCGGCAAGAGTAAAGTTCGTTGTACTCGCCGGGCAGGTGCCAAAGGGATCTCGCACATAGCCGGTAGTGAAGGCTGTCAGGCCCGAAACCGGATCGACCTGACCCGCATTGACCAGCCGCGTTGTGGCTGGGTCAAAAATGGTGCCGATCGGAACGGTACGGTGTGGGGTGTTTGCGTTACAAGGCAGCGAGACACACAGAACATCGGATTCCGTACCGGATTGGAGCGTGATCAGATCGGTGAAATCCGTGTATTTGCTATTGCGTTCGGCTACCGTCGGCACTGCTCCGTTCAGAACGGTACCTTGACGGCGGCGGAGTCCTTCGTAATCGGCAAAGAAGAAAAGCTTGTTCTTGCCGTTATACACTTTCGGGATCAGGACCGGCCCACCCGCGGAGAATCCGAACTGATTCTGGCGAAGCGCGCCCTTTTTGATTCCGCCGGCGTTTTCGAAGAAGTCCGCGGCATCGAGCTTATCGTTGCGCAAGAATTCCCAGACGGTGCCGTGGAAATTGTTGGTGCCGGACTTGATGGTGGCGTTGAGAACGGCGGCGCCGGAGCGGCCGAACTCCGCGCTGAAGTCCGAGGTTTGCACCTTGAATTCTTCGATGGCGTCCACGGGCGGAAGCACGACGAAGTTGGTGCCGTTCAAGAAGTCCACGGTATCGGAGTTGTTGTCGATGCCGTCGAGCAGGTAGTTATTCTGTGCCGGGCGGAGGCCGTTGGCGGCGAAGGCGCCGCTGGCGGCGTTGCCGCGGGTGTCGGCTTGAGGGGTGTTTACGCCGGCGGCGAGCTGGGCGAGGAAGGTGAAATTCCGGCCGTTCAGCGGCAGGCTATCGACGTTGCGCGAGTCGATGACTTGGCCAACGGAAGCATCCTGAGTCTCAAGGACGGGAATGGTGGAGGCGACTTCCACCGTCTCGCTCACTGAGCCAGGTTTAAGGGAAAAATCGACGACCACGTCCTGGCCGACGTTGACGGTCACGCCCTTCTGCGTGACGGTCTGGAAGCCTTGTAGCGTGGCAGTAATCTTGTAGCTGCCGATCCTTACGGGCGAGAATTTGTAGGTGCCGTCGGCGCTGGTGGTGGTCGCCAAGCTGGCGTTCGTGCCCTCATTCGTGAGGGTCACGGTTGCGCCACGAACCGATCCTCCCGACGCATCCGACACGGTGCCGAGGATGCTGCCGGCGTCCACTTGCGCGCGAAGCGGGGCCGCGCTGCACAGCAACACGACAAGGCTGGCCAGCACCAGCAACGGTGCCCGACGGAACAACGCAGAAAGAGCCTTTCCATTCATCGCCTTTCCTCCTGGGCCCCCAGGGCCCGCAAACTGCGGACAAATCGCGAACAGCAAGCGTTCAAGCAGAAACGGGGCGAAACGCTCCTTGACAAATACGAATTTCGCGGACGGAGGTATGGTACGCGCGGCAAGATGCGCCCCACGACACGAGCGTTTTGAGAATCCGGCACCCCAAGCCCACAGAATGCATGTAAACCGTCGCACCCGGACTTACGCACCGCACGACTTAACCGCTTAACCTAGTGGGAACGTCTATTACACAGGTGTTTCGATGTTGTCAAGCGGTTTTTTTCATCTATACTGCAAGCCCGCTGGCTGCCGAGGACACGGATTCGGGCGGGAAGATTTCAAGGCGCTGAGAATTTGGGCTTATGGGCCTAACCATTCGTGATGTTGCCAAGGCCGCGGGAGTATCCACGGCCACGGTCTCCAACGTATTGAACAAAACCGGGAAAGTAGGACGCCGGACACACAGCCTGGTGCTCTCGGCGGTTAAGCGCCTAGGATATTTTCCCGACGTGCACGCGCGCCATCTGGCTTCGCGGGAGAGCCGCACGCTGGGAATCATCGTCTCCGACATCGAGAATCCGTTTTTTCCGGAGGTCATCAAGAGTTTTGAAACGCGCGCACGACAACTCGGATACGACGCCATTCTTAGCGACACGAACTATGATCCGCAGAGGACTCGCGCGGCTGCCGAGCGGATGCTGGCGCACAAGGTTCGCGGCGTGGCGGTGATGACTTCAGAGATTAGCTTGCGCTTGATTCAAGAACTGGCGCGCCGGAGAATCGCGGTTACTTTTCTGGATCTTGCTCCGGTGCGCCAGTACGTGAGCAATTTGCGCATCGACTACTATTCGGGAATACAGCAGATTGTCAGCTACCTTTACAACCACGGACATCGACGCATTGCTTTTGTGGCGGGGCGGCCGCGGCTGAAGTCCAACGTGGTGCGGCTGCAGGCGTACGAGAAATGCATGCTGGCGCTGGGATTGGAACCGGGGCCGATTCTACCGGGCGATTTGCGCTTTGAAGGAGGACTGGCGGCAGGCTTGGCGATTGCGGGATTGTCTCGCCGGCCGACGGCGGTGATGGCCGTCAACGATCTGACCGCGGTGGGGGTGATCAAGGGATTGATGAAAGCGGGCTGCCGAGTGCCGCAGGACATTTCGGTGACCGGATTCGATAAGACGCGCCTGGCCGAATACAGCAATCCTTCGATCACCACGGTGGACATTCACCGCGACGTGCTGGGGCAGATGGCCGCGGACGCGCTGCACGAACTTTCGTGCTCCACGAATCCGCACGGCCGGGAGTATGAAATTTCCGCGGAGTTGGTGTTAGGCGATTCCTCGGGACCGGCTCCTGCTCCATAGGATGAATCAAGCCTAGTTGTGGCGCAGCGGTGCTGCGCTCCTACCGTGCTAGCATGCGAAGGCGAGGTCGTCGCGGCCTAGGCACGGGCGGATGGGGCG
>Ga0209648_10003453_pt1 | contig 13264 bp, 14 predicted proteins | sample GraSoi2013_115cm_FD_185830 | JGI IMG/M metagenome (GOLD analysis project Ga0209648, IMG submission 185830) | Grasslands soil microbial communities from the Angelo Coastal Reserve, California, USA - Sample 9_17_2013_115cm (SPAdes) (version 2) | ecosystem: Environmental > Terrestrial > Soil >...
TGTGCCGCCGGGGGCGATGGTTGTCGTGCCTTGTGCGGTGGAGATGATGGCGCTGGGAGCTTGCCCGACACGCGGCCTCTCGCCAATCGCGGAGACGTAGATGGTGCCGTCGGCAGAGACGGCGAGAGAAGTGACCTCCCGTCTGGAAGTTTCGTAGAGAACGAAGCCTTCGGCTTTCGGAGCGGCGGAATCCTTGGAGTCCTTGGCGGATGTCTTCGAGGAACTCCGGGAGATGCGCAGAATGCGTCCGCTGGGTTCCGTGCCGGCGATGAGGTTGCCTTTTGCGTCGAAAGCCAGAACGCGAATGTGGGCTTCGTCGCTGGAGTAGAAGAGTTCGCCCTTGCCGTCAGGCGCGACAGCGAAGACCTGCCCTTTGTCACCGGTGGCGACGTAGAGAGTCCCGTCGGGCGAAAAAGCGAGGTCCCAGATGTATTTGGTTTTCGGATCGAAGAACACGGATTTCTCGCCGGTAGCAGAGACGCGGTAAACCTTGCCGTCGGGGGAAGTGCCGATGTAAAGAGCGCCTTTGGAGTCAAAGGCAATGGCTTGTGCGGAGAGGTCAGTGGAATCGAAGAAGACAGCAGGTTTGCCGCTCGAATCGAAGCGAAATACTTTGGCAGGCGAGCCTCCGGCAGCGTAGAGCGTGCCCTTGGGATCAAGGCGGACGGACCAAAGATAGGAAGCATCCGCGTCGGCAAGTAGGGTGACTTTCGGCGCGAGTTCGAGGCGGCCGTCGCTGCGCACCGCCACGCCGTGCGCGGTGCCTTTGAGGAATTCTTCGTAAGTCGACTGGCGCCAGCGGCGGGTGTGCTCGGCGAAGGAGGCCGGGAGGCCGAGAACTGAGAGGAGGTAAAGGACGCTAACGAGGTAAAGGATGCGCAACAAGCCTGCTCGACGTAGGAACATGGGCATTGTGGTTTTCACCGGATTTGTAGATTTAGAGAAATGACGCCGGAAACGGGGCCTCCGAGGGGGATGGAAGCCTCACTGGCCAACGATTCGCGGAGCACCTGGACGCTGCCCGGAGTGGGGCGTCCGTCGACGACATTGATTTGCGAGAGCGGGATGTTCGGCAATTCCTTGTCGTCCCAGAGTAGCGTCGGGGCCGGAACGAAGAGTCCAACGTAAAGACGGTCGTTCCTGCGCTCGCGATTCAACAGCGCTATGAGTTGATCCAGGCCGGTCGGCCCGCTGCCAACACCGGCAAATGCGAAGCCACGGGAAGCGCGATTCAGCAGATCGGCGTCGCTGACAAGGATGCGGAGCATAGTGCCGCGCGCCACCTGTTCCGGGACGCGAACGGTGGTTTCTTCCACGCGGGCAGCGCCGCGATACGGACGCAGCAGCACGCGGACGCGAAGAGTCTCGCCGGGGGCGGCTTCGCCTTTTTCGAGCCAAGCGCTCTCAATGATGAATGATTTCCGGCCCGGAACGCTTTCGACTCGGAGGGCGATGCGGTCCACCTTGGCGGGTTCGAAAGTATTGACGAAAAGGCGCGTAAAAACATTTTGCATCGTGGTGGCGAGGGGGAGGCCATCGGGAGAAAGTGTATCGCCCGGAGCGAATGTATTTTCGATTTGAACCGGCGCGTGACCTTGCAGGCGAATCTCGCCGGAAAGATGCAACGTGGTGCCCTCGCCGTAGAGCGAATTCTGGGTCAGGCCGTTAAAGGTAGTAATGGCGACGAGAAGCGGGGTGAACTTCGGATGATTGATGAGTTCGAAATGGAGCTTCTTTTCCCTGGCAGCGCCCTTGGAAGAATCGTCCCCGGGGACGAGAAGTGTGAGATCGAGAGGGATCATGGCGGGAGCAGCACCGAGTTTGCCGGTGACTGCAGTGAGATGATCGCCGGTGATTGTGCCGATGGCGCCGCCGACATTGACGATCTTCGTCGAAGCAAGATTGGAGGAAAGCGTGGTGACGACGCGGCTGCGGGCCATGGGAATCGAGACATTGCCGAGGTTCATAAGAGGGTGGCCACAGAGATAGACCCGGTCGGCTTGCACCGCCGTGACGGTACACGCGGAATTGATGGAGGCGTCGCCCTGAACCAGAACCATGCCAGCCATGGCGCCCGGAACAAGCCGCGCATCGTCTGGACGCGCTGCGGCTGTGCCGCCTTGCGCCGCGACGAAGCCATAGGCCTGAAGCTGATTCGAGAATTGCTGAATCGCGGCGGGCTGAAAACCAGAGAAAACTAGTGGAGTCTCGATGCGCTCAAGCGAGGAGCCGAACGGCAGGCCGGTGCGCGAGCCGGATTCGGCGGGCAAAGAAAATCGCTGAACATCAGCTTGCGCCGAAGAGCTTTGCAAAGGAGGATTCAGCATATCGGCAATGGGCGTGACGCCGGCGATGGCCTCCTTGGTGAATATTCCAAGTTTCAGGGAGAGCGCGCCCGCCAGTTTGCCATCGAGATAGACGGGGCTACCGCTCATACCTGCCACCACGCCCGTGTGCTCTACTTTGGGGCCTTTGAGCTGGACAAGGATAATGGCTTGCTTAGGACCGAGAAAATTCTCTAGTACACCGATGACTTCGAGGTCAAATTTCTCGATTTGGTCGCCCTCGAAGATGGTGTAGGCGTAGCCCTGCATGCCGGGACGTACCTGGCTCAGGGGAAGGAGTTCATTGGACTGCGGAGCGGCCGCAAGACGATCCGGCAGGCAGACTGCAGCCGTGAGGGCGAGGAGGGCGCCGAGGAGAGAGCGACGATAGTTCAACAGCTGACACCGATCCATGACCATGAACCACCCATGATACGCGGCGCGGTATCGAGAAGCAATCCAACCCAGCGAGGATGTCTAGTGAATGCACTAACTGGACGTCCTGGAATCGCCCGCATTTTGATTGAACTGAGCAAGATATTCCAACACCTCGACTATCATCGATAAGACTGCGGTCTTCTTACTCGCGATGGTGCATGGCGAAGATTTTGTCGAGCGAGTCTTCGTACGGGTACACGTGAACCATCCAGCCGAAGATGACGGGCTGGAAGCGGCCACCGGCCGCGTCGCAAGCTTGCTCCGTGGTGATCGCGCCCTTGAGGCCAAACTTGCTCCAATCGGCGTTGCGGAGCTGCCCTTTTTGCGGCATGCAAAGATTGGTATGCAAATGCCACATGGCCATGCTGAGTGGGACGCGCGTGTTGAGCTGCTCTTCGGTCGCGCGCTTGGGCATGGTGTACATAGCGCCAACGAGCTCGTAGCCGTCTGAAGTTTTCTTGTACAGCAGGGAAGTGGGGCGCGCGGGATCGAAAGCGAAAGCTTCCAGGAACCCGTTCCAGTAATTCGTGAAGTGATATTCGGGCTGCGGCAGATTCGGGAGAAAGATTTTGTAACCGTCGTTCAAGGCGGCGTGGTAGTCCTTGTATTTCTCGATGCCGGAGCGGAGCTGGGTGACGATTTCGTTGGCGCGCGCGGCGTCCTCTGGTGTTTGCGGGCGCATCGCCGTCATGTGCATGTGGAGATTGTGCGCGTCCATGTGCCCGGGCGTCATATCGTGAACGGCGTGAGCTTCGTTGGCCTTGGCGTCGTCTATATCCATGCCGGACATCTTACTGTGGTCCATCGGCTGCGATTGCTTCGACTGCGAGCTGGACGGCTCCTGGGTAGCCTGCAAAGGTGCCGCGGGCGGGCGATGGCCTGGAATGGCGGCAAGAAGGACGCTTACAAGAAATAGTGCGCCGAACAAGATGCCGGCTCTGGTGGCGAGATGAACGAACGTGCTGCGCGGTGACATGACAATTCTCCTCATCCAATCATACGCATCGGGAAGCCGCTACATTTCAGCGCGTGGTACAGGACGTGCCTCTCGAAAGACTGGCCAGGAGTACAGGATCCAAGGGAGGTAAAGACCTAAAGGAAGCAAAAGAGGTCAAGGAGGTAAAGGAAAACGCTGTAGATTTGGCGTGAATTGGCGGAGCGCGAAACGAAGATAGGCTGCGTGCTAAAATCTTCGTCGTGAAAAAGGAAACCATTCAGCCCGCGAAACACCTTACCGGAGGACTGGACCTGCCGGGCGATAAGTCCGTTTCCCATCGATACGCGATGCTCGCTGCGCTGGCCGAGGGCGTCAGCGAACTACGGCATTTTTCGGCGGCGGCAGATTGTCGCAGCACAGTGGCGTGCATGAGCGCGCTGGGCGCCGGAGTCAAGACCGACAAAGATACGATTCGAGTGACCGGCCGCGGGCCCTACGGCTTGAAGAGCAGTTGGCGCGCGCTCGATGCGGAGAATTCCGGAACCACCATGCGGCTGCTTGCGGGAATTTTGGCCGGCCAGGAATTTTCGTCGAAGGTCACGGGCGATGGCTCGCTGCAGAAGCGGCCCATGAAGCGGGTAATCGGGCCGCTGCGGGAAATGGGTGCGGACATTCGTGCGCGCGACGATAATTTTGCCCCGCTGGAAATTCGCGGAGCCCCGCTCAAGGCCATCGAATACAAGATGCCCATGGCCAGCGCGCAGGTAAAATCTGCGGTTTTGCTCGCGGGACTGTTTGCCGACGGCGTGACGTGCGTGAGGGAGCCGGCGCAAACCCGGGATCATACCGAGCTGGCCCTCGAAGAATTTGGCGCAGCCATCGAGAAAGACGGGCGAACGATTCGAATTCACGGACTCGGCGGCGCAAATGGCGGCGGCAAGCTGCTTGCCAAATCGCTCGATGTACCGGGAGATTTGTCTTCGGCGGTATTTTTTATTGCCGCGGCGTCGCTGTTCCCCGATTCGAACGTGCTGATTCACAATGTGGGATTGAATCCGACGAGGACCGCCATTCTGGATTTATTTGCTTCGATGGGCGCCGCAATTCAAATCCTCGGGCTCAAGAGCGCCCACGGGGAAGTCGTCGGCGACCTGGCAGTCAAAGGAGCATCACTGAAAGGTGCCGTGATCGCGGGCGAACAAATTCCGCTGATGATCGACGAGTTGCCGATGCTCGCCGCACTGGGCCCGTATACGGAAGAGGGAATTGAGATTCGCGATGCGGCGGAGCTGCGAGTGAAAGAGAGCGACCGGATCGCCGCGCTCGTGGAGAATTTGCGGCGGATGGGCGCCTCGGTGGAAGAGCGTCCGGACGGATTGAAGGTGGAAGGCCGCCGCGCGGGAAAGTTGCGCGGAGCGGAGATCGAGCCTCACGGCGATCACCGCATCGCCATGGCGTTCGCCGTCGCGGGCCTGGCGGCCGAGGGAAACACCATCATTCGTGACCCCGATTGTGCTGCCGTCTCCTTTCCCACGTTTTTTCAGGAATTGAACCGCCTGGCAGAGCGTTAAGGTAAAGACCCTATACGGAATTCAGGTATTTTTTCTTCTTCATTTTTATTTACCATTCACACTCGCGGCGCTAGCCTTGGCCGATCGTAGATCGCGCAATCCCCGGCCTGCTCGCGGACTCCGGCCGCAGCTGGAAGAGTCCGAATTGCAAATCATCTAAATCAGGGAGTGACACCATGAAGGTAAATCGTCGCGAATTGTTGAAGAACGCCGCATTCGTTTCGGGAGCTGCGTTGGTTGGCGCGTCGTGGCCCTCGAGCAAGAAATTGTTTGCGCAAGATTTTCTTCTGAATTTACCTAATCTACCGAGCCCGCAGAATTCGGGCATCGAACACATCGTCGTGGTGACGATGGAGAACCGGAGTTTCGACCATTTCCTGGGATGGCTGCCGAACGCGGATGGCAAACAAGTCGGATTGTCGTTTGTGGACAGCGCCGGCGTGAGCCACGCGACTCATTCGCTCTCGGGCGACTACACCGGTTGCCCCCATCCGGATCCAGACCATTCCTACAGCGGCGCTCGCGTCGAGTATGACCACGGATTGATGGACGGCTTTCTCCGCGCGGGTAGCAACGACGTCTATGCCATTGGCTATTACGGCGAACAAGACATCCCGTTTTACGCGGCACTGGCCCGCAACTACACCACTTGCGATCGGTATTTCGCTTCCATCCTTGGCCCGACATTCCCGAACCGGCTGTTTCTGCACGCCGCGCAAACCGATCGCTTGACCAATAGCACCAACATCAGTTCACTGCCTACAATTTGGGACCGGCTTGCCAGCGCCGGAGTAACGGCACGCTATTACTTTTCCAACGTGCCGTTCGTTGCCCTGTGGGGCGCGAAATATCTCGGCATCTCGCGTCTCTACGACGAGTTTCTCGTGGCGGCCAGCACAGGGACACTGCCGGCGGTTTCTTTCGTTGATCCCAGATATACCATCCTGGATGACGGTACGGGCAACGACGACCATCCTCACGCCGATATCCGCAAAGGGGATCTCTTCCTTTACGAAACATTCAAGGCCGTGGCCACAGGGCCGAAGTGGGCGAACACGGTGTTCATCGTGAATTGTGATGAATGGGGCGGCTTCTTCGAGCACGTCGCGCCGCCGCGCGCCACGGCCGCTAACAACGTAGATACGGATCTCGTGGATGGCAAAGCGCTGCTCGGTTTGCGCGTGCCTACAGTCGTTGCGTCGCCCTTCAGCCGCGGAAATGCGAATGATCCAAGAGTCAGCGCCCTAGTGTTCGATCACACTTCCGTCTTGAAATTGATCGAGTGGCGCTGGGGCCTTGTGCCCTTGACTCCACGCGACGCGAGCAATGACGTGCAGAACCTCGCCTGCGCTCTGAATTTCAGCGAGCCCGACCCAAGTGTACCGAGCCTGCCGGAGCCTCAAGCGCCTCTCATTGCGGCGCCATGCCTCGCAAATTTAGGCAGCGGAATCCTGAGCACCGGTTCGACCACGGCGCCTCCTACCGAATGGCAAGTGCTCGGCAGTCAGGCAACAGCACTCGGGTTCGCCGTGAATTAATGCCTTCGGGGCGGGAGGCGCATCGAGCGCGAGCCGCCTAACTCCTCCGCTGCCATCGCGCTCAGTTTTCTTCTGACTTCTCCGGCAGCGGAGGCACCATTGCGCGCGGCGGCTTTGGCGGTGCGGGAATATCGGAACTCGTCCTGCGCAGCGAGATCGACCCATAGCTCGTCTTCAAAATAATCTTCGGCCCGCGCCCGCTGCCATACTTTCCTTCCAGGTGCGCATCCTTCGATCCCGTCCCCGGAGTCAGCTTCAGCGAATCCGCCTGAAACTCGCTGTCAATATCTCCCGAATGGCAATCCGCGATAATCTCAAAGCTTGAGGACTCCGGCAGGCTCAGCGTAATTCCCGCGGAAGAATTGTTAATCTCGATGTCGTCTTTCGGCGGAGCCGAGAAGCGAACTTCAACGTTTCCTCTGCGGTTGTCCACTTTGACCTTGCCGCCGGCGTTCTCCAGCGTGATGTCGTCCTGCGAGCGTACGCTGAGGTTCCCGGGAGCGTCAAAGATTTCGAGGTTGCCTGGGCCGGCCTCCATATGGCCGGCGAGTTGCGAGAGTGTCAGATCGGTGCGCTGTGAAATGAAGCGCACGCCCTTGGCAACTTTGTCTACCCGGATGGCCCCGTAAAATTCGCCGTCGATCGTAAGCCCGCCCGTGGCGCCCGATACATTTAATTCTCCGCCGTGGCCGGAAATCTTGATGTTGCCCTTTGTGTCGGAAACTTTGATGTCGCTCTTCCGGGTATCAATACTGACGTCGCCCGCCGTGCCGCGAATCTCGATGTCGCCAACGCCGTTGGTCACATTTACATGTCGGCGACGGTGATGTCGCCTTTCTCGTTCCGGATCGTCAGCGAGGCCTTCTTAGGAACCGCCACGTCAAGATCTAGGCTGATGCGCGATTCGCCTTTGCTTACCCCCGTTGGGCGTATTTCGTAGCCGTCGCCATTTTGCACGACTTCGACGCCAACGCGTTCGGCAACTTGCTGGGCATCGTTCTCGTTCCAGGCATTGGCCTTCTTCTTGCCGGAGATTCGAATCTGCGCGTCGTCCGAAGGACGCACGCTAATGTTGCCGCGGCCGTTGCGTATCGTGATGCGGGCATCCGCGGGAACGGACTTGGGCGCAACCTCCAGGTCGAAGTCAAAACTATTTCCCCACTCCCGAAAGTGACCGGGGATATTTTCCCTGCCGTAGTCGACTGCAACCACGATTCCAAGAAGACTGAGAAGTCCCAGAACTAGAAAAACTTCACCGGAGGTGATGCTTGCAGCGCCGGAATCGCCAGAGTGGCTGGCAGCCATGCGCTCATAGAGTTTGATCCCGCCCCAAAAAATCAGAATGAGCGGCCACCAGTGCCCGAGCACATTGACAATGCCGAGACCCCGGTAGTTGTGAAGGAGCAGCAGCATTCCAATGAAGAGCAGGAGAAGGCCGGGAAAAAGGGAGCTGCCGCGCCGACGGAGATTCGCCATAGGCCCTATTGCCTTTGTCCCTGGCCGGGAAATTGATTTTGGGCAACAGTTGGCGCGGGGCCCGGCGCAATTGGAGCCGCGGGAGGCACCGGCCCGGAAATGTGGCCGTCTGCCGGCGAAGCCGCAGCCGCAAGGCTGATGGCACCGATCACGATGAGAATGACCGGATACGTGTTGCCAAACGAAAAATCACCGCCGCGCATCTGGTCGAGGAGAAAAAGCACGCCGACGGTAATGATTACGGCGGGACCCATCAGCCCGCGAATCGTGCAACGGCGGCATGCGCATCGCATACGGTCACTCATCGAGAGAATCCTCCTACTAGCGGCGGTCGAGCTTCTTGCGCATCATCAAAACTCCTGCGGCAATCAGAACCGCCGGCCAAAAAAACTGTGAAATCCGGTACCAGGGAAACCAATCAAAATTGTGCAGAAGCAGCAAGACTCCCGCGCCAATCAGAAGGATCGGCCCAATCGGGCGCTCTTTGGTAAAGGCATCAAGAGGATCGGACAAGGTTTCGCCGGCCTGCCGCGCCTTTGCCGTGCGGTAGGAATCAATGGGCATGTAAACCCACAGTCCAGCGACGCAGATCCACAAAGCTGCTTCCGCTCCCCCGCTCATCGCACCATCAACACCGCTAACGAAGAGCACCAAGAAGATGGCGAGATGAATCATGCCCTTGCCGTATTGCTCGTTATAGAAGGCGCCCATCCCCGGCAGAAATCCCAGGAAGAAAGCCAAGACTGGATTCGATTTTGCGTAGCCCGGTGATGCCCCAGGCAAACCGGAAGCGGGCATTTGGTATTGCGATTCCGCTGCCACATTCGGAACGGACGGAGCCGGAGCGGGGATGCCCACGATGTTCGCCAGGCACTCTTCGCAGTAAAGCACGTCGCGCACCGGGCGAACGCACGTCGAGCACATGGCCTTGCCGCAATTGCGGCAGTAGCCGACCGCGTCCACATCGGAATGGACGGCACACTTCACGGAGTTCTCCTCTCACCAATCGGGCCGCTCAGAACGCGGAATTGCGAAGCCAGAACTCGCAAATTCCTGCCGAGTTCGTCGGCACGGTTCTGCTGCTTGGGCGTGGACGGATTCGTATTGTCGGTGCGGCCAGGTTGTTTGCCGGGAGAATTCTGCGGAATGGTTTGCTGTCTGGTAGTGGGATTCTGTTCGTTTTCGTTCAGGCGCGTTTGAATTTCATAAACGACCCGCAGATCGCTGACGAACTTGGCGCTTTGGGCATAAACGAGGTGCGCCCTGCGGTTCGTATGGAGATAAATCGTGGCAGGAGCAAGATCCGCCAGCTTCGGCTTGCGAAACGAAAAACCAGAGGCCGTAAGAATGACGACAAATGTCGCGGCAACGGAAACAGCGCTGTAGACAAAACGCGGCGAGCGCAAGCCGCGCAGCCAGCGCTTCGCGCGGCGCCAGCTCTGGGGGCCGAGAGTCGCCGTCAGAATCGAATCGAAAAGTTGCGGCCGCGGTTCAACCTGCGCCAGGGTGTGCAGAGTGCCGAGAACACGGGAAACACCGGCGACCAGCGGAGTGCAACGCTCGCACGCGTTCACATGGAGGTCGAAAGCGGCTTGCTCGGCGGGATGAAGAAGTCCGTCGAGGTAATCGCTCAGCCGCGCTTCGGTTTGTTCGCAGTTCCAGTTCATGGCATGCTCCGCGCTCGCTTCAAACTCCAAATTCGATCATGACGGGCGCACTCCCATCTGCTGGAGAACGCGCGCCAGTTCGATGCGTCCGCGATTGATTCGCGATTTTACCGTTCCTTCCGGTATCGCCAAAACTTGCTGAATCTCGCTGTACTCCAATTGCTGCAGGTCGCGCAGGATCACCGCCTCACGCAATTCCGGTGAAAGCCGCGTCAGCGCCGATTGCACCTGGCCGCTCAATTCGCCGAGCAGCGCTTGCTCATCCGGGCGCCGGCCCGCGGATTCCTTGTTCTCCACCATCGGCATCTTGTCGTCCAGCGAGTCTGTAATGCGATCGCGCTTCGTTCTACGGTAATGGTCAATCAGCAGGTTGCGCGTTACGCTGGTCATCCAAGTTGCGAAACCACCATGGGCCGAACGATAACTGCCCAGTGTGCGGTACACCCGGAGGAAAACCTCTTGCGACAAGTCCTCGGATTCTGTTCGGTTTCCAGTGAACCGGTAGCAGACGTTAAAGATGCGCCTGGTATGGCGACGCACAAGTTCCTCCCAGGCCGACCCGTCGCCCTGGAGGCATTGCTGGACCAGTTGGGCATCCTGCTCCAACGTATCATCAGCCTCATAACCTGCTGCGGTGCAAGGCGTGTCTGCGAGTCGGCTTCTCTCTCAAGAGCCGTCTGGCAGTCCATCTCGGCCTGCCAACTATGGAACGTAAAATGCTCGCGAAATGTTCCCCGCGGGATCAGCCCCTGATTCCCGACCGTGATAGCCGGCATCTTACTCAGCACGTTCCACGGAGACAAGGGAATCCATGAGATAAGCGGACTCTGGCTTCAAATCGACGTACGATTTTCTGAACTCTCATTCTATTCCTGCTGGCGATGTATCAATTCCACGGATTCCCTCTGGCGTTGAATCGCAACCCAACTCCGGAAGTGTTCGTAAATAACTGATTATAAATAGTATAGAGATATATTGAACATGTTCACTTTTTGCTTGACTTGGAGCTGGCTTTGGCTTAGTGTTTGAACATGTTCAATATTGAGCCAACATCATGACCACAGCAAACAAGAGCGCCGGTGAGAAGACCAAGGCGGTGATTTTGCAAGCGGCGCTGGAACTCTTCCGGGTGCGCGGTTTTGAAGTCACCACCATGCGCGACATCGCACGGTCCGCCAAGGTAGCGACCGGCGCTGCCTACTACTACTTCCCGAGCAAGGAATCTATCGTCGCGGCTTACTACGACCAAGTGCAGCGTCTGCATGCGGAGAAAGTTCGCCTAGAGCTGAATAGAAAGGCCGGACTCCGCGAGCGCTTGGGAGTGGCGATGCATTCGAAATTGGAAATCTTGAAGGATGACCGCATGTTTCTGGGAGCCTTGTTCCGCTACACCGGCGATCCCGAGCATCCGCTGTCGGTATTTGGGAAAGGCACGCACGCGCAGCGAAGCCAGAGCATTGCGATTTTCCAGGAAGCGATTGCGGGCGCGAACGTGAGCGAAGAGCTGCGGCAACTTCTTCCGTGGGCGCTCTGGTTGGCGCATCTGGGCATGATCCTGTTCTTCATCTACGACGAAACAGAAGGGCAACAGAGAACCCACAAGCTGGCAGACGGAATACTAGATCTGCTTACTCAGTTAATGGAGTTGATGAGTTCGGCGCTATTGCGGCCCTTCGTTCAGCCTTTCCAGACAAAGACTCTGGGAATGCTGCGTGAGGCAGGCTGGACCGGAGGGATCTAAGAGTTTCGAACGAGAGAGAAGCCTGCGACCTTGGATTTCGGAATCGAGGAGGAGCGATGACCAAGTCACACGAAGCCGTCACACACTGGTATCCCTCATCAGTCGCCGCGAAGCGGCCGACGCCATGGTGGTATTGGGGGCGCGCCGTGTACGTCAGCCGCCGCGACTACTGGAAAATTACAAAATATTTTCTCGCGGTTGGAATTCCTCTTGGTGCAATTGGAGTTATGTTTCGTCTGCCGCTGGCATTTTGGGCGTCCGTGGCACTCGCAGAAATCGGATTGCTGCTTCTGGCCTACTCACTCTTCGCTTTGTATCGCATGTACGGTCATCCGGGAGTGCGCTACCTACGCCGTTTGGTGGAATTGGGCAGTGTAAAGGGCAAAGTGACCGTCGCGGACCTGCACATCGGAACGTACCGCCACGCCTTCCTGCTCTCCGACGTGCTGCCGGAAGCCACCATTCAAACCGTGGATTGCTGGAACGTGGAAGGCGAGTCGCCCGAAGAAGCCGTACAGGATGTGCGCGACCTGGAAATGCCTCCCACAAGCAACCCGCGAATTGTCGCCTACAAGGCGGAGCACTTCACGTTGCCGCTGCCGGATGCCTCTTGCGATGCGGTCTGTTTTGGGTTCGGGACGCACGAGATTCCCACGGGCGGTGCGCGAGAAAAATTGTTCAGCGAAGCGAACCGCATCTTGAAACCCGGAGGAAGGGTGCTTCTCTTCGAACACGGATGGGACGCGCACAACTACGTGATCTTCGGCCCGGTGATTCATCACGTGACCAAGCGCCAGGATTGGGACAAGTTCTTGCGCGAACGTCTTGATGACGTGAAGTACGCGCGCAGCACTCAGGCCGTCGATCTCTTCGCCGGGACGCGCCGCTAAGGAGAATCCTGATGGGGACCCAGAGCGGAGACGCCGACGTAATCGTGATTGGCGGAGGGATCGCGGGAGTTGCTGCGGCTCTCCGGCTGAAGGATCGGGGCCTAGACGCGCTGGTGCTGGAGGCGGAGTCGCGCGTGGGTGGCCGGATGACCACCGACCGCGTCAATGGATTTGTGATCGATCGCGGCGTCACGTTGCTGGGAAATGGATTTGTGCGCATGCGCTCGCTCGTGCACCGCTTGGGATTGTCGCCGCTAGTCGGCAAAGGAAGTTTCAGCGTGGGCATTCAAGATGCCGCGGGTTGCCGTGGTTATCGCAGCGGGCGGTTCGACGACCTGCTCTTCGACCGCGGAATATCGCTTCGCGCCCGTGTCGCCTGCATGCGGTTCGGATTCGACCTGATGCGTCATCGCCGCGCTCTCGTCCATGGCCGCAGCACTCTCACTGGTTCGCTCGACGGCGAAGACGCGCGGACGTATTTCCGCCGCATCGGGGGGAAGAAGTATTCGAGCGCATCTTCCGGCCCGGCTTGAATGGTCCCGTTGGCGGATCAGTGGAATCGTCTTCGCGCGTGATCCTGATGCAGGTCATCTGGAATCTACTCGTGCGTGGGCAATGGACTCTCGCGGATGGTGTCGATCGCATTCCGGAAACGATGGCTTCCCGGGTGCGTGTCGTGACG
>Ga0209648_10003455_pt1 | contig 13261 bp, 7 predicted proteins | sample GraSoi2013_115cm_FD_185830 | JGI IMG/M metagenome (GOLD analysis project Ga0209648, IMG submission 185830) | Grasslands soil microbial communities from the Angelo Coastal Reserve, California, USA - Sample 9_17_2013_115cm (SPAdes) (version 2) | ecosystem: Environmental > Terrestrial > Soil >...
CGGGATGACAGCCCTTGAATGATTTGCTGCTGATATGGATCCCTCGCTTCGCTTCGGGATTTCAGAAAAGGAATAACGCTTACGTGGCAGAATAGGCAGCATGACTCGCAACGCACAGACCGAACAGCAACACCCGCCCTCTTCCGTCGCCGATTGGGGACGACTGGTCGTAGAGGCGTACGAAAGAATTCGATCCTCGATTAAGGAGACGCCGCTCGAACCGGCTTCCGACCTGGCGCCGCAAACGGGGTTCCATCTTTTCTTCAAGCGCGAAGACCTTCAGCAGACCGGATCGTTCAAGTTGCGCGGCGCTACCAACAAGATTCTTTCGCTCACGCGCGATCAGGCGGCGCGGGGCGTCATTGCGGCGTCGAACGGCAACCATGGTCTGGGTGTAGCTGCAGCCGCCAGGCAGAACCGTGTTGCCGCCGAGGTCTACGTGTCTGCGCATGTGTCGACTGCGAAGGCCGGTCGCATTGAACAGCTGGGAGCACGCCTACAACGCGTGGGAACAGATCCGCTTGAGGCGGAGGTGGCGGCGCGCAAGGCCGCCGAAAGCGCCGGTAAGGTCTTCATTTCGCCCTACAACGATTTCGAAGTAATGGCGGGCCAGGGCACGATCGCCGTGGAGGCGTTGCGGCAGGCTCCCCGGATCGACGCGGTCTTCGTTGCGGTCGGCGGCGGGGGCTTAATTGGCGGGATCGGGGCATATCTGAAGTGGGCGTCGCCGCAAACAGAGATCGTGGGCTGCTGGCCGGAAAATTCGCGCGTGCTCTACGAGTCCATCAAGGCTGGTCGCATCCTTGATGTGCCGGAACAGCCAACCCTTTCCGAAAGCACTGCCGGTGGTCTGGAGGCAGGCTCGGTAACACTCGACGTATGCAAGAGTGTGATCGACCGCTCGGTGCTGGTGTCGGAAGAGGAAATTCTGGCTGCAATGCGCCTGGTGCATCATCGCAAAGGTTGGGTGATGGAAGGCGCCGCCGCCGTGGCGCTGAGTGCGTTTCTCCGAGAGCCTGGGCGCTATACGCGTAAGAACGTGGCGGTTATTATCTGCGGGGGAAATCTGTCTCCGGAAGTTCGGGGACGGGTTTTTTCTGAAATCCCGAATCCCCGGCTTTGAGCCGGGGTGAGGGACCTCTATAGCCGCCAATATAGCCGCCAAAGGCGATGGGGACACGAATTGGAAATCTATATGGGTCCCTCACCCCGGCAAAAGACGCCGGGGATTCGGGATTTCAGAAAACACATCGATCCCCGCGGCTTCCTCCATCGCATGCACGCGATATCCTCCCTCTTGAACTGCTCGTAGAACCAGCTCGATGCCGTCGATTATCGCGAGCAACCGGTTGCTATCGACGTGGGCTGCAGCCGCTAGATCGAGAAGATCCCGCAGCGCCATCCACCACATCAGGCGTTCCAGATGTTCCTTGACCACGTAGGTAACGCCCTCATGCTCATGCACGCCGATGAGCCAAGCGGCATCCGGGTCACGAATCCAGGTGTACGGCGCTGCCGGTCGCGATGAGTGCGCGAAAGAAGCGCGCAATCTGGCCGCGGCACGCCAGTGCTCGTCGCCGGTAAGACCGCAAGCTGCGAAAGATTGCGCCAGGGGCTCGCGCAGGCGGAGAGAGTCAAACAGCTGCGCCGCAGCGATCTCCGGGTCCTGCGGATTCTCTTGCAGGCCCATAGCTTCCAATGCGCACCAGGCCAGCACTGTTGCCCAAACGGCAATCTTCGGCGACTGTGAATCATCGCCAAGCGGATTATTCTCAAGCGGATCATGCTCGAGCGCAGTGCCAACGGGAAGCACACTTTGGGCTGCCTCAGGCCAGCGAACTCCTGCGGCCTTTCCTCGAGCGGACAACTGGAGCGCAGCTTCCAATCGTGCACGGAAGCGTTCGACCAAAACCGCGGAAGATGAGTCTTGAGCGCGATCGGTGTTCAGCCGAGACTTGGTGTGAACACCGCCGTCAACGCGCTCTACCGCCGCCAGCAGGGTGAGCACGCGACGGGACGTCGTTTCCTGCCAGGATGACGGAAGTACGCCCTCAGCTTCCCCGCCCGTCGCGTCCGTCGCGCAACCAGCCAGTTCCTTAGCAAAAACAGGATCGACAACGTCGCGCAGCGCATTGTGCAGCGGCCGCATTGTGCAGCGGCTTGAGCTTCAGGGATATCAACGCGTCATCCAGGCTGGCCACGCCGTGGCCGGCAAGCGTGTTGCAGAGTTCTCCCCAGGGATGCGTTGCGTCTTCATAAAGGTCGCGCCAGTCCAGAAAGACGTAGGTCTGATAAGCTCCAAGTTCCAGCTGTAAACCGCGTTGCGCCAAGTCGCCGGCGCGATGTAGATATTCAAGGCCGGTCAGAGCATCGCGGTAGGCAGCAAACCCAGCTGAATCGGCGGAGAATCGGAATGACTCGGCCAGCGTGCTCTGCCGCTGATGCTTGCCGCCATTCGGGGTCTTTTCAACGAAGCCGCACGAAACGCGGATCCATCCCCGCGTGCCGGCGTAGCGATTGTGAAAGACGACTAGCGCCCGCTCACCCCGATGACGATTTGAATAAGCAAACACATCCTCATTGACCTGGCCGTCGTCGGTAAAGAAATCGTAGAGTAGGAAATCGCGAACGTCCGCGAATAAGTGGCGGCGATGCAGCAGTGGTGAAATCTGGCGCTCATGTCGAGCCACCAACCACGTATCGGGCTGCTCGTCGTGATAAGCCCGGCGATACTCCATGCCGTAGCGCTCGGTATATCCCTCAATTTGCCCGTGACCGAACATCGGCAATCCGGGCAGCGTCGCCATCAGCGTGCAAATGCCGAAGTATTTGTCGCCTTTGCCGAACTGATCCACGGCCGTGCGTTCATCGGGATTGTTCATGAAGTTCACGTAGCGCTTGAGTACCTCGGGATCGAAGCTGAGCGTGTTCTTGATGACCCTGCGATAATTTGCGTTCTCCTCGTCGCGCAGCATATTCATGAAGGCGCTGTTGTACACCCGATGCATGCCCAGCGTTCGGACAAAATAGCCTTCCATGAGCCAGAAGGCTTCGGCCAGTAGAAGCGTATTAGGGGCTTCCACGGCGACACGGTCCACGACCTCGCGCCAGAACTCCGCCGGCATGGCAGCATCGAACATTGCTTTGGTGATGCCGTGTTCGGCGCGCGAAGGAATGGCTCCGCCGCTGCCCGGCTCCGGGAACCAGAGCCGCTGGTAGTGTCGCTTGGCCAAGGTCATGGCGGCGTCGAAACGAATGATAGGAAACATGCGCGCCACATGCAGGATGGTCTGAATCACCGCCTCGCGCACTTCAGACTTCAGGTAGTTCAGTTGCGCCGTATCGTTCCAGGGAAAACTTGTGCCGTCGTTCCCGTGATAGATGTAGCGAGTGTCGCCGGTCCAGCGGTCTTGGCGGAGAAAGACCACGGCCGCGTCGCTGCGATCGAAGTAATGATCTTCAATCTTGATTTCGACACGATCGTCTGCGGCGACGTTGGCGCCGTTGAATGTGTAGGCGGGAAATGGGCTGTAAGGCAGCGTGATGAACCAGTCCGGATGCTCCATCACCCAGCGTGAATCGATGCCCATGTGGTTCGGAACCATATCGCTGGCTAGCCGGATGCCGCGCCCCCAAGCGCGGTCGCGCAGATTTCTGCAAGCTGCTTCACCGCCGAGATCCTGGGCAATGGTGTAGTCATAAAGGGAGTAAGCCGAGGCTGCAGCTTCAGGATTACCGCACATTTGCTTGATGCGTTGCGAGGCAGGGCTGCGTTCCCACAATCCGATGAGCCAGAGCCCATTAAAACCGCGACGCGCCAGGAGATTGAGCTCTTCGTCCGGTACCTGATCGAGACGTTCAACGGCGCGCTGGTAGGCTTGTGAAAGCTGATGGAGCCAAACGTAGACGCTCTTGGCCATCACAACAGCGCGTGGCATCCAGTCCTGATCGGGACTGAAGCGCTCATACTCGTGCTCGGCGTGGCTGAAGCTCGGGACTGCGGCGAAGCCGGAATCGGCCGCCTGACCGCCGAAATGACGCTGTGGAGGATGCAGGCGCATCCACAGCGCGACTTCGTCTTCTTTAAGGACGCCTAGAGCGATCAGCATCTTGGCGACCAGATCTCCCAGCAGCCCGGCCCAATGGCTGCGCAGAAAAGCCAGCTGCCCCTGCAATGAGTGCGGGGAAGCCAGAGCCGGCGCACGCAAGAGGTCGATCAGATTCTGCTGGTCCGGACCAAATCGCGGGCGAGTATCGAAAAACTCTCGCAGACCTGAAGTGATGCCCTTGTAGTCGGTGCTTCGAGAAAGCTCCCCATCATCGAACAGTTCCTGACCGGGACGAAATGCCGGGTTGATATTGGCAAGCCAGAGGAGAATCATCTCCTCCAGCGCGACCTCCCGGTGTGAAATCCCCGTGGTTGACCTCGCGAGCCAGTCAGTTGCGGTCTGCCGCCCGCGATACACCGCGACAGTGGGAAATTCCTCAGCAAACCGGAGCAGGGTTCGAGTCAGAGCCTCGGCGCCTACACGCGACGAAAACCAGTCCAAAGCTTCGCGCATGACCGCCGGATCGGCCTGCTTTCGATAGTTCTCAATCACCACGTGCAGAACTTCGTCGATCAATCCCATTGCGTGCAAGGCGCCGGCTTGCAGGGCCTGTTGGGGATGACCGGCGGCGCCTCGCGCGAGGTTGACGCGGTGGGCCAGCTCACGGCTAGCCGCCAGGTCGGCGAAGATAACATTGCCGCTGAAAGAAAACAGGGTATCGGAAAACCGATACCGTTCGCGGGCGCGCCGCGAGATGTGGAACTCGAACACGATTTCGCTGTGCATCTTCTCCATCACTATATCAATGTCCTGAGCGGGCGAGCGTCGCTTACCGCTCCCATCGAGGCCGGACGCGACTCTGTCTTTGAAGTGTCTGCGCCTTCGCGCAGAGGAGAGCTCGCGGCACATGAAACTATGGCAGGCATCACAAAGACTGCCTGCAGCTTCTTACATTGTGAGCGCGTCAGGGTCTCTGCTGGCGTCCTGGCGATAGACCCGTGCTTTTTGCAGGGCAAGAAAAAGGGGCGGCGGGCAACGTGGCGATTTCTTCAAGGCATCGACTCTTAGAAGGCGCCACTTCAACAATTCCAACTATAACAACAAGGAGCTTCTCCTATGGCCGTTTCCCAATTTCTGAGGCCCGGCAGTCTGATGGATGCCGTCAAGGGTTACCTGACTCCCGACGTGGTGCGCAGTGCAAGCTCACTCGTGGGGGAATCCGAATCTTCTACGCGGCAGACATTGAACAGCGCCGTGCCCACGGTTCTCAGCGGGCTCACGAGCATGGTCTCCTCGCCTGCCGGAGCCAGCGGGCTGGCCGGCTTGATCCGCGACGGCGGCTTTGGCTCTGCTGTAGACAACGTGTCTTCGCTCTTCAGCGGGGGCAGTGCTACCAGTAGCATGCTGAGCGTCGGAAGCCAGTTGCTGGGCAAAATATTTGGCAGCCGCAGTTCATCGGTCGCGGATGCACTGGCGAAATCGAGCGGCGTCAGCTCGGCCTCCGCGACTTCCCTGCTCAGCCTGTCTGCTCCATTAATTATGGGGGTCTTGGGCAAGCGTGCTTCAGCACAAGGGTTGGACGCCTCAGGGTTAGCCAACTCGCTGTTGGCCGAAAGATCCGACTTCTCCGCAGCTCTACCCTCAGGGGTGTCGCAACTTCTCGGCGCGGGGCCAAGCGTTGTCTCCCGAGCTGCAGAAACCACCACGCGCTATGCCCCGGCGGCAACGGATGTGCGCGCCTACGCTGAGACACGCCGCACAGGGCTGGGACGTTGGCTGCCGTTGCTGCTGCTGGCGCTGGGAGCCTTGGCCCTGCTGAGCTTCCTGCGCGGACGCACGCCTCGGACAAATGGGGACAACGTTGTCCAGCGGGGCGCCGACTTGACGACCAACGCGCTTTCCAAAATTACTCTGCCGGGCGGCATAAACCTTTCTGTTCCCACCGGCTCGATCAACTACAACTTGGCCCGCTTCCTGGGCGACAACAGCCAGGAAGTGCCTCGTACTTTCGTCTTCGATCATCTGAACTTCGAGAGCGGCTCAACGCAGCTTACCGCGGATTCAGCGAAGACGGTTAGCGATCTGGCCCAGGTTTTGAAAGCTTATCCCAACGCGCAAGTGCAGCTTGTGGGACACACCGATAACACCGGCGCGGCCGACGCCAACCAAGCCCTGTCCTTGTCACGAGCCGAGGCCGTCAAGGCACAGCTCGTAGCCCAGGGCGTAGGAGCGGATCGAATCGCGACGCAAGGCTTCGGTCAAGACCGTCCGGTGGCAGCGAACGATACCGAAGACGGACGCGCTCGCAACCGTCGCATCGAACTGACTGTGACTAGAAAGTAAGATCGAAACATCGACCGACACCGATGGGCCGCGAATTCATACGACGTCGCGCAGGAGCAATTGCGCGAATATCGCATGAATTCGCGGCTAAATTTTTGCGGTGTTAGCTTGGCCCCAGAAGATAACGCAGGCCTGAAAGGCCTGCTCCACCCTGTACAATATCCAATTCAACCGCATGAGATACGGATTCGTCATTGACCAGGATCGATGTATTGGCTGCCATGCCTGCACCGTGGCATGCAAAGAGGAACATCAGGTTCCGCTGGGCGTGTTTCGCACTTGGGTCAAGTACATCGAAAAAGGTGAGTTTCCCCATACCAGCCGCCATTTCGGCGTGCTGCGATGTAACCACTGTGACGAAGCTCCCTGCGTTACCATCTGCCCCACCAACGCCCTCTACCGACGCTCCGACGGAATCATCGATTTTGACAATCAGCGATGTATCGGCTGCAAGAGTTGCATGCAAGCCTGCCCCTATGACGCCCTCTACATCGATCCCAATCTCAACACCGCCGCCAAATGCAACTTCTGCGCTCACCGCGTGGAAGCCAAGCTGGAGCCGGCTTGCGTCATCGTCTGCCCCACGCAAGCAATTCTTGCCGGGGATCTGGATGATCCGGCAAGCCGCGTGAGCCGCACTGTCGCGACGCAAAAAGTTTCCGTACGCAAACCCCACAAAGGCACGCAACCTAAGCTATTCTATGTCGGAATCGAGGGCGACTTGCTCGAGCCGAGCCGCCTGACCCGGCAAAACACGTATCTCTTCGCGGATAAGCGCGACCACCGAGCGACCGAGCCGAAGTTTGATGCGAGCACCACTCGCGAAGTTTATGACGTGGCCCATCCCGCACCTTGGGGATGGAAGATCGCCGCGTACTTGTGGACCAAGTCGATCGCGGCCGGCGTAATGCTTGTGGCCGCGACTATGGTCGGGCGAAGCGGAATATTGCTCGGCACAATGCCCAGCGTGGTCAGCCCGATGCTCGCGCTGGTGGCGCTTGGCCTCACGGGCTTGCTGCTGATTTTTGATCTTAAACGCCCTGACCGCTTCTACTACCTGCTCACGAAACCCAATTTTCGTTCGTGGCTGGTGATTGGAGGCTACATCCTGTTGTTGTACGGCGGGTTCTGCACAGCGTGGCTCACCAGCGGCATCTTGTTCAACGGAGTCCCAGGACTGCTTGTAGCCCTGACGGCGATTTTCGCAGCAGCCAGCGCCTGCTACTCCGCTTTCCTTTTTGCTCAAGCCAAGGGACGAGACTTGTGGCAGTCACCGATCTTCTTCTGGCATCTCCTGGTGCATGCAGTGGTCGCGGGCGCAGCCACCTGGCTGCTGACAGCGCTGTTGTATCGGTCGTACCTCGTTGCTCATGACGCTTTCTTCTCCTCGCTGGTGGCTAGTCTGTACATGATCGATCGCGCCTTCGTACTCTTGCTGTTCTTCCTGGCGCTCAGCCTCTCGATGACTCTTGCTGAGCTATTCATGCCGCACGCAAGTGAAGACGCAAGACTGGCGTCGCAGAACAGGATGCACGGCGCCTTAAGCATTCGCTTCTGGGGGCTGGCGATCGGAGCCGGCTTGATCTTGCCCATCATCCTTCTCCTTTCCACGCTGAGCGCGTCCCTCACGCGAACCACTGGAGCTGGTGTGATGGCCACAGCAGCGATCCTGGCGCTGGCCGGCGTGTGGTGGTTTGAAGACGTATGGATCAAAGCTGGGCAATCCGTCCCGCTAAGTTGAGAACGAATCATGGACTCGAAACTTCCCTTGAATCCGGCGGCGTTAGAGCTCGAACCCGTGAAGGACGGTCTAGCCAGCTTTCCCCCTGCCGACCGCTGGCACGATTGGACCGAATTCGATGCCGCCGAGTGGCCGCGCAAGGTCGAGAAACACTACTCTCTAGTCCCGACGATCTGCTTCAACTGCGAAGCGGCGTGTGGACTGCTGGCTTACATAGACAAGGAAAAGACGAAGATCCAGAAGTTTGAAGGCAATCCCGCCCATCCCGGGAGCCGTGGGCGAAACTGCGCCAAAGGTCCGGCCACCATCAATCAGGTGAATGACCCAGAGCGCATTCTCTATCCGCTGCGTCGGGCAGGAAAGCGCGGTGGGGGCAAATGGGAGCGAGTTACCTGGAACGAGGTCTTGGACGATCTGGGTGGGCGAATTCGGAAAGCGCTGCAGGAAGGACGCAAGAACGAAATCATGTACCATGTGGGCCGGCCCGGCCACGAGCTGATTTACAACCAGCGCGTCCTCCATGCGTGGGGGATCGACGGGCACAATAGCCACACCAATGTCTGCTCGGCAGGAGCGCGAGCCGGCTACGCCTTCTGGCATGGACTGGACCGTCCGTCACCCGACTACGCCAATGCTCGGTTCATCCTGCTGCTTAGCTCGCACCTGGAGGCCGGGCACTATTTCAATCCGCACGCGCAGCGCATCATCGACGGCAAAGCGAAGGGCGCCAAGATCTGCGTGGTGGACACCCGGCTTTCGAATACAGCTTCGAAAGCCGACTATTGGCTCTCTCCTTGGCCGGGAACCGAGGCCGCCATGCTGTTGGCCATGTGTCGCATCTTGCTGCAGGAAAATCTGTATGATCGCGAATTCGTGCGGCGTTGGGTGAACTGGGAAGAATATCTGCGCGCCGAATTTCCAGCAGAGCCGCAAACATTCGAACCCTTCATTGAGGTTCTCAAGCGAGTCTACGCCGCCTACACACCCGAGTTTGCGGCTAAGGAATCCGGAGTCGAAGCGAGCATGATTGTAGAGGTCGCACGCGAGATTGGTCGCGCCGGATCCGCGGTCGCAACCCATGTCTGGCGGAACGCTGCCGCGGGCAACCTTGGCGGATGGCAGGTTTCACGAGCACTGGAATTTCTAACCGTGCTGGCGGGCGCAGTCGGTACGCCGGGTGGAACCACACCCAGCGGCTGGAACAAATACATTCCCGCGCCACCTATGATGCCGCCCCCACCTAATGCCTGGAACGAGCTCATGTGGGCGCCTGAGTTTCCACTGGCGTTTTTTGAGATGAGTTTCCTCTTGCCGCATTTCTTAAAGGAAAACCGCGGCAAGCTGGCTGTCTACTTCACACGCGCCTACAACCCGGTGTGGACCAACCCCGACGGCATGAGTTGGATCGAGGCTCTCACGGATGAAAGCAAAGTCGAGCGCCACGCGTGTCTCTCACCAACCTGGAGCGAAACCGCCTGGTTCTCCGACTATGTGCTGCCCATGGGGCATGCCTCTGAACGCCATGACCTCATGAGCCAGGAGACACATGCCGCGCGCTGGATCGGTTTTCGCCAGCCGGTGCTGCGCGTGTTTCTCGAGGATCAGGGTAAGCAGTTCAGCTCCACTTATGAAGCCCATCGCGAGGCTGGATTGGGTGAGGTTTGGGAGGAAGATGAGTTCTGGATCGAGCTATCTTGGCGAGTGGATCCCGATGGGTCGCTAGGTATTCGCAAGTACTTTGAATCGCCCTATCGCCCGGGAGAGAAGCTGCTGATTGGCGAGTATTATCGCTGGATTTTCGAAAACAGTGTGCCTGGCTTGCCGGAAGCTGCGGCCCGTGAAGGCCTAACTCCGTATGCTTACATGCGGAAGTACGGAGCGTTCTTGGTTGAGGAGAATGTTTATTTATCTCATGAACAGGCAGCGAAAGAGCAAGACCTACAAGGCGCCGAGGTCGATCCGGTCACAAAAGTAGTTCGCAAGAAAGGTTCGGCAGTTGGCGTCGAGATCGACAACAAGACGAGCGTTGGCTTTCCTACTCCATCGCGCAAGCTTGAGTTTTACTCCGGTACCTTAAAGGACTGGGGGTGGCCGGAGTATGTTATTCCAACATACATCAAGAGTCACGTTCATCAAGACAACATCGATGTCGCCAAGGGTGAGATGCTTTTGCTGCCCACTTTTCGTTTGCCTACGCTCATCCATAGCCGGTCGGGAAATGCAAAGTGGCTCTACGAGATTTCGCACAAGAACCCGGTCTGGATGCACCCTGCCGATGCTGAGCGTCTCCGGATTGCAACCGGCGACTTGGTACGTGTAACAACAGCAATCGGTCACTTTGTCGATCGCATTTGGATCACGGAAGGAATCCGCCCTGGCGTGGTGGCGTGTTCTCATCATCTGGGCCGATGGAGGTTGCAGGAAGAGGCGGGAGGCGAGCGCTGGTCGACCGCGTTAGTCGACTTGCAGCAACCACAGCCGGGCCAGTGGACGATGCGCCAGCTCCATGGCGTCCGCCCTTTCGTTAGCGACGATCCCGACTCATCGCGCATTCACTGGGAAGATGCGGGTGTGCATCAAAATCTGATTTTTCCCGTCCAGCCTGACCCGGTGAGCGGACAGCACTGTTGGCACCAAAAGGTGACCGTGACCAAAGCTTCTAACGACGATCGCTACGGTGACATATTTGTTGACACCACCAAGGCTCATGCTGAGTACCAACGTTGGCTCAAGTTGGCTCGCCCCGCGCCAGGACCGGAGAATCTTCGTCGCCCGCTTTGGATCCCGCGGGTCTATCGCCCGGCCCCGGAAGCGTTCTACTTCACGTCGACAAAGAAATAAGTAGCTGGAAAAAGGAGGTTGATTCCTCCTCCCTGTGATCGGCATGCCAGGAAAAGGGCTCTAGTGTTGCCGAGTGCGTGATTTTGGTGTGAAGCACTGGGAGGAGCAGTCCTTAAGACGGGAACAGGGCAGTTCGGGCAACCAAACTTCAGCGCCGTCAGGCGCGAAAACAGGTTAGCCCACCCTGGAGGCGGAGCGGCGAAAGTCGCGAGCCGGGAAGGGTGGGTACGCGGATCAATGCGAATTGAGCCCCGGCGGGGCGGCACAGTGGCGCTGTGCTGAAGAAACGCCCATCGACGACCGCTGCCGAGAGCTTGTGGAACAGCAAACCAAACCCACTTGCTACAGGACAGATTCCGTGTCACCCCGCTGGGGCTCGAGATCCCTATCCTCTTGACCCACCCTTCCGGCTTCGCGGCTTTCGCCGCTGCGCCTCCAGGGTGGGCTAAACTCTGGCCGCACCTAACGGCGCTTGAAAATCTTCACAAATACAAAGCCATCCCACCTTAAGAACAATCGCGGTCGGCCATGACCCATCAATCATGCGGTCTGGCGCCTATGGCACCGAAGGTGTTCCCACTACGTGACAGGAGCCGCTGCTCATGAACTCGATCGGATGAATCTCCCACCACTCCGCCGCGGAGCCGCCGTCGTAACGTAGGAGCCCGCGGATCGTTTGTTGCACCGGCAGGTGCGCCGGCACCGTGCACTGCAAGTACGGCACGATCTCGGCCATCACACAATGGTGTTTGTCGGGTAGAGCGCTGGCGTTGGAAACAACCTTAAACTGCGGCGAATCGCAGAATGGAACATGAAAGTCGCCGTCAACCTGGCGGGCTGCGATCATCACGTAGCCGGTCACGTTTACGTGACCGGAGATGGACCAAGGGCCACTCGGTGTCTGGCTGGTGATCTGCGTGATGCTTGCGGTTTGGTAAATAGATCCCGTGGCGGCCAGGGTCGCAGCGTCCTGGTCAAACGGAACGGCTTGATCGTTTGTTGAAGAAGGAAGGTTTTGCGTTGCCGGCTCGGAAGAATGATCGGGCACGTTCTGAACGGATCGTTCGAAGGATTGCGTGGAGCTCATGCCGAGCAGCATGATGCACAACACCCACAGCGTCTTCATGGAAGATCCTCCCCAAATTGTTTTTGAGCTTTTGATATTGGAACTGTCCCTTTCGAGATCGAGTTGCGCCAAGCAGAATAGGAAAGCAGAGCACACTCGTCTTCGCATTCATGGCGGTCAAAGTTTTTCTTGATGATCAAGCCTTGGTCGGAGGGCTTGTTGCAGGGTACGGATCGTTCATACCAATAGCAAAGCAGCAGCAAAAAGAAGTGTCATTCCTTCGGCTACCACCTCAGGACAGGCTCTGATCCCGCAAAGCGGGAGAAGAATCTGCTCCTGCTGGCTTTAGGCCGAGCCGATTTCTCCCGCTAGGCGGGATTCGAAATGACACGGTCGTCGATTGTATGGAATGCACCAGCTCTAAAACCGCTTTAGGCGGGAAGATACGGTTTCCTATTGTTGGTTCAGCATTTCCCGGTCCCATCATCATTTGTTTTGGAAGAAAACCACGGGCCGGCAAACCCTGTAGTTTTTCGACTGCCTATCTGGATCCCGAAAGGCGGAGGATTAAGGTAGTTCCGGGCCTGCACCAGAGAAGCCGGACGTGTTTCGCCAGGTGCTCGGTTCCGTTCGAATGGATGAGGAGGAGAATCATGGGTTCAATCATTGGCTGGGCCATTTTTGGCCTTATAGCCGGAGCCATCGCCAAGCTCCTTATGCCGGGAAAAGACCCCGGAGGAATCTTTGTGACCATGCTATTGGGAATCGCCGGAGCCGAGGTTGGAGGTCTTATTGGGCGCGCCCTGTGGGGAAGCAGTGGTGTGACTGGTTGGGGTCTCGGCAGTTGGCTGCTGGCGATTGGCGGCTCTCTGTTGCTGCTATTCCTGTACCGGCTGATCACCAGTCGGCGCGGTGTGACCAGTACGACAACCAAAACCGGTGGCCGCTGGGCAGCCTGAAGAAAAATTGTCACAATTGCCACGACTGCCAGAATTGTCGATTGCAAAGACTTGAAACGAAAGCCTCCGATTGCCAGTTGCGGCAATTTCGTTGAATTGGAAAAAACTTCAGGGCACTGTCATTCTGAGCGCGAAGCGCGAAGTTGAGGCGCCTAGCAGGCGTTAGCGAAGCGAGAGCCTGCTGCCGAAATCCTGACCCTGAGCTTGCCGAAGGGGAAGGAACCCGCAGTCTCTTAGCGAATAGAGTTCCCTCGCTGCGCTC
>Ga0209648_10003456_pt1 | contig 13260 bp, 8 predicted proteins | sample GraSoi2013_115cm_FD_185830 | JGI IMG/M metagenome (GOLD analysis project Ga0209648, IMG submission 185830) | Grasslands soil microbial communities from the Angelo Coastal Reserve, California, USA - Sample 9_17_2013_115cm (SPAdes) (version 2) | ecosystem: Environmental > Terrestrial > Soil >...
GCGCACCATCGTCGCTCGGATACGGCGGAGCGAGATCCTCGCGTGTTGTGCGGCGGCCGGGATGCGGCCAGTTCGAGCCCCAGAGCATGCGATCCGGATTGGCATTGATGAGCGCTTGGGCGATCAGCGGCGCGTCAGGGTAATGCGGCGGCTGGTCGGAGATGCGATACGTGGCAGAGAGCTTCACATAGGCCTTCCCAGACTTCACCAACGCGAGGAGCACGTCAAAGCCGGGTTGATTGACGCCGTCGTTTGCCTTGGCTCGCGCGAAATGATCTATCACCACCGGCATGGGCACGGCGGCGGCCTCGTCCTTGAGCGCTACCACCAGCGGCAGCGCGGCATTGAGTTGAATGTGCCAGTTGCGGCCCCTCAGCTGCTCAGCGGTCTCCAGCAGCCGGCGCCTCGCATTGTCGGGGTTGGATTCGCCCGTAGTCTCAAAGTTGAGCCGCACGCCGCGCATGCCGGCTGCCGCCATATCGTCGATCTGGCTCTGGCCCGTGGCCTTATCGATCACGGCGACGCCACGCGCCCGCGCCGGACCGAGTTTCTTTATGGCGTCAAGGGTGCAGGCGTTGTCGACCCCATAAACGCTCGGCTGCACGACGACAACGCGGTCGAAATGTAACTGCGTTTGCAAAGCGAGCAGGTCCTCGGCGGTGGCCTCGGGCGGCGTGTAGACCCGCCCGCTGAAATACGGAAACCGTGCTGGATCAAATACGTGCACGTGGCAGTCGCAGGCGCCGCGCGGGACGTCGAAATTGACCGCCGTCTTGACGGTGCTTGGAGCCGCGGCATGAGCCTCTCCGCTCCCAAGCGCGAACAATGCGCCTGCCCCGGCGCTGGTTAACAGCATGGTCCGCCGTGTCAGCATGGCGATATCCTCTCTTGAACATGACCTTGGCGATGACATTTCGACCGAGTGTGCTTGGTCGCGACCGCCGCGACAATCCGGGTACAAAATGGATTCGTGAAGCGTGTAGCCCGGATGGAGCCATAAGCGCGTTCACGCGCGTCTTCGACGCGCTATGGCGACATCCGGGTTCCGCCTCCAAGCATAGCCCATCAGCATGCCGGGTTGTGCACGTCGCGACCCGGCGATGCGATGAATTTAGGTGCGCGTCGAATTTCCGGCGTCGATCGTGTCCTTCACTCCGGCTTGATCCTGGCGAATGCGATCACCTTGGCCCACTTCTCTGTTTCCGCGGCGATGAGCTTGCCAAAGTCAGCCGGAGAACTCGGATTCGGCTCGCTTCCCAATGCCGCGTAGCGCGACCTCAAGTTGGCATCGGCAAGGGCCGCATTGATCTCCGCGTTGAGCTTGTGGACGATTCCGGCGGGCGTGCCCTTTGGCGCACCGATGCCCCCCGCGGTGCTAGCCTCGTAGCCCGGCACGAAATCGCCCACGGTCGGCAGCTCGGGCAGCGCCTCGGAGCGCTTCGCGGTCGTTACTGCCAGCGCTCGCAGCTGGCCGGCCCTGATGTATGTGATGGAAGACGCCATGAGGTCGAACATGACCTGCACCTGACCGCTGGCCAGGTCGGTGAGCGCAGGCGCCGAGCCGCGATACGGCACGTGAAACATGTCGATACCGGTCATCATCTTGAACAGCTCGCCGGCGAGGTGCGTTGAATTTCCGATGCCTCCCGAAGCCATGTTGAGCTTGCCCGGATGGGCCGTCGCATAAGCGATAAGGTCGGGAATGTTCTTGACGGGAACCGATGGATTCACCACCACGACGAGGGGCGAGCGGGTGGTGCTCGCGACCGGTTCGATGTCGCGGATGAAATTGTAAGGAAGATTCGCTTTGAGCGTCGCGTTGATATAATTGCTCGCGACGACGAAGAGAAGCGTATATCCGTCCGCAGGCGCATGCACGACCTGCTCGGTAGCGATCGTGCTGGCGGCGCCCGGTCGGTTGTCGATGATGAATGATTGGCCTAGCCGCTGCGACAGCCATTGCCCCAGCAGCCGTGCGCTGATGTCCGCTGCTTGGCCGGGCGGAAAGCCGACGACGATGTGCACCGGTCGTGTCGGATAGGACTCCGCCTGCGCGATCCGCGACACGGCCGGAAGGGCGACGGCACCTGCGGCCAAATGTAGAAATTGCCTGCGGGGAGTTTTCATGCTGGCCCCCCAAGGGCCTTGGAAGCCAGACTATCAGCGAGCTGAAAACGGTTCGAGAGCTTTGCAAGGGTGAGTTCGGTTTGGCACAAAACGGCGCTGCCGAGATGGTCTGCTGTTGGTCCGCTTTCAGTGCAAAGCGCACATCGCCGGACGCGCGATCTACTCTGCGCGGGTCGAGACTGATCCAAAGCGGACATAGAGGGGGGCTCAAATCCCGCAGTGCAGCGGTCTTCTGGCGCCCCGACGACAGGCTAGCGGGCTGTCTCGCACGAAGTGTGAGCCAAATCACACTCTTGGAATCAGAGATTGCGCTAGCTTACCGCGCACTTCGTTCTTTTGATCGCCGGATGCGTCGCCCTGTTACTTGGTGGTGTCACGGTGGGCGATCATTTACGTCGAACCCAGCTCCAAGAGCTCCAAACCCAGATAAAATCGTTTCAAGCGGAGAATTCAGTCCTTAGGCAACAGCTCGAAAAGCCAAACACGAATCAGTCTCGACCCGTTGCTGGCATGGGGCATCGCGATGGCAGAGGACTCCAAGTTACCGAACATCGGAGGCAACGGCTTCATCTGGATCCTGCTCGTGGCCGCTGGAACGTATTTCGTGGTGCAGCAGGTGCCACTCCAGGGCAGCCGCCCAGCGACCACGGAGCGGTCCATCCGCGAACGGGTCGGGGAGCAGCACGTCGACGCGCGACTGTGGCAGGATCCCTTTGCGGCCGTTGCTGACTATCTTGCAAAGTCACCGGGCCTCAAGCCAGAGAACTGCAACGGCAGACACAAAGACATCGAAACGTACTGTCGCCCTCCTTTGAAGACGCCGGCGACCGCACAGGCATCTGAGAAACCGGACCTTACGCTGGTCGTATCGGCCTCCGGATCGCCCTATTCGGAGGATCAGGAAGCTCGGCGACGCAGGCGCTATGCGGTCCTGGCGGGACTGAATGCCGAGGGCTTCGTGCCGGATGATCCGCAACACATAGGGTTCTTCTGGCCCGACGCGGCCGTTCCAATGCCAGTTTCGCCGACCATCGACTTGACCGCCTCGCCGCCAAGTGTGCTCCCCGTCCATTTGTCAGCCGCGGCGCCGCCCACCGTTACGTTGCCTAAGACCGTCCCATACGAATGGTTCAGGCCGAAGCCCGAGCGGGCCGAGAAGCCCGCGCCGGAGCAGGTCAAAGGATCTATCCCCGAGGCGGACAAGCCCAAGAAGGGATACCGAATTCTCTTGCTTTGGTTCGACGAAGACGCGCTGGCTGCGAACGCACCAGGTACGCGCCACCCGGCTCCGCTCCAACAGTTTGCCAAACTTTTGTGTCCCTACCTTCCGGCCAAGGAGTCCCCCCCTGACAAGGTCAATGTAAAGATTCTTGGTCCGCAGCTCTCAACGACGCTCAAGGCGGTGGCCGACGAGGTCAACGGCGAAGGCTGGTCGAAAGACGACTGGTCGGGCGGGATCTGTCCGCATTCGGCCCCTCCTCAGTTCTACGTCTCCGACGCAACCGTCAGCGATGCAACATTGATACCTGATTACGTCCGTCAAGCGGGTTTAAACGCGCCTTGTCGCGCCTCGGACACTTGCCTCGGAGATTTCTTTCACACAAAAGGCGGCATCGCACTCTACCGACTCATCGCCACGGACGAAGCGCTTGCGCGCACGATCAGGGCCGAACTGGCGCTGCGCGGTGTCGATCAACAGAACCTCCCCAGCGAAATCCCACTGATCGCGAGGTTGAAACCGATTTCGGCGGCGCTGGTGGGGACTGCCCGGCACTATCTGGGTCTGCCCGCCGACGAAGGCAAGCACCACATTGCACTCATCTCTGAGTGGGATACGCTCTACGGGCGGGCGCTCCCAGACGCGATGGCGCGCTGTTTGGGACAGGACAAGTGTAAGCAAGATAACGGTGACAAGGATCCCGACTGGCTGCATCGCTACAAATACTTGCGCGGCCTGGACGGCCAGATGCCGAACGTCGCCGGCTTGGACTCTGGCAACGGCGCCAAGGACAGCGACAACAAGCCAAACAAGGACGGCAAGGACAGCAGCAAGAACCGACCTGATCCGAGCACGAAGGACCGTGCCGAGGGGCAGGGTCAGTACGACTACCTTCGACGTCTTGGAGATCGCATCCAACAACTGGATACGGAGCTGCGCAGCAGAGATCAAAGAGGCATTGAGGCCGTTGGAGTTCTCGGCTCCGATGTCTACGACAAATTGCTTGTGCTGCAAGCCTTGCGGCCGCTGTTTCCGGACGCCTGGTTCTTCACCACCGATCTCGACGCCCTGCTGCTTCATCCGGGCGGGCAGAACCCCACGCGCAACCTCCTGGTCGCATCGGGCTTCGGCTTGCAGCTGCGGCCCGACATTCAGAAAGAGATTCCGCCATTCAGAAGCAGCTACCAGACAGCCGAATTCCTCGCTGCACGCGTCGCGATCCACGGCAATGACTCGCCCGGTCTGTGCTGGTTGAGGGCTCCGCTGCTATTCGAGATCGGCAGCTCGCGCGAATTCCAGTTTCCCGGCGCCCCGCCGGATTCCGATCCATGCAAGCCGGCCTTGCTCGACTGCGAGAAGAACACGCCTGAAAGTCAACCGTCCGACTCATGCGCGGCCGCTCGCAGCGAACTCCGCCGCGCCGATCATGACGGCAATCCAAGTTCCCGAGGCCCAGGATGCCAGGGCGAGTTGACCGAGTGCCGCCTCGTCCAGCCTGTCGCCACGCCGATGCTGCCTGAGCTCAGCACGCGTACGACGCGAGGTCTCGCGGGCGTTGGGCTCCTCGTCGGGCTCAGCCTTGTGTGCATTCCGAGCGTTAGATTGTTCAGGCGTCGAGACCAGGGCGGCACGCAAAGCGGCCCGCCGCCGTTCCCGCTCTCCACGGCGGGCCTCGTCGGTCTCGGCGTCGTCATCATTCTGGGGGTTGCCCTTGCCGTGGCCACGCCGCTCGGCGGCCGGCTGACGCAAAGCGGCCAGCCGATCATGCTGCTGGAAGGCATCAGCCTCTGGCCGACGATCTTCCTGCGCTTGGCGACGCTGCTGCTGTGCATCTGGCTGCTCCTGTTCAGCCTGGACGAGCTGGCTGACAACATGAAGCAGATCGAGGACTATTTGCACCTGAAGCAAACGCACGATCATCTGGACGCTGCGCTCGCGACTGGACGGCCCTTGACCCGGCTGGCGCGCCGTTGCGGATATCGACTGCCGGATGTCGCGGAGGATCACGTGTTGACCTTCTGGCGTAAGTACTTCTATCGAGGACGGCTGGAGGCCCGCATTGTCCGTGTCCTCGCCGGCTTGGTGGCCATGGGCGTGCTCTGGTGCATTCTTGTTCTGATCTTCGGCAATCCGCGCGCCCCGACCAGGGGCGATATAAGTGCCGTATTTTACTATGCCGTCACCCCCCTGCTGTTCGTGGCCACCCTCGCGCTGATCTTTTTCGTCGCGGATGCGACTTGGCTGGGTTGGCGGCTGACCCGTGATATCCGCACCCCGACCATAGTCTGGCCGGCGCGGACGCTGCAGGAATTCAGCCGGCAATACGGTCTGCCGCGGGACGTCGTCGGCGACTGCATCGATCTCATCTTCGTCGCCAGGCGCAGCAAGTGCATCACCGCGCTGTTGTATGGGCCGTTCCTGATCATCGCCCTGATCGTCGTCTCCCACAGTCCGGTGCTGGCCAACTATGGGCGCAGCATTCCAGACATCATCACGATGGCAGTGGCCGTCCTCATCGTCACCGCCTGCGCGGTGGCGCTTCGATTGTCGGCCGAGGCCACGCGCGCCGAGGCACGCCGCCGGCTCACCGAGCGGCTCTTCATTGCCAAGGGCCAGACAAGTGGCGCGCAGTATGCAAGCCAGCTGGAGCTGCTCTTGCGTCGAATCGAAGAGCTGCGTGAGGGCGCGTTCAGTCCATTCTCGCAGCAGCCCGTGGTCCGCGCCATGTTGTTGCCGCTTGGCAGCCTTGGCGGCACGGCGCTGCTTGGATATTTGCTGGGCCCTGGCTTCGGCTGATACCGACTCCGGTCGGCGTGACCGTCTCGTCCGCCTGACTCGACCGTATCCTGTGTCCGCGCACCTGCGCCATGCGCGCGGAACAAGACGTGGCCGGATTGCCCCCTTCGACGCGCTATGGCGACATCCGGGTTCTGCTCGTCACAACCGACCTCGCATGCGGCATCCCGGATTTCGCTTCGCTCAATCCGGGCTACTTGCTACGGCGCGCTCAGCCCGTTGCGTCCTTGATCGCGGTTTCAAAGCTCTTCGGGTCGAAGGCCGGCATACTTTGGATCCGCCCCAGGTGCTGGGTGGAGTACCAGACGGAAAACGCGAGCATTGCCTCCGGATTCGGGGCATCGACGATGTCGACGAAGTCGTAGTGGCCTTGCGTGTAGTGGATCGACTCGATCTTGATGCCCAGTTTGTCGAGCTTTGCCTTGGCCTTCTTGACTCGCTCCGACTGTTTGCTTGCGTACTCGGGGCTCAGATTTCCAAGCAGCACATATTTCATGGCTACCTCCACGTCATGTGGATCGTTTTGCGCGAAGACCTCGCAACTATAGGCCTTCTGGCGACCAACGCCCATGGGGCCGCGATCCATCGAATAGTTCGAGTAGCGCCTACCAAATCCCATCACGAGGGCGAAGAGTCGAGAAACACGTAGAGCGCCGCAATCTTGTGGTCGCGGACGATGATCACATCCACGCCAGTGTAGTCCGGCTTTTCGCCGCGCGGGCCCGATCCCCATGCAAGCCTTCCCGCGTTATGCAATGCCTGCGGAGCACCATGGGGCACGTAGACGAAGTGCGGGTGCGTCGCGCGCAGGTCGCCGGCGAATTTGTCTAATGCATCATGCCCGATGAAAACTCCAGGCGGCACATAGAGCACGCAGTCGTCCGTATACAGCTCCTCAATCGCGGCACGACGGCGGGCGGGATCCCCCTCGCCAAAAACCTCCTGAAGGTTGCGGTGCAGGAGTTCGTGAATTCTTTCAGACATGGCCCGTCTCCGTGGCTCATCAGCAGGGGGCCTTCGCGCTTATCGTAGGGCGCTCTTGCGCCTTGGCGCGGATACGTCGGTCTCGGTCCACTGGTCGAACCCGTCGATGAGCTTGAGGATGTGTGCCAGCAGCGGGGATCTATCGTTGGTCCGACAACTCACGGGCTACTTGCTCACTTTGCGAGCGCGAGTTTGTCGACAAGCACTTTCCACTTGCGGAATTGCTCCTCCTGAAACGCGCTCAGGCGCTCCGGCGTGTAGTCAATCATCGGCTCCATCGCATAGACACCGAATGTCTCTTTCGTCTTTTCCGTGCCGAGCGCTGCATTGCAGGCCGCATAGAGACGATCGCGGGCCACCGCCGGAGTTTTTGCCGGCGCGTAAATCGCCGCCCACAAACGCCAGTCGACCGCCATATATTCCGCCAGACCCGCCTGCGTCATTGTCGGAGCATCCGGGACTTGCGCAAGCGGCCGTTGCGAAAGCGTCGCGAGCACGTTCAAGCGGTCGCGCAGTCCGAAATAGACCGGCAGCGTTGCCGCGGCGAAGGTCAACTCGCCTGACAGCAGATCCGTCATGTAGGCCGACCCGCCCTTGTAGTGGACGGCCTCCGCTTTGCCGCCGGCAACATGCGCAAACCATGCCCCCATGAAGTGGCCGGGCGTGTAGATGCCTTGCGTTCCATAGGTCACCCACGCCCCGCTTGCGATCTTTTCCTTCAGTGCCGCAATCGACGCTATTGCGGTCGACTTGGAAGCGACCAACACCGACTCCAGCGCCATCACGCCGCAGACCGGCGTCAAATCCTTGAACATGTCGTAACCCACGTCGGCGCTGGTGAGCATCGACGTGAGCATCGGCAAGCCTCCGAGCAGCAGCGTGTAGCCGTCGGCCGGCGCCGCGGCGACGGCCTGAGCGCCGATATTGCCGCCGGCGCCGGGCCGGTTTTCGACCACGACCGAGCCGCCGAGATTCTTGCTCATCGCTTCGGCGACCAGCCGCGCCACGACGTCATAGGCGCCGCCGGCCGTGAACGGAACGATGAGCCTGATCGGTCGCTGCGGAAAACGGTCTTGTTCCGCCGCGGCAACCGCGGCAATCGCCGCCATCAGCAAGCCGATTGAGGCGGCCACGGCGGCTGGGCATCGCCGCCAAAGCGCAAACGCCACCATCGTTTCCTCGCCACAGTTTCTTGTTGTGGGACCACGCGCGCGCCCGACGACGACGCGGCGAAGCAACCGCTTTTCGTTTTCCGCGCCAGCCTGGCCCGGCCACGTTAATGGCATAATATGATATCCTGCCAATATGTCAAAATATGACCTTTTGGCTTGCCTGGGAGTCGGCGCGGCGTTAGCGTGCGGCGTTCCACTTGAAGCGGGGAGCGCTCCTTTGCGCCGCCGTGCCGTCAACAGACCCACAATTCATGTGAGCGGGATGAGCGCGCGTGCCGGTGCGGCGTCATCGCTCCCATCATCGCTTTCAGCTTATTCCGGCGAGACTCGCCGCGTTGGCGTGGTTGACGGCCGGCGCGCATCCTCTGACCGGCCGTTCACGGCGATAAGCAGCCTCGATCGCGTGTTCGACGTTCTGAACCTGTTTTCGGTCGCCAAGCCACTATGGACGGTCGATGAGGCGACGGCCGCGCTGAAGCATTCGCGCAGCACGGTCTATCGCTATATCCGGACCCTGGTGAAGGCGGGGCTGCTGGCATCCGTGGGCCGGTCCTATGGACTTGGCCCGCGTATCGTCGAGCTCGATCAGCAAATGCGGTTGACCGATCCTCTGCTTCGCGTCGCGCAGCCGCAATTGGCGCAATTGCGCCGCCGCCTGAATGCCGTCGTTTTGTTGATGCGGTTGTTTCACGACCGCATCATTTGCATCCACGAGGAGTGGGATGAACGCACCGGCGTTCCCGCTGCCGGCCGCGGCCGCGCCGTCGCGTTCTTCAGGGGCGCGACATCGAAGGTGATCTTGGCGCATTTGCCGACACGGCGGCTGAAGAGTCTTTACCTCAATCACGCGAGAGACATTGCCAAAGCCGGCTTGGGCGACAGTTGGAACGCTTTCGCCGGCAACCTCCGCGATGTGCGCCGGCGCGGCTATCACATCAGCGAAGTTGGCGAGCTGATGACAGGTGTGTTCAGCATTGCGGTGCCGATCTTCAGCGGCGATCGAAAAATCATCGGCAGCCTGACCGTCTTGCAGTGCACGACCGGGAAGCACTCGCGAAGCGATGAGCTTCCTCTGGCCGCGGTGCGCAAGGCTGCCGGCGACTTGAGTAAAGCCTATGCCGCGATCGAATCCGGCCGCACGCCCGATGCGAAGCTTGCCCGCCAAAAGCTTGCCCGCCAACTCGCGCAGCCGCTGTAGCAGTTCGGACAACCGTAGGAGTGAGCCATGGTCAGCGCCGCCGAAAATGAGACACTCACCCGCGTCGGGCCAAGCACACCGTGTGGCGAGCTCATGCGGCGGTATTGGCACCCAATCACCGGGAGCTCGCATTTAACGAGGAAGAAGGTCGTTCCGATCCGGTTGCTCGGCGAAGACTTGGTGCTCTACCGCGATCTGCGCGGGCAAATCGGCTTGATCGACCACGTATGCGCACACCGGCGGGTCGACCTCTCCACCGGCTACCCGGTGGAAAACGGCCTGCGATGCGCCTATCACGGCTGGACCTACAATGGCGAAGGCCGCTGCATCGCGCAGCCCGGCGAACCTGCGAACAGCAGGCTGAAAGACCAAGTGAAGCTGAAAAGCTACCCGGTCCAAGAGCTGGGCGGATTGGTCTTTGCCTACCTCGGCCCCGAACCGGCGCCGCTGTTGCCGCGCTGGGACTACCTGGTCGACGATCATTTGATCCGCCAAGCAGGCTTCGTGGTCGCGCCGTACAACTGGCTGCAGGGCATCGAGAACAGCTACGACGCCACGCACGCCGAGTGGCTGCACGGTCATTTCTTCAAGTACGCCTTGGACGAGCAAGGCGATCCGGCCGATCCGAGATACCAGATCAACGTCGAGCCGATGATGCGCCACCATGAAGAGTTCGAGTACGAGAGAGTGCCCTACGGCCTGTTGCGGCGCGTCGTATTGGAGGGGGATCGAAAAGACGCCGACACTTACAACATCGGCCACGCGAAAATGTTCCCCAACATCACGACCATCAACGCCGGTGGGACCTGCATCAGCACCTACCAGGTCCCGATCGACGATACGCACACGCTCTATCTTGGTCATCGCGCCTACCGCTTTCCAGATTGGGTCAGCGTGCCCGAGCAGGACGAGGTGCCGTGGTTCGAAATACCGACCCGTGACGCGAACGGCGACTGGATTCGCGACGACATCGTTGCGCAGGACATCATGGTCATGACCGCGCAAGGTCCGATCATGGACCGCTCGCTGGAACTGCTCGGCACCACCGATGTCGGTGTGGTCAAATACCGGCGACTGCTCAAGGAGCAGATCGAACTCGTCCGCGGCGGCAAGGAGCCGATCAACACCTATCGCGACGGGGCTGCAAACCAGCGGCTGGTATTGCCGCATTCACGGGACTTCTACGATCGGGGCGTATCCGGAAAAACCTCGTCCTATCGTCGCGGTTCCGCAACCGGGGCGCTCGGCATGCAGAACAGCCCGATCAACGATCTCATCGAAGATTTGTTCGAACAAGCTGCGCGCGGCGCCCCGGAGTTCGCCAAGTGAGGTGCCGCTGATGCCCGGTCAATCAGCGCGTCGCGTGTAGCCCGGATGGAGCCACAAGCGCGTTTACGCGCGTCTTCAACGCGCTATGGCGACATCCGGGTTCTGCTCACCACAACCGACCTCGCAGCATCCCGGATTTCGTTTCACTCAATCCGGGCTACTTGCTAAGGCCCGTTAAAGACGGGCGTGAACGCCCTTCTCCACGCGCGACTATTGTAAGCTCGAATGCACGACCATCCCCGGCGCCTTCGAGACCGTCGCGATCGCGCGTTTGGTTTTCTTGCGTTCGTGCGCGGGCGGCGGCGTGCTGGCCGTCGATTTTGCGCCGCTTGCGCCTTCGCCGTTTGCAACCTTGCGTGCAGTCGGCGGCCGGCCGCCGCGCTTGGCCGCATATTCCTTGCCGTCGATCGCCCCGATATGCGGAGGATCTCGATCGAGATATGGCCGGCCGACCCCAAGCTCCTTCTCGTGCGCATCGACCCACTTCCACAGCTCTTCGCTTGCGGCGAATCGCTGCAGACGGGTCGCCCCCTTGACGCTCACGAGATCGATGGCAAGCCCGTGGCCATAGCCGCCGCGGCGGCTGCCGCCGTGAAACGAGCTGTCGCTCGCCGCCTTGTTGCCGCTTGCGATCGATTGCCGGTAATCGTCGCGGAATGCGCTGGTGATGCCCGGCATGAAGCCGGCATCGTCCATCACGCGAAGCGCCCGGAACAGCTTGAGCTTGAAGCCGCGATCCATGCCCCCGATCACGTAATCCTTGAGCGACATGCCGACTTTTTGCGCCGCGATCGGGTCCTTCCACCCGAAGTCTGCGACGACGTAGTTCGTGATGGTCTTGGTGACGGTCCGCGTCTTGCCCTTCTTGTTCTTGACCGTCGTCTTGATTTGCTCCGTCACCTTGTTGGTATCGACCTTGGGGGTCCGTTCGTACAGCGACCAGAGGTACTCGTCGATGCAGATGTCGACCACCAGGCATTCGTCGAGCGGCTCGACCGCCCGCGCGGCCGGCTGCGCCTCGTCCTCGACCGGCTCGGGCCTGAACAGGGACACGAGCGGCCCCCGTTTTTCGGGCGCCTCGATGACGGGCGCTTCGGTGGCGGAAACGCTCGCGAAGCCGAAGGTGGTTTCGCGCGCGGCTGGATCGACCGTCGCCGCATCGCTGGCAGGCGCGGCCGCGGATGCGTCGGCAGGCGCGCCGAGCTCGCGATGGGACGCCGCGCCCACGGAGGCTATGGTGCGTGCCAGCAGCGCGCCGACCGGCCCGGCGTCAGCGCTCGCAACCGCCGCGCCGCGGTTCCAGATTGGGGTTGCGGAATTCTCGATCCCCGACCACTCGAGGCCACCGAGGCGCGCAGCGCCCCCGGCAATAGCGGCCGCTGCGCACAACAGCGCCAGCGCAAACCCCCGCGGTCTCGCCATCGCTCGCCTCCCCCCGTTCGGCTACCCAAGGCACGCCGCACAGCCGGCACACGATAGGATGATTTGTCCGCTGACAGTCGTTTCATGCAAGGCAAGAAAGCTGCGGGTCATCATTTTCCGAAAAGGTGTTGTCGAAATGCAACGGATATATCGCATTTTAGGTAATCGGCGGCGGATCAGTGGTAAGCGAGCAGTCGGGTGGGCAAACGGCGCGAAGACGCCTGCGCCGCAAGCTCGAAGTCCGGCGCGCCGTTGCCCACGCGTTGGATGTGCATCGACGCGTGGGCAAAATCGTGCGCGAGCGATTCGCGGCGACTGAAAGGGGCAGTTGCGGCAAATGGCGCGTCGCAAGTAACCTCCATTTTATGGCTGAGGGCGAAAGAGCCACCGAGCCTTCGCGTGAGGTGCCGCCGACAGCGGATCGGGATGGTGGCTCGTCGCCGAGCGCGCCGGTCGTGGAATTGCGCGAACCCAAATCGCCCACGCCGTCCGCGATGCGTCGGCGCATCGCCGTGGTGATCGGACTGCTGCTGGCGGCAACGCTTCTGTATATCGGTTTATTTGCGCTTCTCCACCGCCACCAGCCGGCGGTGGAATCGGTGTTCGGTGCGACTGGATCCGAACCGCCTCTCGATCTCACCCTCAACGTGCTCAGTGTCGACCCCGTTCGCGAGGTCATCAATGTCCGCCTCGAAGTCGTCGAGCCGTCCGAAAGTCGCTTGTGGCGCACTTTGAACCCCGCGGACGTGCGCGGTTTTGTCGTCCGCGTTGACGACCGCTATTTGACTTTTCAGATCATGGCGGAAGCAAGCGGGGCCAAATCCGTTCTGGAGATCGCGCTCGAGGGTTCGCTCAGCGGATATCCGCTCGATCGTTACGCTGGACGGCTGTCGATCAGCGCCTCAAGAAAAGAAAACGCAGCCCCGCAGCCCATTCGGTTGACGGTGTGGCCGTTCGTGTCCAACTGGAATGTCGACATGAGCCGTTCCGATCAGGCGTCGAAAACGCCGGCC
>Ga0209648_10003457_pt1 | contig 13257 bp, 13 predicted proteins | sample GraSoi2013_115cm_FD_185830 | JGI IMG/M metagenome (GOLD analysis project Ga0209648, IMG submission 185830) | Grasslands soil microbial communities from the Angelo Coastal Reserve, California, USA - Sample 9_17_2013_115cm (SPAdes) (version 2) | ecosystem: Environmental > Terrestrial > Soil >...
TGGTCCACCTCGGACGCCGCTGGTATCTCGTCGCGTGGGATCGCGACCGGCTTGCATGGCGTACGTTTCGCGTCGACCGAATGCAGGTGCACAGACCGACCGGCCCGCACTTCACGGCGCGCGAGCTCCCCGCGGAGGACATCGCCGCTTACGTGACAAGGAGCGTCCGTTCCGCGCCTCTTCGCTATGAGGCAACGGTGACGGTCAATGCGCCCGCCCACGTCATCGCGGAGAGAGTTCCGCGAGACATCACCGTGGAGCCCATCGACGACGCCACGTGCACCGTCATGGCGCGCTCGAACTCGGTGGAGATGCTCGCCCTCTACCTCGGCATGCTCGACGCGGACTTCGTCGTGACCGATCCGCCCGAGCTCGTCGCACGCATGAGCACGCTGGCCGTCCGCTACGCCGCCGCCGCCAATGCCGGTTAGCTCGATCCGCACCGAGCGCCTCGACCTCGTTCCATTCGACCCGATCGTGATCCGCAGGCTGATCGAGGGCGATCGCTCGGCGGCGGAGCGCGCCGTGGGTCGCCTCCTCCCCGACGAGTTTCCCGACCGTGATGAGATCGAGGGCTTCCTGCCGATCCAGCTCCATCGCATGGAGCAATCGCCGAAACGGCGCGCCTGGATGGCGCGCCTCATGGTCGCCAAGCCCGAAGGTGTGGTCGGGCACTGCGGCTTCCACGGACCGCCCGAGATCATCGGCCGGGCCGAGATCGGCTACACCGTCTTCACCCCGTTTCGCGGCAAGGGATTCGCCAGGGAGGCGGCCGCCGGGCTCGTCAGGTGGGCCTTCGAGCAGGGCGAGAAAACCGTCTTCGCCACCGTATCGCCTGCCAACGCACCATCGCTCGCGATCGTGCGCGGGCTCGGCTTTCAGCAGATCGGCACCCAGGAAGACGAGGTCGACGGGCTCGAGCTCGTCTTCACGATCGAAAAACCGGGGGACTAGCCCGCGCGACGGCGCAGGAACGCGTCGTGCGCGCGCTCGATCTGCGCCGCGACCGCGACAGCGGTGTCGACGAACGCAGCCGCCGCCGGCTGCCGGTACCGGTCGCGGTGCCACACGACGACCAGGACTCGAGGCGGAAGCGGCTCGACGAGCTGGGCGAGGTGCACCTTGTTGTCCGTCTCGTCGACGGCGAGCAGCGGCGACAGCGCGACGCCGACACCGGCCGCGACCATCGCCTGGATCGTGCCGTTGTCGTTGGAGCGGAAGACGATGCGCGGTTTGACGCCCCGTGCGAGGAGGAAGTCCTCGGCCAGGTCCTCGTGCTTGCCATGCTGGAAGCCGACCATCGCCCGATCGGCCAGGTCGGCGGCACGCGGGCGGCGGCCGAGCGGCGAGCCCGCGGCCGACATGACGACGTAGGGGTCACGCATCAGCTCGCGAATCTCGAACGGGCCATCACGGATGGGTTGGATGGCAAACGACAGGTCGACCTCGCCGCGCTCCACCATGTCGACCAGGTCGTCGTCGCGGGAGGCCTCGGTGACGTCGACCTCGACGTCAGGCCACCCCTGGCGGAACCGCCGCATCACCTCCGGCAACACCTTGTTGGCGACGCTCTGGTAGATCCCGACGCGCAGGCTGCCCGAGCGTCCGGCGGCGTAGGCACGGAAGTCAGCTTCCGCGGCGTGCAGCCGGGACTCGATCGCATCGGCGTGCCCCAGGAGCACCCGGCCCGCCTCGGTCAGCTGCACGGTGCGCCTGCCGCGCGACCGCTCGATCAGGCGCTGCCCGACCAGCGCCTCGAGCGCGGTGATGTGGTCGCTGACTGTGGACTGCGACGCGTTCAGCTGCTCGGAGGCGGCCCAGAACGTGCCCGCCTCGGCGATCGCCCGGAGAGCTCGGAGATGCTTTAGCTCGACGCTCTGCCAATTATCCGGCATGGCGATATTTTATCAGGAAAATCCATGTTGCTCCGGAGATTCAAGATGGGGAGACTCTAGCCATGGGAATCCTGATAGCAGCACTGATCACGGGCCTGTTCGCCCTGGTGCTCGGCTTGCTGGCGACGGTCGGAGGAGTTGACTCCCGCCCGGTCGACGCTGACCGGCCGACCCGCTGGTGGCCCGCGACGCCGCGCGACTGACCCGATAACCGTCACCATCTGGTGACGTGCGTCTGGCGATGCTGGCGCCGCTGCGCCACCGCGACTTCCGCCTTCTGCTTTTCGGCCAGACCGTCTCGATCTTCGGCAACCAGCTCTCCTTCGTCGCCCTGCCCTTCCAGATCCTCGCCCTGAAGGGAACGGCCCTGCAGCTGGGCACGGGTTTCACGATCTTCGCCACCGCCCAGCTGGCCACGATCCTCTTCGGCGGCGCGCTGGTCGACAGGCTTTCCCGCCGCCGCGTAATCCTGGGTACCGACCTCATCAGCGGTGTCGTCGTGGGCGCAGTGGCGTGGCTCGGAGTGGCGCACAGGCTCGAGATCTCTCATCTCTATATTCTGTCCGCCTTTTTCGGCGCGACCTTCTCCTTCTACACGCCGGCGATGCAGGCGATCATGCCCGAGCTCGTCCCTAAGGAAATCCTGGTTCCCGGCAACGCGCTGCGCGCCGTTTCGCGCCAAACTGGCCACGTCCTCGGCCCGCTGATCGGCGGCGTCGTCGTGGCGACCGCCGGCGCCCCGTGGGCGTTTGCTATCGACGCCGCCACGTTCGCCTTCAGCTTCGCCGTGTTCCTCTTCTCGAGCCGTCCAGTGCGCGAGCCGGCGCCGCGCAAACCCTTGCTGGCAGAGATTCGCGAAGGGTTCGCATTCACTTTCTCGGTGAGGTGGATCTGGGTCTCGATCGTCGGGTTCGCGGCCACGAATGGATTCTTCTTCGCCGGCTTCACCGTCGCCCTTCCAATCCTCGTCCTGAAGGTGCTCCACGGAACCGCCGCCACTTATGGCGTGATCGGCGCGGCGGCAGGCGTGGGCGAGATCGTCGGCGGACTGCTGGTGGGCAACTTCCACTTTCGGACGCTGCTGGTCGGCACTTACGTTTTCAGCGCGCTGCTCGGCCTCGCATTCGCGATCTATGGCATAGCTCCATTGCTTCCAGTGGTGATGCTCGGCGCGTTCGCGTTCTCGCTGTGCATAGTCGGCTCGAATACACACTGGGAATCGGCACTCCAGAAATATGTGCCATCCAACCTGATCGGCCGCGTCACGAGCGTCGACTACTTCGGATCGTTCCTGGTCGGTCCCGTCGCGCCTGTCCTCGCCGCGGCCGCCATCGGGCAGGTTGGGTCAAGTCCGATTTTCGTGATCGGCGGGCTGCTCACGTTTGCATACTGGGTCGTGGCCATGGCGATCCTCCGGCCTTCCCGCACAGGTGGCGGGCAGAATTCGCGTTAGAGGACAGAGATGAGGTGGCTCGCGCTCGGAGCGGCCGGTCTGATGCTGGCTGCCGCGTGCGCGGGCTCCTCGTCGAATCCAGCCTCCACCACGACGATCACGTTCTGGTACCTCTCCGATGGCGCCCAGGCGGACCAGGTCTTCCAGGACGCGGCCAAGGGCTTTCACGCCGCGCACCCGGACATCGAGGTCCAGGGCACCAAACTCTCGAGCGACACCGCCTACGCCAAGATGCTGTCCGCCCTGAAGGGCGGCGGCGGCCCCGACGCGATGGAGGTAAGCCGGGACTGGGTCGGAGCTTTCTCCGCCACCGGCGCGCTGCATCAGCTTTCTTCGGACGAGGTGCAGCGCCTGGGCGGCGCGACGGCTTTTGTGCCCGGGACATGGATCACCGACAAATCGATCGCGGTCCCGTGGTTCGTCGACGAGAAGGCTCTCTACTACCGTACCGACATCCTGCGAAGCGTCGGCCTCGATCCAGCCGCGGCGTTCGCCAACTGGGACGCGCTGCAGTCGACGCTGAGCGCGATGCAGGGCGCTGGCCAGGCCCACCCCCTTGGCCTGGGCAAGGGCGACGCAAGCCAGGTCGATGATTTCGCGCCGTGGGTCTGGGGGGCGGGCGGCTCCGTGGTCAGCGCCGACGGCACGAAGGCGACGATCAACCAGCCCCTGTCCGTCAACGGGGTCGACGAGTATCAGCGCCTCGCCGGCAAGTTCTCCGACCCGGCCGCGCTCCAGCAGAGCGATTCGTCGGTCGAGGCGATGTTCGCGTCGGGCAAGTTCGCCGTCACTCTCGCCGGCCCACGCCTCGCCACGCAGCTGCACGGCAACTTCGCGGTCGCCCCGTTCCCACCAGGGCCCGCCGGCCGCATCGTCTACGCGGGCGGCAGCGACCTCGCGATCCTCGCGGCCAGCAAGCATGAGTCCGCCGCGTACGAATGGACGCGCTGGCTCGCTGGGCAGGACGGGGAGACCAGCTACGTGCCACGTCTCAGCATGTACCCGGCGCTGGCCGCCGCGAGCGACTCGATGAGCAACGTGCAGTTCTCGGCTTTCAAGGCGCAGGTCGGCGCGGGGAAGTCCTTCCCGGCGATCGCCTCCTGGAGCGCCATTGACTCCGTGCTCGCGCGCTACTTCGCCCAGGTCTGGAACCAGGTGACCGGCGGCGGCCAGCCGGTGCCGAAGGATCAGCTGGCGACCATGCTGGACAAGGCGGCCACCGAGATGCAGGCGGCCATCCAACAGCCGTCTTGACAGGGCGCCCGGCGACTCCATAAGGTCGAACTGCTAAACCGCGTCTAACCCCCGCATAACTCGTGGCGGGGTACGGTCGGGGCGCAGGTGCAGGCGGCTGTTCAGCATTAGGGGGTATGGCATGAAACGGCTGATCCGGCTCGTCGCGGTGGCGGCTCTCTCACTCGGATGGCAGGCGGCCGCCGTCCCGGGCCATGCCGGGGCTCCAACGACCAGCAGCAGCTCGAACGCGGCTTCGTCGAGCTGCCGGCTCGGCAACGGCGTCCAGCACGTCATCAACATCGTCTTCGACAACACCCACTTCACGCGCGACAACCCGAACGTCCCGTCCGACCTTGAGCAGATGCCCGCACTTCTCAACTTCTTGAAAGGCAATGGCACGCTCCTCGCCAACGAGCACACGCCGCTCATCGCGCACACAGCGACCGACATCCTCACGAGCCTCACCGGCGTGTACGGCGACCGGATGGGGGTGCCGATCTCCAACTCGTTCCGGTACTACCTACCCAACAAGAAGACGAGCCTCGGCGTGTCGTTCGCCTACTGGACGGCGCCGATCTTCGACCCGACGTCATCCGCCGGCACGGACATGACGTTCAACATGCTGACCGCAGACGGCAAGAACGCGCCCGCGCCTTGGGTTCCTTTCACCCGGGCCGGATGCAACGTCGGCGGCGTCTCGACTGCGAACATCGAGCTCGAAAACACGAACATCGACATCCCCACGGTCTTTGGTGCCACCTCTCCCGAAGCGGCTGAGGTTGCGGCGAGCGACCCGAACACCGGCCAACCCGGATTCGGCGACTTCGTCGGCATCGCCATCCACTGCGCGCAGGGCAATGCGACATGCGCGAGCTCGGCCCACGCACGACCCGACCTCTTGCCCGATGAGCCGGGCGGATACAACGGATTCCAGGGGCTCTTCGGACACAAGTACGTGGCGCCCGCGATCGGTGGCGTGACCGCGATGGACGGGACATCGATCAACGCCTTTCCTGGGTTCGACACGATGCCGGCCAACAACACGCTCGGCTACGTCGCCCAGATGCAGGAGCACGGGGTGCCCGTCACGTACGGCTACATCTCCGATGGACACGCGGCTCACCCGCCGTTCACCGACGCCAACCCATGGGCTTCCGGCGAGGCCAACTACGTGAAGCAGCTCAAGACATACGACGACGCTTTCGCGGCATTCTTCGCACGGCTGGCGAAGGACGGGATCAACCGCTCGAACAGCGTCTTCGTCTTCACCTCGGATGAGGGCGACCACATGATCGCCGGGCCGCCTTCCCCCGCCAACTGCGACGGGGTGAACGTGCCATGCAACTACGCGCTGAAAGGCGAGGTAGCCGGGAACCTCAAGGGTCTCACCAAGACCCAATTCCCCGGCACCACGACCGACTTCACCGTGCACAGCGACTCGGCGCCGAACGTCTATATCAACGGCAACCTCAGCCAGACCTCGAGCACGACGCGCGACCTCGAGCGGGCAGCCGGCTTGGTGACCGCGACCAATCCCTACACCAACGTGAGCGAGGTGGTCGACAACTACCTCGCCGACCAGGCTCAGATGAAGCTGCTCCACATGCAGACAGCCGACCCGAAGCGAAATTCGACCTTCACGATGTTCGCCAAGCCCGACTACTTCCTGTTCGCCGGCGCACCGAACTGCAACGCGGGGTGCATCTCGGTCAACCCGCTGTTCAACTGGAACCACGGCGACATCGCGCCCGAGATCAACACGACCTGGCTCGGCGTCGTCGGGCCGGACGTTCGCAATCTCGGCGTGACCACTGACGTGTGGACCGACCACTCAGACATCCGGCCCACGCTGATGGCCCTGACCGGGCTGCAGGACGACTACGCGCACCAGGGCAGGCCGATCGCGGAGATCATGACCGAGACGGAACAGGGCTCAAACCAGCTGGCCGCGGTCTACAAGCAGATCAACGCGCCGGTCGGCCAGCTGTCCCTTGACAGCATCCGGTTCGCCACTCGGGCGATGCTGAGCACCAGCTCAGGCGACCAGACATACACGAACGCCGACGCGACGATCAGCGGCTGGAGCGAGCGGCGAGACGCGCTGGCCGCCCCGATGATCGCGCTGCTCGACTGGACCGGTCCCGGAGCGGGGCCACAGAACGAGAGCCAGAAGGCAAAGCTCATCGCGCAGGGCGAGCAGCTCCTGGGCGAGGTCCACGCCGCAGCCTCTTAAACACCTCGGGGCAGGTACTTGAAAACAGGTACCTGCCCCACTTCGTTTCGGGTGTTTCCCGCCTTTTGACCCACCCGCCCTGGTTCCTACTCTCATGTCACCGGTTCGCACACCCGCGGGCCGGAACAAAAAACGGAGAGGAAAACAGAGATGGAAGCAAGGGCATCGTTGACTGGGACATCGGTCCCGAAGACGTTCGTCGCCATAGTGCTCGTCGTCATCGCGATGGGTCTCGCGGCGATGAGCGGATACATGGCCAGGGGCTTGGGCGGCGGCGCGGCCGAGGCGCAGGGCCAGCCGGTTCATGCAGCTCCAGGCACCGTTTTGCGGCAGGACGCGGCCGAGGCGCAGGGCCAGCCGGTTCACGCAGCTCCGGGCACCGTTTTGCGGCAGGACAACCCTGCTCGCGCGAGCGCCGAGCTGCCGAGCTACATCCCGCAGGCAAAAGCCTCCAGGGGCAACCGTGCCGTGCAGGACGACCCGTACTTCATCGCGCAGTACGCCGGCACGACCAGCCAGGCGGCCTCGAACGACGGACTTTCGACTCGGAAGGGCGGCCACCAGGAGCTCCCCTAGAACGATCACATCCGCACCCTCCATCCCCTGGGTGCGGCCACAGAGAGAGGGACTCTCCAGTCCCTCTCTCCCTTTATCTCCATGAGGCAGGTTCTCGAAATGCATCCGGGCTGCGGCAAGATACGCGAATGGACAAGGTGGCTGGCCGTGGCCACCAGACGGCAACTGCGCCAAGCAACCTGCCCCTCCACCTCACCAGCTTCGTGGGGCGAGAGGCCGAGCTGCGGTCACTCAAGAGCCTGGTCCGCAGCTCACGCCTGGTCACCCTCGTCGGCACCGGTGGCGCGGGCAAGACCCGGCTGGCTGCGGAGGTCGCCAAGGCCAACCGCGGCGCATGGCCCGACGGAGTCTGGTGGGTCGAGCTCGCCGCCGAAAGCGACATCGGTGCTGCGGTGGTCGCGACCCTCGAGCTGCCTGGTCGCGGGTCGCCCCTGCAGGTCGTCTCGTCGTGGCTCGCGCCGCGCCGCGCCCTTCTCATCCTCGACAACTGCGAGCACATCGTCGCCGCGTGCGCCGCTTTCTGCCACGAGCTCCTGGCTCACTGTCCGGATGTCACAGTGCTGGCCACGAGCCGTGAAGCGCTCGGTGTGCCCGGCGAGGTGCGCTTGCCGCTGTCGTCGCTCGGCAACCCGGACGCCCTCAGCCTGTTCGAGGCGCGGGCCGGGCTCGTCTCTCCCGGATTCAAGGTTGGGCTGCCCAACCGCGAGCCAGTCGCCGCGATCTGCGAGCGGCTCGACCGGCTGCCGCTCGCGATCGAGATGGCAGCCGCGCGACTCGATCTCATGTCGGAGCGCGAGCTGCTCGCGAACCTCAACGATCGCTTCCGGGTTCTCGCGTCCGGCGCCCGGACCGTGCCAGGGCGCCAGCAGACCATGGTGGCCGCAATCGACTGGAGCCATAGGCTCTTGACCACCGACGAAACGACCCTGTTCCGACGTCTTGCCGTCTTTCAGGGCGGATTCACGCGCGAGGCCGCTCAGTCCATCTGCTCGGACGCCGATGGAGGCGACGTCCACCGGGTGCTCACGGGGCTGGTCCAGAAGTCGATGGCCGAGGCGGAGAGGCTGGAGGATGGAAGCACCCGGTTTCGTTTGTTGGAGTCGCACCACGACTACGCGCTCGAAAAGCTTCACGAGTCCGGCGAAATCCAGGCTATTCAGCGCCGCCACTACGAATACTTCGCCGGCCAGGCATGGAGGCCGCGCGAGTCGGCCAACGTCTGGGCTGCTGTCAACTGGGCGCGGGACAACCTGGATGACGCTGGGCTGGGCCTGGCTGTGGAACTGGGGGAGTCCGAGTTTTCGGACCAGGCACGGATGCGCACCCTGCTCATGGACCGGATCGGACGAGCCCCCCGACGGGACGCGGTCCGTGCCCGCGCGCTGAATATCGCGGCACGGCTGGCCTCGAGGCAGGCCGACCATTCCAGCGGCCGAACGCTGGCAGACGAAAGCGTCACGCTGGCGCGCGAAGTTGGCGATCCCGAGCTGATCGCGAACACACTTCGTGGCGCGGGGGCGGTCTACCACGCCGCCGGCCAGATGGACGTGTCGAGACGCATGTATGACGAAGCTCTCGACCTCCTGGAGAAATCCGCGGACCGCCGGTTGGCGGTCGAGGTTCAGAACCAGATCGGCCTGATCGCGAACGAACGAGGCGACTTCGCGACCGCGCTGGAAATTCTTCGCGAATGCGTCGCGTTCAGCCGCTCCAACGGCGACCAGGGAGCGCTGGAGCAATACCTGGAGAGCCTGGCCAACGCCCAACTTGGCACCGATGACATCGCGGGGGCGGCGGCGAGCTGGACCGAATCGCTGTCCATCTCAAGGGACCTAAACGATCCCTTTGGAATCATCTGGTCCCTCGGTGGCCTGGCCCTCGTCGCGTCAGCGCTTCATGACGACGAGCGCGCGCTCCGACTCGCGGCGGTGGTCGAACGGCTTTCCCGTGAATTCTCATTCACCACCTGGTCGTTCCGGGTCAACCAGTTGAACTCGGCCGGAGAGCGCAGCCGCAAGAAGCTCGGTCCCAAGCGAAGCGAGCAGGTCTGGGAGGAAGCGCTGAAGATGACCACGCCGAGGGCGCTCGAGTACGCCGTCGGGCACCAGACGGCAGGACCTGATGAAGCGCCTGACGCAGGTCCGCTGAGCCGCCGGGAACGCGAGGTGGCCGCGATGGTGGCCGCCGGCATGACCAATCGCGAGATCGCAAAGAAGCTCTTCATCGCCGAGCGAACCGCCGAAGGCCACGTGGAACGAATCCGGAACAAGCTGGGCGTCCGGTCGCGGACCGAGGTTGCGACGTGGGCCGTGGCTCACGGACTTGTGAATCGCCAACCTTGACAAGTCGCCGGTCGTGAGTAAGGTCTGAGCGGGCTCAGACAGCAGTTGGCTCGTTGCTTCAGTGGGAGGGGAATCTAATGGGTTCTGAATGGAAGCCCGACGACTCGCACCTGGAGAGGGAGGGTGGCGTCGGCACCGATGCTATCGATGACGTCCTCAAGAGGCACAACCTCAGCCTCGACCGCATCATCACCTCTCGGGACCTCGGCGTCGACATGGCTCGATACGAGTTGAGGAAGCCTCAGCCTCCGGGTTGGCAGTCGTGGCAGCTGCCTGTTTATATGCGGTCCAAAGTGACCTTCTTCTTCCTACAGGTGGCTCAGCCGGGGTCGATCTTGCCCGAGCACGAGCACGAGGTCGCCCAGTTCCGGCTCATCCTTTCGGGACACGTGCTCTTCAACGGAATCGAGCTCGGATCCGGAGACTGGATTTACACGCCGAAAGGAGCCAAATACAGCTTGAGCGTAGCGACCAATCCGGGTCACAACGCCGTCATCGCCTACTGCTACTGACGCGCCGACGTAGCTAGGCGGAGTGGGGCTGTAGCAGTTCCGCGATCGAACCTTCGAACTTGGCCAGCTGCTTGTGGACCTCGATCACCTCATCCGAGCTGACGGGGTCCATGGGGTCGATGTCAGTCTGGTGCTCGGTCCACTCCGTGCCGCACTCGCACCGGTGGAACATGAAGCGGTCGGTGCGGGAGCGATAGGTGTAGATGGCCGCGTCCTTCAGACGCCGCCCACAGAGGCATTTGCCCTTGTCTGACTCCAGCTTTGACCTTTGCACTGACGTAATCCTCGACCTGTATAACGATCCAGAAAAGGAATTCGTTGCATGGTACATCTGCGGCCTTCAGTTTGGAAGGCTAAAAAGACTGTAAAAATCCGACGACACTCGTGTCGTTGACACCATTTTAGGCGGCGGCGTTCAGCTCCCGGAGCAAACCGTCCAGGTCCCTGATCCGCTCGGTCCGCGCCGCGTGCTCGAGCGTCTGATACTGGGAAAGCACGTCGACGAAGCCCTCGCCGAGGTCGTAGCCGTGCTTCCGCAGGACCTCCCGGCCCCGCTCGCCGAGCCGGTCGACGACCTCGCGGACCTTGCTTTCCGGGCCGAAGGCGTCAGGCACTCGGGGGCGGTTCGACCTTTCGCAGCACGACGTGGTGCCCGTGCCACTGCTGCGGGACGGCCTGTGGCTCGTCGCCCTGGTAGCTGAGCTCCAGACACCAGACGCCGTCGACCAGGACGGGCGCGACACCCAGCTTGATTTTCGGGGTCCTGGGCTGCAGAACCTGGAGCAGGGCGACGCCGTAGAGGACGATCGCGCCGGGGAGGTTGATCGTGTTGATGCGTCCACCCTCGCTGGAGCCGTCGACGCCGGACGTGTGCGAGCCGAGGGAGTGGACCATGCGCTGGTCAGGTTATAGGTTTGCGGCGTTTGAGCGAGGCGAGGACGGCGTCGATCGTCGCGTCGTAGCCCAGCCGCCCGGTGTCGATGACCAGGTCGTAGTGGGCGGGGTGGTTGCGGTCGTGGCCGTAGACCTGCTTGATGTACGAGGTCCAGTTCTCGTCGGTCAGCTTGATCCGCCGCTTCGCCTCGTCCTCGGAGGCGATGTTGAAGCGCTGCATGATGACCCTGGCCCTCACTGCCTCGGCGGCGCGCAGGAACACGTGCAGCGCTCCGGGGAAGCTGCCGAGAATGTACGCCCCGCCCCGGCCGACGATCACGACGTTGCCGGTGCGGGCCGCCTCCTCGATGACGTGCTGCGTGATCTGCAGGACCGCCTTCCTTGTGTCGAACGTCGGCGCTGCGTTGGGGGGTGTCCAGGCAGGACTCTCGGTCGGGATGAGCGGCTCGCTGCTGGCGGAACCGAGCGCGACCAGCAGCCTGGCGAGCAGGGAGCCGGGCTGCTCGTCCTCCGCCTCCACCTCCTCCTTGGGGAGCTGGAGCCGGCGGGCGACCTCGTCGATGATCTTGGAGTCGAGGAAGTCGGCCTTCAGCTCGGTCGCCAGCATGTGGCCGACCGTCGCCCCGCCCGCCCCGAACTGCCGCCCGATCGTGATGACCGGCACGGGTCTAATTGTCGGGTGAAACGGGTGGGGGTGGATGAAGTGGCCGATTCTGCTCGTTTGCGCAAGACGTACGTTTGCGAGGCAAGCGAAAGGCGCTTTTTGCGCCAAAGACGTCAATTGCCGACGCTCGATTGGCGTTTTTGGCGCCAGACGCGGGTATCGAGCGGAGCCGGGCGGCTACTCCAGGTAGTCGCGGAGCTTTTTCGAGCGCGACGGGTGGCGCAGCTTGCGCAGCGCCTTCGCTTCGATCTGGCGGATGCGCTCGCGCGTGACGCCGAACCGCTTCCCCACCTCTTCCAGCGTGCGCTGGTGCCCGTCGATCAGGCCGAAACGCAGCTGCAGCACGCGCCGCTCGCGCGGAGTGAGCGTGTCGAGCACGTCTTCGACCTCGGAGTGCAGCATCGTCAGCGACGCCGCGTCGGATGGTGACACCGCCTCGCGGTCCTCGACGAAGTCGCCGAGGTGCGAATCCTCCTCCTCGCCGATCGGAGTCTCGAGGGACACCGGGTCCTGCGAGACCTTCACGATCTCGCGCACCTTCTCGGGCGTGATGCCCATCTCCTCCCCGATCTCGTCGTCCGCGGGCTCGCGGCCCAGCTCCTGGAGCAGCCTGCGCGACACGCGCACAAGCTTGTTGATCGTCTCGACCATGTGGACGGGGATGCGGATGGTCCGCGCCTGGTCGGCGATGGCGCGAGTGATGGCCTGACGGATCCACCACGTCGCGTACGTCGAGAACTTGTAGCCCTTGTGGTAGTCGAACTTCTCGACCGCGCGGATCAGGCCCATGTTGCCTTCCTGGATCAGGTCCAGGAACGACATGCCGCGGCCGATGTACTTCTTCGCGATCGACACGACCAACCGTAGGTTCGCCTCGGTCAGCCGCTGCTTGGCCTCATAGGCACGCTCGTAGCGCTCAGTCAGCCGGTACCGAGCGATGCGATACGACTCCAGCGCCTCGGCGCGCACTCGCGGCCGCGCTCCATTGGTCAGACGGCGCCGCTCGGCGGCCGCCGCATCAGTGAGGTTGTCCAGCTTGCCCAGGTCGATGAGGCCGAGCAGCTCCTGCGCGATGTGCGCTTGCTGCCCCTTGCGCTTGACCGTCGCCAGGCGCTCGATGACCTCGGGCAGCAGCTCGTCGACTGAGCGCTGGCGGCCATCGGTCTCTTCGGTCACGTTCAGGGCCTTCATCGCGTCGTGCAGCGGCTTGGCCTCGATCGCCTGCGCCAGCTCGACCTCATCGTTGGCGGTCAAAAGCGAGACGCGCCCGATCTCCTTGAGGTACATCCGCACCGGGTCGTCCAGCGAGACCGAGTCCATCATCTCGATGTCGAGCAGCATCTCGTCGTCGATCTGCTCGACCTCTTCGAAGTCCTTCTCCCCGTCGGTGACCTCGATGCCGATCTCTTTGAAGGCGGCGAAGATGCGGAAGATCTGATCGGGCTCGGCGTC
>Ga0209648_10003458_pt1 | contig 13255 bp, 13 predicted proteins | sample GraSoi2013_115cm_FD_185830 | JGI IMG/M metagenome (GOLD analysis project Ga0209648, IMG submission 185830) | Grasslands soil microbial communities from the Angelo Coastal Reserve, California, USA - Sample 9_17_2013_115cm (SPAdes) (version 2) | ecosystem: Environmental > Terrestrial > Soil >...
GCCGCTCCTGCTTATGTGTCCGGGGGATGGCCCGGGCCTCTTGCCACGCTGGATCGGCTTGCATGCGGCGTAGCCGCCGCTGCCCTTCGGAGAGCAGCGCGTTGTAGAACTGCCGCCCGACTTCCAGATGCCCCCGGATGCGTTTGGCCTGCCCTGCGTTCACCACGAGCGGGAGCTCCAGCAAAAAGGTGGGTGTCTGCTTTTTGGGATCCTTGTGCTCCTTCGTTCTTTCCGTCCTCTGGGCTTTCATTGGCCTCATGCACGCCTTTCCGTATTCGAATATCTGTTCCAAGTATAGCAGCCTTTCCCATCTGGGTCAAGCATCTCCTTGCCGCTGCAGAAGCTCCTCTCGCCTCCCCACACAAGGAGCGGCGGTTCATCCCCGGCATCAATGCAACGGGGCTTTCCCACTCGGCCTTCTGTAAGCTATACTGTATGCAACGGGAATCGCTTCGCCACTCTGTGGGCGCGGTGGCGGAGAGTAAGATATCCCGTTGTATTGTGACACTCTCCTCTCCTAAAAAGGGGAGAAGCTTCTCAGCGAATTCGCCGGTGTGGCCTATCCCTCCTGGGACCCTCTCTCTTGAAGAGGTGGTTGACCCATTGACTCGCCAAGACCACATGCATCACGAGGATGCACGGGGCGTGCCTGCCCTACTACTACGCCTGGCCGGGCCAGGACGTAGATACGTGACCGCACGAGGAAAGGTCACTGGTTGGTCGTAGGCCAGCCTGTGCATATTGACACTGCCGACGACATCGCGGTGCCCCTTGAACCCACATTTCCTGCATTTCCATACTCTGCCTTTGGGCTTGTGTTTATGCCTGCATACCGGACACTGGCTTGATGTCCCTCGTTCCGAGCCAGTGAAGCTCTTGATGCAGGCTTGCTTACTCTTGTGCGTGAGATAGTCGATATCACGGCCGTATTCCCACTGGCTCATGCGCTGGTTATGATGGCGTCCTTTGTTCTCTTGGCGCACGCCATGCGGGTTGCCGATGAAGAGCGTGCCGACCTGCTCACGCTCGCAAAACTCGATCACCTGTCGTGTTGCCTTGTGCCGGAGATCACGCACCCGCCGTTCGCTACGGCTTGCCATTTTGTTCCTGGCGCGTTGCAGTTTCTTCCAACGCCGTGAGTACTTCTGACAGCGTGCCTGTTTCTTGGCAAGCTTTCGGTGCCGCATATTGCGCTGGCGCTTGAGACTGCGAATACCACGGCCTGAGACGACCAGGGCTGCACCTGTATTGGTGGTGACGGCGGCAAGATGGATTTCCCCGAGATCCACTGCGGCCCGGTTCGTCCCAGGGGTATGCTCGGCTTGTGGGATTTCGATGACCACATGTAACTCAAAGCCACGGTTCCAGACCAGCGTGCAGGCCCCACTATGCTCCGGTAGGTCAAGATGCAAGACGATGGAAGCACGCCCGCGCCCCATCGGGAGTATCACCCGCCCGCGCTCCCGGCTCACGGCTTGGGCAGGCCAGTGGACCGGGTAGAAGCGTTTGGTCTTCCAGGGGTATTTCATGCGCATCTTGGGATGCGTCGCACGCAGTTGGCGAGTAGCATCGATGTTGGCGAGAAAGGCTTGTGCGACCATCTGTACCGATTGACTGTGCAAGGCAAAGCGCCCTTTGGTGGCCTGTTGCAGGTCGTTCTGTCCGGGCCACGTAGTATGGGCAACTCGCGCGGCCTTGTGCAGTTCGCAACAGTAGTTCCAGACTTGTGCTGATTCCATCTGCGCGGCTTTAAAAAGCCTAAACAGGGTTGGGGAGAGATGGATCAGCCTGTATATTCTGACGGTGTGCATAGCAATGTCCTTCCAACGTTGTACGGAACATAGGCAGGAGATCGCATCTCCTGAAACAGTGTGTTGTTCAGTGCGTGGCATAGCCCTCTTCACCTGTCCACAGTGACTGTTGGGTAGCGGCGGGAACCACAGGTTCAGGCACTTGCTCTACCACTCGTAGCTCCTGCTTACATGCCGGGCACCGTGAGTACCGGAACCAGGACTTGACCTCCTGTAAGCGCATCCCTGCTCGTGGGAGCTACAGTTCGTGCTGGCAGTGCTTGCACAGGAAGACACGCTGTTTCATGCCTGTTCCTCCTTCTCCTCTTCCTCGCTGGCTGGCTGGAAGAGGACGAGATGTTCCCACACGTCCTGCTCAGGACGGATCACCCGGTCCTCCTCCGGGTCGAGGAGAGGAAAGTAGCGTTGCCTGGGATGCTGCTCCACCTGGAGTTCGTGCCATCCGCCGTGGGTCAGGTCAAGTAGGGTCCCCTGGCGGTCCCTGGCCGTGCCACTGTAGAAGACTCTGACCGGAGCGCCCAGCACGACTGCTGCGGCCTTGACGGTACGGTAAAGATCACGCAGCGGCAAATAGTCGATCATGATCTTACGATAGGCCAGGTGGACGAACGGCTGCTTGTGCGTGTGCTGTTGCATGGGTGGATTCCTTTCTACGCTCCCATCGCCACCAGCAGGTGGATACGTGCCGGGTCAGTTGGGAGGGTGGTGTCACTCGCCCACAAGCCGGTGATCTGGATGTGGACACCAGCAAGATGGTGCTGTTCCTGCTGCTGCAACACCTGGACTGCTGCTTGCCTGGACAACCCAGCAATAAGCCTGCTGAGGCGTGCCTGTTCTCCCGTACGTATCTGGTAGACCCACGCGCCCTGCCCGGTGACCAGCAAGGTCAAAGTTCCCGGTTTGGCATGCGGGGGTGTTCCTGCCTGGGTGATGGTGGTACTGATCGTTCCTCGCAGCGCATAGCCTGTGCCCAGGGTCGTCGTCGCTTGCTGCATGAGCGTCGTGGTCACCAGGCGCACCACTGCCTCATGGTCGTACACTTCGGCATGGCAGGCGACTGAGACACCGACTGTCACCTGGGAGGTGTCACTACCGACCGGGTGATCGGGGGTGACCGTTGGCTGGCATACTACCGGTCTCGCCAGGCGTTCATTGGGGTGTACCTCTGCTTGTAGGCTGGCCTGAGTCGCTGGCGTGAGTGTAGCCAGAAGCGGCCCTGCTGCCTGGTCGATATCCGCTTGTGTCACCATCGGGTAGTCATAGGCGTCCTGCCCGTCATGAAAGGCGGTGGTGTTCTTGACCGAGATGCCCGCCATGCAACACAAGCCATTGAGATCGAGCGGAGCGATATTGCCCTGCGGCCCAATCGCGGTGGCATGGGCAGGAACCGTCACCTCTCCCTCAATCGGAGAGTTCCCGGCAGGGATGACCGCCGGGGCAGCGGTGACGATCTCGACCCCATCGGCTCCGGTGAGCAGGGTGCCTGCTGCCATCGTTTGGCTGTAGGGGGCAGCATTGTAAAACGTCACTGTGCCCTCTCCTACTCGGGCAGGGGCATGGCCGGTCCCGGTGGTAGGCACGGTCTGGTTCTGCGTCGGGCTGCTCACAACAAGTAGGCGTGCGGCAACCTGCTTGCGTGCCTGCTCAGGCGTGCCGGTCGCCAGCGCTGTGACGGTGAGGGTGGTCGAAAGGGTCTTTGCCTCAGGCACCAGCGTCACCGTTGCAGCCAGCGTCACCACAGGAGCGACGAACACGGCAACCAACACAAGCGCAAGGAAGTAGAGCAGGAGACCACCCGCCAGCCCTGCAAGGAAAAGCCTCTGGTGACGAGGACTCCACTGTTGCCTCTGGTGCTGCACTGGCGAGGAGGGAAACGGGGTCGTGTGGTGGAGATCGCCGGGCGTCGGGATGGGAGTCGTAATCACCGGGTACCTATGCTCCTGGCCCGGCGAGGCTTTCGGCGGTGGTGCTATCGGCTCTTCCACCGCCTCTGCTCCTTCCTCTTCTTGAGGGTGCTGCTCGTGTGCCCCTGTTTCCTCTCCTTTTTCCTCGTTGGTCACAGGAGTGAGCACCAGAGTAGCCCTATGCTCTAGTGCACGTGGTGCTCCTGCCGGGAGCGCAGGGACGTTCGGGGCTACTGACACCCCGATGGCGATACGTGGCAGGATGATCGGGCACGGCTCTCGCCCCTGCTGTGCTGGCCCAACCAAGGCGGTAGGGATGATCTCTCCTGGGAGTCTGGCTGTGCTGGCCTCCTGTCCGGTACTGGGCTGGCATACCTCGTTCTTGGTCACGTGTGTCTCATGATGCGTCTGGTGCATAGGGCTCTCTCCTTTTCTCACAACCCATGCAGGGCCTGGAAGACCTGTGGCACGATGCGCAGCGCGACGATCACCACCCAGGTAATCAGCAGGGCGAAGACAAACAGCAGGAAGCCGAGTTGGACCTGTTTCATGAGAGGGTGCTCCTTCTCTGCTCGTAGGATTTGTCGCCCGGCAACAGGAACGTCCCGCCTTTGTTGTAGAGCACCTCCTCGCTATCTCCATAGTGGAGAATCAGATCAGGGGTGCCATCATGGTCGAGATCGGTAAAGCTGATAGTCACGACGACCTGGTCTGCGCCATTCCCTGAGATCGTTGGGCCGAAGAAGACCCGTACCTTGGTTGGGTCCCCTGCGGGCAGTTCAAACACCTCAATGCGGCCCTTGAGGTTGACCGCGAGAAAATGACTTGGGTGGTTGGATGAGTCATGGTTATGTCCCACCACGGCATCGGTCTGGTACGTCCGAGGCATGCCATAGGTCCAATCATCCTGCACGTGTTGCCACCAGCTTCCCAGGCTGTACAAGCCGATGACCAGGGCAGTCATGGTCGCCATGCCGGTCACCAGATACACGGACCAGTGCTTCCTGCGTCGTGTGGGAGGACGGTGCGGTTGATCGGGAGCATGCCCGGTGAGACGCTGGCGGCGCAGGCGCTGCGGGGGAGTCGGCAGCACCACCTGCCCCCGGTACTGCCCTGGCAGCGTATGCTGGTAGCGCATGGCGCTGCGTGGTGGGCGGGCCTGTGCCGTAGACGGCTCGTCAGCATCCTCGTAGTCAGGCGGGTAGGTCTGCGTTACTCGCGCCTGCTGCTGGGAGTCGCGGGTCTGGCGCGAGGGCGTAGAGGCCTGGCCTCGTGGTCGCAGTGGTTCAGCATCCGAAGCCTCGGCATCGTCTTCCAGGTGCCATCCAGTTGTGGGTGCATTGACCGTCCGCTGGTGGATGACCCCATCCGCATCGTGCCAGTGCGTAAAGCGGATAGGGATAGGAGCCAGCGGATCATCGGCTACTGGCTGTTGAGGCTGTTGCTGCGTCGTTGCTTCAGAGGGGGTATGCCGTGCGATCTGTTCTCTGAGAGTGGCCATCGCTACACCTCCTCTCGTTCCTCAATGAGAGGGTCGATCTTGTGCTCTCTGCCTTGCTGTGCCCACTGTTGCTGCTTGTGTTGCCTGGCCTCGATGTACTCACTGAGCACCTGCTGGTGCAGGGCACGGCGTCGGCCCTGGTGCCACTGCACCTGTGCCATCAAGGTGCGGATCGTCTCCAGGCTTTCCGGGTCCTGCTGCCGGTGGTCATTGCCTGCCAGGTCGAGCATTCTCTGCACCTGCTGCCACCGGTCAAGCGCACAGTCCAGGTCCTGCACGGCTCGACTGAGCCAGAAGACGACCTGGTGCCAACGCTCGCGCTCGCGTTCATCGGCTGCCCAGGTAGAATGCTGAAGCGCATGGGCTTCCCAGTAGAGACCTCCAAAGGCGGTGCTGGTAGCCATCAGCGCGGAGGTGGTCAGCGCCTCCTGGCCAAAGGTAGCCCACTGCTGCCTGACTTCGTGCAGCGGCACCCATAGCGTCGAGAGGCTGGAGAGATCAGGAAAGGAAGAGAGAGAAGCGCATGCAGGAGTATCCTGCTGCTCTTGTGATGATCGAGGAAGTATGGTGGTCATTGGCGGTCCTTTCTTGCTTGTTGAAGAGAACATATGTTCGACTTGCGACCGCTCGGCAAGACCTGTTAAAATGAAGAGTGCCGAGTTGGTCACTGAGAAGGGTCAAACGGTAAGGGGAATGCCTGTCCTGATGCTTACCAAGGCGATTACAGACAGGCATTCCCTGGGAACGCTCCTCTGGGTGTAGCAGCAATCTTCACCTCCTCTCGCTTCTGTTCCTCCACTTGTTGTTCTGCACATGCTTGCTGACGTGCGGCCTCCACTTGCTCTTGCAGCCTGGAAGCGTGCTGCTTGATCACTTCAGCAGATTGCGTCCAGTCTATAAGTGCTGCAATCAACTCGAGCCAGCGACGAGCGGTCGCCTCATCCATGGCGGCAACATCCCTGCCAACACGCAGACCGCTTGCCTGATGCGTGAGGCTATACCAATCCTCGTACGCGATAGGGTCATGCTCCATCGAACGAATGCCAAGGTGGTATGCGAGTCCGGTGGGTGTCCCATCCTCCTGCACACCGACTATCGCAGGGAGAGGATGGGCAGCCCGATGTTGGTCACGGATCACGATCGTTTGTGCTTCAAAGCGCATGAGCGGTTCTCCTTACAATTAGAGCTAAAGGACGGAGACATCTCAAACTGTCTGGACAGGTGTGTTCAGCATGGTTGACAGGACTTAGGGTAATGCCGTAATATATGTAGAGAGACCAAGCACGTCCCCGCAGCACAAATAGCCCACCAAGCTGATGTGCCACGCTGATAACCAATCAGCGAAAGGGAGGGAGTGAGTATGAGTTATGTCCGAAACGGAAGTTAGCAGCTCACCAGGACATAATCTCAGCAAGGTCCAGGGTGAAACGCTCATGGGTACCAGCCTGAGCGTTTCGTCTTTCCATAAGCAGGCTCCTTACTTATCGATGACGTTCACACCATCGATATCCTCTATCTTGACTGTCTTACCCAACCCCTTACTCAACGCCGTCGCGATCGCCCCGACCGTGTGTAAAAAGGCGGGCTCTCCACTCTCAACACGTCTTACCGTCTGAGCATCGAGACCTGCACGTCTGGCTAGTTCCGCAGCAGACCAACCTAAATAGGCCCGATACTCACGTAACGTCATGTACCTATCACCTTATTCATTTTTCTAACAACTCACATAAGCTGTTATAGAACAATAACACAAAACAAGGCAAATGTCAACAGATTACCACTTTTTCGTGTTAATACAGATTGATGACACAAACAGAGAAAAGAGAGGATTCCATGCCAAGTTTCGCTAATCGTACTTGAACTCAGCTTGTTGAAGCACAATGTCACGGTAAGACAGAGAAGAGCATGGAAGTAGATTCATGTATAAACAGCATTAGGATACGACTTCCGCTGAACTGCTCGCCACACAATCAGTACATCATCCGTTTCATCGAATGTTGTTTTCGATCACGTAAAGGGTTCCACTTGATCACATAAAATGGACGCGCCTTTCATCTTTCGATGAACGAATTATACCAAAAAGGGGACCACCACGCCTCCTACAATGTTGCAAAGTTCGGGTCATCTTTCGGATTAATCCTCCTTCTACTATACCGTCCTCTCCTTCAGAAAAAGATACCCAAAGTTTGCAACACCCTGGGGGCGTGACGATTGTAGTGGATCGGGAATCTTGGACACAGAGGGAAACCAACTTGAGCAAGTATAACCCACGAGATACGCAACGAGGTTGTGTAACCGGGATGGGGAGTGGGTAAATCGTCGAGAAACTGGCAACAGAGACAAAAACTGTGTCTTCTTTACAAGGGGACTACCAATATTGCTTACTTTTCCCTAGAAAGAAGACACAGAAAAAGTATGACACACCCTTCAGTCCATGTCCAAATCGCCCCAACCTCGGTTCCTTCCACGCCTTCGTGGCTAGGAGAAGTGGCCGTTCTGGCTCATGTGTTCAGCCAGTTGGGCCTCCAGAGAGCCATCGAGGAGCGCGTGCGGTTTGCACGCCCTCGTATGGGGGACTACGAGGTGATTGATTTTGTCGTGATGCTCGCTTTCCTACGCCATGAGTGGGGAACGAACCCTCAAGGCCTTTCATCAACGACTCCTTCCGTTTGCCGAGCCGTTCATGGCGCTGTTTGGGAGAGCGAACCTACCTCATCCTGCAACGCTTTCCCGCGATCTTTCGGCTCTTGATCAAGGGCCGGTGGAGGCGCTACGCTCGCTCTTTCAAGAAGATCTGGTGGCACGATCTGTGTTCGCCCCCTCGCAAGGTGGGGTGTGGGATCGGCAGGGCCAGCATTGGACCGTGGTAGATATCGATGGAACAAAACAGGCTGCGAGACAACGGGCACTTCCCCAGACAGCAGACCTGCCTGATCCTCATCGCCGCTTTGATCTGGTCTGTGCTCCCGGATACCTGGGACGGAAGCGAGGAGAAATCGTACGCACGAGAACCACCGTGCTGCAAGCGCATACCCATCAGTGGCTGGCCAGTTTCGGGAATGCAGGCAATGGCGATTACCGGGGAGAATTGCTGCGGGTACGAGAGGTGATCTCAACCTATGCCACCAAGCTCGCTCTCCCTCTCTCTCACGTGTTGGTCCGCTTAGATGGCTTGTACGGCAATGCCGCTCCGCTTGCCGATCTGCTCGCCCCTGGTGGGCCTGGGGTGGTCGTGCGCGGGAAGGACTACCACCTGTTGGACCTGCCTGCCGTTCGCGCGCGGTTGCAGCTCCCACCAGATCAGCAGACGAGGCAGACTACAGTCAAGGATCAGTCGCGCGCTGTACGACTGCCCGAATATTGCGCTCACGCCCGTAGGACCGGTGGTCCGCATGCCGCCTTTCTGCGCGTCAGGTTGCCGACTCCTCACCTTCCATCGGCACGCTACGTAACGGGACAGTCTATGAACAGTTCTTCACCACCGTCCCGCCAACCGCCTTCACTCCCGCTGATGTGCTCGATCTCTACTTGCATCGAGGGTCCTTTGAAGCCGTGCTCGCCGATGAAGATCAGGAACAAGACCCGGATCGCTGGGTTTCTCATACGCCCTATGGGCAAGAGTTCTGGCAAATCATCGCTCAATGGATCTGGAATCTTCGCTTGGAGTTCGGGCAGCAGATGTCTGCTACCAGCATGCGTTTGACGGAATTCGCCTATTCTCAGATTGATGAGCCTGTGAAGACGAGTGAGCCAGTGAAAGCGGATGAGTCTGTCTCCTATGGGCCTCCTCAATGGGCACGCCGATCCTTCACCAAAGGATTTGCCGGAGCCGATTTCGCTCTGCAACCGGATGGAACGCTGCGTTGTCCCGCCGATCACCCACTCTACCCGCAAGAGCGTCGAGCGGAGCGCGATGGCTCTGTGCGGGTGCTCTATGCCGCCCGCATTGGCCATTGTCGCTGCTGTCCTCTGCGGGCACAGTGTCAAGAAAACAGTACCACCATGAAACCGCGACGGGTGAGTGCGGTGGTCTGGCCACTGACTTCCACGACTTCACCGCCCGATGAACCGCTCCCCGATCAGCCAACGCCTTCTCGCCCAGTGCTTTGGGGCGATTGGGAGCGCTGTTATCTCCGACGACGCTGGTTCCATCTGCTGCGCACACAAACCGTCCTGCTCACCTTTGGCCCGGTTCAGCACGTGGTGGCAGTACCGGTTCAAGCACCGGACGTGCAAACCAGAGCGCAGCGGGCCCATTGGCGACTCAGTTGGCAGCAACGTCTCGCGCGCAATGCTCGCTCTCCTACCGCCCCATCACTTGAGGTTACTCTCCATGGTCTCCCGGTCCCGTTTGCTCAAGTCTTTGGCTTTGATGTACTGACGGCTGCCTAAACGTTCTGCCAGACCGCTTGCTTCGTGCGCTTCTCGGTTACCTTCTGCTTGGCAGATTTTCACTCTCTATCACTATCTCTCTATTTCTCTTTTCCACTCCACTTTTCCGTTCTTCCACTTCATGCAACGGTCATCGCCTCTCTTACGCCGCTATCTGCTTGCTTGCTTTTATCTCGTTGCGTATCTCGTGGGGCACTGGCCTAATCCATACCTAGAGAAGAAGAAGGCCGAGCACTTCGTTTTACCGACACTGAAGAACAGTTGGCACGGCAACAGGGAAGCTCCGATCTACGACAGCAATCGACGAGAGGCGTTGAAAAGAGCAAATGGGTGTTGTGAGCGGTGCGGAAAAGCAACGAAGCTCTTGACGCATCATACAAACCGGGTGAAGACGGGAAAACGGAAACTGAGCCAAGCAGATAACCGTCCAGAGATGCTAGAAGCGATATGCTTTGACTGTCATGTCAAAGAACATAGAGCAGAACGCATCCATCAAAACAAAGTGAAATTCCAGAAAGCCAATCGGGTGAAGGATGATGGAGAGCCTGGTGCAGGGAAAGCTTGCACGCCGGGTTCGGTGGGGAGGATGCAGAAACGTACGATCTGAAAAGATCGCGGCGCGCTGTGTCCTTACCCAATCGATGCGTGAGCGATTGGCGTCGCTCACGCGCAAATGTCGCCATGCCGCCCACCGGATTGCCGCGCTGTCGACCGGCATGTATCTGATTGGCTGCACGTACAAGTGGTGCTTTCCGCATCATGAGTTGAGCAACTCAAAGCATTTCGGGCACCCTTGTACCCCTGCAATGGCTTCAGGACTCACCGATCATGTCTGGACTCTCCAGGAACTGGTCCTGTATCAAGTCGCTCCTGCTGCTTGGGTCGAACCCAAGCGCCCAGGACGACCTCGCAAAGGAGCTGGAGCCAATCCTCCTCTCCCCAAACGACCGCAAGGTCGCTTGAGCATGTTCACCGGTTAGTGGGGTCGTACCCAAACACCTATTTCTCCTTGATTTTAGCGACTTTTCAGTATATAGTTCCTAATAAGTCCTCGCATTTTTGTGTGTTCTTTTACTACTCTTCTCTGCACCTTTCGGGACTGGTCAATACGAGGGATGGTCGGTGTAGACGTCGTCAATGTAGCACGTCCTTGCTAATACGGATTGCACATCGTCACCATTGGAAGTCAACTCGACATAGCATTCAAAGAGAGGTGTTCTCCATGAAGGATTCATCAGTCCAGTCTTCTGTTCCCAACCGTTGGATCATGGCCGGTGCCGCTTTTGTGATGCAGCTTGCGCTCGGCGCGGTCTATGCCTGGAGCGTCTTCCTCACACCAGTTATGAAGCTGTACAACGTAAGTAAACCCCAGGCGAACCTCACCTTTACGATTACGCTAGTTGCGCTTGGTATCACTGCCGGGTTTGGTGGCTACTTCAACAGCCGCTTTGGCCCCCGAACCATTGCGATGGTAGCCGGCACCCTTTACGGCCTGGGTGTCTTCCTGGCGTCATTTGTCTCACCCAACATTACGCTACTGTATCTCACGTATGGTGTCATTGGGGGCATCGGTCTGGGGCTTGGTTATATCGTAGCGCTCGCCACGTTGATTAAATGGTTCCCGGACCGGAGGGGTTTCATTACCGGCCTGGCTGTCGCCGGGTTTGGTGGAGGAGCAGCGATTACCGGGCCGATTGCCGCCAATCTGCTCTTGCCATCGTTGAAGCTGAACACCACCTTCCTCGTCCTGGGCATCACCTACTTTGTGATAGTGGTAGCAGCGGCGCAGTTTTTCCGCAGAGCGCCCGAGGGCTACGCGCCCGCGGGCTGGACGCCTACAGCACAGCAGCAAACAGTTCGTTCAACGCGAGAGTATACCCTTGGTGAGGCGTTGCGCACCCCGCGATGGTATGTGCTCTGGCTGATTCTCGCGCTGAATGTCACGGCTGGCGCGGCGTTGATTTCGGTGGCGGCACCCCTGGCGCACGATTTCACTGGCGTCACCCTGGGTGTTGCTTCCGCCCTGGTCGTGACCATTTCCATCTTCAACGGCGTGGGCCGCCTGTTCTGGGGCTGGGTATCGGACTTCATTGGTCGTCCATTCACGTTCCTGAGCCTGTTTGTTATCCAGATCGTTGCCTTTGCGCTCATGCCGCTGATTGGCCAGGGGCAATTTGCCCTGCTCTTTATCCCGGCATCCATCATTGGACTGTGCTATGGCGGCGGTTTTGGCACAATGCCAGCATTCGCTGCCGACTTTTTCGGGCCAAAGAATGCCGGGACGATTTATGGCGCAATGCTGACGGCATGGAGCGCTGGAGCGATTGTGGGGCCGACCTTGATTGCGAGCGTTGATTTCAGAACCGCACTTTACATCATCGCTGCGATTATGGCGGTCAGTACCATCCTGCCACTGGTAGCTCGCGCGCTCGCTCGTCGCCAGATCGCAGCTGCCCAGGCTGCCGCCGGGCGGTAATGCGACATCGACATGCAGGATAAGGAGACGAAGCGGTATCGGGCAGCGTAAGTGTCGCTGCCTGATACCATCGGGCTGCGGTACGTCCGCTGGTACCCTGGGCAGTCCGGGTCCGGGCAGCGGTAGCCCGCATGGGTCACTTTGATCACCTCTCCCAACCTGATCACGGTGCGCTTTGAGAGGGTCTTCGCCTGCCGCAACGTCCGATGACATACGTGACACTCATGCTCGACTGGCCGATACCAGTGCCTCCTCACCGTTGGGTAGCTTCGGGAGCATTTCATGGCCTTTCTCCTTGCCTGATTACTTCCCTTCAGTCTACCACACTACCCCCTACTCTTCTTTTGCTCTGACGGTTTTACTCCAATCGTGAGCGTTTACGTGAAGGTTGACCTCGCATGGATTACCGCCCCACATAGTATCGCGGAAGGCTTGATTTCTCATGAGGTTCCCCTGTTGGATAGCAGTATTGCCGCTCAGATTGAGGAGCAAAGCCGCCAGGTTCATCAGCTCACTTTTGAGCTTCCAGCGTTCGAGGAAGCCGAACTGGTCACGTCAGAGACCGATCAGGCCGCGCACAGCAACACCAGTGACGACGCCCAGCAGAGCGCGAGGGCACCACCGCAGTCAGCGAGGCCACGCAGCCCTGCACGAGCAAGGGTGAGCCTGTCGCACAGCGACGATGACCAGCTGTATCGCGCACCTCAGCGTGATCGATAGCCCTCTCTGTCACCGTCGCCAGGCGCCAACCCGAGACCTCGCTCGCCTCCCTAGAGCGCTCGACGGGAGTCATCGTCGAGCACTCGTGATCGTTTTTCTTCACGTCGGAAGGCACCCGACTGCCTCTCAGGCTATTTTAGAGCAAGATGACGATTAGCTCATAAAGCCAGGGAGCAGGAAATAGTAGAGCAGCCCCACGATAATCAACCAGCCGAGCAGCACCAGCGTCCAGCCCATATTGTGGCGAATGACCTGACCTTCCTTGCGCACATATTTGCTGGTTGAGACGCCGACGCTGGCTGTCTGGGGCGCGACCGGTTTGCCGACTTCCGCACCGACCGAGTTCAGCGTCGGGAAAAGCAGCAGCGGGAACCCCAGCAGCTTGCCTACCTGAAACTGCACCAGACCAAAGAGGCTGTTGGCGGAAGTGTTGCTCCCCGAAAGCGCCACG
>Ga0209648_10003459_pt1 | contig 13252 bp, 10 predicted proteins | sample GraSoi2013_115cm_FD_185830 | JGI IMG/M metagenome (GOLD analysis project Ga0209648, IMG submission 185830) | Grasslands soil microbial communities from the Angelo Coastal Reserve, California, USA - Sample 9_17_2013_115cm (SPAdes) (version 2) | ecosystem: Environmental > Terrestrial > Soil >...
GATCGGGCAAGTAGGGGCTGCGGTTGAGTGAAGTCACGGCTAGACCGCGCACCGATCCGGCTTTCACCTGCGGCAGACCGTCGGTCATGTTGGCGAAGGAGAAATCGACCTCGCCGGAAACCACCGCGGCCGTCGAAAGCGCGCCGCTCTTGAACGGGATATGCACCACCTTGATGCCGGTGCGGGCCTGGAACAGCTCGACCGAGTAGTGGGTCAAGCCGCCGGCGCCGTTGGAGCCGTAATTGAGCTTGCCGGGATTAGCCTTGGCGTGGGACACGAGCTCGGCCAGGGTCTTCACCGGCAGGTCGTTCCTGACGATGACCACCTGTGCGATCGAGCTGACGACGCCGACGGGCGCGAGATCCCGCAATGGATCGTAGCTCACCTTCTGGTTCGGATCGAAGGGCGCGGTCGAGATGGCGCCGATGCTGCAGACGCAGAACATATAGCCGTCGGCTGCCGCATTCACGACGGCCTGCGTCCCCACGATGCCGCCGGCGCCCGCGCGGTTGTCCACAATCACCGGCTTGCCCAAGGCTTTCTCGACGTAACGCGCGGTCAGCCGGGCAACCAAGTCCGTATACCCGCCTGCTCCATAGGGCACGACGAACGTGATGGGCCGGGTCGGCCATGCATCCTGCGCTCGCAGCATGCTCGGCGCCAACGCGATCCCCAGCGACAATACCAGCCCTGCAACATGCTTCATCACGTTCTCCTTGCGTTGTGTAACCGTGGCGTCCCGCGTAACGGCAGGCGAGAACGCCGCGCTCAGCGGCCGTGGGCCGCGCGCCAGCGCTTGAACTCCTCACGCGCCTCCGGCCCTGGCGGATAGATGCCGAAGATCGAGCGCCCTTCCGCCACCTTCTCCTGTACGAAATCCTCGAACGCCGTCTGCTCGAACGCCTCCTCCGCCACCTCCTCGGCGATGTGCTGAGGGATCACCGCAACGCCCTCGTCGTCGCCCACCATGATGTCGCCGGGATAGACCGGCACCTCGCCGCACGCGATCGGCACGTTGAGATCGACGGCGTGATGCTTGATCAGGTTGGTCGGCGCCGCCGCGGCGGCGTGATAGGCGGGAAGGGCATGCGCGCGGATCTGCGGCGAGTCGCGCAAGCCGCCGTCGGTGACGAAGCCGGCCGCGCCGCGCTTCCACAAGCGCGTGACCAGAATCCCGCCGGCGGATGCCGCCGACGCGTTGCGGCGGCTGTCGATCACGAAGACATGGCCGGGCGGGCATTCTTCCACGCCCTTGCGCTGCGGATGGCTGCGGCCTTCGAACACGCCCAGATGATCGAGGTCTTCCCGCGCCGGAATGTAGCGCAGCGTGTAGGCCGGACCGACCATCGCCGGCCCGCCGGGGTTGAGGCGATGGATGCCCTGGATGAAGGTGTTGCGAAAGCCACGCTTGAACAGAACGGTGGTGAGGGTGGCGGTGGACACCGCCGTCAACTTCTCCCGGCTCTTGGCGCTCAGCGACATGGCGACCCCCTTTTTCAGGGCGGACGTTTGCGCCCTCCCGCCGGGTTGTCAATTCTTGCCGTGTCGACTTGTATACGAGCGCCGAGCCTACGCAGCGTCATTTGACGGAGCAGCCACGTGGCGGCGACTGACAAGCTATTCGCGGGATCGATCCCTGAAACCTACGATCGGTTCTTGGTTCCCCTCATCTTCGAGTCGTACGCGCGCGACCTCGCCGAGCGGCTAGCCAGGGTTGAACCGCGGGAGGTCTTGGAGACGGCCGCCGGAACCGGTGTCCTGACGCGAGCGATGGCATCGCGGCTTCCCGCGCAAGCGCGCATCGTAGCGACCGATCTCAATCAGCCGATGCTCGATCATGCGCAAAGGCGCTCGCATGATGGCCGGATCACATGGCGACAGGCCGATGCGCTCGCTCTGCCGTTCGAAGATCAGAGCTTTGATATCGTAGCCTGCCAGTTCGGTGCGATGTTCTTTCCGGACAAGGTGCAGGGTTATCGGGAGGCGCGCCGCGTCCTCAAACGCGGCGGCCGTTTCTTTTTCAACGTGTGGGACCAAATCTCGGAAAACGAGTTTGCCGACGTCGTCACGCAAGCGCTGGCGACGCTGTTTCCGCAAGACCCGCCTCGCTTCATGGCCCGCATCCCGCACGGCTATCACGACGTGGAAAAGATCCGCGCGGAACTGACGGCGGCGGGATTTAAAGAGATTTCAATCGCAACGGTCGAGGGCAAAAGCCGCGCCTCCTCGCCGCGCGAGCCTGCGATCGCCTACTGTGAGGGAACTCCGCTGCGGAACGAAATCGAGGCCCGGGATGCTGCGCGCCTGGCGGACGCCACGAAAACGGCGGCCGAAGCCCTGGAGCGTCGATTTGGAACGGGGCCGATCGAAGGCCGCATCAGGGCGCACGTGATCGCCGCTGTTTGCTAGGACGCGTACTCGTAAAAAGCGGACATTACTCCCTGCTACCTCACACACGCCTCGGCGCGCGTCGTCACGACGCTCCAGCCTCCTGATGCAGCTCGCCGCCACGCATCAAGCGCCGGGCGATGTCGGCCGTCTGCAGCGCCGCGCGTTCGGTTGGTGAATGGGCCGCGAGATAGCGGGCAACCGCAATGAGAATGTGCCGGCCCTCGTCGGTGTCGCCCCACGCGGCCGACTGCCGCACTCCCGCCTCCAGCATCTGATAGGCATGGAAGCCTGCGTCTTCGCGCAGCAGTGCACGCGCGAGCGTGGCGATCAACGCCTGCGGCGAATGGCCGAGCGAGAGATGCCGTGCCACCAGCCTTGCCGCAAGATCGACCTGTCGCTGGCGGTCGAAGGCGTCGAGCAGGGCGGTGCGGATCATCTCCGCATCGGTCGGCAGGTCGTCGAGCTGCTCGCCGCCCTCGCCCGGGATGCGCGCCGGCGGCACATTGAGATAGCGAGTAAGGTAGAGCGCCATCGCTCCGTGCAGTACGCCGCGCACGGCCGCGACGTGACCGTCGGGGTTGGCGGTCCCGATCCGCTTGAGCATCTGGTCGACCGCGTTGGCGTAGGTGAAGACGTGGTGCGCCGTTTCCCAATCGGCGTGCTCGTTGGCATTGCCGAAGCGCGCCACGCGCAGCGCCGCCGCGTAGGCGAGCGATCGGCTGAGGTCGGCAGGCGCCGCGCCCGCGCGGATCGCCGCTTTGAGCGCGTCAACGATCCTGGCCGGATCGTCACCGAGCAGCTCTCGAGCGAGCGCTGCGTGGTGCGACCAGCCACGCACGCCGCGGCCGGCAGCGAACACTTGCGGCAGTTGGTTGGCTGCTTCCTCACACAGCGCAACAAGATCAACGGGCTGGCGCCAGGCGGTCGATTCCTCGGCGCCACGGGCCGCCACCATCTGGCCGACGATAGTCGGCAGCACAGCTGGCGCATGCTCCCAGCCGATGAGGTCGAGGCACTCGAATGCCTTGTTGATGAAATCGAGCGAGTGTCCGGTGTCGGCGAACGCGCGCTCGGTCTCGGCCGCGAGCAGGGCATCGGCCAGCACCGCCGGCGAGAGACCGCCCGCAATCGCCGTGAGCAGGGTGCGCTCGGCCGCCTCGCGATGGCGCACATGTGTCCAACGCCGCAGCCAGCGCTTGAGCGCGGCCGGATCGGGTTGGCTTCCCAGCGGCGCACGTTCCCGCCGCGGCGCCTCACCGTCGCAGTCCGCCGCCACGCGGCGCGCGCCGTGGAACAGGGCGAGATAGGCTTCCTCCTCTGGCAGCATGGGCAGGAGATTGGCGAGCGCCGTGAGGATCGTGAGACCCACGCCCCAGCCGTCGCGGTTCTGCGCCCCGAACAGTGCCACCTGCCGCACGATGTCGGCCCGCGGTACGTCGGCGGCGAGCTGACCATGCACGGCCTTGGCGGCGACGAGGCCGAGGTCGTGGGCGAGCCCGTCCGCAAGCCGCTCACGCCAGTGCGCGGCGGGATCGGCATGACCGAACGTGGTCTTCACCCAAACGTCGCCATCGCGCACCTCGACCGGGCAGATCGGTACGTCGTCCGCCCACAGATCGAAGGTGCAGCCGCTTTCGAGATCGAAGCGGGCGTGGTGCCAATGACAGGTCAAGATGCCGTCCTCGACGCTGCCGCGCTCGAGCGGAAAACCCATGTGCGGGCAACGATTGTCGAGGGCGAAGACGCGCCCGCGGTCGTAGATGACGAGGATCGGCCGATGGCTACCGTGCACAACGAGCCGGCCCTTCGCTTTGAGTTCCTCAAGGCTTCCCGCGAGCGCGAATTGCTTGTTCGGCGCGTCCATGAGCATACCTCCCCGCAGTTGTCCCTTTGCGGGCGCTTAAGTACCCCCGATCCACCATCAACATAGGCATCCTCTCGCGCAAACGCGAAAGGCCGCCCTGGTTCAGGGGTCTACGCCGACGAGATTATTCAGGTTTGCCGCGCTGCATTCATGGCCTCCGCTCATAAGACCATGCCGATTTGAGTGGCTAGTCGGGGCGAGGGCTTTATCTATGTTCGCCGAATACGCGGTGCCGGTCCACGCTGATGCGCCGCCGATCATGGACCTTCCTTCGCGGGTGTCGCCGGATCGAGCACGCGCTTCTCTATTCGGCCGTCGGATAGGACCAGGGGCAGGCCTGTTCGTGGGTGCGGCCGAGCGGGTCCCAATCCGCGAGCGTGTCCCAGATCTGCTCGGCTGCTGCCTGGGCCTGCGCGCGCAACTTGGCGAAATCGACGCCGGGAATGACGGCGCCTTCCATCACCACCTTGCCGTCGACGATGACGGTGTCGACGTCGTCGCCGACGCCGCATTCCACGACGCTCTTCACGGGATCGCGCACCGGTCCGTAGCGCAGCGTGTTGCGCCCCGAGAGATCGATGATGATGATGTCGGCGAGCGCGCCGGGCGCAAGGCGCCCGATGTCGTCGCGCCCCACCGAGATCGCCCCGCCGAGGGTCGCGGCGCGGAACACGTCCGCCGATGTCGCGGCGAGATACGTGTGGCTGGTGATCTTGCCGAGGTAGGACGCGGTGCGCATGTTCATGATCATGTCGCGCGGATAGGTATCGGAACCGAGACACAGGTTGACGCCCGCCTGCTGGTAGCGCTGCCAGGTGTCGAGCGTGCGCGCGCGCCGAACGATGTTGATGGGGCAGTGCGACACGCTGACTCCGGCGCCGCCCATGAGTTCGAGATCGCGGTGCGCCGAATAGTTGAGGTTGGGGTTGTCCGAGATGAAGTTTCCGTGCCCGATATTGAGGGTAGGGCGGAGCATGCCGAGGTGATCGAGCAGCTCGATCGGCGTCTTCATGTGCTCTTTGACGACCTCGTAGAATTCGATGACGCTGTAGGCGGCGTGCGTTGCCATCGGCAGCTTGCGCTCGTCCGCGGCGCGCAGCGTGTGCTGCAGCAGTTCGACGCTCGAGGTCTCGACCTCGCGCGGCACCAGAATGCCGCGGACGCGGCCGTCGGCCGCGCCGTCGTTCTTTTCGATCCATGCCAGCGCGGTTTTGAGGCCCTCGCGGCCGAGCGCGTCGTTGCGCACGCGTTTGAGCCGCCCGCTCTCGTCCGCGACCCAGCGGCCGCAGTCGTAACCCGGCGCCAGATAGGCGCGGCTGCCGAGGCGGACGACCTCCGCCAGCAGCGCATCCTGCACGCTGAGCTGGCTGCCGTATTCGACGAACGTCGTCACCCCGTTGCGCAGAAGCTCGGCCACGGTGAATGCAGCGTTGAGCTCGAAGGCGGCCGCCGAGCCGGCGTCGCCATGCTTGAGGTAGCGCGGATCGCCCTTGACGACCTTGCCCTCCTTGGGAACGGAAATCTCCAGAAACGGCTGGCCGTAATACATCGGCCGGCCGGTATCGGTGATGAGCCGGTGCGAGGCGCGGTGGCCGGAATGGACGTGGGTGTCGATGAAGCCGGGCGAAACCAGCTTGCCCTTTGCATCGATGACCCTGTCGACCTTGCCTTCGAATCCTTTGCCGACGTGGAGGATCCTGTTGCCCTCGAACACGAGTTCTCCGTCGCGGATGAGGGTGTGGTGCCCGCGCTCGCAGCCCACGATCCACGTCGCCTCGATTTTGGTGCGCATTCTTTCTCCACTCGACCGAGCCGGCAGACGTTAAAGCGCATTCCTGTGAAATGGAATCAGCGCGACGTTGTGCATCAAATACAAAAAATGCGGTTGATGCTTACCCAATAGCGAGGCCGCGAGAAGCTGCGGCCTCGCGTTTTGGAGCGCGACTGAAGGTAGGGCTTTCAGTCCAGGAGCGCCTGATAGACGAGCCCTTTGAACATCTTGCGGTAATACGCGCGAATCGGGCTCGGGGCCTGGCTCATGTAGATACCGACGATCTCTTCCTTCGGATCGACCCAAAAATAAGTCCCGGCGTAACCGGCCCACATGAATTCGCCCGCCGAGCCCGCCACGCCGGCAACCCCGTCGCCTTGGCGCACGGCAAAGCCAAGCCCGAACGTATAGCCGGGCGTTCCCAGCAGAAGCTCACCCGGTTGGAACGGCGCTGCGATGCGCGTGCCAAGATGGTCCGACGTCATCAGTTTGACGGTGGAGCGGCTCAGCACGCGCGCCCCGTCGATCTCACCGCTATTCAGCAGCATCTGTGCGAAGCGCAAGTAATCGTTGGCGGTCGAAAGCGCGCCCGCGCCACCGGAATCGTTCATCGGCTCCGCCGACACGTCGAGCACGCTGATCTTCTGACCCGAGGCCGGATCAACCGACAGCGGCTGTGCCAGGCGCGACATCTTTTCCGGCGGCAGCCAAAAACTCGAGTCCACCATCTTGAGCGGCTTGAACAAGCGCTCATCCAAGACGACGGCAAGCCGCTTGCCCGACGCCGCCTCCACGACGCGGCCGAGAATATCGACGGCCATGCTGTACTCCCACGTGGTGCCGGGCTGGTGAATGAGCGGCGCCTTGGCGATGCGCGCGACCTGCTCGGCCGGCGTCATGCCGCGGGAGTCGTATTCGTGGACGCCCGGCTGGGAGAACTTGGCCTCGACGTAGGCCGCCTTCACCGGCTCGTTCTTGGTGATCTCCGCATAGGCGAGACCGGAGCTATGGCGCAGCAGGTCCTGCACGATGATCGGCTTGGCAGCCGGCACATTCGCATAGGTGGTCTTGCCATCGGCACCGGTGGTTGCGACGCTCACCTGCATGTCTTTGAAGGCCGGCAGGAACTTGGAGACGGGGTCGGTGAGCTGGATGACGCCGTCTTCGACCAGCATCATCGCCGCCACCGAGACAAGCGGCTTGGTCATCGAGTAGATGCGGAAGATCGAATCGAGCCTCATGGGCGTGTTTGCGCCCTTGTCTTGGGAGCCGATGGCGTCCGAATAGACGATCTTGCCCTTGCGGGCGACCAGGACCACCGCCCCCGGCAACTTGCCCTCGGCAATCTCTTTTTTGAGCATCGTGGTGATGCGCGCGAGGCGCTCCCCTGACATGCCCACCTGTTCAGGCGCTGCCACGGCGAGGGGTTGGAGTTCGCGCGCGTAGACCGGCAGCGATAGCGTCGCAGCGACCAGCAGCGCGGCCAGCGCAGCCGTCGCCGCCTTTATTTTCCACCGAGACATGACGTTCCTCCCGTGACCGTTTCTGCGAGGACCGAGTTCGCTCGATCCGGCAACGATCTTATCTGACATCAAGAAAATTCGCGAAGCAACGCGTCATCGGCCGAACGGGCGGGCGACCAACGGTCAAATAGCCATCGGCTATGTGTGCGGTTGAAAAATACCGCACGAAGGAATTCTTCAGAAAATCTCCAGAGAGTTTCCATCAAGGCTGAAGTTCGGCTCCAAGCCTTCCCCTTCGATCTGGCGCTAAGAACCCGACGGCGCGCTAACGCAAAAGAACAACAATCGAACAGTACGGAGACCTTTCGTGGGCCAGCCCTTCCCATCCCTGATCGTCGTTGCGGTGTTGTGTTGGGCGAGCTTGGGTACCCCAGCCCTCTCGCAAGGTGTGCTGGGAGCTGGTTCGACGTTTGTGTATCCGGTTTTGGCCAAATGGGCGCAAGCCTACGAAGCCGTGACCGGGGTAACGATTGACTACCAGGCCGTCGGATCGGGCGTCGGCATCCGGCAGATAAAAAGCAGGACTGTGGATTTCGGGGCTTCCGATGCGCCGCTGCGTCCGCAAGAACTGGCCGCCGTGGGCCTCATGCAGTTTCCAATTGTCGTCGGAGGCGTGGTGCCGGTGGTGAACGTCGAAGGTATCGGGCCAGGACAACTTCGATTGACCGGATCCGTGCTTGCGGACATTTATCTCGGCAAGATTACCAAATGGAACGCTGCGGCGATCAGTGATCTCAATCCGGGTCTTGCACTGCCCGATCAGGCCATCATTCCGATCCATCGCGCCGATGGGTCTGGCACCACTTTCATCCTCGCGGACTATCTGGCGCGGGTCAGCGCCAAGTGGAGAGACGAGATTGGCGTGAACACCGCGGTCGCGTTTCCAACCGGGATCGGAGCCAAAGGCAATGAAGGAGTTGCCGGCTTCACAGCTCGGACGAAAGGCGCCATCGGCTATGTCGAACACGCCTACGCGATCCGCAGCAAGCTTGCCTACGTTTCGTTGCAAAACCGGGACGGAGAATTCGTTACGCCAAGCAGACAGGCGTTTCAGTCTGCCGTCGCAAACGCCAATTGGGCGGCCGCGCCGGCGTTCTATGCGTTGCTTGCTCACCAGAGCGGCAAGCAGACCTGGCCGATCACCGGCGCAACCTTTGCGCTCATCTACAAGCAGCAACAAAGGCGGCCGACGGCAATCGAGATGCTGAGATTCTTCGACTGGTCATACGGCGCCGGCGCCAAACTGGCGGATGAGTTGCAGTACGTGCCGATGCCCAAAGAGGTTGCTCAAATGATCGAGTCGGCGTGGGCGGAAGTGACGGATGCCCATGGCCAACCGGCATGGACGGAGCCGGCGACGGCTAAGCATTGACGCTGGGTACTACCGACCGATGATTCGGTTGGGCCCGGATTTTACAGATGGGGGAAAGGTCACATTACAATTCCGCCAATATGCCGCCGTCCCGGAAGGACCGGTTCGGGCGCTGAGTTCTCACCTCATGTGCGCTCGAGAAACCCGCGCCAAATTCGCAAAAATCGAAATTGGTGCCCCTGGCCGGACTCGAACCAGCACGATGTTGCCACCACCTGATTTTGAGTCAGGCGCGTCTACCAATTCCGCCACAGGGGCTTGACCGACGCGATCATAGCGGCGGAGCACGGGGGGTCAACGGCCCCCATACCATTGCCGCCTTCGCATCGCTATATGGGTCGAAGATCGATGGGGACAACGCCGATCGGGAGCAGGCGACGGCATGAGCGAGACGGCATGAGCGAGATGACGATCAGCACGATCCGGGCCCGGCCGGTGGCGTCGGCGGCGATTGCGATCGCGGCGGTCGGCGCGGTGACCATCCTGGGCGCCTTGATCTTGCAATACGGCTTCGGCCTGCAGCCGTGCCCGCTCTGCCTCGAGCAGCGCTACGCCTATTACTTCGCGATCCCGCTCGCGCTCATGGTGCTCGTCGGCGATCGCGTCGGCGCCTCGCGCAAGGTGCTGTTCGCGGCGCTCGTCGCTATCGCGCTCGGCATGCTCTGGAACGCCGGGCTCGGCGTCTATCATTCCGGCATCGAATGGAAATGGTGGGCGGGCCCGCAGGAATGCACGGGCACGCTCGGCGATCTCGGCTCGGTGGGCGGGCTCCTGAACAAGCTCGAGTCGTTCAATGTGGTGCGCTGCGACGATGCCGCCTGGCGCTTCCTCGGCCTCTCGCTTGCCGGCTACAACGCGCTCATTTCGCTCGCGCTCGCATTGATTGCGGCGTGGGCCGCGGCGATGGAGTGGCGCGAGAGCGTCGACATCCGGGGGAAATGAGACCGGCGCGCTTGTGTCATTTTTGACTCGACAAACGCGATGCGAATCTTCCACGCTGAATGCATGGGCGAGAAACGCCATGCATCTTCCGATGCGTTGAGGGCACCGCCGCCGGGGCGCGAATGCAACCTGCGGGTGTCTCACCCCCGGGAGGCGGTTCGAGCCATTGTTTTTCGGTTGTTGTTTACAATGAAAAGAGCAAGTTTTTGGTTGTGCAACGTCTGATTGTAGGCCTCCCGCTGCGACAGTGATAGCGCGCGCCGGCGCTAATCCAGGCTGATCTTCGCGGCGCGAATCACCTCGCCCCAGCGCTCGGTCTCTTGCCGGATGAAGATCTTGGCCGCGTCCGGCGCGCCGCCGACCGGGGTCATGTTCATGCTGCGCAGGTGCTCCGCCGCCTCGGGCTCTTTGAGCACGGCGTTGATGGCGTCGTTGAGCTTGGCGATGATCGCCGCCGGCGTCTTCGGCGGCGCTGCGAGTGCATTCCAACTGTCGGAGCGAAAATCCTTGACGCCGGCTTCCTCCATGGTCGGCACCTCGGGTACCGAGGCGATGCGCACCGCCGTCGTCACCGCCAGCATCTTGACCTTGTTCGCGCGGTATTGCTCGCGCACCGAGTCCAACTGGAAGAACAGCATGTCGACGTTGCCGGCAACGAGATCGTTCACGGCCTGCGCGGTGCCGCGATAGGGCACGTGGGTGAGCTTGGCGCCGGTGAGGCGCGCGAACAATTCGCCGGTGAGGTGGGGCGTGGTGCCCACCCCTTGCGATCCGAAATTGAGCTTGCCGGGGTTAGCCTTCGCATAGGCGATGAGCTCCGCGACCGAAGCCGCCGGCAAGTCGAGCCGCACCGCGAGCGTGTTGGGGATCGAGGTCATGATTGCGAGCGGCTCGAAGGCGGACGGGTCGAAGCTGAGCTTCTTGTACATCACGACGTTGGTGGTCAGCGGCGCCGGCTGCGCCGCGAGCAAGGTGTAGCCGTCGGGCTCGGCCTGGGCGACCGCCTCGGCGCCGAGATTGCCGCCGGCGCCGGGCCGGTTCTCCACCACGAACGGCTGGCCCCACATTTTCGTCAGCCGGTCCGCGATCACGCGCGCGGCGATGTCGAGCCCGCCGCCGGGTGGAGCGGAGACAATGATTTTGACGGCGCGGTTGGGATAGCGCCTCGCGGCCTCGTCTTGCGCGAGGGCTTGCACCGCCGCCACCAGCGCGGCCGCCGTGACAAGGAGGCGCAAAATTCTCCGCATCGAACGACCTCGGGGACTGCCAACCATCGCGACCTGAGGCTATGCTCTGGCGGATGAATTGTCTTGGCCCGCGGGCCGGGCGGCCGCGGGCGCAGGAGGAAACGATGAAGATCGTGCAAACCGACGAGATCGCGCTAAAGCGCGGCCTCGAGCATCGCGGCGGCACATTCCACGGCCGCATCATGGTGGAAGGCGAGCCCGGCGCGCTCGACAACTTCCAGCTCTCGTTCGGCCAGATGGGCGGCGATTTCAACTCGCCCCGCCACCGGCACAATTTCGAGCAGATCCGCTATCAGCTCGAAGGCGCGCTCGACTACGGTCGCGACGGCAAGCTCGTCGCCGGCATGATCGGTTATTTCCCGGAGGCGGTCTATTACGGGCCGCAGAGCCAGGATCCCGACATCGCCTGCAAGGCCATCGTGCTGCAATTCGGCGGCGCGAGCGGCAGCGGCTATCTCTCGCAAGCCGAGGTGCAGGCTGGAATGCGCGAGCTCAGAGAAGAGGGCGAGTTCAAGGACGGCGTCTTTCGCCGCCGCGCCGGTGTCGAGGGCAAGCGCAATCTCGACGGCTACCAGGCGATCTGGGAACACGTGAATGAGCGGCCCATGGTCTATCCCAAGCCGCGCTATCCGCAGCCGATCTTCATGGATCCGGCGAACTACGAGTGGGTGCCGGTCGAAGGCGCGCCCGACGTCGCCGAGAAGCTCGTCGGCGTATTCACCGAGCGGCGCAGCGAAGCAGGCTTGATCAAGGTCGACGCCGGCGCGAGCTATGTCGCGCGCGGCAAAGGCGTCTACGTGGTCACGCGCGGCGCAGGCGCCGTCGGCAGCGAGCGGCTGCGTCCTCTCACCACGCTTTATCTCGGGCCGGGCGAAACGGCGACCGTCACCGCGCGCGAGGAGACCGAGCTGCTGCATTTCGGACTGCCGAATCTCGCGGGCCTGCGCGCGCCGCCGCGCGCTGCGGCACCGGCGGAGGCGGCGGAGTAGAAGACTGTACACGGCTCATTGACGGCGGGGCGAGATCGGTCTGCTCCCTCAGGGAGGAGCGTCTCCATAGCTTAGTTTATGTGTCCCGGATGCAATGCAGCGCGAGCGAAGCGAAGCGGTGCTTCGCTGATCCGGGACCGCCACAGACTGGAACGGTCCCGGGTCTGCAGCGCACCATTCTGCTGCGCTGCGCCCGGGACACGACATCTGAGCTACGCCGCCTTCGGCGCCGGCAGGTCGCTGGTGAGCGCCTGTGCCATGCGCTCGATCAAGGCCAGCACGTCGGGATGTTCTTCCGGCCGCCAGCGCGCGAGCATGTCGGCGAGACCCTTGCGCCGCGCCGCGACGATGCGATCGCGCATCGCGGCGCCGGCGGGCGTGAGCTCGAGCTTTCCGTTCGCTTTTTTCTCGGCGATGCCGCGCTCGCATAGCGCGTGCAGCGGCAATGCGAGCTGCTGTTCCGGAATCTTGAGCTCTGCGCTGAGCAAGGCGAGCGTCATCGGCTCACGCTCGCCCAGCCGCGCCAGCAGCCACAACTCGGGCGCGGGCAGCTCGATGGCGGCCCGCCGGGCGAGATCGGCGTAGAGCCGCCAGCGATTTTCGCGCGCCACCAGCAGCGCGATGATGCGCTCGAGCTCCTCCAACGAGGTGGCATCGCGTGGCATCGCGAAGCTTTCGCCCATGCCCTCCGCGGGCGCGCCCTCGCGCAGCGGGTGCTCGCGCAGCAGAAAGGTCAGCGCGAAGCCCAAGGCCGAAATGCCGGCCGCCGCCAGGAACACCGGTCGCAGCGCCGCCATCACCGCGGTGATGTATTCCTGATGCATGTCGGGCGGCAGGCCGCGCGCCGCCGACGGAATGACCGTGGCCAGGAAATCCATGCCGGGCCCGGCAAGCTGCGCATGCAGGCGGTTCGCGAAGATTGCACCGAACAGCGCGACGCCGAGCGCGCCGCCGAGCGAGCGGAACAGCATCGTCCCTGACGTGGCCACGCCGAGACGCTCGTAGTCGACGCCGTTCTGCACCGCGATCAAGAGCACTTGCATGACCATGCCCATGCCGAGGCCGAGCCAGAGCGCATCGATCGCGGTCTGCCAGTCACCGCTGTCGATTGCGAGCAGCGACAGCGCGCCGAGCCCGAAGGTCATGGTGGCGG
>Ga0209648_10003460_pt1 | contig 13251 bp, 14 predicted proteins | sample GraSoi2013_115cm_FD_185830 | JGI IMG/M metagenome (GOLD analysis project Ga0209648, IMG submission 185830) | Grasslands soil microbial communities from the Angelo Coastal Reserve, California, USA - Sample 9_17_2013_115cm (SPAdes) (version 2) | ecosystem: Environmental > Terrestrial > Soil >...
CCTGAGGCGGGCCGCAGGGTCAGGCGGGCCGACGGAGCAGGGGAGCGTACGAGGTCTCGTGGTCGTGGCCGCAGCCGCAGACCTCCGAGGTCTCGCGCAGGAAGACCCGCGGCGTGACGCCCGTCAGCCGTACGCACTCGCGGGTCAGGTGGGCCTGGTCGGCGTAGCCCGCCTCGGCGGCCAGCAGCGCGAGTCCGTCACCCGCCGGCCGGCGGCCCTGCGACACCGCGTACTGGACGCGGGCGAGGAAGCCCTGGAACCGCAGCATCAGCTGCAGTGCCTTGGGGCCGACACCGATCGTGGCCTGGCACTGGCGGCGGAAGCTTCGCTCGGACGTGGCCAGCGAGGACCAGAGCGACCTGACGTCGCCAGCCTGCCATGGCATCAGCCGCCGCACGGCCTCCGCGACGACGGGGTCCGGACGCGCGGCGTCCGCGAGCCGGCCGGCGACGAGCTGCTGCAGCAGGGCCGCGGCCCGCTGTGCGCAGGACGCCTCGGCCATCCGCTCGCCGACCGCCGCGACCTCGCGTCCCCACACCGTGCCGGCGTCGACCATGAGATCGGCGAGCTCCGAGACCGGCATCCCCAGCACGGTCGCGGCCGCGCCCGGATGGAACCGGAGCCCGACGACAATGCTGCCGGGCGCGAGCGACTCGACCCGCGCCCTGGTCAGCGGGCCAGCGAGCTGCGGCACCGAACCCAGCTGGCACAGCAGCTCGACGCCGCCGTTCGGGACGTTGCGATGGACGGTCGGTGCCGCACCGGGCGGGATGCGCTGCACCCAGGTCGACGACACGAGCCCGGCCAGCGCCGCGGCGGGTGGTCGCTCCACGTAGCTCGAGCCCGTCGGCGGCGGGTCCGAGGGCGCAGCGGAGGAGCGCATGTCCCGATTCTCACACCACCGCACCCAGTCCCCAATCAGGCCAGCACACCACCCGCACCAGCCGGGCACCGATACGAGGTGAGGCATCACCTGCACGGCCCGGATATGTCCCTTTAGGATTCTTTGGGTGGATGCGAGGTTCGGGGTTGGCGGATTCCTGCTGGCCAGGGAGGCTGGCCTACGGCAGATCGGGCTCGTCAGTGGCGTGAGCGCCGTCCAGCGCCGGTACAGGCCCCATGACCCGGAACTCTTCCAGGACCCGGGTAAGGTCTGGCGGTCTGAGGCCTCCCTGTTGGACGAGGCCCGGCGGACGGCGCTCGAGCGGTTGGCGCGCCAGGCGCACGCGCGAGGGGCGAGCCTGGTGACCGATGTCAGGATCAGCGACGAGGTCTACGAATTGGGCGAGCCAGGTGGGGTGGTCGCCCAGTTCGTCGCGACCGGGACTGCGGTGCGACGGGACGCGGCCGACGCGGGGAACGGCGACCCGGTGCTGACCAACTTGCCGGTGCAGGATTACTGGCTGCTGATCCGGCATGGCCGCGAAGTCCTCGGCCTGGTCGGCTCGTTCAGCAAGGCCGCGTCCGGCGTGGACCTCCGCGGGAGGGTGCTGGGCGACGACCCGTATAAGGACGACGACGGCGGATGGGAAGCCGACGTGTACACGGGCGCGGTCTCGCGCGGGTATGCCAAGGCCCGCGCCGACATGCGGGCGCAGCTCACGACCCTGGGCGCCGACGGTGCCGTCGGGGTCCGGATCGGGCATGTCCAGCACAAGGCGGCCGAAGGCGCTCATATGATCACCGTCCGGGCGATCGGTACGGCAATCAGGCGTGCCATGCCCATGACCGGCGGCGATAGGCCGGCACTGGCGATAATGCCGGTCCTTGGCCTTGGCCGCGGCCAGGAGAAAGGGTTCGGCCGTCATGAGTGAGCCGTTCACCAGCGACCTGTCGGCCAGCGAGTACCTGCTGGTGGAAGACGCCGGTTTCGAGCCCCTCGGGCTGGTGGTCGGCGTCGCGGTCTACCATGTCGGGTTCCGCGAGCAGTTCGCATCGAACGGCGAGCTGACGGTGCTGGGGAACGCCATGTACAAGGCGCGCGAGCTCGCGATGGACAGCCTGGAAGGCGAAGCCAGCCGGCTCCGCGCGGACGGTGTTGTCGGAGTGCGGCTCGAAACGGGTCGTCAGGGCTGGGGCTCGCAGCTGATGGAGTTCATGGTGGCCGGGACTGCGGTGCGTCATCGCGGCGGCCGGAAGTTCCGGACGAAGAATGGCCGCGCGTTCACCTCTGACTTGTCCGGGCAGGAGTTCCGGACACTGCTGAACTCCGGATACCGGCCGGCGGCTCTGGTCATGGGGTACTGCGTGTACCACGTCGGCCGGCGTGGCGTCGGGCAGGCCGTCAAGCAGGTCCGGCAGAACGCGGAGATGGTCAACTTCACCCAGGCGATGTACGACGCGCGCGAGCATGCGATCGCGCGGATGCAGACTGAGGCGCAGCGCTGCCATGCCGACGGCGTCGTCGGCATGCGGATCCAGGAGAACCACCATCGCTGGGGCGCGCACACCATAGAGTTCTCGGCCATCGGGACCGCCGTCGTCGCCCTCCCGGACGCCGGCGGCATCAGGCCGCCTCTCACGGTCCTGCCACTGGATGACCAGCGGTCGAGGTAGATACCGTCACGAAGGCCTGGGGTCGTTACCCAGGTCAGCGCCGGAGATGAACGTGGTCGCGATGTACAGCACCCCGTCTGCCGGCCTCGTCACCCCCGGCGGCTAGCCCCAGCGCTGAGGCGACAGCCGCCTGGTCCACGATCAAGCAGATCTGCGAGGGCACCAGCCAGATCCAGCGCGTGGTCATGGCCCGCCAGCTCCTCCAGGGCTGATGAACGCGCCCTTAGTCCCTGTCATGGGTGGCGAGCCTTTCGATGGTGTCGAGTTCTTGGTCGATTTTCGCGTGAGCGGCGCGGCGGTGGCGTGACCGGGTTGGTTCGGGCGCTGGGGCCCCCGTGCGCAGGTGTTCGAGATGCGCCAGCAGGGTCTGGCCGCCGAGCGGGCGGGCGGCGAAGGCAACCACGACCGTCGCCGATTGCATCAGGCACCAGCCTGCCCGGAGCCTGGCCTCCATCGGTTCCTCGCGGCCGTTGGTGTAGCCGACCAGCAGATGCAGGCGCTCGCCGTGCCGCTCGGTGACGTGCATGCGCGCGACACCGGGTTCGTAGCGGGGGGCGAAGTGCTCCAGGTCCGCGATCACCGGCCAGACGGCATCGTACGGAGCGGCGATGCGCCGCTGCCTGACCGCCGCGCCGGGCAGAGCGGCCGCAAGCACGGTGAGCCGATCGACCGGGTCGATCCCGGCTTGCTCCAGCTGGTGGTTCACGAGTCCCACACCTCCCGGAACGCGGCCCTGGCCCGGTACAGGCGAGATTTCACGGTTCCCGCCGAGATCCCTAGCGTGGCGGCGATCTCTTGTTCGCTGAGCCCTTCCCGGGCGCGCAGGACCAGCACCACACGCTGGGGCAGCGGCAGCCGTGCCAGGGCATCACCGATGTCCACCAGCCCTTCGAGGGACGAGGCGTGGGATTCGGCGGCCGGGTCCGCAGCGGCGACCTCCCGGTCAGCCCGGCGGGCGAGGCGCATCGCCGTCCGGACGGTAACTGCCCGCACCCAGGTCACGAGCGCCTCCGGAGCCTGCAGCGAAGGCAGGCCCCGGAAAACAGCGAGCAGGGCCTCCTGCGTCGCATCGTCGGCAACAGCCGGGGCAATCCGTGCACACAGACGGCGGACGTAGGGGGCGAGCTCGTCCAGAAGCTGGTCCAGCGCCAGCGCGTCCCCGTGCTGGGCAGCCGTCACGATCTCCGGATCCACACCAAGAAAAGTTACCGGGAACCTTCCCAGGGTTCCCGGTCTCTTTCTGGGCGGATACCACACGGAAGGAGCCCGGCGGTGAAACCGGACGTAACGGTGGTGGGCGCGGGCGTCACCGGGCTCACCGCCGCCATCGAGGCAGCCGAACGCGGCGCGAGCGTGACCGTCGCCGAGGCCCATTCCCAACCGGGCGGGCGGGCGCGCTCGCTGGCACCTCCGTTCAAAGCCAACGCCGGCCCGCACGCGATCTACGTGGACGGGCCATGGTGGGCGTGGCTGCAGCACCGGGATCTCACACCGCCAGTGGTGCCAGCACCGCAGGCTGCCAACCTCGTCCGGGTTGCAGGCCGGCTCGGCCGGTGGCCAGAAGGGCTCAGCGAGGCCATCGCCGCGCTGCCTGCCCAGGCGCCAGTGCAAGAATCGTTCCGCACATGGCTGCTCAGGCACATCGAGGCGAGGTCTGCGGAGGCGATCATCGGGCTGGTCTTCATCGCCACCTTCGACCACGACCCGGGACGGCTTTCAGCCGCGTTCGCCCAGGAACGGCTGCGGCGCGCGCTCGCGGGTGGCGCCCGGTACATAGTCGGCGGGTGGACCACTCTGGTCGGCCTGCTCACCGAGAGAGCGGCCAGCCTCGGTGTGCGGATCGAGACCAGGACCCGCGTGAGCGCCCTGCCCGCAGCCCCGACGATCCTGGCCACCACCCTCGCCACGGCGCGCCAGCTGACGGGCGACAGATCACTTGCCTGGCCCGGTGCTCGCGTGGCGACATTCGACGTGGGCCTGCGGGCCGACACTAGCCCCGGCTGGTTCAGGGTCATGGATCTGGATGACCGGATCTACGCCGCCCGCTACAGCCTCGCCGAGCCGGCTCTCGCGCCCCCAGGTCACGAACTCATCCAGATCGCTGCGGCCTGCGCTCCGCACGAGCGAAAGACCGATGCCGAACGCCGCGTGCAGCGCCTTCTCGACCAGTCATGGCCCGGCTGGCGCACCTGGGTGCGGTGGCACCGCAGCTCCGTGCGCGTGCACTGCACCGGTGCCATAGACCTGCCCGGCACAACATGGCGCGACCGTCCGGGCATCGACCGCGGCAACAACCTCATGGTAGCCACCGACCAGTCCGCCGCACCGGGACTGCTCGCGGAGACCGGAATCGCCTCAGCGCAGCTCGCCGCCCAGCAGCTCTGCGCACATACGGCATCGCACTTCGTGCCCGGCGTGAGCTTGCCGCCGCTGGAAGCTCCTCAGTCGCAGATCCCGCGGTCTCCTGGCAGCAGTACGCCTTCCCCGGCGTGCCCGGCCACGAGCCGGACCCCGAGCAGGGCGCCGTCGGCGCCCGGCAGGTCAGCAACGCGATGAACGTCATCCGCGCGCTCACGCCAGGGGCCGGGAGCTATGTCAACCAGGCCAACTACTTTGAGGCCGACTGGCAGCAGAGCTTCTGGGGCCACAACTACGCGAGACTCCGCGAGATCAAGCAAAGATACGACCCCGCCAACATCTTCCGCGTACACCACGGCGTCGGCAGCGAGACCTGACGTTCGTGAGCCCAGCGCAGAGGTTGACGCCGGGAACCCCGGACCGTCGTTTCCGGACCCCGGACGATCAGTCCACCATGCTCGAAGCCCCTTACTCGGACATCGGCGTCCGCGCCGAGTACGCACCCGCGTCGAGGTCCCCGATGAGAGTCGGGCCCGCGGGCACCCAGCCGAGAAGCTCTCGTGTCACGGTGCTCGTCGCCGCGAGATCCATGCCGAAGAAGGTGCCGATCCACCCGAAATGACCCTGGACGTCATCAGGGGCGATCGATGTGACCGGGAGGCCCAAGGCGCGGCCGATGGCCACGGCGATGTCGCGAGTGGGTATGCCATCTTCCGCGACGGCGTGCAGGCGAGCGCCAGCCCCAGCCTTCGCGAGTCCAAGAGCGACGAGGCGCGCGGCATCGGACCGGTGCACGGCGGCCCACCGGTTGGTCCCGTCTCCCGGGTAACCGGAGACGCCCTTGTCGCTGGCCACCGCGGCGATCGCCGCGATGAACCCGTGGTCGCCAGCTCCGTGCACGGTCGGCGCAAAGCGCAGGCTCACAGTGTGCACACCGCGGTCGACGAACTCGAGCGCGAGATTCTCGCTGCCCCCACGCGGCGACTCCGGGCCATGGAACGGGGACACATCGTCCTCCCTGGCAGGCCTGCCCTGTGTGAGGCCGGCGACGCCCGAGGCGAGCAGGAAGGGGCGGTTGGTGCCGACGAGCGCATCGCCTATGGTCTGGACCGCGGCTCGCTCGGCTGCGCTGGAGGCGGCCGGGTTGGACCAGTCGTGCTTGTTCGCGAGATGGATGACGGCTTCGGCGGTCTCAGCGCCATCACGGATGCTCGCGAGATCGTAGAGGTCACCGCGGCGGACGCGAGCCCCCTTGGCCCGGAGGGCAGCGGCGGAAGCGTCGGACCTGGCGAGCCCGGTGACCTCATGCCCGGCGGCGAGCAGTTCATCGACGGCCGCGGAACCGATCCATCCGGAGGCTCCGGTGACGAAAACGCGCATGGCACTGTCTCCCTTCGGCTCCGTCACGGGTGGAGCGGCTGATGCGAGGATGTCAGTGACTGATGTCAGCCACAGACATCACCATACACCTATACGACAGTCACTGTCATCACTAAAATAAGCATCATGGCGCGTTGGGAGCCGGGTGCGAGAGAGCGCCTGCAGGCAGCGGCACTCGAGCTGTTCGCCACTCGCGGGTTCGAGCAGACCACCGCCGCGGAGATCGCCCAATCCGTCGGCTTGACCGAGCGCACCTTCTTCCGGCACTTCAGCGACAAGCGCGAGGTGCTGTTCTACGGGCAGCAGCAGTTCCTCCAGGCGTTCGTCGATGGGGTGGACGCCGCACCGCCCGACGCATCCCCGCTCGAGGTCATCGCCTCCGCGCTTAACGCGGCGGCATCATTCTTCCCCGACGAGCGCCGCCCATACTCCCGCGCGCGGCAGTCCGTGATCGACCAGAACCCGGCGCTCCGGGAACGCGAACTGCACAAACTCGCAGGCCTCGCCGTAACGGTCGCCGAGGCCCTGCGCACGCGAGGCATCGGCGAGCCGGCGGCCACCCTTGCGGCGGAGTCTGGCGCCACCGTCTTTGGAATCGCGTTCGCACAGTGGATCCGCGAAGGCGAAAGGCGGTCTCTCTCTGACATCGCATCGGACGTACTCCACGAGCTGCTCTGCCTGACCAGAGCGGCAACCGGGTCACGGAAGTTCCCGTGACCCTCAGCCGGTTCTCCGGCAGCGAACCCGCGCATCCGCGAGAGCTTCGCCTCACATTTAGTCCCGGTGGGAAATCCCAGGCCATCTGTATTCCGCTGGGATTCACCAGGTAGCACGAAGCGCGTCCCGGGCCGCCTCGGCCAGCCGGACGCCGGCACCGGCGCGTCCGTTGGCCTGCGCCAGGTAGCCGTCGTCGGCCATGTGGCCGGCCAGGTAGCGCGCCCGCACGCCGGCGCCGATGCAGGCCGAACGCCACCGGGCGAAAGCAACCCAGTACGGCAGGTCCGACACGTCCCGGCCGGACAGCCGGGCGTAGCGGTCTATCACGAGCGCGCGGGCCGGGAACCCGGGAGCCGTGCTCGGCCCCGGCGTCACCGGCGGCACGTCTTCCCCCGGGTCCTGCCAGCTCGCGGCCAGCCAGCCGAGATCGGCCATCGGGTCGCCGGTGGTCGCGAGCTCCCAGTCGAAGACTGCGCGCACGGTGCCGTCCGGCCCGAAGGCCAAGTTCCCCGGCCGGTAGTCGCCATGCACGATCCCGGTGCGCTGCGCCGGGACGCGCCGGGCGAGCAGGTCATGCACCTCGTCGAGCAAAGCGAGCAAGGCCAGATCCCCAGAGACGGAGGCGTGCACCTGGGCGTGCCAGCGCCGGAGCTGCCGTTCGACGTATCCGGTGCGGCGGACCAGTTCGCCCAGGCCAGCCGAGCCGGGACCGACACAGACGGGGTCGAGCGAGTGCAGCGCGACGAGCACGTCGACCACCTGGTCAGCGGCCCGGAGCCGGGCAGGCGGCGGCAGCTGGAGTCCGGCCGCACGATCCGCGAGCACCAGGCCGTCGACGAACCCCATCACGTAGAACTCGGCTCCGGTGACGGCGGTGTCCGGGCAGTACGCCAGGGGCTGCGCGACAGGAACCGGCGTCGGCGCCAGCGCCGAGATGAAACGCCACTCCCGGCTCATGTCGTGCGCCGTGCTGAGTACTCCGCCCAGCGGCGGGCGGCGCAGCGCGTACACCGCGCCACCGGCGTCGGTGAGCCGGTACGTCAGGTTCGAGCGCCCGCCGGAGACCAGCTCGAACTCCACCGGCAAGGTCAGGCCCTCGACGTGCGAGGCGAGCCAGCGCCCCACCCGGCCCGAGTCGACGCCAGCCGCAGCTGCGGGCGCGACGTCAGCCATCACGCAGCTCGGCAGCGATGGCCGAACGCAGGTCACGCTTGAGCGCCTTGCCGCTCTGCGTGCGCGGCAGCGGGGCGCCGCGAACCGTCCGCTCGCCCAGCTCGAACGGCTGGCCAGGCGCGGTGAACCGCCCGGTCAGCGCGGCGCGCTGCGGGGCCGCTGAAGAGGCCGTCATCGCCCGTCCTCTCCGGGCGCCTGAACAAGCACCCGGTCAGGACGCTATAAGCGGTGCTGGCCGAATTCAAGATCGCGGCCGAGAGTCAGTGACGTTCAGTCCATGGTCTCCGGCCGGAGCGGCCACAACGGGACGACACCGGCGAAATCAGCGACCCGGCCGGGGAACTTCGGCGGGCGTTTCTCCAGGAACGAGGTGACGCCCTCCACGACATCCGCGCTCTGCCCGAGCCGGAACATGGCGAGCGAGTCGAGCCGGTGCGCCTCCCACGGGGTGGCGGTGCCGAGCATCGACCACATGAGCTGCCTGGCAAGCGCTACCGAGACTGCCGAGGTGTTCTCGGCGATCTCAGCGGCGAGCGCCCGTGCGGCGGGCAGCAATTCGTCGTCGGGCAGTACGCGGGAGACGAGCCGGCCGCCGAGCGCTTCTGCCGCGTCGAACACCCGGCCGGTGGCTACCCACTCCATCGCCTGCGAGATGCCGACAACCCTGGGCAAGAACCAGCTCGACGCGGCCTCCGGGACTAGGCCGCGGCGTGCGAACACGAACCCGAACCGCGCCGACTGCGCGGCGATCCGCACGTCCGCAGGCAGCGTCATCGTCGCGCCGACCCCGACGGCGGGCCCGTTGACGGCGACGATCACGGGTTTGCGTGAGGCGGCGATCCGCAGCGACACCGTGCCGCCCCCGTCGCGCGGCACCCCGCCGATCGTCTCGAAACCGGCGCGCTCGGCGGCCCGGACCGGATCGGTGGCGTCGAACGTGCTCGCTCCCCGCCCGAGGTCGGCCCCGGCACAGAAGGCGCGGCCGGCGCCGGTCATGAGCACCACGCGCACGTCGTCGTCGGCGTCGGCAGCGTCGAAGGCGGCGACAAGCTCACGGGCCATCGTCGTGGTGAACGCGTTGAGCCGGTCGGGCCGGTGCAACGTGATCGTGGCGACGTGGTCGGCGCTCTCGTAGCGTATCTGGCTGAACTCGCTCATCACAGGGCCCCATCCGGCGCTGATCGAATGCTCAGCAATGTAACCGCGCGCCCGCAGCGCTCGCAACGACCGCCCGGGTCAACTGCCGTTATGGCAGGTCGTGCACCAGATCAGGCTCGCTGCTCACCTTCGACACCATAACGGCGCAGCAGTTCGACGACCTCAGGGCTCGGCGGATGGTCGTCATCCGGGCTGAGCGTGATGCCGTCGAAGGACGCACCGGCGCTGGCGAGGATCTCGACGGTGGCGGGCCAGTCCGGACTCTGGTTGCCGGTCGGCCGCTCGCTGCTGCCGATGATCGCCCAGACCATGGGGGTGCTGTCCCACCGCTCGTCGCGCGCGTCGACGTCGGCCCCTCGCTCGAGCAGCAGCCGGGCAATGTCCGCGCTTCCCGCGTGCGCGGCCGTGTGCAGCGGCGTTCCCGGATCGTCTCCGCCGCCCCGCGTATCGGCGGGGAAACCCAGGTCGAGCATGATCCGCATCGCCTCGGTGTTGCCAGTCTCGGCGGCGCGGATCATCGCCGCGGACCGCTGCTGCGCCGACAGGTCGCTGGGTAGCTGACGCCGCGCCGCCTCCCGGTCGGCACTCAGGCAGGCGGCCAGGAAGCGATCGACGTCGGAGGCGTCATCGCGCGCGCCGTAGCGGCGAAGCACTTGGGCCAGATCGTCGCGGCCCTTGCTGACCGCCAGCGCGTGCGGCGATCTCCCGTCGGATCCTGGCGCCTCGGGCTCGGCGCCGTGGGCGAGCAGCAGTTCGACGATCTCCGCCGAGCAGTCAGATCGCACAGCGGCGTAGAGTACCGAGAACGGACGGGCGGTCTCAGAGCCACCTTCGGCGTCGCTGTCATCGAGGTACCGGCGAGGGTCGGCACCGGCCTCCAGCAGCAGCCGTACCCCCTGGGCGTCGTTGCCGCTAATCGGCGCGGCCAGCGCCATCCGGGCGATCTCGCGAATATCCGCTGGACCGCTGAGCAGCAGCCGCAGGCTCTCGTGATCATCGCCGAAGCCGGCCAGGTACAGGTCGTCGTCATCGGGCACCGCGCCCCGGTCGAGCAGCAGCCGCGAGATCTCGGCATTAGGCGCGCCCGCGACCGCGCATTTCAGTGGCTTCCAGCCGCCGCCGCCACCATTGCCGCCACCAGGAATCCGGCCATTCGGATCGGCCCCGGCGTCGAGCAGCAGCCGTACGATCGCGACTAGCCCGTCCGCTCGGCCAGGGTCGAGCCGATTCCACTGCGACGCGCAGGCGGCGTGCAGCGCGGTCCATCCGGTCGCGGGGTCGGTGCGGGTCACCAGGCCGGGATCGGCTTCGAGAGCGGCCCGAACCCGGTCGACGTCGCCGAGCACCACGGCCGTCGCCAGGTTGTAGCCGGCCAGCTCCGGCCGCGCGGCCAGCATCCTGGCCGCGCGTCCGGTCCAGTCCCTGATGCTGGCCACGCAGAACTCGTCGGCGAGCCGCGCCAGCTCCAGGCTGCGGGCCTGAACCTCGGTCTTGAGCTTGGCCCAGCTCGCGAAGCCGTACTCGCGCGCCACCGCAAGCTGCGCGGCGGTGAGGTTCAGCTCTTCGGAGACCGCGTGGATGCGCTCGGCCGCGGCGCTATCGCCCGCCCGCGCGGCGCGCAGCAGATCCCGGGCCTGACGGCGCAGGTGGTCGAGATCTGGCTGGGCTGGAAGCACTGTCATGACGTCTCCCCTACCGCCCTGGTGGTCCGCGCGCCAGGCCGGTCAGGAAGTCGCCGTGCTCAGCCTCGACATACGACCAAGGTGGACTAAGTCCTGCCCGCGGACCCGGAGGCGCCCTTGCGCGCCAACAGCAACAATAACCCAGCCGCATCTACCCCGCGAGCCGAAGGGCCCCGGTCAGCCCCGAACGGCCGCGTATTGTCAACACCGTTTGAAAATTGGATCTGGATCCAGTTTTCAGACGTCACCGACACGTATCACTCGCGCACCTCAGGCAGCGGGCCGGTGTCCGCCTGCGTCTCCGGCGGCGGTTTTCCTGGGGCAGGCGGGTATGCGGCTGTCTTGCTGGTGAGCGAGCTGTTCGATAACAGCGTGCACAGGGCGACGATCAGGTCCTTCGCCCGCTAGGAACGGCGGAGCCACCCGTGCCAGACCCCCGCGCCTAGACCTGCCCCCAAGTAGCGCCAGTCTCGCTTGACATGAGTTGACCTGGTACGTACACCTTGTAGTTATCTAGAGTAACTAGAAGATTACTATATGCTACTGTCATTATAGTCTTATCGTCGCGGCCTCACGCGCCGTCCCGCGGGCGCCAGCAGTAGCCGCGGGAGCATGGCCTCCGCATTCGCGTTGTCCGCATCATTACAGGATGGTGGAAGCTCATTGAGCTGGCTGGCAAGGCTCCGCGGGTCCGGTGGCCGGGCTGCTCGGGGCCGGATGGGCGGAGGCCCGCTGCTCAGCGGCTCAGCACTCGTTGTCGTCATAAGCAGCGAACGCCATCGCGATCGCGCGCGCGTCGGACAGATATGCCTTGACCTGCGGTGCAGTGAGCGTATCGGGGGGATGAGAGGAATCAAGCCTGATGACCGGCTGCACCGGCTCCGGACCGCTGCACTGCGGGCCGCGGCTCGTCAGGTAGCTGGAGCTTATGCGAGGCCGGGATCATGATCCCGGGGAGGAACGGGTACTCGGTTGACATCGCTGCTATCTCCGGCACGCCCGGGCTCTCGGTGGTCCTCGTCGACGAGGACCAGAAGATCATGTCCTGGAACGAGGCGGCCGCCGATCTGTTCGGCGTGCCGGCTGCGCAGGCGCTGGGGCAGCCGGTCACCGACGTCGCGGGCCAGCCATGCACCGTGACCGGCCTGGGCCGGGAAAGCCTTGCCTCCCTCGTCGCCGACGAGGGAGGGTGGTCCGGCTCGCTGCTCTACCAGCGGCAGGACGGCTCGGAGTTCCTGCTCCAGGCGACCGGACTGCGAGTGCCGCTGGAGCGCAGTACCGGAACCTTGTGGATATCGCATCTGCCCGGCAAGGACAGCGATCAGCGGGCGCTGGGCGAGGCGCTGGCGCTTGCCGCCGCTGAGCGTCGGCGGCTCACGATGATCGCCGAGGCCGGCAAGCTGTTCGGCTCAAGCCTGGACCTGGACGTGGTCCTCGACCAGGTGGTCACCAGGACGGCACAGGCCCTGGGTGACGCATGTGTCATACGCTTGCTCGACGCGACGGATGAGTTCCAGGTGTCGGTAGCGATGCACCACAACGATGACGCCCGGGCACAGGTCTTCCGCGACGCAGGGCTGACGCTCCCGCTACGCGCGGACGAGACACTCGGCGGTCAGGCGCTGCGGACCGGTGAACCGATCCTGGTGGCCCGGTTCCAGCCCGGCGGTTCCTGGGCGGAAGGCCTCCCCGAGGCTGCCACCCGCGTCGAATTTCGCAGTGCGATCGTTGCGCCGCTGATCGCGGGGGGTACGGCACTCGGCATTCTCGGTGTCTTCCGTGACGTGACCGAGGAGCCGTACGACGACACCGACCTTCAACTCTGCGCCGACCTGGCTGAGCGGGGCGCCCAGGCGATCTACAACGCCCGGCTGATGGGCGACGTGGTGCGCGCTGATGCGGAGCGGGCCGCGGCGCAGGACCGGCTGCGACACGCCGAGCGGATGGAGAGCCTGGGCCAGCTGGTCGGCGGCATCGCGCACGACTTCAACAACCTGCTGACCGTGATCGGCGGCTTTTCCGACCTGGTCGCGGAGGAGATAGCGGGACTGGCGGCCGAGGACGCGCGGCTGGGCAGCGTGCTCGGCGACGTCGAGCAGGTCCGCGGCGCGGCGCAGCGGGCGGTAAGGCTCACCCGCCAACTGCTGATCTTCGCCCGCAGCGACGTCGTGCACCCCGAAGTGCTCAGCCTCAACGAGGTCATCGCCGGCCTCGAGCAGCTGCTCCG